>Ga0182011_10000007_pt1 | contig 185593 bp, 154 predicted proteins | sample 711E1DmetaG_FD_120481 | JGI IMG/M metagenome (GOLD analysis project Ga0182011, IMG submission 120481) | Permafrost microbial communities from Stordalen Mire, Sweden - 711E1D metaG | ecosystem: Environmental > Terrestrial > Soil > Wetlands > Permafrost | place: Sweden: Stordalen | collected...
AATAAAGTAATATTTATCATAGGGCTAAGTTTTTTAATTATGGTAAATTAAAAATATAACCTTCAATATTATTTTGCAGGTTATTACTTAGTCCTATTTTTTTGTTTATTTTGGACGGATGTGCAAATCAATATATTGTTCAACATCATCTGCCTTTAACGTTAAATAACAAATAGTTATCTTATTTGTCATATTTTAAATTTATGAAAATACAAAAGCCGAAAGGTACGCTGGATTTACTTCCGGGTGATGTTTATAAAAGAAGGCATATTGAAGAAAAGTTGAGAAATATTTCTTCCCTTTTCAATTATTCAGAAATAAGAACTCCGACTTTTGAAAAAACAGAGCTTTTCAAAAGAAGCATAGGCGAAGAAACCGATGTTGTTTCAAAAGAAATGTATTCATTCAATAAAGATGAATTTACTTTGAAACCTGAAATGACTGCGCCAGTTATTCGCTCTTATGTAGAAAATAACTTAAATAATGAATCTCCTGTACAAAAGCTATATTATATCGCAAATATGTACAGGCACGAACGTCCGCAGGCGGGAAGATTCAGGGAGTTCTCACAATTCGGTGTCGAAGCAATCGGCAGCAATGATTATTTAATCGATGCGGAATTGATTTCGCTTGGTGCATTTATGCTGAATGAATTCGGAATACATAACGTAAAAATAAAAATTAATACGATAGGGACAATTGAAGAAAGAGAAAAATATTTAGGAAGCCTGAAAGATTATTTAAAAAATCATTACGAAAAATTATCTCCGGATAGTAAAAATAGATTTGAAAATAATCCTCTTCGGATTCTTGATTCAAAGGATAAAAACGATATTGAAGTTTTGACAAACGCTCCCCTGCTTTATGATTATCTGAATGAAGATACTAAATCACATTTTCTGAACGTACTTGATGCTTTAAAATCTCTGGGAATAAATTATGAAATTGACTACAAACTTGTAAGAGGATTTGATTACTATACTTCAACTACTTTCGAAGTTGTATCGGACGACCTTGGTTCTCAGAATGCGATTTTCGGCGGCGGCAGGTATGATAAACTTGTCGAACAACTTGGCGGAAATCCAACTCCGGCAATCGGTTTCGCCTGCGGGCTTGAGAGATTGAGTATGATTCTCGATAAATATAATTATGAATATCCTAAAGATGAAAATGTAAAATTATATATCGTAACAATCGGCACTTCTTCCAGAGATTTCGCCCTGAAAATGCTTTATGAACTCAGGAAGAAGAATATTAAATCCGAAACCGATTATTTAAACAGGAGCGTTAAAGCACAGATGAAAGAGGCAAATAAAATAAATGCAAAATATGTGATGGTAATCGGTGATGAGGAACTCACTAATCAAAAAGCGAAACTGAAAAATATGTCTGATGGTATTGAGAAAGAAATTGAATTAAATCAAATTACGGATTTTGAATTTTAAAACATCGAAGGTATTTTATAAATTAATCAGGAATCTAAATAAATAAATTTTATAACTGAATGAGAACAAAGCAGGTAAGACCCGAACCAAAAGAATTTGAGTATGAACTTCATATATCAAAAAAAACAGATAAAACTGCACAAAAAGAATACATTTTATTCGAATTCAAAACTACAAAGCTTTTTGAGAGTTTTGAATACAGGATAAACGTAATGGAAAAAGTTGACTATGAAAAAAAAGAAATTTGTTTTAATATCGAAGGGTTATCGGCACCTACTATTTCACTTTCACAATCAGGAAGTGCGGTTTATAATTATAAATTATTTAATTATAAAAATTCAGAATATACGGTTAAATTAACAAAAAATAATAAGAATAAATCTCTTTATGTTTTAAAGTTTACGAGCAAAAGTATATTATTAAAAAAGAAACCGCAGAAAAATTTTGTTAAACTTACAATAGAAAAATAATGTATCCAAAGCTTTTTCAAATAGGACCGGTACCCGTGTATAGTTACGGACTTATGCTCGGAATTGCTTTCCTCGTCGGAAGTTCACTCTTTTCGAGAGAACTGAAGAGAAATAAAATAGATGAAAATTATGGTGTATTTATTACCTTTCTTGCTATAATAGGCGGTTTAATCGGAAGTAAAATTTTCTACATAATCGAGGAATGGAATTTCGGAAACAGTGACAAGAGTTTTGGTTCGTTTTTTCACGCGGACGTTTTATTTTCCCCTTCAGGTTTGACATTTTATGGCGGTCTGATTTTATCTATGATTTTAATTATTATTTATTGCCGTAAAAAAAAGCTATCCTTTATGCAAATCCTCGATACAATGTCTCCTGCAGCAGCACTTGCCTATGGTATAGCAAGAATCGGCTGCCACCTATCGGGTGACGGGTGTTACGGTGTTGATGTTAACGGTACATTCTGGCAATTTTTAGGATGCAGTTATTCAAACGGAATCGTTCCTACAAAAGCCGGAGAACTTGCACTTCCAACTCCGTTGATAGAATTCGGAGCTGCAGTTATCATTTTCGCAATCTTGTGGTCTGTTAGAAAGAAAATTCATTATTTCGGGCAACTTTTCTACTATTACCTGATTTTCACCGGAGTGGAAAGATTACTAATCGAATTTGTAAGACTAAATCCTAAAATAATTTTTAATTTATCACAGGCTCAGCTTATATCGATAGTTATGATTATATTTGGATTGATTATGATATTTATAAATAAGAATAAAAATGAAATAACAACGGTTTAATTTAAAATACGTTCCATTTTTTAATATCTTGAAATTGACCTTAAATTGAGCTATTTTAATTGTTTTATAATTCAAAATATACATCGTAAATAATGAAAAGAACATATCAGCCAAGTAATCGGAAGCGTAAAAATAAACACGGATTTCGTGAAAGAATGTCTACAAAGAATGGTAGAAAAGTATTGGCAAGCAGAAGAGCTAAAGGAAGAAAGAAATTAACCGTTAGTGACGAATTTACACGCGGATAGGTCTTTTTATACAAATGACTTACAACAATATAAATAATGTAAGTTGCACGAAGTTTAAAAAAACTGAAAGAATAAAGGGATTTAATGCATTTTCCGAAATTTTTAAAAATTCAAAAGCTTTATCTACTCCCCTTTTAACAGGACATTTAAACATAGATTATAATACTGAGGAAATTAATAAAGACTACGAAATTGAAAACCCACTTTTTGAAAAAAAATTAAAAGTGGGTTTTGTTGTTTCTAAAAAGAAAATCCGAAAAGCAGTAAACAGAAACAGAATAAAAAGATTATTAAGAGAAAGTTACAGGCTGAACAGGAACAATCTCATATCAAATCTGAATCTGAATGCAAATTTAATAATAGGATTAAATGAAAAAGGAACGGATTTTTTCAAAGAACAAAGTAAAATGAAAATACAGGATATTAATGAACAAATGATAAGACTCTTGGAATCTGTAAATGCCGAAATGATAAAAGTTAATAGAGCAGCTAAGATTAAAAGAGGAAAAACAATTTAATTCGTTCTTAAAAAAATTTGGAAATAAAATTATTCTTATAAAGAATTTGAAATATATTTTAATATATCTTATAAAATTTTATCAAAAATTTATTTCTCCGGTCTTACCTGCTTCTTGCAGATTTTATCCAACATGTTCGGAATATTTCATAGAAGCATTATCGGGCAGAGGAATTATAATGGGAACATTTCTCGGGGTCAAACGTATTTTAAAATGTAATCCTTTTTTCGAAGGCGGATATGACCCGGTTCCATTAAAAAAACATTAAACAATAGAACATAAACACACTGAATAATATAAAAGTATGGACAAAAAATCGGTTATAGGTTTCGTAATCATTGGTATCATTTTATTGGTCTGGCTCACATGGACTTCGAATATGCAAAAAAAACAACCGCCAAAAAATGAACAGACAAAAGAAATCGTCGGTGATACAACAGGCAGGTCATCAAAAACTAATGATTCAATAAAAGTTATAATAAAAGAAACTACTGATACAACGAAATCCGATACCCTGCTGAATACATTTGGAAAAACATTTGATAAATGTAATACCTATAATTCCGGTGTTCCCGAAAAAATAATTATGCTGGAAACGAAAAAATATTATATGGAATTTACTAATTATGGCGGCACGATAAAGAAAGTCGTAATGAGAGATTTCAAAGCCTGGAACGGTGACACACTTCAGCTAATCAACTGGAATAAAGGTAAAGAGCTGAATTTACTTTTCACATCAAAAGACGGTAAATCAATAAATACAAAGGACCTCGTATTCAGTTCGAACTATAAAGAATGGGAAAGAGTAAATATTGAAAATCTTAAAGAGTATAAATTAAAATATGTTTTAACTATTCCCGATGATAGTACAGCTAAAATTATTAAGACGTATACTTTTAATCCCGACGATTATAACTTTGATGTCGATTATGAATTTTTGAATTCAAAGCAATATTTGTCCGGAAGTCAATACCAGGTGGTGTGGGGTTCATCATTGAATTTATCGGAATATTATAGTTCCGAAGAAGCTACATTTGCTGATGCTTATGCATACATGGGCGGAGAGTTATCAACTTTTTCTGCGAAAAAATTTCTTAATGAATATAAAGAAAATGAAAACAATCAAAATCTGAACGGTTCTACCGAATTCGTTTCAACGAGAAATAAATATTTCGGAGTGTTTATTGTCCCTGAAAGCAGACCCGGAGACGGTGCTTATTTAACAGGTTACAAAGAACATTTAAAAGATGAAGGTGTTAAGAATAATTATAGCATTGCAGTAAAAATGGATATTAAGAACGATATGGTTGACAAAACATCGTTCAAGATTATTATTACCCCAATCGATTATAAACTGCTTACAAGTTATAATAAAGAACTTGACAAAACAATGAGATTTTCTCTCGATTTCATTGTACGGCCAATTGCACAATATTTCATTATTCCATTTTTCACATTCCTTCATAAATTCATTCCGAATTACGGCCTGGTTATCATAATATTTGCATTTGTACTGAAATTAATTCTGAATCCGTTGACGAAAACACAGATGAAGTCAATGAAGAAGATGAGCCAGCTTAATCCCAAGATGACAGCAATAAGGGAAAAATTTAAAGATGACCCGCAGAAGATGAATAAGATGATAATGAATTTATACAAAGAGGAAAAAATAAATCCCGCGGGCGGATGTCTGCCGATGATAATTCAGTTACCAATATTATATGCTCTGTTCGGTGTTTTTCGCTCTACAATCGAACTCAGACAGGCAAATTTCATGTTATGGATACACGATTTATCTATGCCGGACGTAATTTTCAAATTACCTACAAAAATTCCGATTTTCGGAATCGATACGATTTCCGGATTGGCTACATTGATGGGAATAACAATGTTCATTCAGCAAAAAATGACGGTTACAGACCCAAAACAAAAAGCAATGGTGTACATAATGCCGGTTATGCTAACCCTTCTTTTCTTTAGTTTTCCGTCAGGTTTGAATCTATATTATTTTGTTTTCAATCTCTTATCAATAATTCAGCAATATTATAATACAAAAATAAAAAAAGATGACCCGGTGAAAGAAGCACTTGAAAAAAGCAAGCCGACATTTATGGAAAAATTGAAAAAAAGAGGTGAGGAAATGAGAAAATACCAGGGGAAAAAAAGAAGATAACTCTTTCAATGTTAAATTATAAATGTTAAATGTTAAATTATAAAATTTAGCATTTATAATGAAATAAAAGATATTATAATTTCTATATAATGGATAGTAAGGATATTAAAAATATTCTAATTGTACAGATTGGTAAAATCGGGGATATGATTCTCACTACTCCCCTGTTTATAAAATTGAAAGAAATATTTCCTGATTCCCGGTTAACAGTTCTTGCGAGCCCTATAAATAAAGACATTCCGCTTTATCACAAATACGTGGATGAAGTTATTATTTACGAGAAAAATATTTTTTCATTACCGGGATTACTCTTAAAACTCAGGAATAACAAATATGACCTGTGGATAGATTCAAAAAAAGAGATTTCTAAAACCTCTATAAAGTTGGTTAAATACGCTAAACCAAATTTATCTGCCGGATTTAACTTTGACAGTAAAATATACGATATTGACCTGAACGAATTTTATCAACCACCTTGTAATGAACATACTATTTATATAAATCTTGCCGTACTTAAATATTTTGGAATGGACATTAAAGATAATGTCAAACCTATCGTTTTTATACCTGAAGATGTCAGTAAATTTGTGGAAAACAGAATTAAATATATCCTGGGTAAAATTATATTATTGAATATCTCGTCGGGAAATGAAATCAGGTTCTGGTCCCGTGAAAATTGGATTATGTTAATAGATAATTTAAAAAGTCATAATTCTGTTATAATCACAGGAATCAGGAAAGATGAAGAAATAGTAAGGAGCATTTTCAGCAGTTGTAAAGGAAAAAATGTTTTTTATTTTATTTCTCGCTCTGTTTTGGAATTCGCTGAATTGATAAAAAGGTGCGATTTACTAATATCACCCGATACATCTGCAGTTCATTTTGCATCTTGCTTTGATACACCTATTGTAGCGTTATTTAATAAAGTTGAATGGAATTACAAAAGATTTGCACCCCTATCTACAAAACAAAAAGTGTTTATTTCCGATAGTCCGGTTTCAATGGAAAGTATTAATGTTGAAGATGTTCTAAATGGAGTTAATGCTCTTATTTCTATGTAAGATATGCAAATTAAATAAAGTAATTTATACTAAATAATAAGCAATTATTCGAAAGAAATATTTGTGGAAATGCCGGGAGTCGAACCCGGGTCCGAAATGATGACCATTAAAACGCCTACATATATAGTTCATTAATTCATCTCGTATTAAAAGGGCTAATAAACAAACTCCATTAACACCAGTCCGCTAAAAATTCATCTAAATCCTGCAGACAATGATTTAAACTATCTCATCTAATCTGACATTTCACTGTTATCCGGTGAGCAAAGACATTACAGCAAAATGGGTTGCTTATTTAATTAAGCAGCCATTGCATAGTTATAGTTGGCAATTAAAGCCTTACATCCTTTTTAAAGTGGTGGATGAGAGCACTATATGCAGTTTTAACCATCTATCATCCCGTCGAAGCCGTTGCATTCCCTTACACTCTTTTCGCAAGCTAAAGCTTGCGGCTACATATTTTATTAACAATCTTCTCGCACAAGCTAAAGCTTGCGGCTACATATTTTATTAACAATCTTCTCGCGCAAGCTAAAGCTTGCGGCTACATAAATTATAAAAAAGTCGAGATTATTTTATGCAGTCTTGATGTTAGAAACAGTTGCTTTCGTATTAGTTTCTGTTTTATCGTTCTTCTCTGTTTTTGTATCAATTTCTTCAGTTTCAACAGATTTATCTTTATATAAAATTCCGAATGGAATTGCGACACAATATCCTGCAACTAATAATATCGGTGATAGAACAGTAGGAACAAAACCGTCTACAGAACTTATTCCCATCAAAATATAACCGATTATAATCAGAATAATTCCAAGACCGATAATAATGTAATTTTTTGATGTCAATGAAATCCTGAAAAGTGTGACTTTTGCTTTTTTAGATTTAATGTTAGAAGTTTTTGCTTTTGCCATTTATTTATTTAATTTTGATAATTCGTTGTAAAAATAAGTAACGCTTAAAATTCCATTATGAAAATTATTCAAATCAAGATGTTCATCAGGTGAATGTGCGTTTTCATCGGGCAGACCGAAACCAAGTAATATTGCATCCGCGCCTAGAATTTCTTTAAAAGAATTAACTATCGGAATTGAACCACCCTCTTTCATAAATACAGGTTCAACACCAAAACCCATTTTCAATGCTCTCATCGCTGCTTTTATTGCAGGCGTGTCAATTGGAGTGACTGATGGTTTACCCCCATGCAGCGAAGTAATCCTGACCTTTACACTTTTCGGTGTTATTTTATTTACATAATCAGTAAATAATTTTTCAATTTTAGCCGGATCCTGATCAGGGACTAATCTCATAGAAACCTTAGCTCCTGCGGTCGAGGGCAGAACTGTCTTGGCACCTTCGCCGGCAAATCCTCCCCAGATACCATTACAGTCAAGTGTCGGACGTGCAGAGGTACGTTCTATTGTTGTATAGCCTTCTTCTCCGAATAACTCATCTACACCTAATTCAGCTTTAAATTTTTCTTCATCATAAGGAAGTCTTTTAAATTCATCTTTTTCCTTCTGTGACAAAGGTTTTACGTCATCATAAAATCCATCTATTAAAATATTATCTTTTTCATCTTTTAGTTTCGATATAATAAGTGCTAGCGCATTTATTGGATTATTCACGCCTCCGCCAAACGAACCTGAATGCAGGTCTTTATTTGGACCGGTAACATCTATTTGCATATAAGTAAGTCCTCTTAAGCCATAACATATCGAAGGAAGGTCATGGTCGTACATAGCGGTATCGGATATCACAACATAATCCGCTTTTAAAAAACCTGAGTTATTTTTTAAAAATCCTTCCAGATTTTCACTTCCTATTTCTTCTTCGCCTTCGAGTATAACTTTTACATTTACCGGAAAAGCCCGTGTCATATTGAAATATGCTTCAATGCATTTCAGATGAATGAACAGTTGACCTTTATCATCTGTCGTTCCGCGTGCATAAATAATATTATCTTTAATCGTCGGTTCAAAAGGAGGATACGTCCATAGCTCAATAGGGTCAACAGGCTGAACATCATAATGTCCATATATCAAAACGGTGGGCTTATCTTTTCCTGCTTTCAGCCAATCACCGTAAACAATAGGATTTCCTTCGGTTTGAAATAATTTCGCGTTCTGAAGACCGATTTTACTGAATTCTTTAAGCAGCCAGTCAGCACAGCGTTCAATATCTTTTTTATTATCAGGATTATTACTAATTGAAGGAATTTTTAAAAAATCTTTTAATTCCCCGACGTATTTATTCCTGTTATCATTAATATATTTTACAAGCTTTTCCAATATTATTGTTTCTTAATTTTTTTCAAAACGTCAAGCGTTTCAGCATTTTGCGGGTCATACGTTAATATTGTTTCGTATGATTTAATTGCTTCATCGGTTTTTCCAAGTACGAAATAACATTTTCCTATCCATGTATAAGCAAATGTGTTTTTATCATCCGTCGATAATATTTGTTTAAACTGCAAAATTGCATCTTCATATTTTTTTAAATAAAAATCACACAGCCCGGCATAAATATAACACGACTGTTTCTTCATACCATAATTCTGCGCCATCAACAAATAGCTTAAAGCTGAATCAAATTTCTCCTGTGCAAAAAACATTTTACCATAATCATAATAAATATTTTCGTCAGTCGAATCAAGTTTAACCGCTTTCTGATAAAGAGGAACGGCGTCGTCAAAGTTTTTTAAACTTACATAAACATTTGCATATTTTAACAAATCATCCACTTCCATTGTTTCGACAGGTACCTTCTTGAAATAATCAATCGATTTATTATAGTTTTCAATTTGTTTTAAAGAATCAGTCTGTTCCATTGCGGCATAAATATACGCCGTATAAAGATTTCCGGTTTCCGATTTAGGATCGATTTTTAAGACATCGGTCAACAATGCTAAAGCTTCATCATACTTTCCTTCTGCATACAATGTTTTTGCGAAATAGGAATTCCCTTCCTGAGAACCAGGCTTTAACTGGGAATATTTTTTGAATACGCTCGCAGCTTTTTCATAGTCATGGTCAAAATATAAAAGTTTTCCCATTTCAAGATAAGCAGGTGCAAAATTCGGGTCTTTTACCAAAGCAGTATTAAAGGCATCTATAGCATCATTATATTTTTTTTGTTTAAAGTAAACTCTGCCCAGACCATAATACGCAACTGCAAGATTAGGTTTTAATTTTATTGCTTTTTGATAATAATCAATTGCAAGTTTTGGAGTTGTACCTCTTGCATACCATGCATCCCCAAGACCAACATAAACAGCCGGGTCTTCCTTGCTGTAAGTTGTTGCTAAAGTTAATACCTGTATTGCATCGTCAATTTTACCCTGCGCGGAATACATAGCAGCCTGGGAAATCAGAACCGGGATATTTTGAGGATCAACTTTAAGAGCTTTTTTAAAATAGCTGTTGGCATTTGCATAATCCTTATTCAGAGTTTGAATTTCACCCATTCCTTTTAATGCAAGAACGCCTTCATCATCATCTTTAAGTGCAATATTAAAATATTTTTCGGCATCCGCTAAAGACCCCGTGCTTAAAAGTGCCTCGCCGTAATAATAATTCGGTTCATAATCTTTATTGGATTTAACTACATCCTTCAGCAAATTCAGAGCTGAAACGTAATCCCCTCTGTTTACGGCATCGATGCCCTTTTTTAAATTATCCTGTGAATATACATTAGAAAAGAAAAGAAAACAAAAATAAAGAAATAAAATAAGATTTTTACCTGAAATCTTAGACATAAATTTAACCTTTTTTTTATTATTAATAAAATTATTTATTCAATTTGAATCGTCCTGATTGGCTGATTTATTGGCACTAAACCATTATCAAGAACAATTTTTTGTCCATCGTTATGAACTAAATACGTTATGAATCCTGTCGATAACTGGATTCCGAAATCTCTCGAATAAAGCACAATTTTTCTCGAATAAGGATATTTTTTAGTAAAAATCAACCCCTGGTGAAATTGTGCAAAATCATCCTGCCTGCCGTTAGGCCAGATCTTTGAAACTCTTATAGTTTTAACCGTCGTGTCCATTAAATCCTGGCTGCCTTTTGATAGCCACGACATATTAATAATACCTATCGCGTTTTTATTTCCCCTTATTTCTTCAAGCATCTGAACGCTTGTTGAACAAATCTCCGCTGATTTAATGTAATTTAACCCGTAAAGAACTGAATCTTTTATATAATTATAAGTGTTTGAATTTGGTCTCTGTATATAAACTTTAATTTTGTCAAGAGAACCTTTCATTAAATTTTTAACGTTCGTATTTTGCTCATCATCCTGGGCTTTTATTTGTGTCCAGTCTGTATACTGACCTGTAAAAATTTTCTGGATATCATCTGAAGTTAACCTTTCAGCCGGATTATCAGGATTTACAATGAAACCTATTCCGTCGATTCCGATTTCGAAACGCTGCAACTCAATTTTATTAGAATCAGCAAATTTTTTATCATCGGGATTTAAATCACCTGCTATAATGATAAGTTTCGTATCCTTATTGAATAAATCAGCAATTGTATTTTTAGTAGGCTTGAATATGACATTAACTTTTGCTTCAGGATTAAGCCTTTGAAAATCATTAATTAACTGCAAAGTCAATGGCTGGAGATTTTCATCAACGACAATAGTCATTTGACCTATCGTAGCTTTTGATTTCATATCATTGAAATCACAATGGAAATAAACCAATGGAACGATGGCTATAAATAAAACAATTATTATATTCTTAAATAAATTATTCATTTTGTATTCAAACAGAAAAGATTAAAAATCAATAAATTAAAGAACTTAAAACGGTTAATGTCTCTTATGAATTAAATCTTCCTGGGCTTTTTCCATCTTATCTCTTTGTTCTTCCATCTTCCTTATCTTTATTTTTGTCTGCGTCGTAACATATCTGTAAATACCGTAAGCCATGAAAATTATTCCAAAAATTATTCTTGTAGAAGGCTCTACCATTCCAAGAATTAATTTAAAAACCATCAGAAGTCCGATTAAAAAGACAACAAATGCAGTAAAGAAATTTAAATAAATAACAGACTTCATTTTAAATAAATATTATTACCTTAAAATTTAATATACCCGTATAAATAAAATCTGTCATTTCTTAGCGTACAAAACCTATAAGGCAAACGAAAAAAATGACAGATGTTATATTAAAAACGGATTATTTATTTTCTTCTTTCTTTGGCTCCTCTTTCTTTTCTTCTTTCTTAGTCGGTTCGTCTTTTTTGTCTTCGTCTTCTTTTTTGAATTTACCGCTCAGTTTAAAACTAAACGGAACACTTACCCAGCATCTTACAGGTTGTCCCTGCTGAAGCGCCGGAGTAAACTGTAGACTCATAACTTTCGAACTGACCTCATCACGAAAAACATCGGGACCGCTGAACCCGCCAACGCTTATTACTGAACCATCAGGACCAACAAGAACTTTTACTGTAACTTTACCTTCAACGCCGTTCGACCTTGCTATTTCAGGATATCTCATAGAACCCTGCACGGACGAAAGATTTACAGCGACAGGAGCTTTATCGACTTCAAACTGTTGATAGGTTTTTGTTTTTGAATTATCCTTCTTTTCCTCTTTTTGTACTTCCTTTTCTACTTCTTTTTCCTTTACGTTAACTTTACCTGTTTCTTTAGTAGGATCAAAATTTTCACTACCTTCAGAAGAGACGAATGCTTTTATCTTTTCGGTTTCTTCTACTTTTTTAATTGTTTCAAGGTCTGCTTTTTCTTTCGCAACAGGTTCAGGTGTTAAAGCTGCCATATCCTTTAAAGCCTCAACCTTTTGAGGTTCCACTTCGGGTGGAGGGGTCTGATCGTCTTTATCGTTTGACTGGTCCTGCTGAGTTTGTATATCCTTCAGCTCGATATCTCTTTTAATTCTTAACTCTTCTTCCTGTTTCCTTTCGTATGCATCCACACCTATATATGTCCCGATGAGTATGAAGTGAAGAACCAAAGCAAATATCAAACCCCGTGAAAGAAATCTTTTATAGAACTGCTTTAATTCAGGTGCACCATACTGCATCTTGGTTTCAACAGGTTCTTTATAATTAGCTAAATCCATATTAGTTTCAGTTGACATTTTCCAACCTCCGGAATTTATATATTTTTAAAATTTAATATCTACTTAATTTATAAACTTTTTATGTGCAGAAATGTTCCCGCATATACAAATATAATGAAATTATATTTTATATAATATTGACAAATGAATAAAAAAGAACTATTTATCAGGGGGAAAATACGGCAATATCCCTATCGGATTATGAAAATATTTTTTAATTAAATCAGCGTCGATATTCCCCGTCTTATTATCGGAATATTTTACCTCTTCTATAAAATCAAGCGTACTTGCGTAATCATTTGAATTATTATCAATTTTAGATATTTCCAATTTCTTTGTATTTATCTCCTCCAGTTTGTCACTATTGTTTGCATAAACATATAATGCAGATGGTAATTTTTGTTTCTCAGGAATCTTTCTGTCATATCCTGTATAAATTCCTGAAGTAGGAATGATTTTCGGGTCTACAACGAAATACTTTCTTTCCTTTATATAATAATTTCCTTCCAGTATATTATATAAATTTTCCGAAATCATCTGCTTATATTCATCTTTCGAATACTCTTCGTTATTTTTAAAATCTTTCGGTGCAAAAGCCACTATCCGTGAACTGTATCCTTTAGTTGCAAGGACGAGCGTCCCGAGAGGACAATCTTTAAATAATTTTTTTGCATCTTCGTGTTTCATCCTGATACAACCGTGCGAAGATGGTATCTTACCAAGATTTCCGTAATATCCGGTTCCGTTTAAAGAATGAAATCCGACACCCATATCAAATGGCATAAAATGATACATATCCGCATTGTCAAATTGTGTAGACTGGTGGTGCTCTTCTTTATAAAATATCGCAAATAATCCCGGTCTTGATTCTATGCCTTTTTTCAGGTTTTTATTGCCTGTAGAAACAGGATACTTCTCTATTTTTCCGTTTCTCCAATACTGGTAAACCATTTGCTGGTCTATCTTCAACTCAAGCCAGCATTCCATATCAGTGTAAACAGTATCCTTAATACCCATGCTTAAATCTTTTTCCGAAAGTATATTGATTGTGTTGTTCTTGAATAAATAATGGTTGATGTTAAAATCTTTGAAACCGCTGTTATCTTCGGCTGATGACTTGTATCCGGAATCCGTTGTAAAACCGGATAAAATAAAACATATCAATAATAATGGGACAATGTATGACAGAAATTTAGCATCGTTTTTATTAATACTATAATCTACATAATTTATATCTCTTAATTCTACCTCCGGCTGAGGTTGAGTATTGTTATTTGATTTTTCTAAATCCTGTTCCAATATTTTTAATTATTTAATAAATAAGATAGGTAAAATATGATAAAAAGAATATGGAAAATTGAATTCGTTTTAAAATTAATGAGTGAATTATATTTTAATTATGTTATATATATTACTGTTATTGCAGAATATTAATTAATTAAAAACGAATTTCATACAACTAAGACACTATAACTAATATTTTATGCTATTCTGTTCTTTTAAAGTAATAAATATTCCTAAGCATAATGACACTTTAATTTGTTAAAAAATCTAAATAATCAGTTATATTTATTTTTATATACATTAAAATGCTTCTATGTGAAAATTATTTGTGCTCCTGCGGATAGTTCATAAAATTTTCCGACGGATATAATATCCTTAACCTGAGGGCAGAAATCATCCTTTTTGAGGTGGAACATATCCACACTTGCTTTACACGCATATAATTCGGCACCGGCATCATTTACCATTTCAATAAATTCCCGTATAGGAGGAATATCGATTTTTTCCATTTCCTTTTTCATCATGCCTGTTGCAAAAGCAGACATTCCCGGAATTGCACCAAGGAAAGTGGGCATGTGCATGCCCGGGTTTCCAACCGTTGCAACTTTTATTTTATCCATTCGTTTGTTAATAATCGCATCCAGACCAAAAAATGTAAAGAATAATGTAGCTTCTATTCCTTCCATTCTTGCTCCGTTAGCCATTATCAACCCCGGGTAAATTCCATCGAGTGAACCTCTGGAAACTATTATAGATACTTTTTTTAATGGTTCATAAATAATATCTGACATTTTTTTCTCCTGTAATAAATTTAATTGAAATATATTAGTTAAAAAATTTCTACATTTATAACTCTTGATAATCACTAAACTCTCATAAGCAACATAAATGTTGCTTTACATTATATACATCCTTTAGGCTTTGGTAAACCTGCTATCTTGGCTGCCTTCTTAGCAGGTCCCATCGGAAATAATTCGTATAGTTCCTTTGTGGGTACACCGCTTTCTTTTGTAAGTCTTCTTATCGAAGGTGCATCCCCTTTTTCCTTGAATACCTGACGCATAAAATTGATAACAAGCCAATGACGTTCTGTCAACCGGCTTATACCTTCAAGTTTAGCAATTTCGCTTGCTAAGTTTTCATCCCAGTCGTTCATATTTACAAGGTGTCCGTCGGCATCAATTTCGACAGTTTTTCCGGCAATTTCTGTTGTTGACATATTTTAAAATTCTCCTTAATCGGTTTAAATATTAATTTAAAATTGTTTATTTTTATTTTTTAATTGTTAAACTTTTTTCCTGCGATTGAGCAATATTTTTTAAAAATTTAATACCAAATGATAGACCTTTTTTCACTTCCGGAGTATTTAATTCTTTCATCAATGAAAAAATCGATACTTTTTCTGAAATTTCTATATCAAGATTTTTATAAACATTTACGGCATTGTTCAAAGCATGCAGCATATCCGGCTGTGTTAAATTTTTTATTGTATCCAAAATTGCGGCTATGTTATCACCGAAATTTTTAACATCTTTAACGGTAAATGATGTCACAACGTTATCGGATATCTTTGTAAACTCTTTAGCAAATTCGAAATAACCTTTTTTATCATATTCATTTAACTTATTCATAAAATCAAGAAAAAGTTCACGGGAAACAGGAGCAAAATTCTGAATAAAATCTTTAAAATTTTCAAGTTGCTCAAATGTTTTTGTTATATTATTAACATTTCGCAGAATCTTTTTGAAAAGATGAAGCATATCACCTGTTTTAATATGGTCGTGTACTTCCTCGAGCTCAAGAATTGTCGAATCGTAAACGTCTTTTCCGACACGCATCAAATCCTCTTTCAAATCTTCCATTTCCCTGCGATGCCTTTTCTGAAGTTCTATTTCCTCTACAATAATATCGAGCTTTCTATTAATCTCGTCTATTTGCATTTGTAAATTTTTTTCTTCCATTTACAACCTCTTTCCCGCCATAGACATATTTGATTCAATCGGTAATTCAAGTCCTTTCAGCAGGAAATTCCAGTATGTCCAGCGGAACATCAATTTTCCGTAATGATTCATTTTTGTTTCTTCCAGTAATGAAAAAGGACCAATTCCGGGTAAAGGAAACTTACCCGGCAACGGTTCTGTATCATAGTTAAAATCAATAAGTATACCCTTTCCAAACCCTGATTCTATAAAACAATTCGCATGACCGTCGAACTTTGCTGTCATATCCCGATTTTCAACAGCTGCTAAAAAATTTTCAGTTAAAATATCAGCCTGAAAGTGCGCAACAGAACCTGCTTTTGAGCTCGGAAGGTCAGTAGCATCCCCTATCCCAAATATATTTTCGAAATTCAGTGACCTGAGAGAACTTTTATCAGTCGGGATAAAATTAAATTCATCACCCATACCGCTTCTGGCTATTGACTCATCACCCATATTCGTCGGAATTGTAACGAGCAAATCAAAAGGAATTTTATTTTCATCCCACGATACAATTTCTTTAGTTTCATTTTCAACACGTGCAATGCTGAAATCTGTAGTTAGACTTATATTTTTTTTCGTTAAAAAATCACCTAAAACCGCAGAGGCTCTCGGTTTTGTAAATGCTCCGGACAGAGGTGTGACAAACTGAATATCAACTTTATCCCTTATTCCCTTTTCTGTAAAATACCAGTCTGCAAGAAATGCGAATTCAAGCGGAGCTACCGGACATTTTATCGGCATCTCAGATATATCGATAACAAGTTTTCCGCCCTTCCATATTTTTAAAAATGTTGCGAGCGCACAGGCGCCTTCAATAGTATAAAAATCAAAAATATTTTTAAACCACAATTTGTCTTTTAATCCTTCTGTTTCTTCAGGTTTAATCTTGGCACCCGTAGCAATGATTAAATAATCATAAGAAAGAACAACTTTGCTCATCAATATTACACGATTTTTATCCGGCTCAATCACATCTATTTCCGACATGATAACATTTATACCTATAGGAAAGAAATCACGTTTAGGCTTAATAACATCTTTTCTTGTATAAATACCGAAAGGAATAAATAAAAAACCGGGTTGGTAGTAATGCGTTTCGAACTGGTCGACAATTGTAATCTGCCATTCGTTAAAGTCGAGCACATTTGATAGTTTATTTAACATCATAGTTCCTGCAGTACCTGCACCAAGTATAACAAGCTTTTTCATAAATAAAAAATAATTTTTACATTTTAAAAAACCGTAGCAACTTACGATATAATGAATTATTTTGAGATTAATACGTCATTAATTTTTACAAGGGAACGGACAAGATTTTCAAGTTCAGACTTTGACATCTTCTTCAGAATTGTTTGTTCGCATTCATTTAACATATCGCTGATTTTTTCCCTCGTTTTAATTCCCTTTTTAGCAAGTTGAACATTTAGAACTCTTCTGTCATCACGCGATTTCTCTTCTTTTAAATAACCATTTTTTAAAAGTTTTTCTATTACCCTGCTTCCACGGGAAATTGAAAGACCCATCTTTTTTGATAAAGTACTGCAGGGAGTTATCGATTTCGGTGTCATCGCAAGTAAGCCGCGGAATTCGGCGGGTGAAAGTTTTAATTTATCCCGTATATTAAGTTCTTTTTCGGAACAACTTGATTTAAGTTCGAAAATAAAATCAACAACCCGTTTATTCATATTAAAAATAATTTGTTATTAGCAACTTATTATAAATTAATTAAATAATCAACGACATTTTTCATTATGCTGAAATTTATTTATTTTAAATCAAGTATATTTTAAGTTATTATATTGAATTATTTAATATTCCATTTTATTTTTTAAATCTTAACAGGTATTTAAAAAAAATATCTTTATATTATTACTATAATTTTTCAGAAGTTAACAAAAACATATTTTTGTTCTTAATAATGAAAGAGAATTTCCTGAATTGTTGATTAGATAAAGATTGTAGAAAATGAAAATATGATTTATTCGGAAATAAAAATCACTTTACCGAATCTGAGATTTGAATAAATTAATTACCCGAATTTTCCCGTAATATATTCTTCAGTTAGTTTTACTTTTGGTTTCGTAAAAATTGTCCGTGTCTTGCCGAATTCAATCAGTTTACCGATATACAAAAATGCGGTATGGTCGCTCACGCGTGCTGCCTGCTGCATATTGTGTGTCACTATAACAACTGTGTAGTCATTTTTCAGAAAATAAATTGTCTCTTCAATCTTCTCTGTAGATATCGGGTCAAGAGCACTCGTGGGTTCATCCATTAAAATTATTTCAGGAGATACTGCAAGGGTTCGGGCAATGCATAATCTCTGCTGCTGCCCGCCGGATAAGCTCATCGCTGAGATTTTTAATCTGTCTTTTACTTCTTTCCAGAGACCTGCTTTAGTTAAACTTTTTTCAACAATGTCTGCGGCTTTTTCTTTATTGTTATTTCCATGTGAATATTTAATTCCTGAAATTACATTTTCGTAAATGGACATCGTGGGAAACGGATTGGGCTTCTGAAAAACCATTCCGACTTTTTTCCGGACATCAACTCCATTGTACTCTGAAATATCTGTTCCCATTATTCTTATATCACCTGTAACTGAAACTTTTGGAATGAGTTCATGCATAAAATTTAATGTTCTTAGTAAAGTAGATTTTCCACAACCCGAAGGGCCGATTATCGAACAAACAGAATTTTTCTTAATTTTCATGTTAATATCATTAATACCAACTCTATTATCGAATTTGACCGTTAAATTTTCAGTTTCCACGGCATAAATTTCTTTTTCAGGTATGTTAATATTATCGATGTTATTATACTTCATATAAATTACAAATTTTGAGAAAATTTATTACGAGTTACGATTCTCACAACTATGCTTATTACAAAAACAATAAAGACGAGAACAAATGCACCAGCCCAGGCTTTTCGGTGCCATTCTTCGTAAGGTGATATTGCGTAATTAAAAATTTGGACGGGCAGCGAAGCCATGGGCGAATCGAGCGAATTTGACCAGAAGGTATTGCCAAAAGAAGTAAAAAGCAAAGGTGCCGTCTCACCCGCTACCCTCGAAACTGCAAGCAATATACCTGTAATTATCCCGCCTGATGCAGTTCTCAGAACTATCATCAATGTTGTTTTCCATCTCGAAATTCCCAGTGCAAGAGATGCCTCACGCAGACTTGTCGGAACGAGTTTTAACATTTCTTCGGTAATTCTTGTAACAGTTGGAATCATTATAATACCAAGCGCAATACCGCCTGCATAAGCTGAAAATCTATGCATCGGAAGTACAACTATACCATATACGAAAATTCCTATAATAATCGATGGAACTCCGCTCAAAACATCTGTTACAAATTTTATTATATTTGAAAAAAATGTTTTAGAATATTCAGCCACATAAATTCCGGATAATAGACCAATTGGAATACCAAACAAACTTCCTATTCCGATTATAATCATCGAACCGACAATTGCATTTGCCATTCCCCCGCCGGCTTCTCCTACCGGTTTCGGAAGTTGTGTTAAGAAATCAAGATTTATGGAAGATAAACCTGCTGTAGCCGTGTAAAAGAAAATATAAAATAACGGCACAATGGCAATCAAAGCTGAGACGATACAAAGGGAAAGCATTAAAATATTAATAGCTTTTCTTTTTGCTAAATTGGATTTCGAAATATTTAATGTATTTAATTCCATTATCTTATATCAGATTTTTTTGTTACGGAATAGATTAATAATCTGGCAAATGAATTAATGATAAACGTTACCGCGAATAAAATAAGACCAACTTCTATTAAAGAACTTATATGAAGATGTCCCGAAGCTTCTGCAAATTCGTTCGCTATAACCGAAGCCATTGAATAAGCGGGTTCAAACAGAGACGCTTTTATCTGTGACCTGTTTCCTATTACCATTGTAACAGCCATCGTTTCTCCGACTGCCCTACCAAGTCCGAGTACCGTTGCGCCGAGTATACCGCTCTTTGCATTTAACAAAGCCATCTTTATCGCTTCCCATCTTGTTGCTCCAAGCGCGTAGGCAGCTTCTCTCTGCGATTTTGGTATCGCTTTCAATACGTCCCTGGATATTGCAGAAATTATAGGTGTAATCATAATTGCAAGTATTATTCCGGCAGTTAATAATCCGACTCCGATAGGTGTTCCCTGAAACAGTGGTAACCATCCGAAAGTTGATTGCAGAAATGGCTGAAATGACAATCTCATAAATGGAGCTAATACAAAAATACCCCAGAAACCATAAATTATACTTGGTATTGCAGCGAGAATTTCGATTAAGAAACTGAATGAGGTTTTAATAATGTTGGGTGCAAGCTCTGACAGAAAAATTGCTATACCAATGCTGACAGGTAATGCAATTATTAATGCTATCAATGATGAAATCACAGTACCATAAATGAAAGTTAAAGCTCCGAATCTTTCTTTCACAGGTTCCCATTCACCGGAAAAAATAAATCCGAATCCAAAAGCATCACGCGATGCGAGAGAATCTCTGTACATCTCATAAATCATAAAAAAAACGAGTATCACGATAAAAAGGGCAAAAAATAATGTAATATTTTCAAAAAAAATATCCGATAATTTCTTTTTGCTCTTTATTTCACTTATATTAGGCTTATCGATAATTATTTATAATCTATCAGTTAAAAAATATTATACAAATATAAGTAATTTATTAACTACTCACTGTTAAGAAATTGTAAAGACTTTATTGCAGTAAATTGTTAAATTATCAGTAATATTATAAGATATGAGAAATGTGAAATATCAGTATGAAGAATATTGGAGAGATAACAAAATCTGTTATTGTTGAAAAATAATAAATATCGTTCCCTGCATGATACAGGGAACGAAAATTAAAAATTTATTTCGAACGTTTATATCTAAGCCGCAGTTTTCTTTTTTCCGAAAATTAATCCTATTACTATACCTACGATTAATATTCTTATGCCCATTCCGACACCATCGGCTATTACCGCACGGTATCTGACCTGATAACTACCCCAGACGTAGAAAACATAAGGTAAGGCTAAAAGGAAACCTGTCAGAATTCCAAAAATAAAACCTTCTTTTATTGGTGATTCACCTTTATATGTTCGCATGTAAATTACTGATAACATCAAACCTTGGAAGAGACACCCGAGAGCTATAGACCACATTTTTAAATCCGCATCAGGTCTCATCAGATGCTGCATTGAAGACAGATGTCCCGTAAATATTACTCCATAAAATAACCAACCTAAGAGGAAAAACAAAATTGCTGTAACGATTGTAGAAATTACTAATTTCATAATCTATTATTTAAATTTTGAAAAAATTAAATTTAAATTACAGCCGAAATAAAAAAGCGTTGGATTCGAAATATGCTGTATATAATTATAATAAATTTATAATTAAAATACTATTATAAAATTTGAAATGAATTTTCAGACTATCCGGAGCAGGTATGATTTCAGATATTTAGTTTCTGTGAATCCCGGAATAATCGGATGGTCGACGGAACAATTAGAGAAATGCAGTATCTGAACCCGCTGTCCTGATTTTTTTGAACTATTGCTTAATACAACCTCAAACATACCTTCATCAATATGATGTGAACATGTAAAAGTGAACAGATAACCTCCCCTTTTTACCAGCTTCATCGCTAATGTATTTAGTTTTATGTAACCTTTTAAAGCATTTTGAATATTTTTCTTTGATTTAGTAAACGAAGGAGGATCTAAAACTATAAAATCGAATAATTCTTCATTATAATTTTCCAGATACTTAAAAACATCCGAGGATATAAAATTTATATTATTAAAATTATTCAATTCGGAGTTTCGTTTTGCGGTTTCCAACGCAACTTCCGATGAATCGACTGCAATAATATCCGAAGCCCCTCCAAATGCAGCATTTAAGGCAAATCCGCCTTCGTTGCAAAATAAGTCGAGAACTCTATCGCCGTTTTTAATATAATCCCTTATCAGTTTTCTGTTCTCAACCTGGTCAAGATAAAATCCGGTTTTTTGTCCTTCAAAAAGATTTATGGAATATTTGATATCATCTATATTAACTATAAATTCCGTAGAAAATTCATCTTCTCTATTATATAGAATATTATTCGTCTTATCGAGTCCTTCCATTGTTCTTAAATCACTTTCATTCTTTTCTATAATATAATCTGCATTAAACTTATCAATCAATATTTCCTTAATAACATCAACAAATCTTTGCATTCCAAGAGAAAATATCTGCAATGAAAAGGCTTTTTCAAATCTATCGATTATCAATCCCGGTAGAAAATCACTCTCGCTGTTAATCATCCTGTAAACATCGCGATTCAGAATTTTCCTTCTATTGTTAGCTTCAGATATTTTCCTCTCAAAATAATTTTTATTTATTTCTTCATTCCGGTCAGATGTTAAATGCCTGTAAGAAATGAGTGAATTTTTATTATAAAAGCCTTTGCCTAAAAACTCTCCCGAATAATTGTATAATTCGCATACATCACCATTAATATAATCACCTTCTGTTTTTCCGATTTCGTTGCTGAATATCCACTGATGCCCGGACAACAGTCTTCTTTCTTCATTTTTTTTAAGATAAACTTTCATTTCTATTCAATAAAAATATTTTCGGTTTGTAAATCTCTCATGCATTTAAAATGCTTTTTCGGACAATATGATTTCCCGATATGTGTACAAGGTCTGCAATTTAAATTTATGTTTTCAACTACTTTTGTGCTTTCCAGCTGCGGGAAAAATCCAAATTCTTTCACAGTACTTCCGAAAAATACGATTACTTTTTTTCCAAGAGATTCAGCAAGATGCAGTACCCCGCTGTCATTACAAATAACCAAATCGGAATAATATAATATATTTGTGAGTTTTTCAAAATCTGTTTTTCCGCAATAATTTATAACATTATCGCAATTAGCAGAAAGGTATTCGCATATATCTTTATCAGTTTTACTGTTATCTCCAACAATAACAATTTTTTTATTGTGAATATTCTCAATTATTTCCGCAAATTTTTCTTCCGGCAATGTTTTTGTAAAATGCTTTGAAGATGGAGAAATAACAACGTAATTTTCCGTAATAATCCGTTGAGATTTTTTTATTAAATTTGTATTCGAATATTCATAATTATCATAATTCAATAATTTATGAATGGATAATAAATATTTCTTATATACGGGTATGACTTCCTTAAATAAATTTATTTTAGATACTACAAGTAACAGTTTTTTGAATGTTTGTTTTTTATAGCGGACAACCAGATTTGAAATAAACAAAGTGAATAAATAACTTCGAATATTTTTGTGAAGGTCAATAATAATATCGTATTCATTGAGGTTACTCCTGATTTCCGAAAGTGATTCATTGTTGAAAGAAATAATGTTATTAACATGCGGGTGCAGTCTTACAAGTTCTTTATATTGTGATTTTGTTAAGAAATCTATTTGAGATTCGGGAAAAGCTTTATTTAATTCATTTATCAATGGATAAGTTAAAACTATATCGCCAAACGAAGACAATCTGATAATTAATATTTTATACATATTTTAACTTATATTAACACATTGATTCAATTAACATTTTTGTCACTTGCATTATTTTTATCACCTGCGGTTACTTCCTGAAAATTAATTTCAATTAGCTGATGATTAAATTCATCAATTATGATTTTAGAAATTAAATCCTGAATGAGATTAAAACCATATTTATTGATATAGTAAACAATATTCAACTGTCGTTCCTGGAATGACTCGTTCGGAAAAATATTTTCCGCAACTGATTTCAATTTTTTCACGGAAGATTCATTTTGTTTCGCCTGCGATTCTATCAATTTTTCTTTCAGGTTATCCAATTGTTCAACATATTTCACGTTTCTGTTTTCAAAAACAGTCGAAAGATTTTTATCGATTTTTTCAAGTTCTTTTGAGAAGCTATAAGTCATTCCTTTAAATTCTTCATAATAGTTTGCAAATATTTCATCAGCCTTAACGGAATTAATTTTATTCATTAATTTCGCCGTGACTTTTTGTTCATCTAAAAGCTCTTCAATGCTGAGATTGAATTTGGATAAAAATCCGGAAATCCTGTTTTCAAGAACTGTAATAGAGGTTCTCGGATAAATAACAGGCATTTTAATTTTATAAAAATTATAAACACTCTTTAGTTGAGCAAAATATGATATTTCGGACGGACCGCCTACATAGGCGATTGTAGGCAAAACATAATCCTGACAAATCGGTCTTAATATAACATTACCGCTGAAATTCTCAGGATTCGCATAAAGGTCTTCGAATAATTCCACCGCAGTAAATTTCTGTCGTGAATTTTTCAATGCGAAAATATTATCGTTTCTCGGTTCGAGCAAATACCTGCTTCCGTTGAAAACATAAAATACATTTATCGGCTTCGGCTTTACCTGCGGTTCATAATTTTGTTCAATTATGGCTGACGTTTCAATCACATATTCGCAGGCGCGCGGGTATGTATTCAATTCTTTTTCGAAAACCGGAATGAGAAGTTTTTTAATTTCTTTGTCGGAAGGATTGCAGAATATAATTCCGGTATTACCCAGCAGATAATTCATAAAACGCGCAAACGCAACTGTGAGACTTACACCGGTCTTATATGATTCATCTATGTATTCGAATAGTTTTTCCGAAAATTCAGTATTTATAAGATTTTGTTTCAGTTCATTTTTAAAATTTTCAAATGTTTCATCAAGAATTATTTTATTTGCAGGCGTAAGATATTTTTCCCGTTCAATGCCATTTTCAAAATATTTCAGGTTCAACAGGTGATTTTCTTTATCAAAAATATTTATATTATTTATTTCAAGAAAATCGTGGTCATCAGATTCGAGCCAGAAAACAGGAACAAAATTATAATCCGGAAACTGCTTTTTATATTTTTCGCATAACTGCAAAGTATTAAGGGCTTTTAAAATAGTATAATAATTTCCGCTGAGTAATCCGACCTGCTGTCCTGTAACAACTGCAAATGTATTCTCCTGACGGAGTAAATCTATATTTTGAAAAGTTTTTTCCGGGGAATTAAAAAATTGATTTTGCGTCTTTAAAATATCCGCAATAACATCCCTCGTAAATTCTTTGTTCTTTAAATAGTTTTCTTCCCTGTCATATATTGCTTTGAAAATATCTTCCTTATTTCTGAAATCACATTCGAAATATTCTTTTAGTTTATCGAAATTGTATATATAATCGATAAATATCGGATTATAGCCCGGGAACTTAGAAAATGGTAATGTCATTTTTTTTTACTTATTATATATATATTTTACATTTTTAATTTAAATGAATGATATCGAATAATTTTATTGCTTCCCTTTTGAGAGTGATACACTAAAAAAGTTTCCGGTGAAACATAAATGATATTGAAATCTATTATACTTTTAATAGTTATAATGAATTCAATAAAATTATTCAATATTTTAAAACTAAATTTATTCAGAAGTTATTAATGAAACAATAACATCTGTTAAATTTAACTATTAAATTTTTTATAAGAAACTTCAAAAAATTTGAAAATGACAGGATATAAATTTCATATTTCAAGATATATTTTAGTGATGTCGATTATTCTGATTATCGTTGGCAATTCGTATTCTTACTATGCAACACCCGGAACAGGAAAAAAATGGAACTTAGACAGTCTTGTTGCAAATTCTTCGGGGCATATAACATTTTCAGGAGGTGCTTATTTAATAAATGATACTTTAACGATTTCTCAATCGGACACGATTTTTATAAGAACGAATTCATTAATATACATGGGATTCAAATCACTGATTAATGTGAATCCCAATGCAGTATTAATAATAAATCCGCCTGATTCAGTAAAGTTTACAGTTTTAGATACAGCGTCAAAATTTATAGGATTCGTAATAGATACAAGTAATCCAACGATACTTAAGAAAATGATAATGGAATATGGAAATTCCGTTTCATTACTATACAGTAATATATTAATCGATAGTTGTACTTTTAGATTCAATAATTATTACACAACAAGTCTTAAGAGCGGAGCAATATCATTGTTCTATTCAAATGCAACTATTTCAAATTGTAAAATTATAAGAAATAGGAGAGCAGGTATAGTTTCCGGAGGCAACATTCCCTCATCCCCTGTTATCACAAATAACATTTTTTTGGAAAACGATACTGAGAACGGTTTGTATCCTCAGATAAATTTAGGTGTCGGCTCCACTACACCAATCACGATTCGCAACAATACGATACGGGGTTTGTTTACTAATGCAGGCGGAATTGCTATTTTCCCGGCCAGTACAAGTATGACGAGCCTGATAATAGAAAATAACATTATCAAAAAAAATAGTTACGGAATGGTTTTATATAATGCAAACATAAACGCTTATATCAATAATAATATAATTGACAGTAATAATATTAATGTTAACCCAATGGCTGCGGGAAGTGGTATAAATCTGTTCGGAGCATCTTCCATAAATGCGATTATAACAAGAAATAAAATAAGATGGAATTTATGGGGAATTACAATTCAGAGTTCAGCTAAACCCGATATAGGGAATTTATTTAATACTGATACATCTGATAACGGTTATAATCAAATTTGTTTTAATAAACACAACGATACGACTTTCGATGTATATAATAATACTCACGATTCTATCAGTGCTCAAAATAATTTCTGGGGTACATTAAACCCCGATACGGTCAGGGCACACATCTGGGACCATTATGATATAGATTCACTTGGTGTTATTAATTTCCTGCCGATGTTACTAACTGAAGTTAAGCAGGTATCTACGGAAAGCGTTACAGATTATAAATTGTTCAATGCATATCCGAATCCGTTTAATCCGAGCACTAATATAAGATTTCAGATTCCAAACTCAGAAAATGGAAAATGGAAAATGGAAAATGGTTTCGTATCATTGAAAGTATATGATGTAACCGGTAAGGAAGTGAGTACACTTGTTTCCGGATTCCTGAATCCCGGGATATATGAAGTTCAATTTCCGGGTAAACAAAAATCTAATTTCCAATTACCATCAGGTGTTTATTTTTATAAATTAGAAGCCGGTAATTTCACATCAACAAAAAAATTAATGTTAATAAAGTAATTATTTTATTAAATAATTTGATTATGATAGATGGAATCAGATAAATCAAGAAGGAATTTAATTGCGATAATTATAATTTCCGCACTTGGATATTTCGTCGATATTTATGATTTAATTCTTTTCAGTATTGTCAGAGTGGCTTCTTTAAAATCCCTTGGTGTAGCAGGTGAAAACCTTTTATCTCAGGGGGTTTTGCTTTTAAATATGCAAATGGCTGGAATGCTGGTAGGCGGAATAATATGGGGAATACTCGGAGATAAAAAAGGAAGAATATCAGTTTTATTCGGTTCGATATTTTTATATTCGATAGCAAACTTAGCAAACGGATTTGTTCAGACAATTCCGCAGTATGCAGCTTTAAGATTAATTGCAGGTATTGGGCTTGCGGGTGAATTAGGAGCCGGAATTACTCTTGTATCGGAGGTGATGCCGAAAGAATCACGGGGTTACGGGACAATGGTTGTTGCTACAATCGGCATATTCGGAGCAGTTGTAGCCGCATTAATCGGCGATTATTTCGACTGGAGGACGGCGTATTTTATCGGTTCGGGTCTCGGATTTATACTTTTAATTTTAAGAATTGGTGTTTACGAATCAGGAATGTATGCATCCATAAAATCTATGGCTGTTAGCAAGGGTAATTTTTTAAAATTATTTTCGGATAAAAAGACATTCTTTAAATATTTAAATTGCATACTAATCGGAGTTCCGATTTGGTTTATTGTTGCAATATTAATTACGTTCTCACCTGAATTTGCAAAAGAATTTAATATTGTTGAACCGATATCAGCCGGTACTGCAGTAATGATGTGTTATATTGGGCTTGCATTAGGAGATTTTTTGAGCGGTGCGTTAAGTCAGATATTCAAATCAAGAAAAAAAATCATACAGACATTTTTAATTTTCGAACTAATTGCAATTTTTATTTATCTTTTCTTAAACAGGTTCAATGCTTTTTATTTTTACACAATTTGCGTAACAATTGGGATTACAGGCGGATACTGGGCGGTGTTCGTAACGAATGCTTCCGAACAATTCGGAACGAACATCAGAGCAACAGTAACTACAACGGTTCCTAATTTTGTACGAGGCGCTGTTGTTCCTGTTACGATATTATTTGAATTTCTGAGAAACTACACGGGATTAATTTATTCAGCACTTATAATCGGAATATTCGTAATTATTATTGCATTCATCTCGGCAAGAAGACTCGAAGAAACATTCGGGAAAGATTTGAATTATCTGGAGTTAAACTGAATTTTCGTTTTTTTCGAATTTTCTGATAACATATAAAATATTTTTTTTAACAAAGTTTAACTTTGCATTTCAAAATATACGATATAATTTTTATATGAATCCAATAATTTATTGTTACTATTTTATCACTCGACTCAATTTTCTTTTCAATTACCATCGCTGACTTAAGTTCATTCTAATGTTTTTTATTATTTCAATTATGAAAAAAAATTTTTCTTTTTAAATAAGTTGTATATATTAAAATATTTAAGTAATTTTTCCCGATTTTTGAATAAATATTTGTAATTTAAATGGCAGAAGAAATAAATAAGAAAATTAAAACTTTTGAACAGCAGCAATGGATTAAAGAAAATTTATCTTATAAAAAAGATTCCGGAAGCTGGGCCTGGATTTATCATAGAATTTCGGGTATTGCTTTAATCGGTTATTTGTTTTTGCATGTTTATTCATTAAGTCCGCTTTCACAGGGAAAAGCCGCATTTCAACATAAAATGGAACTTTATTCAACTCCATTTTTCATGGTTCTTGAATGGATTCTCTTTATAGTAGTCCTGTTTCATTCTCTAAACGGAATTAGAATAGTTCTTGTTGATTGGGCTGATGGCGCAAAATATCATAAACAACTTTACAGATTTTCTTGGATTATCGGAATTATTTTATTCTTTGCAATGGGATTTATAATGTTTTCTCACGAAATTTTAAGAGTTTTTGGAAAATAACATTTTAAGATATTATGTATAAATATCAATCATCAAAAAATTCAGGTTCAAAAAGCTGGGTTTTACAACGTATAACGGGCCTTGCTCTCGTTGTCTTAATGATTGGCCATTATATTTTAATGCATTTTCATCCTGAAAACGGTCACACGTATGATGCTGTTTTGATACGTATGCAATTTTCCTGGTATAGAATTATTGATTTAAGTTTTATTACACTCGGTATGTATCACGGATTAAATGGTATATGGGGTATATTCAGAGACTATAACCTCAAACCCTGGCTTAAAATATCGGTTGTTTCAATATTAATTATTCTTGGTTTAGCATTTACTGCCTGGGGATATAATATTATTTTCTCCATCCCGTATATCACTAATTTGGCAGGAAATTAAAATTTTGTATTATTTGAGTTATATTATTCAAAAAATATGTTTATATTATATTAATTTTTTCTAACTTAATTCATAATAAAAGGAGTTACTCATGGAAAAATTCACAAATCTGCAAGGGATTCTTGATGGAATGAAAACAGACATCGAGAAATTTTACGAAAAAAGCCAAAATGCGGCAGGAACAAGACTTCGTAAAGAATTAAATAATCTCAGAAAATTAGCCGCCGAAATAAGAAAAGATATACAGGAAGTAAGAAATTCAAGAAAAACAGGTTCGTAATTCGATTTATTAGAAATTTTATTATTTTTAAAGTGGGTTTTTGTATAATGGTATTTAATTATCACCCACTTTTTTGTTATATTTTAGAGAGAGAGTAAATTGGAAAATTCCAGGATTAGAAATTTTTGCATAATTGCACATATAGACCATGGTAAATCTACACTCGCCGACCGGCTTATAGAAAGAACACATACCGTTGAATCAAGAAATATGACAAAACAGGTCCTTGATGATATGGACCTCGAACAGGAACGTGGAATTACGATTAAACTCCATGCGATTCAGATGAATTATAAAGATGATTCCGGTGAGGAATATGTATTAAATTTGATTGATACTCCGGGACATGTGGATTTTACTTATGAAGTTTCGAGATCACTTGCTGCGTGTGAGGGTGCTTTACTCGTCGTAGATGCAACACAGGGAATTGAAGCTCAGACTATCAGTAACCTTTATTTGGCTATTGACCAGGGTCTTGAAATCATTCCCGTTGTTAATAAAATTGATTTGCAGAGTGCGATGATTGATGACGTGAAAAATCAGATTGTCGAATTGATTGGAGGAAAAAAAGAAGATATCATTGCTACGAGCGCAAAAGCAGGAATCGGAATCGACGAAATATTCAAAGCAATTGTAACAAGAGTTCCTCCACCGAAAATTGAAAATGAAAAGCCGCTGCGCGCTTTAATTTTCGATTCTATTTTTGATATTTACAGAGGCGTTGTTGTGTATGTACGTATTTTTGAGGGAATATTAAGAGAAGGTGATAAAATTGAATTTTTCTTTAATGAAAAAAAATTTGAAGCTGAAGAAGTCGGAATTCTGAAAATGGAAAGATTCAGAACAAAAGTTCTGTATTCAGGTGATGTTGGTTATCTGATAGCAAATATAAAAGACGTTAATGATACTAAAGTTGGCGATACTGTTTTTAATGCAAATCAGCCGAACATAGTACCGCTCCCCGGTTATAAAGAAGTAAAGCCAATGGTTTTCAGCGGAATTTATCCCACTCAGGCAAATGATTTCGAAAATTTAAGAGATTCATTGGGTAAGTTGAAATTAAATGATGCTGCATTGTCTTTTGTCCCCGAAACTTCGGTAGCACTTGGCTTTGGTTTTCGATGCGGATTTCTCGGTCTTCTGCATCTTGAAATTGTGCAGGAAAGACTTGAACGTGAATATAACCTCAATATAATTACTACAGTACCGAACGTTGAATATAAAGTTTTTAAAACAGATGGCGAAATCATTTTAGTCGATAACCCTGCATATATGCCTGAACAAGGTAATATTGATCATATCGAGGAACCCTACATTTCTTCACAAATAATAACTCCGATTGATTTTATTGGCAACATAATGAAATTGGCTCAGGATAGAAGAGGAGTATACAAAACTACCAACTACCTGGATGCAAAAAGGGTGGATTTGCATTTTGAATTTCCGTTGGCAGAGATAATATTTGATTTTTATGATAAATTAAAATCGATATCAAAAGGATATGCATCATTTGATTACGATTTAATAGACTACAGAGCATCTGAATTAGTTAAACTCGATATTATGCTGAATGGTGACCCGGTAGATGCATTATCTACAATTATTCATAAAGAAAATGCTTATTACTGGGGCAGAAAATTATGTGAAAAATTAAGGAAATTAATCCCGAGACAAATGTTTGAGGTTGCTATTCAGGCCGCAATCGGGTCGAAGATAATATCAAGAGAAACTATAAGTGCTATGAGAAAAAATGTTATAGCAAAATGTTATGGAGGTGACATTTCAAGAAAAAGAAAATTACTTGAGAAACAAAAAGAAGGAAAGAAACGTATGAAACAGGTAGGGTCGGTTGAAATACCGCAGGAAGCATTTCTTGCTGTATTATCAATTGAAAAGTGATTTTTAATATTGTAATATTTCGTTATTTTGTTCTTACTTGTAATTTATATATATAAATTTAATTAATAAAAAATTGCAGTCTAATAATAATCAAGAAAAAGAAAATAAACAGAAACAAACGTTAAATAAAAAAACCGATCAAAAGAAAAAGAAATCTAAACCAAAAGAATATTTTGATGCTCTCGTTTATGCCGCAGTAGTTGCTTTTATAATAAAAGTACTTTTATTTGAAGCATATAGAATTCCTACCGGTTCAATGGAAGAAACTCTTAAAATCGGTGATTTTCTTCTTGTAACTAAATTTACTTACGGTGCAACTACACCAAGAAATATTCCATTTACAAATTACAGGATTCCTTATCTTAAATTGCCCGGTTTCAAAAATCCGAAACTGGGTGACATAATAGTTTTTGACTTTCCGGGTGAAAGAGAAGAAGTGGAATCGCCGGAAGTGTTAAATTATATAAAAAGGTGCGTTGGATTACCCGGTGATTCAATTCAGATTATTAACAGAGTTCTGTATAATAACGGAAAAGTTTTTCCGAATCCTCCTCAGTCAAAATTTATTTCAAACATACAGCCTCCGGGCCTGTCTAATCCCCGGATCTTTCCCAAAGGTTCAGGCTGGAATGAAGATAACTATGGTCCAATTAGAATTCCTAAAGAAGGAGATAAAATAAAAGTTGATTCTTCTAACATAGAAGGATGGAAAATTTTTATTATGCGTGAAGGACATAAAGATGTAAAACTCGGTTCTGATAAAAGAGTATATGTGGACGGTATTCCTCTTGAAGACGGCTTCTATAATGTGAAAAGAGATTATTTATTTATGATGGGTGACAATAGAAATAATTCTCTCGACTGCAGATTCTGGGGATTTATGCCTGTCCAAAATGTAGTCGGTGAGGCATTCATGATTTATTGGTCTTGGGATGCAAATATCCCCGGTTCGGATATCATTAGACTATTAGGTTCCATCAGGTGGAGCCGTATCGGTCAACTTATTAAGTAGTGCCGATTAACTAATTTGAAATAAAACTATTTTAAAACTACTAATTTTTGAAAAACAGAATTTAATTATTATTAAAGATTAAGTTTATTCTATTATTTAATAGAATCGTTTAATTCAATTGTAAATTTACTTCCTTTATCCCGGTTACTTTCAACCGATATTTTTCCTCCATTTCTTTCAATTAATTCCCGGCATAATATCAGTCCTAATCCTGTTCCCTCTTCATTATCCGTTCCATGAGTCGTATAATGGGAATCAATTTTAAAGAGACCTGGAATTACATCTGAAGGTATGCCAACTCCATTATCTTCAAATGTTAAAAGGTATTTTTCATCTGTCTTGTAATCATATATTCTGATTTTTCCTCCGGGATTCGTAAATTTAATTGCATTTGAAAGTATATTTTGTAAAACTGATTGTATCATGAATTCGTCAGCTTCTGCTATCGTATTTTCTTTAATTTCGTTTATGAGATTTATGTTCTTTTTTTGCAGATTGCCTTTCAAAATATTTATTGTTTTATTCATCGTTTTCGATATGTCAAATTTCTTCGGTATATAATCTATCCTTCCTGTTTGTATTCTCGTCCATTGTAAAAGATTATCCGCGAGGTTAAATAATTGTTGTGAAGTAGATTTTATGTATCCGATATACTCTTTTCTCTCTTCATCATTTAAATTTTCATAATTCTGACTTAAAACATCCGCAAATCCTAAAAGACCATGAAATGGCGACCTTAAATCATGGGCTATAATTGAGAAAAATTTATCTTTACTTTTGTTGAGCTCTTTTAATTCATTCGTTAGTTCCTTACTTTTGTTTTCTAAAGTTAACCTTTCGGAAATATCCCTGACTATTGAACATATTACTTTTCTCCCCTGCCAGTTGAAAACTCCACCGGTTAACTCAATAGGAAATACAGTCCCGTCCTTCTTTTTATGATATCTTAATGCAACATCTACGTATCCCGTTTCAAGATTATATTTGATTGCGGCAATAGTTTTTTCTACTTCTGCACTTAAATCAACTGCTGTAAGTCTCAATATCTCCTCTTTTGTATAACCATATAATTTTAAAAATGATGAATTACAATCAAGTATTTTCATCGATACTGCATCAACCAATAAAATTGAATCAATTTCATTTTCAAAAAGAAGACGGTATTTTTCTTCACTTTCAATCAATTTGGTTTCAATTTTTTTCCGTCCGGTAAAGTCAATGAATGCAAGCTGAATTGCCTTCTTGCCATTATATTTTAAAACCGATGAGTAAACATCGAGCCAGATTATATTTCCAATTTTATGTTTAAATCTGACCTGGTATGTGTCCGGGTCTATTTTATCGGAAAATCGTTTCTTAAGATTATCTGTTAATTTTAAGAAGTCTTCCAGCAAAAATAAATTTATATAATCATCAAACTTTAATGCACGAATTTCTTCAATTGTGTAACCGGTTATCTCTTCAACTTTATTATTTGCAAAAACTATATGATTGTCTTGAAAAATGACAACACCCTGAAATGAATTTTCAATTATGCTTTTGTATTTTTCTTCTGATTGTAAAAGTTCATCGTGTAGTAATTTTTGAACCAAAGATTCATATTTTAAATCTTCATTCGCTTTTGAAAGCTCTTTAGTCCTGTCGAATACCTTATATTCAAGTTCTTTGGTGAGTTTCCTGTTTTCAAATATTGTATAAAATTGCCTTACAGTCGCTAATATAATAATTATTCCGACTCCGCCTTCCAGTAATGTATAATCTTTGAAATCCGGATTATTGTGCAACCAGAGAATAACCAGATAAGAAAGAAACATCCAGTAAAAAGGAGAATATGTCACGAATATTCTTGAATATTTTCTTACCAAATGATTTAATCCGATATAATCATTTTTATTATCATTCAATAAAAAATTTGTATGAAATATTCCTGCGAGTCCAATTAATAAAAATGACAAAATATATCCAAAATCTGAGTAACTTCCGTTAATATAAGTGTTAATAGGAATTTGTATACTCAGCATGATATCTGAATAAAAAAGAAACAAGAAACCAAAGAACAATAAAGCTATTACTGTACTTTGATTCGATTTATCATATCGGAAAAAATAATAGAATAATGTCCATAATAATACCAGGTCTAATAAAGGATATTCGACTCCGATCACATCGGTTAGAAAATTCAAAGTGATATCCGGGTTGACTTTATTAACGACAACTAATGTACCGTATATACCTATTATTAAAAATAAAAGGGAAGAAACTATTACAATACTCAAATCAAGGACTAATTTTATTTTTTCGTTTTTTTCGAGCGGTTTCATCGGGAATCTCAATATACCCCAGATGACAAAAAAATAAAAAATTGTATAACCGATATCAGCGTATGAGGGAAATGTAATTTTTTTATTGATAATTTCTAAAACATTCCATAATATTGCTCCTAATGTAAAAAATAAAGCTGATAATGCGAAGATAAACCATGTTTTTGCCTGCTTCGGAAATTTAGTTTTTAATTTTCCTGATCCGGTGAGTAAAATAACTCCGGTAATCAAATAAATGAAAACCTGAAAACTGTCATTAGCTACTCCCCTGGAATAATTATCGTAACTGAATATTTTTAAAATTAATAAGTAAAGGGCAAATATTATAAGCGCATACAATATTCCGGATTTATTACTGATTCCAAATCCATTTGTATTTTGTTTGTCCATTAAAATAAATGATAATATAAAGACTTATTATGTAAAGGAAGTTTTTTTATCAATGAATAAGCCGAGTATGAAATAAAATAACCATATATTGTTTTATATTCAACATAGATTTTATATTTTCATAATTAATTTACTCATATAATTATGTAATCAAGAATATCAGTATTGTCAATTTCTAAAAAAAATAGGATTTCAAACAGAATGTTTAAAATCCTAATGTTTTATAAATATTATAAGATAAATATTATTTTTTTGTACTGTCCACTAATATTTTACGTGTATAAGGTATCAATCCTCCTGCGTCTACTATTGATTGTCTTGCTTTTGGAAGAGGAATGATTTCAAAACTTTTACCGGTTGTTTTGTTCAATACTTTATCACCTTTTAATTCTAATTCATCACCAATATTTACTTCTATATCAGGGCAGGTAATTAAATTTAATCCCACGTTAATCGAGTTTTGCAGAAATATTCTCGCAAAATTTTTCGCAATAACAAGCATTTCATATCCTCGCAATGTCGAAGCTGCTTGCTCTCTTGATGAGCCGCATCCGAAATTATTATCCGCAACAATAGCACTTCCTTTAGCATATTCACCACTTTTCAGCTTTTCATTCAATTCAGTATAGTCCGCAAAACAGAATTGCGGTGTTTCTGTTGGTAATACTGTCGCCATATAACGTCCCGGATAAATTGCATCTGTTGATATGTCATCACCGAACTTATAAATTACTTTAGCCATTATTATAATTCTCCTTTCGCAGGTTCGGTAATTTCCCCGCTGATTGCACTCGTAGCCGCAACAGCCGGCGAACAAAGATAAACTTCAGCTTTTGGATTACCCATTCTGCCTTTAAAATTTCTGTTTGTTGTAGATAACGCTACTTCACCGTCACCAAGTGCACCCTGATGTACTCCGAGACAGCACCCGCATCCGGGATTCATTATTACTGCACCTGCCGATGCGAATGTCTCAAGATAACCTTTTTTCATTGCATCCTTATAAATATTCCACGATGCAGGGAAAATCAGCATTCTTGTTCCGTGAGCTACTTTCTTTCCATTCAAAATATTTGCAGCTATTTCTAAATCATCTATTCTTCCGTTCGTGCACGACCCTATAACGATCTGGTCTACATGCTTACCTTTAAATGATGTTACCGGTTTTACATTGTCTACAGTATGTGGACAGGCAAGCATCGGAACTAAATCATCAACATTAATTTCTACAACCTGGCAATAATTTGCATCGGCATCAGGTGTTACATACTCGATTTTTTCAGTGACACCATGCTCTTTAAGATAAAATGCGGTTTCGTCATCACCCGGAATAATACCTGCTGTTGCGCCTGCTTCTACTGCCATATTGCTAAGAACAAGTCTGCCTGACATAGGCATATTTTTAATAACTTCTCCATGAAATTCAAGTACTTTGAAATTCGCACCTTGTGCGGAAATTTTTCCGATTAAATGCAATATTAAATCTTTTGGATAAACATTGGATGAAAATTTTCCGTTCACAATAACTTTAATAGTTTCTGGAACTTCAACATTTAATACCTTTCCTAACGTCCATACAGTTGCCATTTCTGTTGCGCCTATACCAAACGCAAACGAACCGAATGCTCCGTGAGTCGTTGTATGACTATCAGTTCCAACAACAACAAACCCCGGTCTTATATATCCGTATTCAGCAAGAATCTGGTGGCAAATCCCTCCTTCATCCGATCGTATGTCATGAAATCTTTTAATATTATTAGCGCCTACAAAGTCGCGAATCTTTTTTTGATTCGTAGCGGTTTTAGAACTTTCAGCCGGAACTCTATGGTCAAATATTATAGCTATTTTATCAGGGTTCCATACCTTTGGCTCAATTCCCGTTCCTTGATACACTTCGTTGAATTGGTTAATTACTAATGCGGCATTTTCATGCGACATAGCAACATCAACCGAAGGCTCAAGCACATCACCTGCTTTGACCGACTTTTGTCCCGTTGCTTTTGCGAGAATTTTTTCGACTACAGTCATTCCCATATTTAATTTTCTCCTAATTTTTATTTATTGTTTTTTTATTTTCTAATTATTTAGTAATTATTAGTTGGAATAACTACCCTTTAAACTTATATTATCCCGTTTGTTCTAAACTCTTTAATTTCCTCGTCATTATATCCTAATTTTTTAAGTACTTCCGTAGTATGTTCAGATAATGTTGGTGGTGGTAAATTTACATCACCATCCGTTTTATCGAACTTCGCAGTCATATTAAAAACTCTGATTTTTCCTACATTAGGAGTATCAATTTCAGTCAAAGCTTTTCTATGTTCTACCTGTGGTTGATGTAAAGCTTCATCAAGACTTAATATTTCACCTGAAGGAATTCCTTTTTCGTTTAACGCGTCAGCCCAATATTTAGTTTCTTTTTCCTTTAATTTTTCTTCAATTAACGGAGTGAGAAGTTTTCTGTTCGCCTTACGCGTATCTCTCTCTTTAAATCTTGAATCTTCCTTTAATTCCGGAACTCCCACTATATCACAAAGGTCTTCCCATTGCTCCTGTTTATTAGCCGCTATATTAATATATCCATCTTTTGTTACGAATGTCCCGGATGGCGCAGCAGTAAAATTATCATTTCCCATCAACACAGGATGCTTTCCTCCTATTAATAAATTAGCTGCAACCCAACCCATAAGAGGCATAATTGAATCCAGCATTGCTATATCTATAAATTGACCGACACCTGATTTTTCACGATAGTATAACGCCGACATAATTGCAAAAGCAGCATTCATTCCACCAACCGTATCGCATACAGGAAATCCTGCGCGTAAAGGATTCAGAGTTTCGTCACCATTAATTGCCATTACACCGCTTAATCCCTGTATAATCTGGTCATAAGCCGGTTTAAAAGCATCGGGACCTGTTTGACCGAATCCGGAAATAGCGCAATAAATTAATTTAGGATTTAATTCACTCAATTTTTCATACGATAACCCAAGTCTCGCCATAACGCCCGGTCTGAAATTTTCTACTAAAATATCTGATGTTGCTACAAACTTCTTAAATATTTCTTTTGCCTTATCACTTTTTAAATTTAATGTAAAAGATTTTTTGTTCGAGTTCTGTGCGAGAAAACTCGTGCCCATTAATTTTTTATTTAACTCGGGTACATTTCCAAGTTTTCTTGCCAAATCTCCGCCAACCGGATTCTCAATCTTAATTACCTCAGCACCCATCTGTGCCAGATGTAGTGTTGCAAAAGGTCCGGCAAGTACGTTTGTCATATCAAGAACCCTGATTCCATTTAAAGCTTTCATATACTTATGATTTTCCTTTTAATATTATAAATAATTAGATTACTAAATTTCGAACTTTCTAATAAATTCGATATAACTTCCCGGGAAGTTCGCGATTAAAAAATTTCTCACATTCTTTCGCGAGCAATATAAACTTATCGAGTTTCACATCTTTTATTAAATCCATTTTTTGAAACAAATTCAAAAGGTCCTCAGTACAAACATTACCGCTTGCCTTTGCTGTGAATGGACAACCGCCAAGCCCTGCAAATGCAGATTCAAAATTTCTAACACCTTTATTATAAGCGGCATAACAATTTGCGATTCCAAGTCCGTAAGTATCATGAAAATGGCAGGTGATGTTAACTTCAGAATTCATACTGATGATTGATTCTATCATTTCTTCAACCTGTGCTGGGAAAGCCATTCCCGCCGTATCCGCAAGGCTGATATTTTTTATTCCTGCTGAAAAATATTTTTCAATAATTTTCAATACTCTTTCCTGCGGAATAAATCCTTCAAAACCGCAGCCGAATGCAGACTGAACCGAAACCTGAACTTTTTTACCGTTCTTTATCGCTGAAATCGCCATTGCAATAATTCTTTCTGTAGCTTCTTTAGTTGTCATTCCTGTATTTTTCTTGCTATGAGTTTCACTTGCAGAAACGCCCATACAGAACATTTCCACTCCGCATGTCAATCCCCTTTCAAGACCTTTTTCATTTAACACAAGCCCGGATAATATAACGTTTTCCGGCTTTACACCGTTTTGTGTGAAATGCATAAAAAGTTTATCTGTATCAGCCATTGTTGGAACCTTTACAGGATGAACAAAAGAACCAATCTGAATAATATCAACACCGGTTTCAATTAATTCATTTATCCATTTAATTTTTGTTTCTGTGGGTACAACTTCCCTTTCAACCTGCAACCCGTCCCTCATTCCAACTTCGTGAATAATTATCTCTTTCATTTTCTTATTTTTATATCTTAATATTGAAAGTTAATTTTAATAATATTTTTAATAAACAAAGTAGTTAGTAGATAGTAGTTAGTAAATAGAGGATGAATACTTGATACTAAATTCATTCTTTCTAAATAATTAAAATCTAAAATCTATATCTAATTTTCAATCTTCAATCTTTCAATTTTATAATCTTATAATTGATTTGCAATCGCTTCCGCCATCTCAAGTGTAGTATTCTCCCCGCCCATATCATATGTCCTGACTTTGCCTTCTGCGATAACTTTAGCTACTGCTTCTTCAAGCCGACTTCCCATTTCTTTCTCACCGAGAAAATCGAACATCATCTTAACTGATAATATGGTAGCAATTGGATTTACTTTATACTGACCTGCATATTTAGGTGCAGAACCGTGTGATGGTTCAAACACTGCAAGATTTTTCCCTATATTGCCCGAACAGCCAAATCCAAGACCGCCAACCAATTGAGCTGATAAGTCAGAAATGATATCACCATATAAATTCGGCGCCACAAGAACATCATAATTAAACGGATTCTTTAAAATCCACATCGTCATTGCATCTATGTTCGCATCATCCATTTGGATTTCAGGATATTCTTTTGAAATCTCTTTTGCAATTTCAAGAAATAAACCGTCCGTAGCCCTTACTACATTTGCTTTATGGACTACAGTAACTTTTTTCCTGTTAAATTTTCTTGCAAATTCAAAAGCTGCTCTTATAATTCTTTCTGAACCTTTTTTAGTATTTATCTTTGTTGAAATTGCGTATTCATCATTTGGAATATCTTTAAATGCTGCAAATGGTTTCGATAATTTAGTTAATACATCAGACAATTCTTTCGGAACAGGATTAAACTCCACTCCTGCGTACATATCTTCAGTGTTTTCCCTGTATATAACCAGATCAATTCCCTCTTTGAAATTTAATGGGTTTCCTTTATATGCTTTGCAAGGTCTCAGACAGATATATAAATCAAACATTTGTCTCATCCGTACAATTGGTGAACGATAACTCAATCCTTTATTCTGTAATTCGGGAATTAATTCTTTCGCAGCTGTCTTCACAGGTTTAGAAGTAATTGCACCAAATATAGCTGCGTCAACATTCTTTAATAAATCAATAGTACGCTGAGGAAAAGCATCACCTTCTTTACACCAAAATTCCCATCCGATATCTCCGTGAATATATTCAGCATCAAAATTCAATTTATCTAAAACTATTTTTGCGGCGTCAAGTACATCTATACCAACACCATCACCCGGTAACCAGGCAATTTTATATTTCGCCATATTATGCTCCTGAAAATTTGATTAATTTATTGTAAAATCTACTAAAAATAGGCATTTTGAGAAATTTTCTCAATGGAAAAGTAATTCCAAAAACGTGGTTTAAAGTGTTTAAAGTTAGAAAATTTCCGATGATATAAATCTGTAACTACTCTACCTTCTAAATTCTATATTCTATATTCTAAATTCTTAACTTCTGTATACTGTATGCTTGATACTAAATACTTGATACTGCTCTATCTCGGCTTATTCGCATATCTTGTCGCTGCAGAAAGAATTGCTTTTCTCATTCGTATACTTTTTGGAGTCACTTCAACGAGTTCATCTTCATTAATAAATTCAATTGCCTTCTCAAGAGTAAGCGGAGTAACAGGTGTCAATATTATTCCTTCGTCTTTATTTGAAGAACGCATATTTGAAAGTTTTTTTGGTCTGCAGGCATTAACATTAATATCGTTTTCCCTGTTATGCTCGCCTACTATCATTCCTTCATAAACTTTTTCACCGGGATTTACAAATAATATACCTCTTGGTTCGAGATTAAAAAGTGCATAACCGGTCGTCTCTCCCTGTTTATCAGATACTATCGAGCCTGTCATCCTAACCGGATAATCACCACGATATTCTTCATAACCTGTCAGGTAACTGTTCATAATCCCCGTACCTTTTGTATCCGTAAGAAATTCATTCCTGTAACCGATTAAACCGCGTGACGGAATTGAAAATTCAATTCTTACTCTGCCGGTACTGTGATTGACAAGGTTAATCATCCTTCCTTTTCTTTGCGAAAGTTTATCAGTAACAATTCCAATGAAACTTTCCCCGCAGTCAATAAAAAGATGTTCGATTGGTTCAAGTTTTTTGCCATCTTTATATTTGAATATAACATGTGGCCTTCCTACACTAAGCTCGTATCCTTCGCGTCTGAGTGTTTCAATTAAAATTGCCATCTGGAATTCACCCCGCCCTTTAACAATAAAACTATCCTGAGTATCGGAATCTTCAATTTTTAAAGCAACGTTACGCAAAGTTTCTTTATAAAATCTCTCACGAAGTTTTGTCGATTGAACATATTTCCCTTCTGTACCCGAAAAAGGTGAAGTGTTAATTGAAAATAACATTGAAATCGTCGGCTCATCTACTGTAACTCTTTTAAGGGTTTTTGGATATGCCGCAGTACAAATTGTATCTCCAATATGTACGTTTTCAATTCCCGCAACAACAATTATATCCCCCGGGTCAGCTGAATCAACACCGACTAATGCGAGTCCGTCGTATACCTGTAGTTTGGAAATTTTAAGCGGAATATTTTCATTTTCTTCGTTGATGCAAATAAGATTATCATTAATTTTTGCAGTACCGTGTGCAACTTTTCCTATAGCTAATCTGCCGATGTAATCTGAATAATCAAGGTCTGCGACAAGCATTTGAAATGGTTCATCAGGATCATAGGCAGGAGCCGGAATATCTTTTATAATCTCATTAAATAATGGTTGAAGATCGGTTCCGGTTTCTTCTGCAGTGTATTGTGCTATTCCCTGTTTCCCGATTGCATATAGAACAGGAAACTCAATTTGTTTTTCATTCGCATCGAGGTCAATAAACAGGTCATAGATTTCGTTCAGTACTTCTTTTGGACGCGCATCTTTTCTGTCGATTTTATTTATTACAACTATAATTTTTTTATTCCCTTCAAATGCTTTCTTCAAAACAAAGCGAGTCTGAGGAAGCGGACCTTCTGATGCATCTACAAGCAGTATCGCACCGTCAACCATCATTAAAGCCCTTTCAACTTCACCTCCGAAATCAGCGTGTCCGGGAGTATCGAGTATGTTAATTTTTACACCGTTCCAGAAAACTGAACAGTTCTTCGCTGCAATGGTTATTCCCCGTTCCCGTTCAAGGTCCATATTGTCCATAACACGTTCTTCTACTTCCTGGTTTTTTCTGAATGTACCGCTCTGGCGGAACATGTGGTCTACAAGTGTCGTCTTGCCATGGTCAACGTGTGCTATTATAGCTATGTTGCGCAGGTTGTGATTAAATATTTTGTTCAAGAATTTTAATATTTAAATATATTAGTAAAAATTTTCATTACATTTATAACATAAGCACGCTTTACTTTTTTAATTGGTTTTCCGCGGATGATTTTGCGGACTTTAGATAAGATTCGCAATGCTGTATTTGAATTTTAATATTGTATAATAATGAAATCGTTCCTCAAATAACAGGGAAAAGCGAATAATGAAAAACGCCTGTAATGACACAAAATTTGAAATTAAATTCTATATCACCATCTGATATGCCTTACTTTACTTGGATATTCTACATTAAAACTGAGACTGCTTTGTTGAAAAGAAATATCTGTAATAGTATATTTAACATAAATTGTTCCCTTTGTTATTTCCATCTTTTTTGCATATTGCCCGTTCCCGTTCATCATAAAATTGGAAAAAGAAAATGTTAATGTAGCCTGCATTTTTCTGTTTAAATAAACATATTTCTCAACTGTAAAATCGGATTTCCTAATCCAGTATTTACGTATTTTGCCCGATTTTAATGTTAAATAATAATATGTATCATCATCTGAATATGCGATTGTATCCCTGTTATATGGAATTCGCACAGTTCCTGTTAGTATATTCATCATATCATCGAAACTGCATTTTACTCTTGTGATATAACCGATATTATCATCCGTAGTTGGTCCCTCAATTACTTTATCATCCAGGTTGTTAAAGTAAACAAAATCCTTTCTGTTAAAATGTGCGATGAATGCATCTTTGCTTATAATAGAAATTGAACCCCAAATTCTGAACCAGAAATCATCAGGCTTCTTTGCTTTAATTTCTATATTACCTTTCTGGTCGACAGTTTTGGATTTTACATAGACTTCACCATTAGAATGTATTAAATCTATAGAAGCCGACCTGTCATTTACTTCTTTCATTAAATTTGAGATTATATCTCTAAGACTATCACTGTAGGGAGCTAAATAATATAAATTTTTGAAATTATCATTATTTATATCGTTTTTTGCAAATGAGAAGTTAGAACTAAAAATAAATGAAAAGACTAAGAAGAATAAAACTTTTTTCATGAATTTTTTATTTAATAAATGAATAAAATTTTTAAATTATTTCATCTTAATAACAAAAAACTACATACCAATGTTGTTTACTTTCATTTACCATATATATTTAGTAAAATATCATTTAATTTACTAAAATAAAATTAATAAATTTCACCCTGAGAGAAATATGAATAAATCGGGAATATACATCCACATTCCCTTCTGCAGGAAAAGATGCACTTATTGTGACTTTTATTTCACTACTAATCTGAATTTAATTGAAAAATTTCTCGATGGATTAATTAAGGAAATTGGTTTATTAAAAAGTTTTTACAAACAGGAGACATTCGATTCGATATTTTTTGGTGGAGGCACACCTTCTGTATTAAGCAATCAACAGATAGAAAATATATTAAACGCTTTATATAAAAATTTTCATATCGAAAGCAATTCTGAAATTTCTATTGAATCAAATCCGGAAGATTTTATAGATGATGATAAAAAATTAATTGATTTTCGCGCTTTAGGAATTAACAGGTTAAGTTTAGGTATTCAGTCGTTCGTTGATAAAGAATTAAAATTTTTAACACGCTCACATACTTCCGGAAATGCAGAATCCGTATTAAAAGCATCTAAAAAACATTTCGATAATATTAGTGTAGATATTATTTATTCTTTGCCTTCACAAACTCAGGATGAGATATCTGTTACATTAGAAAAAGTTACCGGGCTTGAAATACCGCACGTTTCTGCTTACACTTTGATATTTGAAGAAGGTACGATATTATTCAGGGATATGAAGATAAAGAATATTAATATAAATTCTGATGTTGTCGAATCCGAACTTTATTTTTACCTGACTGATTTCCTTGTATCGAGAGGCTATAATCACTATGAGATTTCAAATTATGCAAAATCCGGATATGAATCCGAACATAATAAAAAATATTGGAACTATATAAATTATCTCGGTTTAGGTCCGGGTTCGCATTCGTTTTATAATAATACGCGCTGGAATAATTTTAAAAGTATCGAAAAATATTGTAACTCTTTAAAAAATAATATTCTTCCCGCAGAAAATGAACGAGTATTAAACGTTGATGAAATGAATACAGAATACATTATGCTCGCATTGCGAAGCCCGGGAATTAATTTTAAAAAATACGAAGAACTGACAAAACGGAATTTTATTGAACGGTATTCCGGTGCTGTCAGAATTCTTACTAATAATGGATTTGCTTTTGCCGATGATAATTCTTTCAGACTAACTGAAAAAGGATTTGCTATGCTTGACGAAATATGTAAAAAATATTTTTAACTTATTCTCTCTTCCTGAATACGGAACCTATAGAGCTTTTTCTGTTATATATCCAGTTCGTAATTAATACTGTAACAACGGCAAAAATAAAACCGCCAATAATATCTATGACGTAATGATATCTTAAATAAATCGTAGAAAAAATCATTAATATTGCATACGGAAGATAAAAATAAAATGATTTTGATTTTAATTTATGCGACAAATATACAATCAACAGAATTAGTTCTGTATGCCCTGAAGGAAACGCATCCCGTTGAGCTATAAATGCAGGATTCACTGCCTCCTTTGGAATAGATTCACCTAAATTTATTAAATCCCTCAAAACATTAGTAAAAAATAATCCCGGTAAATCAGTGTTTAAATTTTGAAAATTAAATAATGTAAAGCGAGGTCCTATTGCGGGCAATATCAGGTAACCGATAAAAGAAAGATAAAAACCAAAAAATATCACAAACAATGAATATTTAAATTCATCAAACCTTTTCCTTAAATATAAATCTAAACCAAATATTACCGGCATAAGGTAAAAAAGACTGTAAGTAATCTGTAATATTTCAGTGAGCAATCTGCTTTTGTACTGGTAAAGAAATTGTGCAGGCTGAATACCGAATATCCAATAATCGATTTTAATCAACAAATCATCATAGAATGAAGGTTCAAAACTTATCATTATCAGGTAAATCTCTTTAAAGAATAAAATGATTACAAAAATAACATACCAGAATCTAATAAATTTACTGACTTTTGAGATGCTCTTTCCGTAAACACTTTTTTGCTCGTACCGTGAAATGAAATAAAATAAAATAAAATTAAGGACAATGTTCAAACCCAAATAAATATACCAATTTTCAATTTTGTTATAATTTCCTGCAATTATTATACTCAGTGTAATAAGAAATACCTGGTTTGTCAGGTCAGCAGCATCGAAACATCTAAATTTATCAAATATCTTTTTCAAATATTATCAGGCTTTTATTTAAAATGAATTTTCAATATGATTTATTTTTATTTCATCACCTTCAATTAAAATACCTACGGAATCAAACCTTATATCGTATTCCAGGTATTTTCTGTATTGATGTAAAAAACCTTCGGCAGCTTTTTTGATATGCATCTGTTTGAATTTTGTTATTGAATCTTCAGGCTCTCCGTAATTTTTATTTCTTCTCGTTTTAACCTCAACAAAAATAAGTATTTTATTTCTTTTATCTAAAAATATCAAATCAATTTCTGTTTTTAAATAAACGAAATTACTCAGTAAAAATTTTAACTTCTTCTTTTCTAAATAATCTTTTGCTATATCTTCACCCGTTTTCCCGAGTATTTTCTTTTTTATAAATTCCATTTTTAAATAAATTTTTTACAAAAACTAATCCTGTGAATATCACATAATCCGAATTTCCTTATATTTTCTATATGCTCTTTTGTTCCGTATCCTTTGTGTCTTTTGAAATTGTATAACGGATAAATTTTATCATATTCACACATCAATCTGTCCCTTGTCACTTTTGCAAGAATAGAAGCAGCGGATATTTGTATAATTTTATCATCTCCGCCTATTATTGTTTCATAATTATACAGTTTTTGTTTGCCGCTGTTCAATTTAAAATAATTTCCGTCAATTAAAACTTTCACTCCGATATTTTCCAAATTATCAAGACATCTCTCCATTGCAAGCATAGTTGCATTTAAAATATTTATCTCGTCTATTTTTTTATTATCAATTGCTTCAATTCTGTATTCTACACAATTTTTCTTAATTATTTCGAAAAGCCTTTCTCTCTCTGCTTCTTTGAGTTTTTTTGAATCCTTTACGTCATCGAGTTGTATTATTTCCGGCATAATAACACACGCTGCCACAACAGGTCCGGCAAGCGGTCCCCTCCCTGCTTCATCAATACCGCAAATCAACATAGATATTTGTATTTAATATTTCAAAAATAAATATCTTTATTATAAAAATATAGCACATTCAATTTATTTAACGACTGATAAAAAGAGTTCAAATTAACTAAATTTATATTCATCGAACTCAATTCTATTATCATTATAGAATTTCAATTAGTATCTGAACTTCCTTGAATAAAGTTTAAAATTTTAGTATTTTAAGTGTTTTTAATAAAGGAGATTCATAAATAAATGTTTGAAGATTTAACTTCGAAATTTGAAGTGGTTTTGAAAAAAATCCGTGGTCAGGGAAAGATTACAGAAAAAAACATTGAAGAATCTCTCAGGGAAGTCAGAAGGGTTTTATTTGATGCCGACGTTAATTACAGGGTTGTAAGTAATTTTATTGCGAAAGTCAAAGAAAAATCTTTAGGTCAAAATGTTCTTACAAGCATAACTCCGGGACAATTAATTGTTAAAATTATTAATGATGAATTGATTAATCTCATGGGGGATGAGAAAGCGGATATTAAGTTTTCGAATTCCATTCCTTCCGTGATATTAATCGTAGGTTTACAGGGTTCGGGTAAAACAACTTTTGCAGCAAAACTTGCTAAATTATTAAAATCCGGTGGGAGAAATCCCCTGTTAGCTGCCTGCGATATTTACAGGCCTGCTGCTATTGAACAATTGAAGGTTCTCGGAAATCAGGTGGATATTCCCGTTTATTACGATGAAACTGAAAAAAATGCAGTTAAAATTTCGAATGATGCTGTTAATTCAGCGAGATTGAATGCAAGGGATACTCTGATAATAGATACCGCTGGAAGGCTCGCAATTGATGAACAGATGATGAATGAAGTGTCTAATATTAAAGAAGCTGTGAATCCTTCTGAAATATTGTTTGTAGTCGATTCAATGACGGGTCAGGACGCTGTTAATACGGCAAAAACTTTTCACGAAAAACTTGACTACGACGGAATTGTTCTGACCAAACTCGATGGTGATACAAAAGGCGGAGCAGCATTATCCATAAAAGCTGTTGTCGATGTACCCATAAAGTTTGTAAGCATTGGTGAAAAATTAGATGCAATTGAATATTTCTATCCCGAACGGATGGCTTCGAGAATCCTGGGAATGGGCGATATGGTGTCGTTCGTAGAAAAAGCCCAGCAGGAATTCGATGTATCGGAAACCGAGAAGCTTGAAGAGAAATTAAGGAAAAATAATTTTGATTTTGATGATTTCCTCACTCAGATACGACAGGTAAAAAAAATGGGTTCGATGTCGAATATTTTAGGAATGATTCCCGGCGTCAGCAATGCGTTAAAAGGTAAAGAAATAGATAATAAAATATTCTTAAGGCTCGAAGCGATAATACTTTCGATGACTAAGAAAGAGCGGGCAAACCCGAATATCTTAAACGGGATGCGAAGACGAAGAATAGCGGACGGAAGCGGCACTACTATTCAGGATGTTAACAGATTGATAAAGCAATTTGACGAGATGAGAAAGATGATGAAAGGATTTAATAAGAACAAAATGAGAAATATTCTGAAAAGTATGAATATTTCTCCCAATATGCTCAATAATATGAAGATGAATTAATTTTTTAATTCTTAATTCTTTGTATTGTTTATTTGCGAAATATAGAATAAATTTAAATAATCATAATCCACAACCTGGAAAGGAGAAAAACTTAATTGGTTAAATTGAGACTCAAAAGAATGGGGAAGAAGAAAAAACCTGTTTATCGTATAATAGTTGCTGATGCAAGATCCCCTCGCGACGGAAGATTTATAGAAGAAATTGGTTTTTACGACCCCAACACAGAGCCTATGACCATTCATTATAAAGAAGATAAAGTGAAATACTGGCTGAAGAACGGTGCCCAGCCTACTGCGACTGTGCGAAGCCTGTTTCAAAGGGAGGGTCTGCTTTATAAGTTGAGAATGATAAAAAGAAATTTACCGGAAGAAACTATTGAATCAGAAATGCAAAAATTCTTTGAGGCAAAAAAATCTAAACACGAAAAAGAGTTAACGAAGAAAATAAATCGTAAAACAAAAAAAGCAAAAAGCAAAACTGAAAAGAAAGAAGGTGAAGAGGCTAAGTAGCCTTAATCCCTGAATTTAGCAAAAGACAGTAAGTTCCATTAAAATCATAAATTCATAAGGAGAGCGTTAAAATGAAAGAATTTATTGAATTTATTGCTAAAAGCCTCGTAGATAAACCGGAAGCTGTACAGGTTGAAGAGACAGAGCAAAACGGCAAAATCCGATACAAGCTTTTTGTTGAAGATGCCGAAACAGGTAAGGTAATCGGTAAGGCAGGTAAAACGGCTAAAGCGATAAGAACGCTTCTTACCGCTGTTGCAGCAAAGAATGGTAGAAAAGCATCTTTAGAAATTCCCGATAAAATTTCAATGCATAGAGAAAATTACCGGGAGAATTAAAAAGTTTAATTTGCCAGGTTACAAGGATTTTATTTCAATCGGGAAAATTCAAAAAACTGTTGGAATCAGCGGTTATTTAAACATTAAATTTCTTACTGATTTTCCATTACGTTTTTTAAATTTACGCCAGGTCAGAATTTTTAATGAAGAAAAAAAAATCTTCATCAAAAATGAAATTACCGGCAACGAGAATTTTATTATTGAAGATTTTAAGTTCATTAATGATTATGGAAGAATATTATTCAGGTTTTACGGCTCGATTGATAATGCAAAGAAATTAATAAATTCTCTTATCCTTGTCAGCGAAAAAGATAAACTGGATTTGGAAGAAAATTCTTTTTATTTTTTTGATTTGATTGGCTGCGAAATTAAAAATAATAATAAGTTAATAGGCAGGGTCATTTCTGTTGAAAATTATGGCGGCGATGATTTACTGAATATTAAAATATATGATAACGAAAAAGAATTTTTATTACCTATGGTGAAAAGTTTTATTAAACAGATTGATATCAGGAATAAAATAATTGAAGTAGAATTGATTGAAGGTTTTATTGATTAAAATCTATGAGATTTGAAATCATAAGCGCGAACCCGAAAATTCTCGATAGTTCTTTAACAAATGGACTTATTTACAGAGCTCAAAAAAAAGGGAAAGTTGAAATTTACGTTCACGATTTAAGAGACTATGCGACAGGCAGTTATAAACAAATCGATGATGAACCCTATGGCGGCGGCGCCGGTATGATACTTAAACCGGAACCATTTTTCAGGTGCATAGATAAGCTTCTCGAAAATAGAAGCTACGATGATATAATTTATTTTTCGCCGCAGGGATGCAAATTTACACAGAAATCCGCAAACGATTTTTCCCTGAAAGAAAATTTTATTTTAATTTGCGGTCACTATAAGGGAATAGATGAAAGAGTAATTTCGAAATATGTTACGAAGGAAATTTCAGTCGGCGATTATGTTTTATCATGCGGGGATATTGCGGCTCTGGTTTTTATGGATACGGTTTCGAGATTAATTCCGGGTGTTTTAGGAGATAGTGAGTCTGCTATTACAGATACTTTTCAGGTCGAAACTATATATGATTATCCTCAGTATACAAGACCGGAAGAATTCAACGGAATGAAAGTACCTGATGTTTTACTTTCCGGTAATCATGCACAAATAGAAAACTGGCGTAAAGAACAGGCTCTGGAAAAATTTAAAAAGATTAATAATATTAAATAATATATAAATACTTATCGTCATTGATTAGTAGTGAATAAGGAGAAAATCAAATAATGGACAAAATAAATTTAGTAACGGCAGCACAGATTCGCAGCGATATCCCTGCGTTTCATATCGGGGATACCGTATCCGTTTCGGTAAAAGTTATCGAAGGTGATAAAGAGAGAATCCAAATATTCAGAGGAATCGTAATGGGTATCAAAGGCAGCGGTGTCAGCAAGACATTCAGAGTAAGAAAAATTTCCAACGGAATCGGAGTTGAAAGAATATTTCCTATGAATTCACCGAAGATAGCCAAAGTAGAAATTCTGAAACATGGAAGCGTCAGAAGAGCAAAATTATATTATCTCAGAGGATTAACCGGAAAAGCCGCAACAAAAATAAAAGAAAAGAAAGTTAAAAAACTCGTTAATATTTTAAAGGCTGAACTTGGTGATGAAAGTCTTGATACAATATTAAAACCTGAATCGACCGGTGAATAAATAATAAATGAATTTTATTTTTTAAATAATTATTTTAAAACCGTCGTTAATAAATTTCGACGGTTTTTTTTTATATGAATAATAAAAAGATTTTCATTTCTGTTGCAGGTAATATAGGTTGCGGAAAATCTTCGCTTACAAAATTACTTGCAAAAAGATTCAACTGGGTTCCCTATTTTGAATCTGTCAGCGATAATCCGTACCTCGAGGAATTCTACGCGGATATGTCAAGATGGTCGTTCAACCTGCAGATTTATTTTCTTGCACATCGCTTTAAAATTCATAAAGAAATTACCGAAAAACCTAATTCCGTAATCCAGGACCGTAGTATCTATGAAGACGTAGAAATATTCGCTAAAAATCTGCACAACCTGAAGAAAATGTCCAACAGGGATTACGATACTTACAGGAACCTTTTTATGGAAATGACTTCCTACCTTCAGCCGCCTGATGTTCTCGTTTATCTGAAAGCAAGCATACCAACTTTACTAAAACAAATTTCTCTTCGCGGTCGGGAATTCGAAAAAAATATTGATGTAAATTATATGACCGAACTGAATTTCAGCTACGAAACATGGATTAATAATTATAACCTCGGGAAGAAATTAATTATTGAAACCGATGAACTCGATTTTGTTCATTCGGAAAAAGATTTCGATGATATAATAGATTATATCGAAAAAACGCTCTTGCTGGATTTGAGATTGTTTATTTAATCTTGCTCGGCGTCGGAATTTTATATTTATTCATCAGCTTGTAAAGATGACTCCTCTGAATCTTCAATGCCTCTGCTGTCTGCACGATATTATATTTGTAATCACTCAGTACTTTTAATAAGAAATTTTTCTCCGATTCATTTTGAAAATCATTTAACGACATATTCTTATTCATCAAATCTTCAAGTACCTGCAGGTGCCGTGTACCCGGTATATCAAAATCATTTGCTTCGATAATTTCCTTGTCGTTCGTAAAAATAATTCTTTCTATAAAATTCTTTAACTCCCTCACATTTCCTGCCCAGCGGAAAGTTCTCAGCCTTTCAAGTGATTCATCAGACCATTTCTTTTTTTTGGTTCCGAACGCAAGCGATATTTGTTCCGAAAAGAATAACGTCAGAACTTCAATATCTATTGCCCGATCCCGTAACGGCGGAATATTTATATTTAATACGTTAATCCTGTGATATAAATCTTCCCTGAATCTCCCCTCTTCAATTTCTAACTCGAGATTTTTATTTGTTGAAAATAAAAATCTCACGTCAAGATTAATTTCTCCGCTTTGCCCTGTTCTCGAAAATTTATTTTCTTCGATTACTTTTAGAATTCTCGACTGGACATCGAGCGGAAGATTGGATATTTCATCGAACAGAATCACTCCACCCTGCCCTTCAATGAGCTTACCGGTCGTTATTACCCTGCCGTTCGTAAATTCACCGAAAAGTTCAGCATCAGCATTTTTATCCGTTAACGTAGCGCAGTTGATGGCAATAAAGGGTTTATCACTCCTCTTTGAGTTAACATGAATTTGCCTTGCCACGAGCATCTTTCCCGTTCCGCTTTCACCCGTTATCAGAATGTTTAAATCAAGATTCGAATATTTGGAAATTAATTCTTTTACGTTAATAATTGCTTCACTTTTTCCGTTTATAGAAATCGATTCTAAAAGTTCGTGTTTTAATTTTTTTAATTCGTCTTTCGATTTTTTATATTCTATTGCATTGCGAAGTGTTATTTTAAGTTCGTCATAATCCGGGGGCTTCTGAATATAATTAAATGCTCCCCTCTTTGTAGCCTCGACGGCAGTTTCAACATTACCGTGACCTGAAATCATAATTGCAACAAGCTCTTTATCTATTTCCACAATCTTATCCAGCACTTCGAGTCCGTCCATCTTCGGCATTTTTATATCAAGCAAAACTAAGTCGTATTTGTTATTCATGACTTTTTCTATCGCAGTAAATCCATCAAGGCAGGTATCAACATGATAATTCTGGTCTACCAGTACCATCGATAGAATATCGAGTATGCTTTGTTCGTCATCTACAATTAATATTTTGCTCATATAATTTTAATTTTTTAATTCGACGATTGTAACCCCGGTATCGCCTTCGTTCCAGCTTCCGAACCTGTACGAAATTACGAATTTATTTGTTTTTAATAAATTTCTAACGGTGTCCCTTAATTTACCTGTTCCTTTGCCGTGAACAATCGTAACATTCGTGATTGAATTTAATGTTGCATTATAAATGAAATCCTCGAGCTTCTCTTTTATTTCGTCGGCATACATTCCGCGTAAATCAAGACTCGATGCATATTCCGGCTGATGTATATCGCTTCTTATTTCCGAATGTACGGCTTTGCTTACTTCACTTCTGTTTATTTTTTCTATGTCTTTCAGATGCGCCTTGATAATCAAACCGTTGCAATTTATATTCGCAACTCCGTGATTTATTTCCTGAACTTCCCCTGTTGTGTTTGTTCCTTTGATTCTTATAATATCGTGAACGGATATATCGGCATCTTTACTTATTTCAATGTATTCCTCAGGCAGATATGTTATCTCTTTCGATTCTTCTTTATATTTTTCTTTTATTTCTTTAAGAGTGACGTCTTTCTTTTCACGGATTTCCTTTACTGTTCTCTCAATCAGCCTGTTACCATCTTTTATCACTTGCTCTGCTTTTTTCTTTGCTTCTTTTAAAATTTCTTTTTCATTTATTCTTAATTCAATCGTTTTATTCTCATAAGATTTTACGAGTTCTTTCAGTTTTGCATTCTCAATTTCATTTTCCCTTTTCAGGTCTGAATATTTTTGCTTGTTCAGATTAAGCTCTTTTATGAGTTCTTCCAGTTTGTTTTCGCTTTCACCCATATATGTGCGGGCTGTCTCTATGACTTTATCGGGGAAATCATATTTATGTGCAATTTCAAAAGTAAAACTCTGTCCCGGAATTCCCGTAACAAATTTATAGTTCGGTGATAACGTCTTGCTGTCGAATTCAAGTGATGCATTTTCCATTTTCTCCGTGTTATATGCAAAACTTTTCAAAATTCCGATGTGCGTTGTGACAATTGTTATGCAATTTTTTTCGGAGAAATATTTTAAAATGGATGATGACAAAGCACCGCCGAATGTCGGATCTGTGCCGCTGCATATTTCATCTATCAGAATTAATGAATCGCTGTCACAAACGTCCATAATTTCTTTAATGGTTTTTAAATGAGAACTGAAAGAACTTAAATTATTTTCAATTGATTGTTCATCGCCTATGTTCACGAATATTTTTTTGAAAAGTCTGAACCTGCTGTTGTAATCCGCAGGAATCAAAATCGCATGCTGAAGCATTAACTGAAGCAAACCAACAGTTTTTAAAGTTACGGTTTTCCCGCCGGCGTTCGGACCTGTTACTATCAAAGTGTTATAATCTTTTCCTATGTTGAGATTTAGCGGTACAATATCTTTTAATTTGTGTTTCTGGAGCAGGACAGGATGGTAAGCATTTATAATTTCATTTCCCTCTTTTTCAAGAATGGGTTTGTATGAATTTGTTTCTATCGCATATCTCGCTTTCGCCTGAAGCAAATCCATTTCAGATAATATTTCAGTATTTCCTTTTAGCTGCTCTCCGTATTTAGCAATCTCTGCAGTTAATTCCCGCAATATTTTTTCTATTTCCCTTTGCTCTTCGAATTTCAGTTCTGCAATTTCATTATTAATCTCAATGGTTTCCTGCGGCTCGACAAACACCGTTAAGCCCGTAGCAGACGAGCTGTGTATAATTCCCGGAACTCTTCTTTTATTTTCAACTTTAACGGGAATCACAAATCTTCCGTCCCGAATGGATATTATATCATCCTGCGAGAGTTCTTTTTCGGAGACGTTTTTAAGAATTTTTGTCAAAGTTTTGTGTAGCGAATCAGAGTACCTTCTTATATCTTTTCTTATGTTCTTTAAATTTGTAAATGATGATTCTTTTATCTCACCGTTAGTATCTATAGCACTTTCAATGTGATGCTCCAAAATTTTATCTACAAATAAATTTTCAGTTATATTATAAAGTAGATTAAAATTATCTGGAATTTCTTCATATTTGGAATTAATTATTCTCTTTACACTCTTCGATATTTTCAGAAAATCCAGTATCCAAAGTAATTTTTCAGGCTCTAAATAATTTCCGTAAATTTTGGATTTATCTATTAATTCGCGTATATCCTTTAACCCGGCTAATTCAAAACCAATGTTTAGTTCAACGATTTCCCTCATCTGTAAAATTTTATTCAGTTCATATTCGAGGTCCATACTGTCGGTTATGAATTCGAAGGAATCGCATTTTTCGATTGCAGGTTCGGAATAAATATAATTTTTTATTCTCGCTAATACCTTTTCAAATTCAAGCTTTATTTTAACTTCGTTTAGATTCATTATTTTCTGTCGGTTGAATCTTTTTTCATTAATGGATTCAGGTCTTCGAAAGATTTTTTTGAAATTGGAATAAATGAAGAAATGAAATCGTATGTTTTTGGGGCAATATTGTAAACGTATGGATAAAGAGTCGATGCTTTTGTTTTTGTGTCCGAAATAAGATTAAAACTTGTCAGAAATATTAATATCAAACTAACTACTATCAGTCCTTTTAATATTCCGAATGAAAACCCAAGAAACCTGTCTATCGTTTTTGTTATAACATTTATTTTTGAAAGTTTACTTGCAATAAAAACTCCCGCAATGTAAATAACAAAAATAATCATGCCGAATGAAATTACGTAAACTATTTTATCGTCTTTAATTACCTTATGCAATAAAATTGCAACTCCTGTATGAAATTTAGCTGCAAGATATAATCCGATAATAATACTAAGAAGAGAAAAAATTCCTCTTAAAAATCCATACTTCAGACCCATCAAAGCAGGAATGAGTATTATCAGTAATATTATCCAATCAAGACTATTCAATCGTAAATTTTAAAATTGTTAAAAAATATTTCTCCGGAGGAGCAGGTATTTATAGAATTAGAATTTATATACTTTAAAGGAACTCATTCGGAGTTTAAAAAATATTTGTCATTCCCGCGAAAGCGGGAATCCAGACGTAACACAAAGCTACTCTCGTTACGATTCCCGGCATAAATTATTGATAAATTGAATAAACGCTCTTACACATTTTCTTCGCAGTCTAAAGCCTGCGGCTACATCAATATCAATTTACAACCTTCTATCTACTAACTACTTATCAAATAACGTACAATTATATTTAACAAGAATAAATCACACAAATAATTTTAAGAGCCCAATTTAGATTTAATCATCTCCTGCACAATCTTCCCGTCAATTTTCCCTTTAAGCTCTTTCATCGCCGCACCCATCACCTTGCCAAAATCCTTCTGTGAATTCGCACCGGTTTCCTCTATTATTTTAATTACAATCTTTTCAGCTTCTTCATTCGACATCGGTTTCGGCATATACTCCATAATTATCTCGAGTTGTTTCTTCTCTTTTTCTACTAAATCCATTCTTCCGCCGCTTTCAAACAATTCGATTGATTCTTTTCTCATCTTCACCTGTCTTCTCAGAAGCTGTATTTCTTCTTCTTCCGTCATTTCCCTGTTCAAACCTGACTTATCCATTTTCAGTATTTCCGCTCTGATACCGCGTAAAGTCTCTGTCCTGAAAGCATTCTGCGCCTTCATCGAATTTGTTAAATCCTCAAGTATTTTCTCTTTTAAACTCTTCATCAAACAGTTTTAAATTTAAAATTATCTGTGTACATCAGTTCTTAAAGCTCTTAATTCATAATTCTTAATTTCGTTCTTTGTCATAATAATAATTAATATTCTTCTTCTTTTCCTTCGTGCTCTTCGTGTAAAAGTTCTTTGCTCTTAACAATAAAAAAAGTTCTACTGCTTTTCCTTCGTGTTCTTCGTGTAAAAGCTTATAAAGCTCTTAATTCATAATTCTTAATTCTTAATTTTCATTCGTGTCATATCTCGCCACCTGCTGCAAAAACTTCGATTTCGGATAATCCGTTTTCAAAATTTTAACCAGTCGTTTCACATTATCATTATCTTTAAGAAATGAATAATCTCTTATGGCATAAAACAAATTCTCTTCATTGTTTGTAGCCGTCTTACTAATGTTCGCAGCTTTTTCATAATATTTCGCAGCTGATAAAAAATCATTTTTCGCTTCTGCCACGGCTCCTAAACCCGCTAATGCAGTTGATTTATACATTTCATTCTTACCCGAAAAATCCTTATAATATTTTTCCGCATTATCGAAATCCCTGAAATACATATAGCAGTTTGCAAGCATCACTTTAGCAGCCTGTCCGCTTTCTGTTGAACTGTAATTATCAACAATATACTGCAAACCCTTCGACATTCCCGATGAATCTCCGGTCATCGCCTGCTGGTATGAACCTGCTATATAAAATTGTTTTACCTTATTAAGTTCCAGGTCGGCAGTTTCATTCTGGTTCGATTGATTTCTGAAATAAAGAAAAATCGCTGCTATTATAACGACAACAACTGTAAGAATAGTATAAACTCTGTTTTTATTCTTTTCAAAATAATCCACAGCCTGGTAGTAAAAATCCATTACTTTCTCTTCAGGTGATTTTTTTACTGGTTTCCCTAATTTTGCCATATTTTAAATGATACTAAATTAAAATTATTAATCATTAAATGTAACTATAACTAATATTTAAATAAAGTCAGATTTCTCTTTAGTTAACATAATTCCAACGATTCAAAACACCATAAAAATAGCGAAATAGTGAAAAGGTGAAATAGTGAAATGTGAAATAGTGAAAAAGTGAATTATTTACTTTTTCTTCAGCTCATCTCTGTGTCTCTCTGCTCTTTCTCTGCGTTTCTCTGTGATAAAAGCGCTTTGCTCTTTATTCATAATTCATAATTCAGCATTCATAATTCAGAATTCTAAACTTTTCTCAGTGGTAAAATGCTCTTCGCTTTATCCAAGCACACGTATATTAACATTCCCTGTCAGCCGTTTAACATTAGGCAAATCATATCGGCGACGGCAATGCGACCAAATGGCATAACGCATCGCATCCATCGCATGGTCATTAAATTTAACAGGCACTTCAAGCTGATTTCCGTTCTTATCCTTTTGCCATACATATTCTTTTAGTTCATTATTAAAATTCACATTCCCGTCTTTTGTATAAATCTCACAGCTTTTAATAAAATCAATCCCGTCTTTTACGTTCTTATCCGCCGGCTTTACGTTGAATCCCGATGAATAAATTTCCTGAATCCTGTCCGTTTCTGATGAATCCGCATAAATAACATTTTTCGAAGTCAGGTTCAGTCGTTTAAGATTCTTAATCAACTCCGAATTAAGCATATACAATTTATAAATCTCCTCTTTAATGAAAAACTTATTATCCTTCATCCCGATTTTTATTAAACAGGTCGGATTATTAAATCCGAAATCGAGACCATAAAAAACCTCATCGAACACGAGCGGAAACTCAGACGAGAAAGCAATATTATTAAAAATCTGACCTTCTATCGCCGCATATTCACCAAGCGCATAAACCTTATACATCTTCTCATCCTGCTCTTTCAGAGATTCGATTATACCGATATAATCCTTATTCAGCATCGTATTATCCTTATAAGTCGATTTAATCAAAGTAACATCCTTAAAAGAATGAATTTTTTTGTTGATATACGAATTCTCATTTTTCGGATTATAAGAAAGAAAAATTTGATTCATTTCTCCCGGTTGAGTTTTCCCGCTAAGTCTTGTTTTCAGAACCATAAAATCCTCAAAAGTAAACTCCTCCGCCTCTTCCATCCATATATAATTAAATTCAGTCGATTGAATTTTCGTAGGCTCATCGAACGAAGTGAATAGAACCGTGTTCGTGTCGTGAGTGTAAGTACGTGAAGTCTTATTGTGGTTTGCACGATTATATAATTTATATTCAATGAGAATATCAATAAAAGTTTTGTATGCAGTCATTCGGAGAGCGGGCATAGTTTTGCGGGTGATGAGGATATTTTTATTTTTTTCACTTAACATTTTGAGAATGAGAAGCTGGCAAAGGGAATAGGACTTGGATGAACGGGCGCCGCCCTCATTTAATACTATAGTCGTCTTTGCTTCAGCATTCTGAGTAAAGACTTTCGTTACAACATATTTAAGTTTTTCAAGTTTCATTTAGTTTATCAAGTTTATCAAGTTCGTCAAGTTTATCAAGACGAGCAAAGAGCAAAAAAAAAGTTCGTCAAGTTTATCAAGTTCATCAAGTTCTAAAAGAAAAAAATAAAATTATATCACAGAGTTCCACAGAGAAATCACAGAGTTTCACAGAGAAATTAATCATTCAATATTATGTTACAAAAAAAATATTTTTTTTGTATCGATTTTGTACCGGTTTTGTTCGGAAATGTTCGGTTTTATACCGATTTTTCATTTTGAGAATTTTCTTCATTTAATTCCGGTTCTTTTTCAGAATTTTTGTTCAGCAATAAACTCTTTTTCAAATCGTAGAATTCTGATTTATCCAGTTCGTTAAATATTTTCAATGATAATTTAACGAGTTTATCATAACTCATAAGCATTGGTTGTTCTTTTGTTTCTGTTTTGACCTCTTTTAAAACTTCAGATAGATATTCGAGCCTGGATTTTTTTGTTAATAAAAGAGATTCCTTGATTTCTTCGAGTTCGATTTTTTTCAGGTCGTCGATTTCTTTTTCGAACTTTTTGGACCATTCGAATAAAGTGGATTTTGCAACGTTAAGAGTTTTTGATATTGAATCGAGGGAGTTTCCTTTTCCTCGAAGTTCGATAAATTGTTTTACTTTTTCTAAGTCGTACATAATAAATAATTTAAAATTTATAAAATTTGTAAAATTCTAAAGATTCTTAAAATTCATAAAATTTAAAGATTAAGATGTATCAAATTTTTCAATTTCGGATTTTACTTTTTGTTGCTCGAGTTCATTTTTATATCGTTCAATTGCGTTTTGATACTGAATTTCCTGGTTTTCGCGTGAACCGAGTTCGTAAAAGTTGATAACCGGAGCGGACTTATAGGAATCATTTTCAAATGAAACGGGTGATTTATTGATGAAATCGAGAATATAGTATATTGTTTTTGCATTTAAATCAGAGGTTAATATTATTTTGATTAATTTACTTTCCTGGATTTCGAGTGCAATTTGCATTAATTCTTTGGTTTCTTCGTTTTTAAGAGCTTCGAATTTTAGTTTGGCGAAAGAAATGTTGTGGATATGGGCGAAATCTTTTATCCAGATGTTTCTCTTCACTTTAAGCCAATCTATTAATTCTATTAAAATTTTATCTATATCCATAATTCAATAATATAAATTTGTGAAACGTGAAAGGTGAAACGTGAAACAAATCCAGAAAAATGGGAAATTGGGGTTAAGAAAATGGAAAATGGGAAATTAGAAAATGGTAAGAGCACAAAAGCTGAGCATAGGACGCTGATTTCACAGATTATGCAGATTGACACTGATATTTTATTTTTATATTTAATAATATTTATTTTCATAATATTTAATTTCATAAATATTTTAATTTCAAATATTTCTACTCAAAATTAGAAATAATAAAAATAATTTTAATTTATATTGACAATTTTTTGAGGAAGTCAGGCGGGGCGTGGGTTTGGGCGATTTTAATCTTTTTGCACCCCCCTATATTTAGGATTCTATTATTGAAATGTTGATGGCTGGAATACTGAACTGATAAAGAAAATTAAAATATTTTGTAAAAAGCATTTTTGAGGTAAAACTTGTATAAATGGATTTCCATATCCAATTATAATTAATTTTAAGTTATTGTTAAAACAAAAGAGGATAATAGAATTCTGAATTCTGAATTCTGAATTCTGAATTTTGAATGCTGAATAAGAGCAAAGAGCTTCTCATGAGGGAGGTTAAGAAAAAATAGTGTAATAGTGAAAAAGCGAAATAGTAAAATTAAAAAAATTTATTCACCACTGAGGCATAAAGGACACAAAGAATGAACGAAGAAAAACAAAGATAAAATCTTTGGTTGTTAGTGGCGCTAAAGAACAGCTAACACCAACAACGGCGGGATAAATTTTATAAAATGAAATCTTTTCCTAGTAAATCCTCTAATTTATATTTCTCACCATATTCTTTCTTAGCAAGATTAAAATCTTTTATAGGATCATATCGTGCAGCTTCTTTAACCATATCTAAGGATGATTTAAAATTAAAAACATTTTCAAACTCAAAAAACTTTTGTTGTTCAAAATCTTTGTTCAATAGAAATAAATGTAAATGCGTTTGATTATCCATATCATAAAATGGTTTTAGCATGACTTCATTATTGGGATCAAAAGTGTTTTCACATAAATAAAATATTTTATTTTCAATTATGGGATCTTCTACAATAAAAAATATGAAACATAATGAACCATAAGAAGTATGAGCAACTCCTATCTTTGTATAGAACTTAAATGGTTTGACTTTGGATAACTCGTATATAAAATCGGTAGTATCAACTAAATATAAAATTGTTTCCACACCAATATTATTATCGAGAATTGCATTTAATGGTATGATAAAAGTATCGGTAAAAAGATATTCCTCTGGTAGCGGTTTAATATCAAATTTTGTTTTTCCTTTAATCCATTTATTATTTAAATATTTATTCATAATAATATATATAATTATCTTCGAAACTTTCTTCTTAATGCTATTATAAATAATGTTATCAGAATGCTCTGAATTACAGTTTGAATTGTGGAGAAAAATATTGTATAACCATTAGCAGCTTTTAGTATATCAATATCTCGTTTTGCGGGGAATGAATTTATAAATGAATATAAAAAACTCAATCCATAATCATTGAATATATTATTTATATTCGAACATTTAAAATAATATATTATTGAATGTTTTTCATTATTTATATAATCTAAACCCGTAAATAAATATAGAATGGAAAAAAATACTAAAATTAGAGAAAACCATATTATTGATTTTTTATAACTTTCACCATAATTACTGAAAGTTTTGTATAACCATAATAATGTCTTTTTAGATTTTGTAGGATTAAATTGTCTTTCAATATCTAAACTTGCTTGATGAAAATCACCTGCAATTTCAAATTGTTTTTTATTGTCGAAATTCTTTTCGAAAATTTTATATTCACTAATTAAACTATTTTCTGTTACTTCTCTTATTAAATCACTTTTATCTGGAATATAAATGCTCTTAAATATTATGTCATCCTCTTTAATAATACTTTTTAAAAATTTATAATCGATATGTTCTTTAATATTTATTGAAATAGAAGCAAATAAAACTTCAGCAAAATTAGAATTAAGAAATGAACAATTTGTCAAATCTACATTTAAGAATATTATATTTGATTTTAAATTTAATCTTCTAAACAGCGCCAATAAATTAAAAGAGCAATTATTAAATATACATATCTTTTCCCCAATTGACGAATCTGATAGATTTAAAATACCAAAAGAGACCGAGTTAAAATTTGTTATACCATTAAATTCACATCTAAAAAATGCATCTTTTATTTCCATAACTTTTAAACGACGATTTACAACAAATGATAAATTATTATTAAATATAGTTTCTGTGAATATTAAACCATCAAGAAAATTACATGAAGAGAAAATACATTCATCATTAAAAATGACATTTTCAAAAATAAGTTTATCAAATTTAATATTACCCAAATATACTCTTTTGTTAAAAACACAATTTTTAAAAAACTGTGGAAATCCTTTTATATTTATTCCTGTAATTCTAATCGGAATTTCAAATTTACAATCTTCAAAAAGTATATCTACGAAATTGTCATCTTTAACCTCTAAATATTTATTTATTAGTAAAAAAGGTTCATCAATAGCAGCTTCAATATTTTCAGCAAAAAGAATTTTTTTAAAATATTTGTTTTTCGAATTTAGTATAGATTTAAAATTACCAAGAGTAATATCTTCCATTATTATCTTTCCTCCATAATTTTTATTTCTTTTTCGGTTAAGTTGTAGAGTTTATAGACATCGGAATCGATTTGTGCATTGAGTGCATCGTCAACCATAGCGGATTTCCAACATTTGCGTTCGTAATATGTTTCATAGTTCATTTGTCAGTCTTTTAAGTTTACTAGATTCCCGCTTTATCGGGAATGATAAGGATTACTCTTTTTTTTCCATTCCTTGTAAAATATTTCTAATTCTTTTTCTGAAAGACCGAATTTCATGTTATATTCCAGCCATTTTTTCTTCATTTCTTCTTTATTCTTTTTATTTAAATCAACTAAATATTTTATTCGCTTAGATAATCTGCTTTCATCAATAAATAAATTATCAACTAAATATTTTACTTCTTCTTCACCATTATATTTTACAATTTTATATTTTTTTATTCGTATTCCTTTAGAAAGCGAATCTTCTAATAAAAAAAGGTTTGTATCACTTGTGGTGACGAAAAAAGAATTACTATTTTTATTTTTACTATAACTATTATTAAATAAATTAAATTTATCTTTTCCGTTCCATACACCAATAATTTTTGTAGATGTATATTTATTTTCAATTAATACTTTATTTTCTATTTCAAGGATATTTTCTCCAAAAGGATTAAATTCTTCAACTACATCTCCATGAATATATTCTTCCGCATCTTCAATTGTGAAATTAGCCATAAATCTGTTACATTTTAATAATAATATAGTTATTGGAAATTTTTTGAAATAATGATTATTATTTTCTACGAATACTTTAAATTGATTATTTGATTTTTTAATAATATCACGAAATTTTTTAAGTTGGGCTGGTAAATAAAAGCTTACTACTTCCCTTCTTAAAAATTTTAATTTATTTTTTATATCTTCTTCTTTTTCATCTATCTCTTTAAGTTCTACCAGAAAGGTTGAATCTGCTTTTATTATTATAAAATCGGGAATTTTTGTATTTTCATACTTAAGTCCTAAATTTTTTAATTTAACTTTTTCATTATCTACATCAATTATATTTTCATTATTAAGTTCACGTAGCGATTTATTTATAAAATTTTTAAATTCCATTTATCCCTTGCACAATTATTATTTCTTCTTCGGTTAAGTTGTAGAGTTTATAGACTACGGAGACGATTTGTTTATCGAGTTCACAACATCTGGGTTTATAATATATATTATTGTTCATTTATTCGTCTGTTAAGTTTCCTGGATTCCCGTCCCGATAAAGAACATCGGGATCAATAGCAAAGAGCGACTTGCGCTGGAATGACAAAAGTTGCGTGTTCTTATTCTTTACCCTCCAAGATTACATCTTTTTCGGCTTTAGGGAAGAGCTTGTCGATTTTTGATTGGAGGTCGATTGTTAAGGAAATTGATGTTGCCATACGGCAATAGTGTCCGGGGTCGTCCATCTGTCTTCCTTTGCGGTCTTTGAGATATTTTTCCATTACTTTGTAGCCGCCGATTTGATAATTCCACACATCGGGAGTAATATTTTCAAAATACCTGACATCATTTATATAAACCGCTTTTTGTTCTTCATCATAATGAAGTTTTTCGATTTTATCGTTTCCGCCTTTTCCCCAATATCGCACGATAGGTCTGTTAAGTGATTTGTGTTTTAATAAATGGAGTTCGGTTAATTCTTTTCCAAGTTCGGCAAGCTGTTGAAAAAATGTATAACTTTTTGTAAACGGAATTCGCGGAAAATCTATTTTAAGAAATTCTGAATATTTTTCACGGTAAATATTGCTGTAAAGAACTGCATAGACATAATATAAAATCTGTTCAGGTGTAGGTACCTTTTTATATGCGTCAGTTAACTTTTCAAACACTTTAATATTTATATTTGCTTTTTTATCTGTATCTCCATATTTAGTTTTTGGTTCAAAGAGCATTAAATTTGCAAAAGATTTTTTCTTTTGTTTTTCGGAAGGGTATAAATAAAGAGGGAAAAGATAAGTAATAGAAATAGCAGAAGTAATTGAATGTGCATCCACTAAAGAATTTGTTATAAAAACAGGTTGAATTCCTGATTTATCCATCTGTTTTCCAACTATTAAACCCATATTTTCCTTTAACATATGTTGCATAACATCACCTCTTGGCATGCAATGAAATCCTCGTGAATTTCCCGTATAATATGTAAATCTAATATCGAACGGTCTATATAAAATAGTTCTTACATTTTCCGGTGCAAGTCCTGATTCTAATAAATCTTTTTGTGCCAATGAAATTTTCCAATCTCTTGCATCATTACCTAATTTATAGCCTAACCTTGCAAGATCAATATCCATTTTACTAAAAACTTTAATAGTGTCAAATAATTCAGACGCACTCCATTTGATCGTCAAATCGTCTCTCGCCGTCACTATCCCCACACTATTTACAGGAAAAATATCATTTACTTTCAACCAGTTATTATAATATTCTATATCTTTCGTATCCCTTTTAATTAGGAAATACCATGGAGTTTTTGGTTTTAAAACGCCGTAATCTTTTACTTTGAATTCTCTTTTTTCAAGCCAGTCATATTTTTGTTCACGTAATCCAAAAATATCCCGTTGATATACTTTACAACCTTTTGCATTTTTCTTTTTAACCATCAATACAATAGAAACACCCTGCATAATATCAAAAACGTTTTCATCTTTACTTCCATCAGGGCAGACTTCTTTTTTCAGACTATTACCGTGAAGGTCAATAATATATATTTCGTTAAAAGTATTTATTAAGCTTTGACGCATACCTCTGAATGTGGGATTATCAAGGTAGCTGTGATTGGTTATCATACCGACAATTCCCTGACCTGCTGAATGAATTTTCCATTGTGCAAAGCGAAGGAATTTAACATAATCATCCTGAAGCCATTTTGGGTTTTTTTCACCCAATGGTTCACCATCGGAAAAGAAATATTCTTGAATAATTTCTCCAATAAATGTTTTTTGCTCAATTGATGAATAACCAGTTTTACTATCAACTTTCTGCACTTTAGAATATACAGGAACTGTGGTTTGTTTTAAATCATCCCATTTATAATCGTGAACATACTCTTCTCCCTTTTTGAAATGCTTTATTATATCTGATTTGTTAGCGGAATGACCACTATACGGAGGATTACCAACGATTACAAGAATCGGTTCATTTTTCTTCACTTTTGAGGCGAGATGGCTTTCATCACTTAAAGATTCAAGACCGGGAATTTCAGTTTCTTGGAGATCTTCCAAATCGAGAGTGTTCGTCAGATACAACTTAAACCTATCTTCATCCTGCATTTGATAGCCAAGCTCTTCGAGAAGGAAACTAATTTTGATATGACCGATTGCATAAGGAGCCATCATCAATTCAAAAGCATAGAAATTTTTCAGGATTTGATTTCGAATAAAATTATTTTTTCCTGCATCGCCGAATTTTTCAGTGAATTCTTTAACTGCAAGTTTAATAGCTTCGGCAGGAAAAGTCAAAGTTCCTGCGGCAGGGTCAAGCAATGTAACTTCTTTACTTGCAAGACCATCCATTAAATCGAAATGAGTTTTAAGCAATTCGTGAACGGAGCGAACGATATATTTTACAACGGGTTCGGGAGTATAATAGACTCCCCTTTTCTCTCTTGTTGCCGGGTCGTAAATATTCAGGAAAGTTTCATAGAAATGAACAATAGGGTCTTCACCTTTTCCTTTCTTATAAAATTCGTCAAGTATTTTATTTACATCTGCAACGTGCAAGACTTCCGCGATATCATCAATGATAACTTCCATCTGAGGTGAAAGTTTTCCGAGAGATATAAAATTGAAAACGTCTTTTAAAATTCCTATGGTTTGCGGAATTAGATCATAGGCAATTTTTCTATTGAAATCGGAATTTGCTCTTGTCCTTGCGGCAAAGAGACCATAAGTAATGGTCTGTGAATATATATCTGCAAAATCTTTTTGAGAAAGATTTGAAACGAGATATTGTTTGAATGCAGTATAGAATCCAAAAATTTTACCTTTGCCTTTTTCTTCTTCTTCGAGTTCCTTAGCAACTACTTCATCTCTTAAGAATCCGGTTCTTTTTGCGAGTTCGATTGCGAGATTTTCAGCGGTAAAAACTTTTGGCAGTGAAAAGGCAAAAAACTTTTCGAGAAGAGTTAAAAATTTTTCTTCATTTTCAACAGGCGGAACGGTTTGAAGTTTCCTTGCTATAAAGGACCTTGCCATGAAAACTTTATCAACGGGAATTCCATTTCTATAAAGCCGAAATTCATAAAAATCAGTCAGAATAAGATTCGGGAATGTAGAGCGGTATCTTTTTAATTGTTCCGAATTTTCAATTTCATCTAAATTTTCACCGGGCTTTTTGGATTCGATATAACCTACGATATGCTGTCTTCCATCCCAGATACGAAAGTCGGGATTCCCTGCTTCTGTTTTTTTAGGAAGAGTTGTAATTTGAATATGAGTTTTGCCTGTACTATTGGCAAACTCGTAGAGGAATTCGGATAAATGACTATAATAACTTTCTTCGCGGGCATCACCCTGCGCCGTTGTCTTAGCGATTTTCTTCAGGTAATCAATAATCATTGGTAAGATATTTGTTCATTTATTCGTTACAACACCACGAAACGATAAGGGCATCGTAACGATAGAAAACATATATTAAAAGTAATGATTTATTATTAAAATGTTAAGACAAAACAAATAGTGAAATGGTGAAAAGGCGAAATAGCGAAATAAGAGATAGTGAGGTGGTGAGATAGTGAAAAAGTGAGATGGAGAATTCAAAATTCCGTTACCAAGGTGGACCTTGGTAACGAGGGCAACGTTTTATTTGTTTTTTGTTATCTGTTTTTCTGTTGTCTGAATTTATTACATTTCAAGTTTCTTTAATTTTGAATAAATTATAAGTTAATGATTTTAAAAAAATTTAAACTGCCGAAAATATACTTAATTTTTTTATTTATTCTAATTTTTTTAACGATTTTATTGTTAATATTATCGGTGTACTTATTAGTTTCCCACTAATTTTTTAGTATATTAAAAAAATTTCGATGAATAAAAGCTATTTCATTCAGGATGCAGGTTATTTTTATTTAAAAGGTAAAGACAGGCTGGATTTTTTAAACCGAGTTTCTACAAATGACCTTCGTTCTTTGAAAAATAATGAATTCGTTAAAACACTTTTGGTAACGGATAAAGGCAAAATTGTTGATTTAATTACGGTTCTTGATTTTAATATTTATTACGTAATTAAAACGACTTTCGAGAATAAAACCGCTGTTATTGATTACATTAATAAATACCTGTTCACAGAAGATGTTATAATAGAGGATGATAAAAATGAATATTTACAGATTACACTTGCCGGCGATGATATTATTGATTTTGTCAATATGCATTTAAATGCACCTAAAACGGAAAACAACAGGTACACAGTGTGCCCGTCCGGTTCGATTTTGTATTTTGATACTTATGACATTCCAATTGTCAGAATTATATCGGAGAAATCTAAATTAAATGATTTGTTATCGTCTTTGCAGGATTTGAATAAAATGAATTTTAATGATTTCGAATATTTCAGGATTCAGAATTATATTCCTGAAAGTGTTAACGAACTTAATTTAGAAGTTAACCCGATGGAGTGCGATTTGAAAAAATATATTTCGTTTACGAAGGGCTGTTACATAGGTCAGGAAGTGATTGCAAGGCTTGATTCGCAGAATAAATTACCAAAACAAATTGTAAGATTTGAATCAGAGTTTGAAATGCATTCAAAGAATAAAATATTTTACAGGGATTCGAAGTTTAATTTGTATGAATGCGGATTTATAAGCAGTGTGGCGAAAAAGGATAATAGGTATTTGGGATTTGCTTTTGTAAGGAGTACTTATTTGAATTATGAACTGGAATATTTTGATAGAGAAAATAATTTAATTAACATTTACAAAATAAATTAACATAAGAAAATGATAGATAAAATTAAAGAATTATTAGGCAAGGAAAATGAAAATCTTCTCTTGCACAAATGTAATACAATACCTAAAGAAAGTTTACATCTTCCCGGACCGGATTTTGTAGATAGAGTTTGGAAAGATTCAGACAGGAGTCCGAATGTGCTCAGAAATATGCAGACAATTTTTAACGGCGGAAGACTTGCGAAAACAGGCTATCTTTCGATTTTGCCCGTTGACCAGGGAATAGAACATTCTGCAGGAGCTTCATTCGCTCCGAACCCTATGTATTTTGACCCTGAAAATATAGTGAAGCTTGCTATCGAAGGCAGTTGTAATGCGGTTGCTTCTACACTCGGAGTTCTTGGGTCTGTGTCGAGAAAATATGCTCATAAAATTCCGTTCATATTAAAATTAAATCATAATGAATTTTTATCGTATCCGAACAAATACGACCAGATTATGTTCGCAAATGTTGACCAGGCATTTGATATGGGTGCGGTTGCAGTCGGCTCGACGATTTATTTCGGCTCAGATGAATCTGCAAGGCAAATTCAGGAAGTTTCTGATGCCTTTGCGTATGCTCACGAACTCGGATTGGTAACAATATTGTGGTGTTACCTCAGGAATTCTGCTTTTAACGTAAAAGGTGACAAAGACTATCATGTTTCAGCGGATTTGACAGGTCAGGCGAATCATCTTGGAGTAACAATTGAAGCGGATATTATAAAACAAAAACTGCCTGAAAATAACGGCGGTTATAATGCTCTGAAATTCGGGAAGACTTCGAAACTTGTTTATGAAAAACTCACAACAGATAACCAGATTGATTTGACAAGATATCAGGTAGCTAATAATTATATGGGTAGAGCCGGATTGATTAATTCAGGCGGTGCTTCGACAGGTAAAGGTGAATCTGATTTACAGGAAGCCGTAAAGACAGCAGTAATCAATAAACGAGCAGGCGGAATGGGATTAATTTCAGGCAGAAAAGCTTTCCAGAAACCAATGGCTGATGGAGTGAAATTGCTGAATGCGATTCAGGATGTGTATCTTGCAAAGGAAATAACTATAGCTTAAAGAGCAAGCTCAAGTTATAAATGTTAAATGTTAAATGTTAAAGCAAGAGCAATTCCAAGCCATAAATGTTAAATGTTAGATGTTAAAGTAAGAACAAGATCAAGTAATAAATGTTAAATGTTAAAGTAAAGGCTTTTTGAGGTCGATGTTATTTGTCATTCCCGCGAATGCGGGAATCCATACGAAACATTAGCACATTTAGTAAATATATTTTTCTGGTTACAACCTCTCCAGCGTTGTAACCAAAGCACTTAGAAAATTAATATAAAATTGAATTTTTATATTAATTTATTATAATAGAAATTATTTTAAGATATTTAATTAACTATAATATAAATAAACAAATTAACTTAATTAACCAAAACCTATAAATGAATAAGAAGAAAAAAGTAGTTTTGAAGATACATAGAAAGAAAAAAGATAAAGCAAAAGCAAAAATTAAGGCATCGAGGCTGTTAAAGAAAGAAAAAGTCTAATACAATGTTAAATTTTAAATGTTAAAGTAAGAGCATTAAACGCTAATTGAAGAAGTTTGATGTTCAAAGCACATAACAATGGTCTTTATTTAATATTCGATGAATTTAGCGGAATCTTAAGGCAGGAGATCCCCGAAAGGAGTCCCGATATATAAAGCATCGGGATGCAAAGAACGCACATTCGGGGATGACAGTCTGTAAACATTCGCGGGAATGAAAGACGCTTTATGAACAGAAGGTTAGACCTTTTTGAGCCGGCTTTATTATTTTATATTAATAACCGAAATCGGAGACATAATTATTTCGATGGAGTATATTATTCAAAAATATGAAAAAACTTGCAATAGTCATCTATTTAATATTTTCTACTTCATTTACGCCTATTGCTGCTAAGTTTGTGGTGAACCAGATATCTCCGCTCTCTCTCGCCTTCATTAGATTCGGTATAGCAACAATACTTTTATTCATCGTTTTTAAAATCCGGAAACAAAATTTCCTGATAGATAAAAGCGACAAAATAATGTTTCTGATTCTTGGTGCATTGGTTATCCCTATTAACCAGGTTTTTTTCTTAGAAGGAATCAGTCTTTCTTCAGCATCACATTCCGGAATTATATATTCCTGCACTCCCCTGTTTGCTTATATAATTTCGATTATAATGAAATCGGATAAATTTTATTATAAAAAATTATTTACAATAATTTTAACCATAACCGGAATATTTTTTGTATTTTATGATAACTTTCATAAAACAAATTTCGATAATGCGAATCTGATTATAGGTGATTTAATGTTAATTGGTGCCGTAGCTTCGTGGGCGGCTTACCTGACTTTGAGTGAGCCTTTGACTAAAAAATACGGTGCCCTAAAGACTTCTACAATATCTTTTATTACCGGTATGATTATGTATATTCTGATTTTTATATACGATTTTAAAAATTTAACTTTTGATAAATTAACACCAACAGGCATTCTCGGATTTTTTCATTTATCGATTCTGATGGCATTCGGCGCCTATTTTGTATTTACATATTCATCAAATTTTATAAGTGTAAGTTCTCTTACAACTTATCTAAACTCATCTCCAATAGTTACAATTATTTTCTCTTGGATTTTATTAAACGAAGAAATATCTTATTTTTTCATAATAGGTTCTGTAATTACTTTAGCCGGCGTCTTTTTGGCTCAATATTACAGAAATGATAAAATGTTCAAAACAAAGTACGAAGTTATTAAGAATTAAATGTATTTATGGAATTATCAAAAACGGATATTGACAGGAAGAAATTAAGAATTGCTTATGCCTCTATGTATGCAGCAATTTTTATTGTTACCATTAAATTTCTTGCAACCTGGTTAAGCGGAAGTCTGGCTGTATTATCGGAACTTTTCCATTCTTCCATAGACCTAATTGCCTGTGTAGCCACAATAATATCCGTAAAAATATCGGCAAGACCTCCTGATGAAGACCACAACTACGGACACGAAAAAGTAGAAAGTTTTTCCGCTTTGTTCCAGGTGATAATTTTGATAATAATGTGCGCCTACTTAATTTATGAAGCCATACATCGATTGATTTATCCGCCTGAAATTTCAATTAATATTTTTACGTTCTCGGTAATTATAATTTGCATCGCCATCGACTTTTCCCGTTCGCGCGCACTTAAAAGAGTTGCGAAGGAAACAAATTCACAGGCGCTTGAAGCTGATTCACTGCATTTTACCTCCGATATATTTAGTTCTATTGTAGTTTTAATCAGTATGGTGCTAACGTATTTTAGTATTTCAAGGGAAGCGGACGCAGTAAGTGCTATTCTCGTTTCCATATTAATCATTATTACAACTTTCAGGTTATCGAAAAGAGCGATAGATGCGCTGATGGACAGAGTTCCGGCGGGTCTCAGGGATAAATTAACTTATGAATCTGAAAAAATTCAGGGAGTGGAAGGAGTAAAAAATTTAAGAATCCGAAGCACAGGCTCGAAGATTTTTATTGATTTAACAATACTCATTGCGAGAACGAAATTATTTTCTCAGGTGCAGGAAATTATGGATAACGTAGAGCGGAAAATAAAAGAAATTTCTCCTCTCGCAGATATGGTAGTGCATTCCGAGCCTATTGAAACAAAGGATGAAACCATTAACGAAAAAATCAGGATGATAGTGAATAATTCCGGATTTAAATGTCACGATATTTTCTCTCACAAAATTAAAGATGATATAATCACTGAACTTCACGTAGAAATTGACGATACAAATGATTTAGGTCAGGCACATAAAAAGATTTCACTTCTCGAGGAGAAAATCAAACAGGAAATTCCGATAGTTTCCAAAACAATCATTCATCTGGATGAGCCGAGTGAAATTTTATATGATACGACCGATATAACATATAAATCGAATGAGCTTATAAAAAATATTAATAATATTTTAAACGAATACAAGGAAATTAAAAGTTACGGTGATATGGAGGTGGTGAATACGAATGGGAAAATCAGAGTTTCATTAAGCTGTGAGTTTGGCATCGATATGTCTTTTGAAGAAGTACACGACCTTGTAACTATACTGGAAAGTAAAATATATCTAAGGTTAAAAGAGTTATATCCTAAACTCGCAAACGTTATCATTCACGCTGAACCTTCAAGCGATTAATTTATAAAATAAAATAATATAATGGACAAAATTAAAGCAGGAATTATCGGATGCGGTCACCTCGGAAAAATGCATCTGAAAAATTTGAAAGAAATTGAAAAAGAATACGATGACTTTGAAATTACCGGAATTCTTGATATTGATTTTGAACTTACAAAAAAACTTTCTGAGGAAAATAATGTTAAGTCGTTCGATAATCTGAATGAAATGATGAAAGAAATTAATACAGCAATTATTGTGACGACCACTTCTTCACATTTTGAAATTGCCTCACGCACCATATCCGGCGGAATAAACACTTTTATCGAAAAACCCGTTACGGATACTGTTGTACGGGGAAAGGAGCTGGTCGACATTTTAAAAAATAAAAATGTAATCGTGCAGGTTGGGCACATTGAAAGATTTAATCCTGCTTTGATGAGCGTGGAGACTTATAATATTAATCCGTTGTTTATCGAAACCCACAGGCTTGCAGAATATAATCCAAGAGGAACGGATGTATCCGTTATACACGATTTGATGATACACGATATAGATATAATTTTAAATCTCGTGCCTTCAAAAGTAAAAAATATTTATGCAAACGGCGTGGCAATATTTACTGACAAGATTGATATTGCGAATGCAAGGCTGACGTTTGAAAACGGGTGCGTTGCAAACATTACTGCATCGAGGATTTCACAAAAGAAAATGAGGAAGATGAGAATATTCCAGCCCGATGCATATATAGGAATAGATTTTTTGAAAAATACTTCCGAAGTTTTTAAGATGAACGAAAAAGGCGGAATCAGCCTCGGGTTCAGTCTCGGTGAAATCAAAAAAGACGGGAAAATATTTAATCTGTTTTACAACCAGCCAAAGCCAAAACAAATAAATGCAATGAAGTATGAACTGAATTCATTCTTCGATTGCATAAGAAAAAATGAACAACCTGAAGTTACGTTGAAGGATGGCGTACACGCACTTGAAGTTGCGGCAGAAATCATTGCTGAAATTGAAAAATCCGGTGTAAAAGTTTAAATTAATGCAGCAGGAAAAAATAATTGAACATATTGCTAAGATTGCATTCGAAAAAAAAATAGATGCATATATTGTAGGAGGATACGTCAGAGATAAATTACTCGGCAAAACTTCTAATGATATCGATATAATGGTAATTGGTGATGGAGTTGAATTTGGAGAATCAGTTGCGAAAAGCTTGAAAACTGAACTCGGTGCTGTTTATAAAAAATTCGGAACGGCGCTTTTAAATTACGGAGGAAATAAAATTGAATTTGCATCTGCAAGAAAAGAAAGTTATAATAAAAACTCACGCAAACCGGATATAGAATTATCAGATATAAAAGATGATTTATCCCGCCGTGATTTTACGGTCAATGCTCTTGCGATACCTTTAAATAATAATATAGACTTAGTCGATTTTTTCCACGGACAGGAAGACCTGATAAATAAAATTTTAAGGACTCCTCTTGAACCTGAAAAAACTTTTTTCGATGACCCGTTGCGTATAATGCGTGCTATCAGGTTTGCATCCCAGCTTGATTTTTCAATTGAAGCCAAAACGTTCGAGGGAATAATAAATTTTAAAAACAGGTTAACCGAAGATGAAGTTGTTTCACAGGAAAGAATTACAACCGAATTTATGCTGATTATGGAAACAACGAAACCTTCTATCGGTCTAAACCTGCTTTATCTGACAGGAGTAATGGACATTGTTTTTCCGGAGTTGTCAAAATTAGTAGGTGTTGAACAGAGGCAGGATTATCATCACAAAGATGCATTTTATCATACTCTTGAAGTTGTTGATAACGTTGCCAAAAAAACTGATAATTTGTGGCTGCGATTTGCTTCTCTCGTGCATGATATTGGTAAACCAAGAACGAAAAAATTTGTCGAGGGCACGGGCTGGACTTTTCACGGACACGACGAACTCGGAGCAAGGATGATGAAAAAAATATTTTTACGGATGCGTTTACCATTGAATAAACTCGAGTATATTGAAAAACTTATACGTTTGCATCTGCGTCCCATCCCACTGGCAGAACCGGATGTGACAGATTCCGCAATTCGGAGGCTTGCCGCTGATGCGGGAGAAGAGCTTGAAGACCTTTTGATACTTTGCAGAGCGGATATTACTTCCAAAAATCCTGAAAAGCAAAAAATGTTTTTTCAGAATTATGAAAGAGTTGAAAAAAGAATTGTCGAAGTTCAGGAAAAAGATAAACTAAGAAACTTCCACTCCCCCGTCGATGGGAATGAAATAATGGAAATATGTAAGCTTGAACCTTCCAGGACTGTTGGAATTATCAAAAAGAAAATTGAAGATGCAATTCTAGATGGAATAATACCAAATGAATACGATGCCGCAAAAAAATATTTGTTTGAAATAAAGGATGAGATTTTGAAGAAAAGTAAATAGTTTTGCTTGGGTTACAACAATGGAGAAATTGTAAAAAAGTTATTTTTACGTTCTTACTCAATTGCCACGAGCTTTAGCTCGTGGATGATTAAATACATTTTTGGGCTTTAGCCCATAATTGTAAAGGATATCGGGCTAAAGCCCAAATTTTTAAAAATCGTATCCCACGACTTAAAAGTCGTGGTAATTGAGCAAATAAGATAGTTCCTACGCTCTCTCACTTGCTTTTAACAGTGTTTAATTAAATGAATATTATATGATTACAAATCCAATTGAAATATCAGAAATTATTAAATCAATTTTAAAAAAATATGTTCCGCCGTTAAAAATCAGAAAAGATTCAGCGACTGCATTTGAAGTTTGGGGAACAAAGGAAACTATGCTGGGAAAGAAAAAAGTTGATGGAATTTATTTTGCTACTCTTGTTCCGAAACCAAAAGATGCAAGGTTTTATTTTTTCCCTATTTACACAAATCCGAAAATTTTCGACAATATGTCTGCAAACCTGCGAAAATTCCTGAAAGGTAAAACCTGTTTCCATATAAAATATCTTGATAAAGATTTGGAAAAAGATATCCGTCAGATGATTAAAAATGGAATTACAATTTTCAAGAAATGTAAAATGATTTAATTTTTCTATATACTAAATGAATTCTGAAAAAAAATGACAGCGGGAAAAATTATTGCTGCAATAATAACTATTTTTAGTGTGCCTGCTTTAATTTTTATTCTTGCCGGAGATTGGTTTTGGATTGAAGGCTGGATTTTTAGCATATGGTTTATTGTGTTGTGTGTAACTTCAATTTTATATTTATATTTTAAAGACCCGGCACTTCTTTTAGAACGGTACAATATGCCGGGCAAATCGAACCAAAAAAGCTGGGACGAATATGTTGTCTACGGAATATCATTCGGGTTTCTGGCGCTTTTCGTAATTACACCTCTTGATGCAAAAAGATTCGGCTGGACAACTTATTTTCCTTTTTGGTTAAAAATTGCCGGTTGTGTATTCTTAATAATTTCGTTTTTCTTCATGTACAGGTCTTACACTGATAATACATATTTATCACCTTTAGTCAGAATTCAGACAGAACGAAAACAAAAAGTTGTAACTACAGGTGTTTATGGTTTTGTTAGACACCCGATGTATCTTGGAGCAACAATGTTATTTTTAGGAGCTCCGATGTTAATGGGTTCTATGTTCGGAATTCTAATTGGTGTTGCACTAATTTTATTATTGTCGGGAAGAATTATAGGCGAGGAAAAAATGCTATTGAGTGAACTTGAAGGTTATGAAGATTACAGAAAAAAAGTTAAATACAGACTTATACCATTCATATGGTAATTAAATAATTTAATTTGGAGGGTTATTATGGAATACAAAGATTTCTCAATGATGAAAGCACAGAAAGAAGCGGGAGATTATTTATTTGGTGATGTTAAATCCGAATTTTTAACTGATAGAGAAAGAAGATTAATTTGCATAGTAACGGCGGCTACTCGTGGCTGTCCGGATTGCACAGCTGCACGTATAAAGGAAGCTCTTGAATTTGGAATAGATGAAAATGTTATTAATGCGGCAATAAATCTAAGTGCTGCAATAAACTCCGGATTCACGATTACAATGGCTATCAATGGAATGAAAAAAGTAAAATAAATAATGTATATTTGAATATATAGTATTTTAATTAATTCGAATTCACTGTTACACCATTTTTAAATTTTTGAGGAAGGATATTAAAATGGCTGAAAAGATTTCGATAGAACTCGGTAATATTCAAAAGACACTTCTATTCCCGCTTTGGGGCCGTGCAAATGAATCAAAAAGAGATAAACCATTTCTGAAAGATGATACTGCAGTTGAGATAATAAATAATATTGACTATGATTTTTCTGTATTCGAAAACAGAATAAATAAATTAACTCAGTTCACCTGGATAGCAAGAAGCCTGAATATCGATTCTTCTATTTCTCATTTTTTATTTATTCATCCCGACGCAACGATTGTAAATATAGGCTGCGGGCTCGATACAACTTTTGACAGAGTAGATAACGGAATTCTCAATTGGTTTGATCTTGATTTACCCGACGTGATGATGTTAAGAAAAGAATTTATTCACGACAGCGGCAGAAGAAAATCTATTGTTTGCTCTTTCCTCGATGATTCGTGGTTTGAACAAATTAAAGAAAATAAAAATATTTTATTTATTGCTGCAGGTGTATTTTATTATATTGAAGAGAGTGAAATAAGAAAATTTCTGATAAAGCTCGCGGATAATTTTCCTGAAAGTGAAATAATTTTCGATGCGGCTTCGAAGCGCGGATTAAAAGCTGCGAATGAAAGAGTAATTAAAGAAGTAGGAATGGATGAGAATTCTATGTTAAAATGGGGCGTGGACAGCACTAAAGTTATTCAGTCGTGGGATAGGCGTATTCAGGTTTTAAATGAATACCCGATATTTAAAAAAATAAGGAATAAATTACATTTGAAAGGAAGACTCGCTACGCTTATGTCTGATGTATTGAATATTATGTATATGGTACATCTGAAATTTGTGAAATAATTAACAACAAAGATTTAACATATTATCATAGTTATATATTATTAATATAATAACAGAATAAATATTATCAGTTTCCCTATATTAGTAAGTAATTTCTCATCATTTTTACCAATTAATATTATTGTAGAATTTTTAAAGAGCTTTAGTTGTTTCAATGCAAAATAAATAAAACAACTATGAAAACAATAATATTAGTTATTACAGCATTTTTGATATATAATTCGTCAAATGCACAATTTACATTTAATTCTTATTTCAATCCTGTACCGGGCAATGTTCATAGAATGTATGATGTGGATACACTTAATTTGAATCCGGGTGCTCCGGGAACAAATCAAAACTGGAATTTTTCAAGCAGAAGTTTACTTGGTGATTCAACAATCACGTATTATGTTACACCTTCATCGACCCCTTATGCCGGGTATTACCCTGGTGCTACACTTGCATCATATGAACAAAGTGGATTAACTTATACTTATTATATTACATCAAGCAGTATTTATGAAATTATTGGACTTGCTGCGAGCACTGGTTTTTATATATTTCCGGGTCCCGAAGTTTTAGGTCAGTATCCAATAACTTATAATCAACAATTTAGTGCCGATTATCGGGGTGTAGGATATTTTACTACCGACACTGTTCATTTATCAGGTCACGAAATTTCAATTGTTGACGGTTATGGCACCATATCACTTCCTTCGGGAACATCAAGCGTTATGAGGGTAAAGTCAATGAACATTCATTATGATACTATTATTCAAAATGGAATACCACACTCAAATGGGTTTACTCTCGATACATCCTGGAGGTGGTTTAAGAGTAATTACAGATTTCCAATTTTTGAAATTAATGACAGCTGGACTTCCTTTGGACTTTATCGAAGCGCACATATGGTAATGAATTCAGCAACTATTGGTATAAATGAAATCAGCAGCACGGTTCCGGAATCATTTTCGCTTTCACAAAATTATCCGAATCCTTTTAATCCAACAACAAAAATAAGATACGCTATCAGGGATAATTCATTTGTTTCAATTAAAATATTCGATGTTTTAGGCAGAGAAATTTCGACTCTCGTAAATGAAAAGCAGGCACCGGGTGTTTATGAGGTTAATTTTGATGCAGACAATTTTTCTTCCGGCGTGTATTTTTATAAATTAGAAACTGCAAACTTCAGTGACGTTAAGAAAATGATATTGCAGAAATAATTTATTCACATAATTTTATAAAACAGGCTCACGAACATTGTTTATGAGCCTGTTTTTTTTTAATTCCATTCAAATATAATTTTGTTATTTACTCGTCATTTGAAGCGGAGGTTTATAATCAGGTACGGTATTTTGAATTGGTTTAATTGATTTTAAATAAGTAAACATAGCTTTGATTTCATCATCAGACATATTTTTGAAAAACTCCCAGGGCATAGGCGGCATTAAAGGTCTGGATGCTGCAAGTCCTTTATATTTTCCATCTCTCAATGCAGTGAAAAAATTCGCTTCTGTCCAGTTCCCAATTCCTGTCGGATCAGGTGTTAAATTCGCTGCATACGAAACACCCCACGGACCAACCCATACGGTTAAATCATTGGTGGTTGCAAGCCCTTTACTTTCAGTTTCTTTCCGATTGACGTCCGGGTCCGGTAAATTCGACGGATGTCCGGCTAACATTTGTGTCATGTCAGGTTCGGGTCCGTTCGGTGTCATTTTTTTTGGTGTATGACAATCATTACACCCCATAATCGTGACAAGATGTTCTCCCCATTTGATTTGATTCTCAAATCCCCCATAATACATTTTTTGAGCTGTTTTTTGGTCTATTTCCTGTTTTGAGCATTGAGAAAAAATAAAAATTCCCATTATTGAAAACAAGAATAGAATTAAATACATTTTTTTCATATTTGTTCTCCTTTTTGTTTATTAACATTTTATCGAACAATCAAATTACTTTTATAGTTCAGTTTTTTATATATGAAAGTGCATTTAACGGTTTGTATTTTTAGATATTTAAATGCGAAGTAAGAAATGTAATTTATGAAAAAGAATAATAAATATTTTATATAAGATAAATTTTTTAGGATAATAAAGTTATCAGTATGGAGAATATTATATGGGTTCTTTAAATAACTGAAGTTATTTAAAAATAAAGAAAATGATTTTACGAAAAAAAATATTAATTATTAATCAATCTTCAAATTAATTTTTATAAGAAATCTTTTTCGGATGCGTAAATTGCTTTAAGCCGTCAATAGAACCGTGAAAACCGAAACCGCTTTGCTTTATTCCAACCCAGGGTGTACCTGCAACACCATCTATACCTTTGTTAATGCCTATCATACCCGCTTCTATTTTATGAGCTATATCAATTGCTCTTTTTTTATTTTTAGTCCATACGGTTGCACCCAGTCCATAATTTGTTTTGTTTGCTTTGTCGATAGCTTCATCTCCCGTTCTGACACGTTGAATTGCTACAACAGGTCCGAATGTTTCATCGGTCATTATATCATGTTTATCGCATACATCGACCATTAATGTCGGCTCCATGAAAAATCCCGTACCGTTTAATTTATTTCCGCCGAATAAAACTCTTGCACCTTTTCTTTTTGCTTCATCGATTTGTGATATTACTTTATTTCTTTGAAGCTCGTTTGCCATAGGTCCCATATCTACTTCATCAAAAGCATCCCCTACTTTAATTTTTTTTATTTCATCGAGAACAAGTCTTTCAAATACATATGCAACCTGGTCTTCAACATAAATCCTTTCAATCGAAGTACAGATTTGTCCGCAATTACTCAACGAACCTGATACCGCAAATGCAGCGGCTTTCTTTAAATCGGCATCTTTTAAAACTATCATCGGGTCTTTACCTCCCAGTTCAAGAATAATTCTGTTCAGATTTTGCGAACAGGCAGCCATAACTTTTTTACCGACATCCTGAGACCCAACAAATGTTACCATTTCAATATCCGACTGTAAAAGTATTTCCCCGACTTCATCAGCTCCCTGAACGATATTTATTACTCCTTTTGGTAAGTGCCTGTTAAAGATTTCATAAATTGCTTTACCGGTCAATGGTGTGTATTCTGAAGGTTTAAAAACCGTGCTATTTCCTGCGAGTATCGCGGGAACGAGCAATGATATCGGAATTTCCGCGGGATAATTCCATGGAGATATAATGGCTACAACACCTATGGGAACCCTGAGAACTTCAGTTACCAGTGTTTTATTTCTGAATATTTCTGTTTCGAAAGCTCTGGAAGATAAATTAATATTTTCTTCAATCAATTCAAATGCGTCCTGAACTTCTTTCTGAGAACTTTTAAAAATCTTTCCCATTTCATTTGATATTGTCTTAGCTATCGTAACTTTATCTTTAAAGATATCTTTTGCAATTTTTCGCATTGCAATAATTCGATTTTTTAGTGATACCTCACCCCATGTTTTATAAGCTTTACGGGCAAGTTTAACTCCCGATGCAACTTCTCCCGAAGATGAACATTTGATTTTATCAATCGTTTCTCCTGTTGAAGGATTATGATCGATAATGAATTTCTGACGCATCATCATATTTGTAGAAATTTATTTTATATTTTTAATGCTAATTTTTATAATATTTTTTTAAATAACGATAATATTCCCTGTTTCCATGCTATCCTGTGCGTTACCCCCGTTCCCTTTTGAATTGTATGCTTATTATCCAGGTACCACTGGTATGAACGTATCAAAGCATCTGCATTCGAAAACTTTGGTTCCCATCCGAGAGTTTTTTCTGCTTTTTCTATAGAAACAAAAGAATCAGTATCAGCTGTACCGTAAATCCACTTATAAAGCGGTGATAAGTTTAATATTTCAAAAAATCTCAAAACAGGTTTTATAAACCATGCAGGAGTTCCCATAACTCTTGATCCCGTTTTAGCATATTCACACATGGCTCCTACATCTTTTTTGACCGTTTCAAATCTTTTCGCCCCGACATTAAAAACATCATTTATTTTTTCTGCAGGTAAAGTGGCAGCTAAATTAATCGCATCTACTAAATCTTCAACTTCAAAAAGCTGGTACCTGTTATTTCCGTTTCCTATAATAGGAATTTTAACACCTGATTCAACCCAATCATATAATATCTGGAATACTCCAAGCCTCGCCGTTCCGATAAAACTTTTCGGACGGAATATGCAAACTTTCAAACCTTTTTTCCTGTATTCTTCGCATATTTTTTCTGCCATTATTTTGCTTTTACCATATGGTCCAACACCGATTCTTGCATTAGTTTCGTATAAAGGATGTTCTTTCGGAACGCCGTAAACAGATGTTGAGGAAATAAATATCAATCGTCCGACATTTAATTTTAAACAACTATTACAAACATTTTCCATTCCTCCGACATTCGTTTCGAATATGTCTTTCTTTTTCCATAACGGAAGAGCTGCAGCGCAATGTATAACTACATCGGCTCCCTTTAATATTTCGTCCATTTGTTTTTCATCACGAACATCACCGTATATGCAATTAATATCCGGGTTATAATCTTCTTTTGGAAAATCTGCTATATCGAAAAATACAGCTTCTTTAAAATTTGTAATCTGATTTATTTTTTGTGCGATGTGATAGCCGAGAAAACCGGCTCCTCCGGTAATAACAACTTTCATTTATTTTAAATTAATTTAGAAATATTATTTAATAACTTCCGTAAATTTTTATTAAACTTTCCCGAACCGATTTGTATTTATCTGATATCAAATCAAATATTATATCAGCAATATCTTCGGGTTTTACCCAATTTTTAATATCCTCTTCACTTCCCCATTCCCTGTTTGCAGGAGTATCGATAGTACCCGGAATTATTGTATTACACCTTATATTTTTATCTTTGAATTCTGAAGAAATAGTATTCATAAGATTAATCACAGCAGATTTGGAAACCGCATAAGCAAATCTTCCGGGAGACGTTTCGGTTCCTGCCATAGCACCAATCGATATTATTCTGCCGTATTCATTCTGCTTCATAATCCTTAACACATTCCTTGAAAATCTGAATGTAGAAATAAAATTGATGTTCAGGTATTTATTTAAAAAATCCGTTTTCATTTCATCGATATTTTTGGGAGGATGATATCCGCCGACTGTGTTAATCAAAAAATCAATCTTCCCGTTCCCGATAGAAGCTACATTTTCCACAAAATCAGAAACTGATTTTTCGTCATTAGCATCGCATATAAAAGAATATATTTTCCTTAACCTGAATTTTTCCGATGTTTCCCGGGATTTATCAAAAACTTCATTAAATTTTTCTAAAGACAGAGAAGGAACGAATACTTTTATATTTTCATCGGCGAACTTGTTCACAATATATCTTCCAAGCGCTCCTGTGCCCCCTGTTACAATCGCCACTTTTTCAATCATATTTGTTTAAAATATTGATTAATTGTAAAAATTGTAGCTTAAGAATATTTTGAATCTAATATCTTTAAAATTATACCGGGCAAATTTTCCCGAGTATAACACTCTTTATCGCATTCGTAGCGGTTCTTACATTCGCTTTATTGCCGCTAACTGCTTCGTTTGCAAGCACGGCAAATAAGATTGCTTCTTTATTTTCCGCATTTATTCCATTATCATCCAATATTTTTAATTTAAAACATGGTAATAGTTCTTGCAGAATTTTTAATATACATAAGTTCTTAGAACCACCCCCGCTTATTAATATTTCCGAATTTATCGCTTCGGTCGGAAGAAAATTATTTATATTATATGCTATTGTAAATGCAGTATATACAGTTAATGTTTTTACAATATCTTCCGGAGGTATTTTATTAAATTTATCTATAATAAATTTGAAAATCACAGCTTCATAATATTCCCGTCCTGTCGATTTCGGCGGTTTCCTTTTATAATAGATATCTTTTGAACAGATTTCTTCGAAGAGTTTTTTGTTAAACTTACCTTTTTGTGCCACCCCTCCGTTTTTATCGAAATCTCTATTGAAATAATACCGCATTGCATTGTCTATAAGCATATTACCCGGACCTGAATCGAAAGCAATAATATCTTCAGGAGTACAATTACGTTTTAAAAATGTGAAATTAGCGATTCCCCCTATATTTAATAATATTCTCGATTTATTTTTGCAACTAAATAAAATATAATCCAGATAAGGAATAAGCGGAGCACCGTCTCCTTTTACGGCAACATCAGCTGTCCTGAAATCAGCTACAGTTGTTATACCTGTCGAATTAGCAATTACGGATGGCTCTCCTATCTGCATCGTAGATTTTATCCTGAAACCGAATAAATTTTCCTCTTCAGGTATATGATAGATGGTCTGACCATGGGAACCAATGAGGTCAATATCCGAATTACTGATTTTCCTTTTTCTTAAAAATTTATTTACTGATGATGCAAATAAACTCCCAATAATGAAATTTAACTTACAAATTTCTTCAACACTGCTCGATGATATATTGGAGTTTTTAAGTATATGATTTTTTAATCGTTTATCGATATTAAAAGACTGAAAATCTATTACTTTTATTTTAGATTTTTCGCCTTTTCCCCTGATATTTACAAGAACAATACTTACAGAATCCACCGAAGTGCCGGAAAGTACGCCAATTACCTTCTTTTCCTTCTTTCTTATTAATTTTTCTAAATTATTCATTTATTAATGCAAATATAGATTAATTAATTTTTATATTCTATGTCATAAAATGTAACTTATTTTGAGTTTTACAGTATATTTTATTAGAGGACATAGTAAAATATGTTTATAAAAACTGGTTAAGCAAAAAACGATTTTATAATAATTTGTTGAAGATTTAAATATACCGGAAATTTGATTGGAATTTTTCTTAATATTCAAACTGTATTTATACGTAATTTAAAATTGAGAAATAAATTAAATACATAAAATTAAAATATTTTAATGAATTTTTCCTAATAATCTGTTAATATGCTCACTATGATATATATTTGCGACTTATGCAGATAATAAATAGAACTATAAGATTTACATTTACTTTGAAATAAATTTTGCAGATTTTAGGAAAAAATAACAAAACGAGATGGAAGAATTTAATATTAAAGAAAAACATATTGGAGATATTTCTATTTTATATCTTGAAGGATTTTTAGATGCACATACTTCCAGTATACTCGAAAGTGCGTTTGAGAAGCTGATTAAAGAAAGTAAAAATAGAATTGTAATTAATTTTGAAAAATTAACTTACATAAGCAGCGCAGGGCTTGGTGTTTTCATGGCATATATCGAGACGATGAGAAACAGTAAAGGTGATATTAAATTATGTTCTATGAGCGACAAAATATTTAATATCTTCGATATGCTCGGTTTTCCGGTGTTATTTGAAATTTTTAAACAAGAACAATCGGCTTTGAATAAATTTCAAAACAGAATATAATTATTAAGTCAGGATAAATTGGACAATAATTCTAAAATATTGATTACAAGTTCGACCGTAAATTTAGCCAAGGTAAGAGATTTCATAGAAAATAAAGCTAAACTTGCCGGGTTCGCAGTAGATATAATAAATCAAATCGTACTTTCTGTTGACGAAGCCTGCACTAATATTATTAAACATACCTACAAATTTGATGATTCGCATACGATTGAAATAAGTTATCATTATACTGATGAACAATTTATCGTCATATTGAAATACAAAGGTGACGGTTTCGATCCGAATACCCGCAATAATCCGGATATGAAAGAATATTTTTCAAAATACAGAGTCGGAGGACTTGGCATTCCTCTGATGAAAAAATTTATGGATAAAATTGAATTCATTCATAAAAATCCGGATAATAATATTCTTACTTTGATAAAGAATGTCTGACTTTTTAACGGATTCTATCCGGCAAATCTTCATCATAATTTTTTAAAACAACCTGATGATAAAAGACGAATTTAAAAATAAACAGTTTGAATTAAATTACCTCATTGAGTTTTCACAGCTCATCGGGAGCAACCAGGACCTTGAGTTCATATTAGGTAACATTTTATTAAGCCTTATGGGAAATATGATGATTTCAAAAGGAATGATAATACTGCGTGAACAAAACAGTAAAGATGAAAATTATAAAATAAGTGCAATTAAAGGCGTTGATTTGAATTTAAAGGAAAAAATAGTCCGGTTTGAATTCCCGAAAACATCCGTATTTTTTTCAAATGATATAGAAGATAAAAATAATATATTTACTGAAAATAATTTTGAGTTTTATTTTAAAATTTATTTTACAAACAAATTGCTCGGTATACTGTGTTTGGGAAATAAATTTGATAAATCCCGCTTAACAAATTCCGAGATAATTTTCATTGAAACACTCTTAAATTTATCAGCTCCTTCAATTGAAAATACTTTGAGATACCTTGAAATAAAAAAACTAAATATTAATTTAAACGCACAACTGCAGCAGTTAACTTCACTATTCGAACTTAGCAAAGAATTCAATACAAGTTTTCAGGACAGAGATAAAATTGTAAAATTATTAAAATATACATTACTTGGTAATTTCGGAATAACAGATTTACTGATTTTATCGAAATTTAAAACGGAAACATTTTTTATTGTTGAACAAAGCAAGGACTTCGGTTTAAATGACAGTCATTTTTTAGAACTCAACAATATAACCCGTCGAACAATATTATCAGGTGAAAATGAAAGTTATTTTTTAAAATATTTGTATGATAAAGGAATTAAAATACTAATACCGATTCTGAACCAGGAGAAAGTTGAAACAATAATCTGCATCGGAAATAAGCTGAATAAAACCGATTATTCTGAAGATGATTTGCAATTCCTTGAATCTATATTTAATCTGTCTACAATATCCATAGACAATACATTACTATTCAATCAATATCTCGAGAAACAAAAAATAGAAGGTGAACTGAAAATAGCGAGAGAAATACAGGTGGCACTGCTTCCATCAAAAATACCTGAAGTTACCAATTACCAGTTTTCGGCAGTAAACATACCCGCTTTACAAATCGGGGGCGACTATTACGATATAATTAAACTAACCGAAACAAAATTTGCGGTTGTAATTGCAGACGTTTCAGGCAAAGGTGCACCGGCTTCACTATTAATGGCAAATATTCAATCCGCTGTTCATTGTTTCCTTAAACTTTATGATGAAAATAATTTTGACATATCTGCAGTAACATCAAAAATAAATGATTTAATTTATGAAAATACATCGAGTGAGAAATTCATAACTTTTTTCTGGGGAATCCTTGATACTGAAAAAAATACTTTTGAGTATGTAAATGCAGGTCACAACCCCCCTCTTCATTTAAAGAAGGGTACTTTTTCTTTGCTTGAAAACGGAGGTTTAATGCTCGGTGTGGTTTCAAATGATTTTCCTTTTGATTCAGGCTCTGTAAAATTAAATACAAATGATGTTATAGTATTTTATACCGACGGAGTAACAGAAGCTAATAATGCTAAAAATGAAGAATTCGGGGAGGAATGTTTAAAAAAAATAATTAAAGACAATTCACATAAACATTCTGATGCTATTCTTAATGACCTCACGGAAAGTGTTCATACATTTTCAAGAAATGTAAAACAATATGATGATATTACATTGATAGTGCTGAAGAAAATTTCGTGATGCTTCCTTAATTTAATATTGAAAACTGACCTAAAAATAAAAATAAATTTGTTTATAAAATTCAACTCCTCCGGAGTTGGTTGACTGGTTAAATTATTTCCTACAAATATATAACTCCTCCGGAGTTAAAAAAAAACTCCAATGCAAATGAATACATTGGAGCTTTAAAATTCTTATTCAATATAAATTAATATCGTGTACCTTCGCTTACGAATGGTAAAAACGCAAGATGTCTTGCGCGTTTAACGGATGTTGTTAATTTCCTCTGCATCTTTGCTGAAGCGCCTGTTATTCTTGCAGGAAGCAATTTTCCCTGTTCATTAAGAAACCTGGTAAGTAATTTGATATCTTTAAAATCTATAAAACTATCTATTCCTCTCTCTTTAAAAGGATCCCTCTTTTTTTGTTGGGGCTGCTTTTTCGCCGCTATTTGCTGTGTTAATTTGTAATTCGCTTGTGCTTTTTGTTTTTTCATTAAAATTTAAATATTATTCTATATAATCAATAAATATAGATAAATTTAAATGAAATTTCAATTCTGTAAATTTTCTTTAATGATGAAGAATTTTCATTAAATATGACTCTATTTCTTTATAAAATAAGCAGTATAAACAAAATTAAGAAAATTGTTATCTGTTTTAATAAACTTGAATCCGATATTTTCTGTTAATTTTGTAAATTCTTTAATCGTATGAAAATTTTTCACCGAATTGAATAAATAATCATAGGCATACTTACTTTGCGATATTTTATTACCGATTTTCGTCATTACTTTTCCAAAATAAACATCAAATATATTTCTTGTAAATCCTTTGCCTCCGAACATCTCGAGTACAATTAAATATCCGCCTTTCTTCAGAACCCTGTAAATTTCCGCCAAAGACTTTTCAAGATTTTCAAAATTTCTAACTCCGAATCCGATTGTCACGATATCAATTGAGTTATCTTCGTATGGTAAACCGGAGGCATCAGCAACTTTTATTTTTAATCCGTTATAATTAATTTTCTTTTTCTGAACATCGAGCATTTTCTCTGAAATGTCGCAGGAATATAGGTTAACCGGGTTCAGTGCTGTTAATTCCTTCGTTAAATCCCCTGTCCCGGAAGCGATATCGAGTATGTTATCTTTGGGATAATTTTTTTTCTGAATTTCCCTTATAATTTTCCGACGCCATTTTTTATCCAGATTTAATGTAAATAAGTGATTCAGTAAATCATAATGTTCTGAAATTTCATCGAACATTTTCCCAATCTTCTCTTTTGATTTTTGCATCTTATATTATCAGAATCTAAGTGATTTTACAGGTTCAAATCTGGAGGCAAGATATGAGGGAATGATAGTGGCAAGGAAAACAAGAACAATTGTAATTATAGAAATTAAAATTATATATTCAGGTTGAATTAATATCGGTACATTTTTCATATAATAAATGTCCGGAAGCTTAAAAAATTTATACTTTAATTCCAAAAAACATAACGATAATCCAAGTATATTTCCTAAAATAATTCCGATTACTCCTATGATTAGACCATCATATAAAAATATCGTCATAACATTTTTACTGTTTGCACCCAGAGATTTAAGAATTCCGATAGATTGGGTTTTTTCGAGTATGAGCATCAATAGTGTACCAACAATATTAAATGTCGCTACAATTATTATAAGTCCTAATATAATCGGTGTAGGTGCCTTCTGTAATTCGACCCATGTGAACAAACCTTTATATAATTTAAATAACGACCTCGGGTACGCGGGATAATCAAGTAAGTTCTTTAATTTTAAAACGATTTTTTCAACATTATCTATATCTTTAACCCTGATTTCTATTCCTGTAACGGCATTTTTGAAATTAAACATTTTTTGAGTGGTTTTTAAATCCGTATATATCATCACATCATCATACTCTCTTAGACCTGTCTCATAAATTCCGCTGACAATGAACTGTTTAATTTTAGGAGGATTAAATGGACTTGGTATTCCCTGCAAACCAAATACGATTGCTTTGCTTCCAACTTTCAAATTTAATTTCTGAGCTAATTTATCACCTACTAATAACCTCGAATAGATAGTATCAATCGGTGTAATATTGAATTCACCACTAATAATTTTATTCCGTGCAGTAGATATATCTGTTTCCTGAACGATACCCTTTAAAATTATTCCTTCAATATTTTCTTTGAATCTAATCACAGCTTCACGCTGTACGAATGGAGAGATGCCTGTGACTTCGGAGATACTATCTGTAATTTTCTTTATTGTTTCTTTATAATTCTCTACTCCTTCGGGTAAAAATGAAGTAATTTGGATATGAGCCACCAAACCTGCCACTTTGTCTTTAATATCTTTTTCAAATCCGTTTAATATAGAAACTGCAATAATTAACGTAGCAACTCCTAATGTTATTCCTATTATAGCAATATAAGTGATGAAAGAAACAAATTTAGATTCTTTCTTTGAAAATAAATATCTTTTTGCTATATAATACTTAAAGTTAGCCACGTATTTAGTTTATTTTAAAAAGAGTTATAACTATTATAATAAATAAAATTCTATTTGAATAAATTAACATTAACTTAACAAATATGCTTTAATAAAGTCATCCAGTTCGCCATCCATTACAGACTGAGTATCAGAAGTTTCAAAATCAGTTCTATGGTCTTTAACCATGTTATAGGGATGGAAAACGTAGCTTCTTATCTGACTTCCCCATTCTATTCTCTTCTTTGATTTTTCTATTAAATTAATCTTTTCCATTTCTTTCTCTTTTTCTATTATATAAAGCTTTGACTTTAACATCTTCATGGCATTCATTTTATTCTGCAACTGGGAACGTTCATTCTGACATTGAACAACAATACCTGATGGTATATGCGTAATTCTGATTGCTGTTTCTACTTTATTTACATTTTGACCGCCTGCCCCGCCTGAACGAAATGTATCAATTTTGATTTCAGACGGATTAATCTCAATCTCTATAGAATCATCTATTATAGGGGAAACGTAAACAGCAGCGAACGAAGTATGCCTTTTTTTATTGGCATCGAAAGGAGAAATTCTAACTAATCTATGAACACCATTTTCTGCTTTTAGAAATCCATAAGTATAGTCCCCTGTAATTTCGATAGTAGCACTTTTAATTCCGGCTCCGTCACCATCGAGTCTGTCTACCAGTATAGTCTTAAATTTCTTTTTCTCGCAGTATTTAAGATACATTCTGAGAAGCATTTCCGCCCAATCCTGTGCTTCAGTACCACCTGCACCTGAATTAATAGTAAGTATTGCGTTTCGGATATCATCTTTATCGGAGAGCATATTTTTGAATTCGAGTTCACCCAATTCTTTTTCGAATTTTGTAATCTCGGTCTCTATTTCTGAGGCTACAGATTCATCATTTTCGCTTTCACCCATCTCGATTAAAGTCTGAATATCAGTCATGCGATGTTCAACAACACTGTAATCTTCGACCCATTTTTTAAGGCTGGATATTTCCTGTAAAATTTTCTGAGCGGATTTATTATTTTCCCAAAAATCCTGAATTTCTGTACTTTTTTCTAATTCTGTTATTTTATTCTTCTTTTGGTCAATTTCAAAGAAACCTCCTTAGAGTTTCTAATTTCTCCGCTGGTTCTTTAAGTTTATATTTTTGCTGTTCAAACATGTCTTAATTTATAAAATTTGTAAAATTTATTCAGATTTAGTGTATATATTCATTAAACCGTTAAAACGGTTCAATTATATATTATTTCTATTCCCACGACTAAAGTCGTGGGTTTTATTTTAGACCATTCGTATTATTATAAAATCTTTTAGCTAATCTGTAAATTATTTTAATTATAAAATTTAGAAAACAGATTACATTCCCAATCAGGGATTGGGAATGAGGAAATAAATTTAGAAAACAGATTACATTCCCAATCAGGGATTGGGAATGAGGAAAAAATTATTGTAATTCGTGAATTTTATATTATCTTGCTTTAACATTTAACATCTAACATTTATAACTTATTTTTCGATTTCCATTCTTAGAAGCGCAGAGGCAAGTGTTTTCCCCTGTGCGTCGAGTTTTAAAGAGACGGTTCCGCCGCCTCCCAGTGTATCATGAAGGACAAAATTTAAAGCATTTATATTCGGCATTTCGAATCTTTCCACTTCCCCTTTGCATATTCCTGTAAAAAACTTCTTAACTTTTTCAGCCGTAACTTCCTTTTTAATCAATTCATAGTCTTCCTTGTTGTATGCAATCAGACCTATATTAGCCGCATCTCCTTTATCTCCGCTACGCCCGTGGCAAATATCTTTTAAACGAATTTTCATAGTTTACTTTTGTTTATTTTAATTTAATAAAAATAACGGTCTTATTAAATTGACAATTTTATCTTTGTAAATATTATTTTGAAAATGCTTCTTTTCGTCAAATTAAATCATTGTATTACTTATATATAATCTCCGTAGACATATAATAAATAGCACTAAATTCATTTTTATCAAAATTTAAATTGTGTATTTTAATTTTCTTTTAAATTATGAATAATTTATGAATTGTACTCACCGGGTTTTAATAATTGTAGTGTTTTTCTTTAATATATTAATAAGTGTAAAAAGTTATGCCCAAATCGAAAAGAATAATGCAGAAGTTTATGATTTAGTTCCTAAAAATGTATTACAAATTGAAGCCGACTTCACTTTAGATAAAGTCAGAGGTAATACAAAATTGGCAAATACAATTTTAAATACCAAAGCTAACGATTACGCCGCACCTTCTATTACGTTAAGATATGGAGTAGTTAAAAATCTTGAATTTCAATTTATAACCGGTTATCGAGCAATTGTTTTAAATGAAAAAACAGGACAAATTCTGAAAAACGGAAAACCGGTAACTATTACAAAAGATATTACAGGTCTTTCAGAAATAACAGCAGGTCTTAAATTTGGTATTAATGCAGAAAAAAAAATGATACCAAGCATCGCATTAACAACATTGATAACAATACCAAACGCCGGTGCTCCCGATTTTACAACAAAAAATCCGGGTTTTGAATCAGTTTTGAATTTTTATAATACATTAAGTAAATATTCCGATATATCATGTGATTTGGGAGTAAGCTGGGATGGATTCAAAATGAATCCTTACCCTATTTGGTATTACAAAATTTCACCTGAATTATATGCCGGTAATTACCTTTCATTTTTTATAGAAAATTTAGGTTACTTAACAAAGAAAACTCCTGTGGAAGAAAGAATTGATATTGGGGCAGATTGTACTTTTAACGATACTTTTGAATCGTATATTTATTTCGGAACCATATTTTATAATAAAAATAGTTTCTTTTTCGCGGGTGCGAATTTTACTTTTACCATTCCTTTTTAATTATGCTTTCGGGTGAGCCTGCTTATAAACTTTTTTCAGTTTTTCAGCAGTAACGTGAGTATAAACCTGTGTTGTCGATAAGCTCTCGTGTCCTAACAAATCTTTAACTGCTCTGATATCTGCTCCTTTATCCAATAAATGTGTTGCAAAAGTATGTCTTAATATGTGAGGAGATTTTTTCTTTAATTCGCTTACGGCACTGAAGTCTTTTTTAATTAACCTGTAAACCTGCATCGGGTATAGTTTTTTCCCTTTATTGCTTACAAAAAAATTATCGAGTTTATTTATGTTGCATATGTTTCTTATTTCCGTATAGTTATTCATAGCTTCGTCTGCTTTTTTTCCGAAAGGAATTATTCTCTCTTTAGAACCTTTACCAAATACTTTTATTGTTCGCTCACCTCTGTCTATATCCTGATATTTTAAATTTATCAGTTCCGAAAGCCTTATACCTGTGCTGTAAAATAATTCTATTATAGCCTTGTCGAGAATTTTTAATGCCGTTCCGCCTTTTTTATCAAGAAGTTCGCTGATGTTATCCTGTGAGAAGAAAACCGGAAATTTTTTGCTTGTTTTAGGAAATATTAAACCGCTTGCCGGATTTTTTAAAATCAGGTTATATTTATAAAAATATTTGAAAAATGATTTAAGGACGGAAATTTTTCTCGAAATGGAACGTGAATTAAATTTACTGACTTTTTTAATATCGATTTTTTTTTCATCGAATAAACCTGCAACGAAGGATTTTAAATCAGGAAGAGTTATTTTATTCAAATCGATTTGAAATAACAATTCGCTATCTTTATAATCATCTGATTTAAGGTCAAATGATTTCCATAAAAATATACCGAACTGTCTTAAATCATTCTCGTAAGATATTAATGTATGAACTGAATAATGTTTTGAGTACTTTAAATAATCCAGATATTTGTTTAAATAATCGGAATAATATTTATTCTTCTGCTGCAACCGGTTTTAATTCAAGTTCAAATTTAGTTTTGCATTGCGGACATTCAAGAAACTTTCCGTCTTTTTTTGTTTCCTTTTTCAAAAGATATTCGTTATTGCAATTTGTACAGGTTTGAATCACCGGTTCAAAGTTTACGAGAAAATCACAATCCGGATATCTTGTACAGCCGTAAAATATTCTTTTGCTTTTTCCGCTGCGTCTTTGTAATATTTCACCTTCCTTACATTTTGGACATTTAATACCAAGTGTAATAGGTTTCACTCCTTTACATTTGGGGTAGTTCGAGCAACCGTAGAATCTTCCGAATTTCCCTACCTTTTCAAGCATATCCGCTCCGCACAAATCACATTTTATTCCCATCGCAGGTTTATTTTCTATAATATTTTCTTCGACGGATAATGTGGCTTTACATTTCGGGTATCTTTCACAGGTTAAGAACTGTCCGTTCCTGCCCCATTTTTTCAGCATGAAAGCCCCTGTTTCACTGCCGCAATCGGGACATATTATATCCGTTTTTTCTATTAATTCTTTTTTAATATCCGCAGCAGAAGATTCTGCAATAACCAGATCTTTATCGAACGGTATATAAAAATCGTTGAGAACTTTAAGGTAAGTCGACTCACCATTAGCAATTGTATCGAGTTCTTCTTCCATCTCGGCGGTGAACTTTGTGTTTATCACATCAGGAAAATATTCTCCGAGTATTTTATTCACGTACAATCCTAATGTTGTAGCAAATAATTTCCTCTCGATGAGGTCAACATATTTTCTATCGACAACTGTTGACACGATTGATGCAAATGTACTTGGTCTTCCGATACCCAGAGAATCAAGCTGTTTAATAAGACTGCTCTCTGTGTATCGCGGCGGAGGATTCGTGAAATGTTGTTCTTTCATCATGTTTATTGCTTTCAGCAAATCATCGACCAGTAAATCCGGCGGAATTACCGATAAATCATCTTCATCACCGTTTCCGTTTTCTTCTTTTGTAAATTCATAAACTTTCAAAAACCCGCTGAACCTGACTTCACTTCCGGTCGCTTTGAAAAAATATTGAAACGTATCGCCTTTCGGACTTAAAGCTTTTATTATAACTGTTTTCTGGTCGAAGATAGCCTGTGACATTTGAGAAGCAACAAATCTTTTCCATATAAGAGAATAAAGAGATAACAGGTTTTTATCAAGTTTTTTTAAATCTTCCGGCTTTTTGAATACATCCGTTGGTCTTATAGCTTCATGAGCATCCTGTGTATTTTTTCCTTTTGGCAGAAAATTTTTCTGATTACCTGAAAGGTATTCATTTCCATAATTTTCTTTTATGAACTTTGAAGCACCATCGATTGCATACTGGCTCACCCTTGTTGAATCTGTACGCATATACGTTATTAACCCGACATTTCCTTCACCTTTTGACACTTCAACACCTTCATATAATTTCTGAGCGAGCATCATAGTTTTTTTAGGTGAAAAACCGAGCCGCGAAGAAGCCGTTTGCTGAAGAACACTCGTTGTAAAAGGAGCAGGAGCATTACGTTTTACTTCTTTAAGCTGTATATCTAAAACTTTGAATTTATTGTTTCGTAAATTTTCCAGAATTTTATGAGCTTCATCAATATTACCTATATTCGGTGTTTCACCATTAAATTTAAGAACGTCGTCGTTAATTTTAAATAATTTTGCATTGAAGGGTTTAGTATTTCCTGATGGTTTTGAGAAGATTCCTTCAATTGACCAATATTCTTTTGCTTTGAAATTCCTTATTTCTTCTTCTTTCTCACATATTAATTTTAATGCTACAGATTGAACCCTTCCCGCTGAAAGACCATAATAAAAAGATTTCCAGAGGAACGGACTCACTTTATAACCGAGTATTCTGTCCATAACCCTTCGTGCCATCTGAGATGATACAAGATATTCGTCAATCTCTCGCGGGTTTTTCATTGCTTCTTCAACACCGGTTTTGGTTATTTCATTGAATAAAACCCTTTTGATATTTTTATTTACTTTAGAAATTTCTTCGGCTATATCCGATGCTATTGCTTCACCTTCCCTGTCAGGGTCAGTCGCTATAAATACATTTTTTGAAAGTTTCGCGAAGTCTTTTATTTTCTTTACAATTTTTTCTTTTCCTTCTATAAAAGTATAAGTTGGAACAAATCCATTTTCGATGTCTATACTAATCTTATTTTTCGGTAAATTCTTTATGTGACCTACCGTTGCTTCAACATCAAAATCAGCGCCTAAATATTTCTTTATCGTTTTTGCTTTTGAAGGTGACTCTACTATTACTAAATTTTTGTTCATTATATAAAAAATATTTTTTCTTGTGATTAAATTACGGTTTATTTATTTGAAAATATCCTTAATGAATGGTATCGTTATTTTGAATTACTAATCTTTCCAGTATATCCGATTTATTTTCAAAATCGAAAATAAGAGAAGCTATGAAGTTTTTCATAACTTTTAAATCTACTTTTTGCATACCTGAGAACATTATTCTCTCGAGTATTAATTCTTCATCAGCATCTGACAATAAATTCAGCTCTCTGAGCATTATTAAATAACCCGATGCTTCAGTTGATAAAATACTTTTTTCCGCATTATGTAAAAATCTTTTCGATTTAACATTCTTATTTTCCTCTTTAAATATCTTTTCACCCTGGTCAAGTTTGGAATAAATCCATGCGAATGCAGTATTGATTTCAGTATCCGAATATCCCCTGTTAACAAGAAAACTAAAATCAATATCATTTAATTTTTTGCTTTCTTTAACTTCGTTAAGAATATATACTATTATTTCGATGATTTTATCCTGCATTTAATTTTAATTTGTTTAAATAATAATTTTCTGTTTCTCTCATCATACGTTTTTCTCTTACTAATTTATCTTTAAATCCGCATAAATGCAATATACCATGAATTATTACCCTCAATAATTCTTCCTTAAAATTTGTTTTAAAAAATCCTGCATTTTTAGCAACAGTGTTAACTGAAATGATAATATCGCTGTCAACAAAATTTTCCTTTATTTCTTTATACTCAAAAGTAATTATATCAGTTTCGTAATTGCGGGAGAGATATTTTTTATTGTAGTCTTTTATGGTTTTAGAATTACAAAACAGAAAATTTATTGTTCCGAATATGATTTTATTATCTGAAGCTATTAACTTTGATGCTTTCTTACAACATCTTTTCAATTCAATTTCAGTAAAATCACTATTTAAGAAACTTTCTTTGAAAATAAAATTTAAATTCAATTTTAGATATCATCCCATTTAAATTACAAATCGGAATTTTGTTCAGTAACGGATAAAGCAACTGCAGATAACAGTTTTTCCGAGCTTAAATTCATAAAATCCTTATTCAGTAAACTTTTTCGGACATTGGAGTACAGGGAACAATCCCCCTGCTTCGAAATAATTAACCCTGAAATAAAATCTACCGTATCCGAAATAAAAATCACTTCTTCGAGCATTTCGCTGATAATAAAACCTGAGCAGTTTTGAAGCTGTAAATGGGAATTTTCAGTATAGACCGAAACCAGATTTTCATTGTTCTCCTCATGGAATATATCAATTCCAAGTATTGAATTGCTTTTAATACTTTTAACTTTGAAAGAATATGATTCCCCGTTAAACGTAATTTTATTCCCGAAAAACTCTTCAATTTTCGTTATCGAATTTTTATCTATTAATATTTTATTATTATTTTCGCTCAATTTAATACACTATTAACATAATTACTTTTTTAAGCAATTACAAAATATAATAATTTGCTTTATAAATAAAGGTAAATTTCACTTTCAAAATCAATTTTATTTAAAATAACTTATGTTTTATCTTGATTTTGTTGTTTTGAAGAACTCCCATATAACGGTTGCAGCATCAAAATCCCCGCAAACGTTTCCCACAAGAAACCTCGGTAAGTACTGAGCTCCCCCGGGCCATGAGTGTCCACCGTTTTCTATTTTTATTAATATCACTTTCGTATCTTTTAATCCATTTACAAATTCATATTTTGTTGCAAAACAGTCATCATCTACATTTATATCAGGAATTTCTGTTATTACAGGTTCGTTATTACACTTATCCAGTGTTTTAAAAATATTTATAGTACTATCTGTTGATATGGTCCACCCATGGCTTTTACCAATTTTAAATCCTACTTTTCCGCCCTCGTATTTTATCAGAGGGTCCGCTGTACCATTAATCAACATCAATGATACAGGATTTTCGGGATAATAATCTTTAACGAGCAATTCGGGAATATTTGCAGCAACCGGAGCAATCGCTAATATTCTGTTTGAAAGTTTAAGAGCGAGATAGAATGAAAATATCGCGCCATTGGACATTCCCGTAGCAAAAATCCTGTTAGTATCCGGATTATAATTATCTCTGATTCTGTCAATTAATAATGACATAAACTTTAAATCATCATATTTATCATTACCTTCAACTTCCCTTCCGTCGTTCCATCCTTTGTTTATTCCATCCGGATAAACAGCAATAAATCTGTCTTTATCTGATAATTTGTTAAAATTAGTACTTTTCATAATTTGTTTTCCTGAGCCTCCGTGTCCATGCAGAATTATTACGAGCGGCAATTTATCAGCCGGATCTACGGATTTGGGTATATGGATAATATATGTTCTCTTTAGATTATCGACGGAAATAGATTCGGTTTTAGTTTGAGAGAATGTTTTTACATTTAAAAAAAGAAACAAAAATGTACTTAATATTAATAGAATTAAGTATTTAACAGAGAAAATCATAAAAAATAAATATAATTTTTGTAAAAACTTAATATTTTGTAACTTTAAATTCAAGTTCATTAACAAATATATTTATTTTCTCTCAAAATTTCTTATCAAAAATAATTAAAATGCGTTTTATATATATTTGATAATCAGATATTTAAATTTTTTTAAAAATATGATTTTTTGTATACCATTTTTCCACATAAAAAGTCCAAATAATCTACAAAAAGGTAAATAACTAATTATTATTGACTTTTTTTGATTACATTTTGGCATATTAATTGTAATAATTTGACCAATAATTTAATTTATATATTTATATGAAAAATTTTCTTCACTTTAAAAAAGAGCTTTTGCTCTCGGTAGTTGTAATATTTTTAATTACAGTATTATCGTCTACATTATTTGCTTATCCGACTGGAATAACGGGGAGGACATTAAAATCGATTACAACCGGTTGCAGTTCCTGTCATACTCAGGGAGCTCAAGTAACCGGAACCTTAACCGGTCCTGATACTGTATTAGCCGGTTCAACGGTTGCTTACACAATTAACATTTCTCACACAAACGGCGGTTTAATGGGATGCGACATCGCAGTTCAAAGAGGAACTTTAGCAGTTGGTTCAGGAGGAACATATTTAAGGTCAGCAAGCGGAGAATTGACACATATAGCCGGTATCTCAGGAAGTTCAATTCAAATAAGTTTTAATTACACGGCACCTACTTCAATTGGATGGGATACTTTATATGCTACTGTTGATGCTGCTCATTCAGGAAACTGGGCTTTTGCACCTAATATGCATATTTATGTTAAAAATGTTTCGGGAATTATTAATCAGAATTTACCTTTATATTTCAGATTAAATCAAAATTATCCAAATCCTTTCAATCCAACTACACAAATTAGTTTTACTACAGGTTCCGCAGGTAATGTAAAACTAATAGTATATGATATTCTTGGAAATGAAGTAGCAACTTTATTAAATGAAAAGAAAGATGCAGGCTATTATGAAATTGAATTTAATGCAAATTATTTATCGAGCGGAGTATATTTTTATAAACTCGAAACCAATCAGATGACGGATATAAAAAGAATGACTTTGTTAAAATAATACATATCTTCAAAGAATTTCAGCGAACAAAACAAAAAGAAACAATGAAGCCCTGAGAATACAAATTTTTAGGGCTTTATTTTTTTAGAAAAATAAAATTGATTTGACCTTGAATATTCCTATATACTGATTTTATTTTCAAACTCTCCCCTGCCCCCTCTCCTACAAGGAGAGGGGTAAAGAAGTAAAATTGATTTATTTGATTTTGAATAATTTCTTATAATTGTATTTATTTTTTCCCCAGACTGCTATTCCATAATTATAAAGAATTTTATTGTCGAGCCCATGCCATCTTTTTTTAAGCTGTGAATATGACAGATACCCTTTCCCGAATATTGCCGGGTCTTCAAGTATAAGTCCCGATTTATTATATCCGCAAACTACTACGTAATGTCCCCAGTTGTTTGTTTTAATGTAATTTGTATTCCGCTCTGCCCAGGCCTGTATTAATATTATTACAGGTATCTTTCTGTCAATATATTTTTTCAGAATTTCAATGTTCATATTTCCTTCGAAAATTTTGAAACCTCTCTTATTAAAAAAACCAATAATAGATTTTGTAGCTGTGCCATATTTTTTGCTCACTTCTAATTCTTTTTCCAATTCGGTTTCAGTATAATCAGTGCCATAATATGCCATTACTGCCTGAACGCATTCTACACCGCAATCGTAATTGGTATTCTGAAAAATATCAGGTATATAAAATTGTTTTGTCATTAAATATTAATTTGGTTTTCAGATGTTATCAGTTTATTAATATAAAAAAATTTATCAATTGTTTAACTATATATATGAATCATTTAATTAATAATAAACATGTGAAGATAATTTAACATTTTGTATCTGTTTCTTTTTTAGTTAAAAGAAGTAGATTAAAAAATAATTTATTACCGGCAGCTAAACCATTTTGTAAATTGATATGTCTAATTATAAAGTAAAATAGAAAAGAATTTATATTAAAAAAATAAAAAATGAAAATCATAAAAATAATATTGCTTGTTATAACTTTTACAATAGTTTTAGAAACATCGGAAGCGATATCGAAAACTAATGACGACTTTTTCAGATTCAGGCCTCGTCACAGAGTTGTAGTTGTTTATCCAAGACATTACCATAGAAGACATGTAGTGTATGTTGCTCGTCCAAGATGGCACAGGAGACATGGTATAAGAGTTCGCTTATATTAATTCAAACTTAAAATTGCTAAATAATTTGTCCTGGAGTTTTATATAAGTGAGATGAACGTTTAATATATTAAAAGCTTTAGATTATTTTTTAATGTCAATCTTAATTTTTTCCAGTACAGGATTTATCGTCTCTAAATCGTTAGTAATGAAAAGTGTAGCATCTGCGACGTATTCATTCAGAAGGAATTTGTAATAAACGTGTCTTTCTGTAAAATCCTCGGGGAAATATAAATATAAAATATTTTCCCCGTTAAATAACGGCTTTTTGTGCAAAATAGTTTTAAAACTAAAGCAATAAAACTCTTTTTCTGCAATTTCTTTTTTTGAAATGCTTGTGTCAAGTACCTCATAATTCCCCTGACCTGCTTCATTCAACAATAATCTATATTCATTATGAAATACCGAATCAGCTATTTCTTTGTTTGATATATTGCTAAAATCTATTTTTAATGAATCTTTGTTTACTTTTATTATCGAATAGCCAACAACTTTAACAATAGATGTTTTTTCTTTATACATTATTACTTCCCATTTTTTATCAGGTTCCTGTTTAATAGTCCAGTTCCCTTCCGGAACATTGAATGATAATTCTTCTATTTTCAAATTATGAGGCGTTTGTGAAAACATCGAACCGGGGATTAATATAATTAAAATTGTTATTCCAATTCCGCATGAAGTGATACTATTTAATAATCTGTATAAATACAACACTAAAATATTTTTATTATATATTCTCAAAATGTTAAAATAAATTGTTTTAAAACAAAGTATAATCAAATTAATGAATAACTGCGCACTATTATAAAATATATAATGGTTAAGTATATTTCAATAACATAATTAAAACAAGCATTAGTATGAAATCTATCATTAAATATCAATATAACTAACCTATGGAAAAATCAACTATTGCATTTACATGACAGGTTAACGTATCAATTAAAGGAATATCAACATCTTCCTGTTTTATAATTAGAGGAATTTCCGTACAACCTAATACTATACCTTCAGCACCCTGCGATTTAAGTTTATAAATAATTTCCAGCAGTCTTTTCTTACTTTTCAAATCCATAATGTCTTTTAGTAATTCGTTGAATATTGTCCTGTTAATAAATTCCCTGTCTTCATGTTCCGGTATGATAACATCTATATTATCGTTAATTAAATTTTTCCTGTAAAAATCTTTTTCCATAGTTGCTTTCGTTCCGAGTAAACCTACTTTTGAAAGCTTTAACTTTTTTATTTCTTTTGCGGCAGCTCTTGCAATATGTATTATTGGAATTTCAATATTTTTTTCCAGAGCATCTGCAAGCATATGCATAGTATTCGCACATAGTACAATACATTCGGCACCCGTTTTCTCTACTATTTTAACAGCATCAAACACTATATTATAAAATCCTTCCATATCATTTTTCTTATTAAATACATCATCGATATCTTCGAAATTCAGAGAATAAAGAATACATCTCGCGGAATTCAGTCCCTTCAATTTATCGTTCACAAGTTGATTAATGAGTTTATAATATTCAAGGGTGGAAACCCAGCCTGTCCCGCCTACCATTCCTATAGTTTTCATTTAATTTATTTTATTAATTGTTTTTCTGTGCTTTTAATAATTTTTGAAATTGTTCTTTAGTTAACGGTGTGCAATAACCTACATAATTTATAAAGAATTCATCGGGATTCTTCATTGTAATCCATTTATCGTTTTCATAATTAAAAAAATTAATTTTCCAGTTCATAATATCATAAACAGGAATCACTCCATTCAAATTTTTAACTTCATCGTTTTCAAGATAAAATGGAATGAATTTATTTTTACTGATATTTTTTAAATTAACTGTATTATGACATTCCCCGCATTTTCTCCCGTCTTTTCTGATGGAATGAGAAAAACCCGGAGCAACTGTTACCATAGTTTTATTTTTTGAAATAAAAGTTAATATATTCCCTAAAATAACTTTATCATCTTTATTAACTAAAAATAGCATATTTTTTATTGCAGGTATTCGTTTTTTAATATCAAAATGACAGTTGATACATATAGAGGTTTCAGTTATATGGCAGGTGCCGCAATCAAGTTTACCGTTATGAACCGTGTGACTTAATGAGCCGCTTATTTTTGAATGACAATTCTCACAGTGAACATCGAAAATTCCCGGTTCATAATATGTATTGTGTGCAATTCCGTCTCCATGTATCTCTTTTGCTGTATGACAATCCATACATTTCATTTCTTTTTGAAAATGCACGTCGGGTCCTTCTTCATCAGAGTTATGGCATTTTTTACATATGTCGTTATTTTTGAGAGGCTTTAATGAATAAAAAGATACTCCATTGGAAACATCCAGATGACAGGCATCGCAAGTATATGCATGGCATTTTGCAGACGTGCAATTCAGTTCATCGGCGGTTTTGCCTGCTATCCTTTCGACTCCTCCCTGTTCTTTTGAATACCAGTATTTTATGCCGTTATTTGTGTAGTGCAGGCTTTTTGTATAAAAATTTTCTTTTTGTACTGAATCGATTTTCTCCTGGCTGAATATAAAACAGGATGATAATAAAATAATTGAAACTAAATAACCCGAAAAGAGGAAAAACTTTTTAGAGTAAAAATTTTTCATATGTTTGATGATTTTATTTTGTAATTTACGATTAATTAATCAAATAATAAATTAACAAACAGGATGAATAATTTACTTTACGAAACGAATTACTATCGAATATTTATTAAGAAATAAATAACCACTATCCATATTTTCAAATGAATGGTGGTTAAATTATTATTTATTTATTATGTATTATTAATATATCTTAATTATTTATTTACAGTAATATCTCCTGATGCAGAGCTGATTTTTATTATCGGCGTTTCTTTATAAATCGTTATTTTCTTTACTTTCTTAGAATGGTTATTACCCGTCTCTGTTTCGTTATCCAGCTTGAAAGGAGCTACAATATCACCGCTGTTTCTTCCTACAGTTAATTCGAAATGACCGGATATAGGGTTTCCATTGTAGTTAAGTATAGCATCACCCGATGCAGTGTTGATTGAAATATCATAATCGGGACTTGAAGTGAGTCCTACACCCACATCACCGGATGCAGTATTAAATGAGCTCTTATCGGTTAGTGCAACATTAGAAGCCTTTATATCACCGCTTGCTGTACTTATTTTAAAACTACTCTTTGAATTATTTATCACGATGTCACCGCTTGCCGTACTAAATTTCAAATTTCCATCAGTGTTTAATAATTTAATATCGCCGCTTGCAGTATTGATTTTTATATTACCTCCGGAATTTTCTATAACAGCATCACCGGAAGCAGTATTCACAACTATTTCAGCAGATAAATCATTTAATTTAAAATCACCTGATGCCGAATTAAAATTAATTTTCGTACCTGCAGGTATAGAAATTTTCCATTTAATCTCACCTGAGGTTGAAACTTTAAAAAGCTCGGTGAGTGTAAGAGAATTATCCGATTCATTCATTTGAGGTTCAAAAGAATTTTCATCTTTTATTCTGTAAGAAACCGTCACATTTATATTATCACTTTCACTCTTAATAATTTTGCAATCCCCGCTTACGAAATTCATATTTACTACATCCTTTTTACTGAAAGTTTTTGTTATTTCGGAAAACTTTTTTTCCTGCGTTTCAACCGTTTTACAGGAAATTGCTATGAAACACAGCATTAGTCCTACTATAATTGCCTTTTTCATTTATATCTCCTTTAAATATTTATATTAAAAAAATTATATTCTGAATAAATATTGAAATTTTAAGAAGAACTGCCTGTTTGTAAGAACGTATTTCGGATAACCGTTCGGTGTATCTATATCATTATATTGGTGTGTAAAACCAAAATAAAAAATTGTAAACGGATTCGGCTTATAACTGCCAAGAGGATTCAAATTAAAGCTTCCCGAAAATGAATTGTATTCGGCAATCAACCGGAAAGTTATATCTTTTTTAATGTTATAAGAAGTTGTATTTCTATAAATATAACCTGCGTATATTTTCTCCCCTTTGTAGTTATTTTCAAGTTCAAAATAGTCATAATTATTTTGCATTAAAATATTACTCACAGGTTTAAATGTAGATGATAAACTAATAGTCATTCCATATCCTACCGTGGGATTATCATTTCGAATTATGTATCTTCCAAGTTCTATATAGCCACTTAACGATATTAAATTTATTGTGTTTATATTAACATAAATAGTTCCTCTTCTAACACCTTCATTAAACACTCCGTTAAAATGCTCATTATCGATTGCGTTAAAATACATATCAATACTGATTTGATTATTGAGCTGCATCCAGATTTCGGGTCTGAAAAATTGTTCTCTGGGTCTTCCGTCATAATAACTTCTAACATATCCGGAAAACTGGGGTTGAACTCTTAAAAAAACTTTTGAATCAGGATAGAATAAATATCCCTGCCATGTTGCGATTTCCCGGAAATCATTATTGCTTAAGTAGCCATTATCTCTTCTTGCTGTCGGTGATATATCTCTGTACGATATGTTATAATTCCAGCTTCGTGCACTTCGGGTAAGAAGAGCATAATTCTGATAACCTGAATACTGTTCACCATCTAAAGCCGAAGTAAACTTACCGTTATCAAACGTATTTGAATTTTCATAGTCGGGATAATTTATTTCTTTCGTAATATACTTCATAAACTGGAAATCAAGAATATAATTATCAAGAAATTTTAATTTACCGTCGATTCCGAATGTTCTGTTATAACCGTCTACATTTAAAAACTTGTCTCCGTCTTTGTTTACCTGCCTGTCGGTAAAAATAAAACCCACGAATGATTCATCTTTCAGGGTATGCTTAATGCGAAATATATTTGAAAGAGATTTCCTGTTTGTTAACAGGAAATCACTGCTCTCTGCAAACGGAACTATAAACGGAGTTTGTTTATCATATGCATTCAGATATCCGAATTCAGTTTTTCCGATTTTACCTGTAAGTTTTACCGCATATAAAGGATTATTTATAGCTCGTGTATAAACGACAAATAAAACGGAATTAAAAATATTTGCACCTTCGAGAAAGAAAGGTCTCTTTTCGTTATAAGAAAAAGCATAAGTATTGTTAGCGGTAATTATTCCAGCATCCGATTCTACCTGCGAAAAATCGGGATTATAGGAAATGTCTGCAGTTATGTTCGATGTTATTCCATATTTTGCATTAAACCCAAAATCCCCTTTTACTTTTTCGTTTTCAAATTTAGAATCTGAATTTGTATTATCGGAGATAGCACCTGACTGAGTACTAATTGCATATGGTAAAAATTCTATATTTTTTCCGCCTTTAATATTTTTTACACCTTCAATTTTTATTGCGTTTGTAAAAAGTGTAGGGTCATCTCTTGATATTGCTGCTAATGAATACTGATAACGGTTTTCCCTTGGTCTGATTCTCAAAAACTGAATCTGCCATTTCTGTACGTCCTTGTTCGGAAATCTTAAACTTTTAAATGGTATTGCAATTTCTAGTGTCCATCTGTCTTTATATACTTTTGCGGCTGAATACCATATCATATCAAACGATGCATCTTCATTTCCCGGTGTTGTCCAGGTTAAATCTCCCTGTACGCCATTTGGGTTTACAAAAAGTTCATAAGCCTGTCTGCCTTCATTATACGTATCCAGAAAAAAACCGCAAAAATCATCACTAAACATTTTATCCCGCTCGCACAAAGATTTTCTTAGTTTGGAAATATCATTTTCATAACAAATAAAACCGAAATATAAATTGTCGTCGTCATAAAACATCTTTACTTCAGTTTCAACTTCGGGTTTTGAGTTATCGCCGGGACTTACTTCACAAAAATTATTATACGATTTAACTTTATTCCAAACAGGTTCGGATAAATTACCGTCGACTTTAATATTTGCATTATCAAAACGGGATATCGTTAAAGAACTGAATGAATTTGGCGAATATTTTATCGAAGTAATATTATCTGCTGAGGATGTATCCTTCAGACGAGTAAATTTAGCTGTATCTGTTTGATTGTAAACAGGTTCAAATGAATTAGTAATATTTTCATCTGCACCAGGTAACAAATTTAATTCGTCATAATCCTGCGTTAGAGCTGCAGAACAAATTACTAAAAGCTGCAAAATAATAAGTATAACCCTATTAAATAGTTTTAAGTTAATTAGTTTTGTAACTCCCATAATCAGAAATTTAATGATTTATAAATTTATGACATTTCAATTTTATTTTCTTATTAACGAATAAATAACTTAAATATTGATTTACGCTATTTAATTTTTATACGTAAACTCGGGATAACAGTTACAATTTATTAATTTTTAAAATTATTTTATAAACATGAAATATTTTATTATTTCATAGTAAAAATTCTCAATTGCTTTTTGTTCAAAAGAATCTAATATTTAACAATAAAAGCTTATACTATTTTAATAACATTAATAATAAAATCGTTATGAAATATTTCTTAATAATTAGTGTAATGTTCATTGCAACAAACTTCACTTTTGCTCAAAATATGAATTTCCGGGATGGAGCAGGATACTGTTCCTATAATAAATCTCACAGACCCCTGATGATGGAAATAATTGAATCTCCAAATACACCTTCACATTCCTATGATGTTTTGAATTATAAATTGAATTTAGATATATACAATTGTTTTAAAACTTCAACAAGAGCTTATAGTGCAAATAATTTAATTACCTTCAGAGTTGATTCGACTCTGAACTCAATACAACTAAATGCAACTTATACATCAATTGTAATAGATTCGATCAGATTACAAAATGGTCCTGTTCTGATTTTTACACACAGCAGTTCAACAAATTTGGTCACTGTTAATCTTGACAGAACTTATAATCATAATGAAATTGTTAATCTTACAATTTATTACAGGCATAATAATGTTAGTGACGGTTCATTCAATGTTTCAGCGGGATACGTTTATACCGATTGCGAACCGGAAGGAGCAAGGGATTGGTTCCCATGCTGGGACAGACCATCTGACAAGGCTACGGTAGATATTACTACTAAGGTACCATCAAATGTTAATCTTGGCTCGAATGGCAGGCTTGCAGATTCAACTGTATCCGCTGATACAATCTGGTATCACTGGATAAGCAGAGACCCGGTTTCAACATATTTAGTTGTCCTGACAGGTAAAATAAGTTTTAATGTAGCTATTGTTTGGTGGCATAAGATATCAAATCCTAATGACAGCATACCTATCAGATTGTATTATAGTTCGGGAGAAAATATTACCCCAACGAGAAATGCAATTGCTGATATGACTACGTATTATTCACAGCTCTTCGGAGAAATGCCTTTCGAGAAGAATGGATTTGCGGCTGTTTCGAGTTATGGAGGAGGAATGGAAAATCAAACCCTGACAACAATATATTCAACAGGGTGGAGTTCTGTCACTGCTCTGATTTCTCATGAATACGGACATCAATGGTTCGGAGATATGATTACTTGCGGAACATGGGCAGATATTTGGCTAAATGAAGGTTTTGCAACATATCTTGAAGCACTTTATTTTGAACATATCAGCGGCTATGCTGCGTATAAAAATAATATTACCAGTAATGCTTCAAGTTATATGTCAGGAAACCCGGGATGGGCAATTTACAACCCACAGTGGGCAATTATTACGCCCGATAATGGTACTTTATTTAACGGTCCTATCACCTACTATAAAGGTTCATGCGTTTTGCATATGCTAAGATATACAATTGGCGATTCATTGTTTTTCGCCGGCTTCAAGTCTTATGCAACTGATACAGTTAACTTCAAATTAAAAAATGCAGTTACCGATGATTTTGCTGCCAAGATGAGCAGTGTTGCGGGTCAGGATTTAACATGGTTTTTTAATGAATGGGTAAAACAACCTAATCATCCTGCATATCAAAATACATACGGTATCTTAAATCTCGGAGGCGGAAACTGGAGAGTGAATTTTAATGCGTATCAGACCATGTCGAACACCGTTTTTCATAAAATGCCAATAGTTTTAAAAATTTCATTCACGACCGGCTCAGATACTTCCATCAGAGTTATGAACGATGCCAATAATCAATTGTTCACCTTTGATTTTACAAGACAACCTACTACTCTTGTTTTTGACCCGAACAATGACATAGTTATTAAGACTGCTACATTATCAGTTGGAATCGGAAATGTTTCAAGTTCAATTCCTGATAAATTTGCTTTATATCAAAATGAACCGAATCCGTTTAATCCAATGACAAATATTACTTTTGATATACCTCAAAAGTCTTATGTTAAACTCACTGTATATGATTTATTAGGCAGAGATATCGTAAGCCTTGTAAATGGCACGCGTGATGCGGGAAAGCATTCAATTAATTTTAATGGTGCTACTCTTTCATCCGGTTTATATTTTTATAAAATCGAAGCCGGAAATTTCACTGAAACAAAAAAAATGCTTTTAGTAAAATAATATTAAAATAAAAGAAATGAAATTATTTTTAATTATTTGTCTGTTATTTATAACAACAAATTTTATATATGCACAGGATAATAATTTTAAAAGCGGTGCTGATTTCTGTTCATATTATAAATCGCATAAAACATTTTTAGCAGATTTCTTTGATTCTCCCAACACACCGGGGCATTCTTATGATGTTTTGAATTATAAACTTAACCTTGACATTTATAATTGTTTTAAAACACCTTTAACAAGAATTTTCACTGCCAGCAACCTGATAACATTCAAAGTTGATTCAACTTTAAGTTCAATACAATTGAATGCTGAATATTTTGCTCTCGTGGTCGATTCTATACGCTTACAAAATGGACCTTTATTAACATTTAATCAAAGCAATACTACGAATTTATTAACGATTAATCTGGACAGGACATACAATCCAAATGAAATTGTTAATCTTACAATTTATTACAGGCATAACAATGTGAGCGACAATGCTTTTTATGTTAATTCATCAGGTTTTGTTTGGACGGATTGTGAACCCGAAGGTGCAAGAAACTGGTTCCCCTGCTGGGATAAGCCTTCCGATAAAGCCACAGTAGACATAACTGCTAAAGTTCCTTCAAATGTACTTCTTGGTTCGAATGGCAGGCTTGCAGATTCAATCGTGAGTGCGGATACAATATGGTATCATTGGATTAGCCGCGACCCTGTTTCGACATATCTCGTCGTCTTAACCGGAAGAGTAAATTATAATGTTGCAATAGTATGGTGGCATAAGTTATCAAATCCAAATGACAGCATTCCTATCCGATTATATTATAGTACGGGCGAAGATGTTTCACCAACTAAAAATGCAATTGCTGATATGACTACATATTATTCACAGCTCTTCGGGGAAATGCCTTTCGAAAAGAACGGATTTGCATCGGTTGTGGGATATGGCGGGGGTATGGAAAATCAAACTTTAACAACAATTGATGGAAGCGGATGGAGTTCGGTTACAGCCTTAATTTCTCACGAATACGGACATCAGTGGTTCGGGGATATGATTACCTGCGGAACATGGGCTGATATCTGGTTAAACGAAGGCTTTGCTACTTATCTTGAAGCGCTTTATTTTGAACATATTAGTGGATATAGTGCATATAAAAATAGTATTGTTGGTGATGCTTCATATTATTTGTCCGGCAATCCCGGCTGGCCTATCTATAATCCCCAGTGGGCGATTATTACTCCTCCGAACGGTACTTTGTTTAATGGAGCCATTACGTATGATAAGGGTGCTTGCGTTTTGCATATGCTTAGATATACAATTGGTGATTCTCTTTTCTTTGCCGCTTTCCATTCCTATTCTACGGATACGGTTAATTTCAAATTAAAGAATGCTGTCACAGATGACTTTGCCGCCAAGATGAGTAGTGTCGCAGGTCAGGATTTAACATGGTTTTTTAATGAATGGGTAAAACAACCAAATCATCCGACGTATCAAAACTCGTATGGAATTTCAAATCTAGGAAATGGTAACTGGATTGTAAATTTTCATGCAAATCAGACACAAACAAATACCGTTTTTCATAAAATGCCAATAGTTATAAAAGTTTCATTCTCGACAGGTTCAGATACATCTATAAGGGTAATGAATGATACAAATTATCAAACTTTTTCATTTGTTTTTACAAGGCAGCCAACTGTTGTTGCATTCGACCCTAACAATGATATTGTACTTAAAACAGCCACATTATCTGTTGGAATTAAAAATATTTCAAGTTCAATTCCCGACAAATTTGCTTTATATCAAAATGACCCGAATCCGTTTAATCCAATGACAAATATTACTTTTGATTTACCGGAGAAATCATATGTAAAACTTACAGTTTATGATTTATTGGGCAGAGAAATTACGAACCTTGTAAATGGTTCTTTAGATGCAGGAAAACATGTAATAAATTTTAACGCTTCATCTCTTTCATCCGGCATTTATTTTTATAAAATAGAAGCTACAAAATTCACGGAGACAAAAAGAATGTTGTTACTAAAATAATGTAAAAGCCAATTTAATGAAATTTCTTTTATTTATATGTCTTTTATTTATTTCGACAAATTTTATAAATTCACAGGATAAATATTTTATTAATGGATCTGAATTCTGTTCGTATAATAAATCGCATCGACATGTGTTAATAGATTTATTTAACTCTCCTAAAACTCCTGTGCATTCTTATGATGTTTTAAACTACAAACTAAATCTGGATATTTATAATTGCTTTAAGAGTCCTTTGACAAGGTTATTCACAGCCGGCATATTAATAACACTCAAAGTTGACTCAACTTTAAATGTTATACAACTGGATGCAACATACAATAGACTGATGATTGATTCTGTATGTTTGCAAAATGGACTTTCATTGAATTTTTCTCACGACGGTTCGAACATACTTACTGTAAACCTTGACAGGACATATTATATAAATGAAATTGTAAATATAATTGTTTACTATACACATTACAACGTTAGTGATAATGCTTTTAATGTTAACTCATCAGGATTTGTTTATACTGATTGTGAACCGGAGGGTGCAAGAAAATGGTTCCCCTGCTGGGATAAACCGTATGATAAAGCTATTGTTGACATAACTGCAAAAGTACCTTCAAACGTAAAGCTTGGTTCGAACGGAAGACTTGCAGATTCCACAGTGATTGCGGATACTATATGGTATCACTGGATAAGCCGCGACCCGCTGTCAACTTATTTAGTTGTAATAACAGGTAAAGTAAATTACAATTTAGACATATTATGGTGGCATAAATTATCCAATCAGAATGATAGTGTTCCGTTAAGATTTTATTATAGTACAGGTGAAAATATCTTACCTGCTGAGAATGCTATCCTGGATATGACGAATTTTTATTCTCAACTGTTTGGTGAAATGCCGTTTGAGAAAAATGGCTTTTGCTCGGTTTCGACTTACCCGGGAGGAATGGAAAATCAAACGTTGACAACAATGTCCACGGCAGGGATGGATTCTATCCTTAGTTATTATCCACACGAATATGCACATCAGTGGTTTGGTGATATGATTACTTGCGGAACATGGGCGGATATATGGTTAAACGAAAGTTTTGCAACTTATGTAGAATCATTGTACAACGAACATGTGGGAGGCTATAACGCCTATAAAGCTCATCTCACAAGATATGCAAATTATTATTTATCCAATAACCCGGGATGGGCAATTTATAATCCTCCATTCAGTGACCTGTTTAATACCGCTATCACTTATTATAAAGGAGCTTGCGTTTTGCATATGTTAAGATACACTGTTGGGGATTCATTATTCTTTACTGCGTTTAAAGCCTATGCCGAGGATACTGCAAATTTTAAATATAAATGTGCAGTAACAGATGATTATGTTGCGAAGATTAGTTCGGTGGCAGGTCAAGACTTAACCTGGTTTTTTGAAGAATGGATAAAAGAGCCCAATCATCCTGTATATCAAAATAGTTATGGAATCTCAAATCTCGGAGGTGGAAACTGGAAAGTCAATTTTTATGCTTACCAGTCTCAGATAAATACAGTTTTTCATCAAATGCCTGTAGTTTTAAAATTTTCATTTACATCTGGTCCTGACACCTCCATCAGGTTTATGAATGATTTTAATAACCAGACGTTTACGTTTAATTTCAACAGACAGCCTATTTCTGTTGTATTTGACCCTGATAATGACATACTACTTAAAACAGCTACATTATCGGTTGGAATTAAAAATATTTCAAATTCGATTCCGGACAAATTTGCTTTATATCAAAATGAACCGAATCCGTTTAATCCAATGACAAATATAACTTTTGACATACCTCAAAAGTCTTATGTTAAACTCACAGTGTATGATTTGTTAGGCAGAAATATCATAAGCCTTGTAAAAGGTACGCTTGATGTGGGGAAACATATAATTAATTTTAACGGTTCGACTCTTTCATCCGGTTTATATTTTTATAAAATCGAAGCCGGAAATTTCACTGAAACAAAAAAGATGCTTTTCCTTAAATAAACTTTTATAAATAATTATTATTTATCAAAAGTTTGGGCTTTTAATATATTCACTATTTTATTATTATTGATAAATAATTTATCATTTTGAGAATTATTATTGATTTTAAGTGTTTTAGAATAGACATATAGAATTTAAATATATGTTTTATTTGGTACAAGTTTTGTTTATAATAAAGCGATTTTAATATTAATTTTTTATTAAATTTGATTTAAAAATTAAAGCTCCGAATAAAAGAATTAATAATATCAATTAGGGGATTTTGTCATACCTAAAGATTATTGAGTAGAAAAATTTGCAGGTTTTTCTTTTATAAAAGAAATATTGTTTTATTTATACTATTTTGTGTAAATTAATTTTACTAACTAACTGACTACTGTATGGTAAAACTTGCTGTTGTTATTTTAATGCTATTGTTTTTTTGTAATGTATATGCATCATTTGATAATCCATCAAAGATAAATAAAAATATAAGAAATTATATTTTAAATAAACCTTCGTCAGAGATGATTAAAACTTCAGACAGATATGCTTATCATCAAAATTCAGACAAATCTACATATTCTATAAGCGATTTTCCATCACATATATATCAGAACTTCAGTTCTACTTTTTCATTCAATCAAAATTCAATTTATTGGATTGCCGGTATTACCGGAGTTACATTAGGTTTTATATCACTGGATTCAAAAATAGATAACAGCGTAAGAAATCTTAAAAATGACCATAAGTGGATAAATACTGCAAGTCCGATAATAACAAATTTTGGAGGTAATTACGCGGCTTATCTTTCAGCAGCTTATGCGGCTTATAGTATATCGACCGGTTATAAAAAAGGACAAGAAACTTCGGTATTATTATTGGAATCAATTGTATATTCAACAATATGGACAAGATTAGGAAAATTAATTTTTGGAAGAGAAAGACCAAGTGCTACTTATCAATATTCTGATCGCGCGGGTGGTAAATGGTATGGTATATTTTTGGAAATTAAAAATAAACGAAATTTGTCCGTATCTTCTTATGATGCCTTTCCTTCAGGTCACACATCTTTTGCATTTTCAATAGCGACTGTTTTTGCCGAGCAATATAATTCTACATTATATGTGCCTGTAATTGCGTATTCCCTTGCAATGGCTGTCGGTATTTCAAGGACAACCGAACATACACATTGGGCATCAGATATATTCGTAGGAGCGTGTATAGGTTATTTCAGCGGTAAAAGCTCAATAATGATTTACAATAAGATTAAAAATATTTCTAATAAAAAGGAAATAAAAATATCATTAACTCCTGATTTACTTAATAATGGAATTGGAGCTAATGTAGTTTTTTAGACCTGTTACAATTTTATATCAAATTTATAAAATAAAAAAAGCCTTTTGATTTTTCAATCAAAAGGCTTTATAATTTTGTTACTTCATCAGCAAATTATTTTATCAACATCATCTTTTTAGTATCGACAAATCCGTTTGATTCAAGTTTATAGAAATAAACGCCACTTGATAGATTTGTACCATCAAAATCTACGCTATAATTACCGGCGTTTTTAACAGTATTGACAAGATTCGCAACTTCTCTACCGAGTACATTATAAACCTTCAACGAAACGAATCCCGTTTTCGGAATTTCAAAATTAATCTTTGTTACCGGGTTGAACGGATTCGGATAGTTTTGTTCAAGCCTGTATTGAGTCGGTATCTGCGATGTAATAGGAACAACACCTGAAACCGGAGAAATATTTACACCGAATTCCAAAACATTTACTCCTGCACTTGCATATGCAGCAAATGGACAACCTCCGACTGACCAGATTCTTCGATTACCAGTAAGATTTACATGGCCAAGACTATAGCCGGTAACACCCGGAGCTCCGCATTGCTCTATCTGTATTACCAAACTTAGAGCCGGGTTATACAAAGTTGGATGGTCTAATGTAAACTGCAACCATGTATCAGCAGAGGCTCCGAAAGTCACACTCGCCCGTGAATAAACAGTATCCATCGTACCTGTATAGAAAGTACCTGACGTTAATGATGTGATGTTTGTTTGGCCTAAAATTATTTTAAATGATTGATAAGTAGTCGAGGCTAAAGGATATCCCGTTGCTATCCTGACCGCAAAATTTGTTATGTAACCATATGGAGCACTTGACGGTTGATTTATTTCTCCTGAAAGAGCAAGCCACTGAACCATTTTTCCGGCCGGCTGATTAAATGGGAATGAATTAGCATTAGCACCTACATTACTATTATAATAAAATACTCCCTGAGTAGTAAATTTGAACCAGCCTGAGAAACTTCCCCAGCCAACATTGTTTTTACCTTTTACTCTCCAATAATAATCGGTAAGTGTAGTTAATCCAGATACAGCTTTAGTTGAATCGGTTAATGTCGAATCGTTTTGTAGATTTGCCATGCTTGTAGTATCAGTTACTAATTGCCACCAATAACCGGTTGCGGTTGCCGGTTTATACCAAACAAATGTCGGAGTTATTTCAGTGCCGATAGCATTATTTGCAGGATAGAATAACACAGGTGCAATAGGTGCCGTCGGTGCCGGAACGACATCCACTCCGAAATTTAATGTACTGGCATCACCGCTTGCATAAGGAGCAAAAGGACAGCCGCCAACAGACCAAACTCTGCGAATGCCGGTTGTCAAAGTATTATAAATTGTTACTCCCGTACCGGTATAACCACACTGACCTACAAATATAATTAAGCTTTTTGCAGGATCATACGGGAAAGGATGTCTTAATTGCACACCCATCCATCCTCCGGTTGTACCTGAAAGAGTTGTATCTTTTACAAATACAGTATCATAGGGACCCGGATAAAAAACGCCCGAAGTTAGCGTAGTTATTACATCCTGAGCCAACAGAATCTGTAGATTTGTAAATGATGGGCTAGCGGTTGATGCTGTGCGGAAATAAACTTTGGTAATCATTTGACCCGTTGGAAGTGGTGTTGGATTAACAAAATCGCCTGCAAGGAATAGATAATTTGTCGCTTTACCCGCAGCCATATTAAACGGGAACGAGTTGGCACTTGTCCCGTTATTTAAATTATAATACTGGGGAGTTTGTGCAAATGTGCTTGCAGTAAATGCAAATAAAACGAACAAAGCAATTATGAAATTTTTTAAATTAAAACCGACGTGAGTTGTCGCAACATTTAGATGTGTAATTAACTTCCTCATTCTTTTATCCTCTTTTCTTTTATTTAGAAAATATTTGAAAAATTAATTTAAAATGCTTTAATAAAATATTATTGTTTGTTAATTTTGGAGCTTATTAATTTAATCTATGTAGAAGAACGTAAAAAATTTGTGAAACAAATTCCTATGATAAAAAAATATAATAGGATGATTTAAATTTAAATAAAATAAATGGAAAAATATTTTGTATTAACTGAAGAGAATTAGCTTTATAAATGTGTAGAAAAATTTTTGGATCCATTGCATTATTCATTATACAGTTGGTAAAAATTATAATATTATTAATGAGACCCTTTATTATAGTGAAATTTATAAAGTAGGTCATTAAAAATCAAGGTATATTTATTTTATAATCACTTTCATAAAGTTTGTATAAAGCCGGTATTATTTCTATGTTAATTTAAGTGGGTTTTATTGATTGAAAAATAATACGCGATGATGAATTCATTATCGAATATTTTATTCAATAATATTCCCGGTATCAAATTGAAATATCAACACATTTTATTATTTTTGCAAATTTTGATTTCCCGTTTTAAAAGATTGAAAATAGTTGACATAAAATATTAATTATGTTATATTGCTCAATAAAACATGTAAATTATAGTTCTTTTAAGTTAGCAATTTACAATAATTCGCGAATTTTAAAAAACAAAAACAAAACTTATGAAAAACAAAATTACGAAATTCGGAATTTTTATATTCTTAATTATTGCTACATCTCTATTCTTCACACCTGTTACGGAGAAAGCAAATGCACAATGGACACCTACAAGCGGTGTAAGCGGCGGCTTCATTTGGTGCATAACAAGTTCCGGGTCAAATTTATTTGCCGGAACCTATGGATATGGAATTTTTAAATCTACCGACAACGGAACAAGCTGGAATCCATGTATTAACGGATTGAAAAATACATTTATTTTTTCGTTAACTGTATCAGGTCCGAATATTATAGCCGGGACAGCATTTGGAATTTACTATAGTTCCAATGGCGGAAATGACTGGAACGTAGCTGATACAATTTTAACTGCAAGCAAAATTGTTTTCGCTTTATCTAATTTGGGTACAACCGGAACTATGTTTGCAGGAACCAGTTATCATAATGCAACAGATCCAAAAACAACTTTCACTTCTACAAATTACGGTATTACCTGGGCTGCAACTACTACAAATCCTCAGGTAGCAGGAGTAAATGTAGGAATATATTCATTTGTAGAATTTGGAGGCAACCTCTTTGCGGGTACGAGTGGTGCAAGTATATTTCGAACGGTAAATTACGGAACAAACTGGGTTCAAATGACAGGCGGTACCATGGGACTCACACAAAACGTTTTCTGCATGGGAGCTATTGGAACTACAAAAATAATAGCAGGAACTTATCAGAATGGATTTTTCTGGTCATTAGATAATGGGACAACGTGGAATCCGCAAAATACCGGTTTACCTGCATCACCAAACAACACAATTTATAATATTACAACAATTGGTTCTAACATTTTTGTCCCTTCTTTTGGTAACGTCATTTATATGGCAACGAACGCAACTACTTTATCCTGGACAGCAACTACATCGACGGGATTATTTAATAAGAATATATATTCAATATATTCCGTAGGCTCATCATTATATGCAGGATCATGGGGTGCCGGAGTATTTATTTCAAATAATAATGCTGCCAGTTGGACCCGATCCAATAACGGATTAAAAGATGTTGTTATGGGATGTCTTGCGGTCAATGGAACGACATTATTTGCAGGTACTATAGGCAATGGAGTCTTCTTCTCAACAAATAACGGAGATAACTGGTCTCAGGCTGATAACACGGGATTAGGTGAGCCAAGTATTCTTTGTATTATGCCTTATAGTACTAATATTTTTGCCGGTACTAATGATGGTATATATCTTTCCGGTAATAATGGAGTGACCTGGACGGGTTCATCCACGGGTATTCCAGCCAGCACACAAATTAATTCTTTAATATCGGTTGGAACAAATATGTTTGCCGGTGCGCAAAATAACAATGTTTATAAATCTACAAATAACGGGGCAGTTTGGAGTTCATTAGGAGCACCCGGCTCGGGCCCGGTAACATCCTTTTCCTCGATAGGTGTAAATATATTTCTCGGTTGCATCGGTGGTGGAGTTTGGTATTCACTTAATGGCGGATCATCCTGGATACATTCCCTCACCGGAATGACGAATCTCAACGTTCATAGTCTGAATATAATGGGAACAACAAATATTTTTGCCGGTACAGAACGCGGAGTATTTCTATCAACTAATACTGGTGCTAACTGGAATCGTATTAGTAATAGAAGTAACGGAATGGACTCCGTTTTAACAGTTTATTCTATTGTTAACGATGGCACAAATGTTATTGCAGGAACCTTTAATGGTGTTTATTTGACTTCCGACATGGGCGCAACATGGCAGAAGAAAAACCAGGGAGTTGGTGCTGATACTGCATTCACCAGTTTGTTAATCTATAACAACACAGTATTTGCAGGAATGTGGCCTATGCTTCCAAATAACGGATTGGTTTCTCCTTTAGTCTGGAAACGTTCGATTGCCAATATTTCTATTGGAATTAAAAATATTAGTTCGTCAACTCCTGATAATTATTCTCTGATGCAGAATTATCCTAATCCATTCAATCCCACTACGACAATTAAATGGAGCATCAAAACAGGTTCATTCGTAACTCTGAAAATCTATGATGCAGCAGGTCAGGAAGTAGGAACTTATGTGAATCAGAAATTGGACGCGGGTGTTTATGAAGCTAACATCGATGCGTCAAATTTATCGAGTGGAGTTTACTTCTACAGACTTCAGGCGGGTAATTTCACCGATACTAAGAAAATGATGTTAATAAAATAAGATTCGATTTTTTAATCTGTCGTTTTTTATACCCTGTGTAATAATAACACAGGGTATTTTTTTCTAAACTGAATAATTTTAAATACAACTATAATCAGTAAAAATAAAAAAATTAATCTTTACAGATAATATTATTTAGTAATTCTAAAATCTGGTTTCTTGTAAATGGTTTACCAAGATAGTAATTGCATCCACCTGCAATAAATTCTTCTTTGTCCCCCGGTAATACAAATGCTGTAACAGCCACAACTGGTATCTCTGCATATCCCGGTAGTTTCCTGATTTTCCGGACTGTTTCGATTCCATCCATTCCTTTTCCCAGATTTATATCCATCAATATTATATCATGAACTTTTTCTTTTGCTTTATCTATTGCTTCGAACCCATCAGCTGCTGACTCAATATCATATTCATTTTTTAATATTGCGATTGTATAATCAAGATTCATTGAATCGTTTTCTACAAGTAATACTGAGAACTTTTTATTTTTCGAATTTGTGTAAATTTGTTTTATCGGTTGTTTATTTTCTTTTTTAATGGTGATAGTTTGAGGTACTGTTTCAAATGGGAATTTAACTGTAAAAGTCGAACCAACACCTACTTCGCTATCCACTTCTATAGTTCCTTTCATCAATTCAACAAACTGCCTGGTAATTGCTAATCCAAGTCCTGTACCTTCAAAACTTCTTCCGTAACCTTCGCTTTCCTGCCTGAACTCTTCAAAAATAATTTCGTGTTTATCGCCAGATATTCCTATTCCTGTATCTCTCACGCTGATTACAACTTCCTTCTCTTCTTTCGATAATCCAACTGTAACTCCTCCGGAGTTTGTGTATTTAATCGCATTGTTGATAAGGTTATTCATTATTTGTCTTAGAAATCGTTCATCAATTTTTGTAATAAGTCTTTTTTCCTTAATTACTGTTCTGAGATATAGTTTTTTATTGTTTGCCACTGCTTCAAATGATTCCAGAACTTCGTCTATCACATTTTCCAAGAGTACATTTGAGTAATGCGCATCTTCTTTTTCTGCTTCGAGTTTTGAGAAACTCAGAATCAGGTCAAGTGTTTCAAGCAGTCTGTTCCCGCTTTTTTCTATTACTTCTGCATAATTAATCAGTGATTTGTCTTTTAATTCATTTTTTAAAATTTCTGCAAAACCAAGTATGCCGTTAAGAGGAGTTCTTATTTCGTGGCTCATATTTGCAAGGAAACTTGATTTCAGCCTGCTAGCTTCTTCTGCTTTTTCTTTTGCTTCCAGTATTGCTTTTCGTGCACGTAAAGATTCAGTCACGTCACGCATTATACCCTCGTGAAAGAGTACTTTTCCGGAACTGTCTTTAATATAACGCGAATTATCCTCAACCCGGATTTCCGAACCATCTTTCTTTTTTAATCTGTAAACTTCAGTATCCTGAATAAAATCAATATTATACTTAACGTCATCTGTTCTTTCATCTCTGGAAAAATATAATTCTTCGGGAATATTTACTTTCATTAATTCTTCCTTACTTTCATATCCAAGCATTTTTACAAAAGCAGGATTAACATCCAAAAAATATCCTTCAGGCGTAGAACGGTAAAACCCTTCAGGCATAGTTTCTATTAAATTTCTATATTTTTCTTCCGATGTCTTTAATAACTCCTCAGCTTTCTTTCGCTTGGTGATATCACGAAAAATAGCAAAAGTCCCCTTGAACTTATTATCAATGTACCATGGAGATGCAGTAACCAGAATATCCTTTTTACTTCCATCTTTTAAAATTATTTCTTCTTCAAAACTGCTTGTTTTACCCTTACGACGTTCATTCGTTCGTTTTTTTACTTCATTAAATTTTTCTCCCGGGAAAAATAAATTAATACCTTCACGTTCTAATTCACCTTGCATTACGCCAAAAATTTTTTCAGCGGCAGGGTTTACAAAAATAAATTTTTCTTCTTCATCTGTTATAGTAATTCCTTCGCCCATATTTTCAATTAAAGTACGATATTTTTCTTCGCTCTTTTGTAATGCCTCTTCTGTCTGCTTCCGCTCGGTAATGTCTTGAAAAATACCTAAGGTTCCTTTGAATTTATTATTAACATACCATGGAGTTGCGATAACATAAATAATTTTTTTACTTCCATCACTTAAATTTAATTCGAGTTCATAAGTACTACTTTTCCCGGAAGCTCGTTCCTTTGTTTGATTTTTTATAATATTATAATTTTCATCTGAAACAAATTTTTCTAATCCTAAACCACTTAATTCTCCTTTTCCTGCATTAAATATCTCTTCAGCGGCAGAATTTACAAAAATAAATTTTTCTTCTTCATCTGTTATAGCAATTCCCTCACCCATATTTTCTATTAGAGTACGATACTTTTCTTCACTCTTTTGTAGTTCTGCCTCTGCCAGCTTTTGCTTCGTTATGTCGATATCCACACCTCTGTAACCTGAAAGATTCCCTTCACTGTCAAGTATGGGAACTCCGCTCGTAGACAGGATGATTTCTCTTCCGTCTTTATGCAGATTGCAGTTTAAAAAGTCCCGAAAAATTTCTTTTTTTGCAAACGCTTCAAATACGGCTTGTTTCATCTGCTCTCTGATATTCGGAGCAAAAAATTCATAAAAATATTTTTTATTTATAATTTCTTCAGGTTCATATCCCAGCATATTTTCGACAACATGACTGGCATAGGTATATAAACCGTTTTTATCCACTTCCCAGATCCATTCACGGGCATTTTCTGATACCTGTTTAAATCGTTCTTCGCTCTTTTTTAATTCTTCATCAGATTTCTTCCATTCGGTTATATCTAAAATTGATACTATGCTTTGTTTGGTATCGGGAATCATACCAATATCCAGAATGGCTATACGAACTTCACCATTTTTATGTAAAAGTTTTACTTCATATTTATCTGGTGTTTTCTCAGGGTTTTCGCGTCTGAGATTATGGTATTTCAGCATTTCCTTCAAACACTCCGGTGCAATATAGTTTGTCCATTTTGTCCCAATAAGTTCTCCGGGATTATATCCTGTAAGCTTAAGACATTCATTGTTAACCATACTTATAATAGTATTTTCTTCTATTATCATAGTAGCTGTACCTGTTGCTTCAAAGATTGAATGATAATTTTGTTCACTTTTTTTAAGAATATTTTCAATTTGCTTTCTCTCCGTTATATCTTCTGCGATTCCTACGAGACCTAATATATCACCATTATCATTGAGTATTTTTGAAGTTTGCAATGATATAGGAAATTCTTTCCCATCTTTTGTGATATCCAGCAGTTCGCCCTTCCAGTTGTCTTTTCTGCTATTTTCTAAAATATCCTTTAAAATTTCAGTGGGATTATTAGGTGACAAGAGAATATTTATGTGCTGACCGATAATTTCTTCATATGAATAACCATATTTTTCGATGAAAGCCTGATTGACAAAAGTGATTTTATCTTCAAGATCTGTGATGGTTATAATTTCCGAAATGCTTTTAATTGTATGCGCCAGAAGCAGCGTTTTTTCTTCTGAATGTTTCCGCCCGGTAATATCACGGAAGATGCATAATACATATTTCTCACCCGTTATCTCGATTAGAGAATATGATGAATCTAAACAGCAGAGCTTTCCATTTCTGAATTTAAGCTCCTTAAGATTTCTTTCATGAATTTTATCTCTTGAAATAAAATCTTTATAATATTTCAGAATATCTGATTGTTCTTTTTCATTATAAACTATCTCAAATGATTTTCCGATAAGTGATTCTATATCAAATCCGGTAAGTGTACAGTAAGCATTGTTTCCGTTTAATACCTTTCCTTCTAAATCAGTTATGCGCATTGCGTCCGCGGAACAATCCCAAACCGCCGATAGTAATTTCTCCTGGGTTAATTTACTGTACTTATTCATATTTTTTCTGTTAATCATTAAATAAAACTCTTAAATTCAATATCATTGAATCTCCCAAAAGAAACCTTATTTTCGTCGTTAATCTTTTATCTTATAATATACATAAAATAAAAGGCAATAAAATCGTAATAACATTTATTGTTAAAAACTAATTATATTATTTTTATAGTAGTTATAGCACAGAATATTTCCGGCAACTCCTCTAAAAATTCCGGTTTAGCTAAGAAAATTATTTTATTATTCTAATTGTTAATAGGATATGATAATATTTAGAGAGATGATTTTCTATTGCGTTTTTTCACCATAAAACTTTTTTCCGAAAATGAAAACACACACTGATGAACAAGTCTTATTTAATTTAATTATCGGATTTGAATTGCAAAGATTTAGTTCTTTAACTTGAAAAAGAAACCGGAATCGGTTTTTTCTAAAGTATAATACAATGTCCTGAATCCGCGCGAAGGACTATTGTAAAAATCACCCGCTTTATAAACCGGAAAAATCCTTTTGATTAAGTTATTTTCCATCGTATAAACATCCTGCCCCTGGTATCCGTCAAAAATACCGCCTTCGGTTACATCTGCCGGTTTCAAAGCTGCAAAATTTATTTCTTTGTAAGATTTATCTTCATCAGACGTAACACCGAATACGTGGTCATAAGCTCCCGGGGAAAATCCTCTCGTAAAAATATACAGTTCCTCGTATCCATCTTGGTTAATATCTGCAATAGCTACCGTATCTATAAGCTCAATTTCATCGAATAAAATTGTATCCTGAAAACCGGGAAAACCGATTCCAAAAATATAAGAATTTACAAGATAATCACTTTCGGGTGTCAGCACGATTACGAATGACTTTCCGTTTTTAAGTAAATATTCGGTCCGGGGATATGTACTTAAATCCTCTTTAATTGTATCCATTCCTGCGATATTGGATATTGTTTGTATAAATACGGATGCACCTGTTTGTCCGGGAAGTCCCGATGAAAAGTACGAAAAGAAAATAGCAAGAGTAAGAAAATATTTTATCATTTTAGGATATTTAAAAAAGGTAAAGCCGGAAGACCGGCTTTACCTTACATGAAATTTTTATTTAACCAGCATCAGTTTTTTGACATCAGTAAATTTATTAGTCTGAAGTTTATAAAAATAAATTCCGCTGGATAATTTACTTCCGTCAAATGTCACTTCATACGATCCGCTGTTTAACTGCTCGTTTACAAGTGTAGCAATAACTTTACCTGATATATCGGCAACTACAAGTGAAACGTTATTGCTGTTTCCCTGCGGGACATCAAATTTAATTTTTGTTAAAGGATTGAACGGATTAGGATAATTCTGATACAGTTTATATGAGCTTGCTGTTGTTTCTTTATTGGGTGTAATGCCTGTCGCCTTATAAAAAGAAACTGTATCAAGTACAGAATTAGTATTGCTGTAAACGGTCAATTTAAGCGTATTCGGAGTTTCGTCAAAAACACCATAACAATATGATTGCGCAAATTTCACATTATACGTTCCTGTAGAAGGCACGTATAAAGGAGCGCCGCCGCCGCCGATTATAAAATGATGTAGCCCGTTTGCAAGACAATGCTGATAAAAGTGATTATGTCCGTTAATTACCAAATCCACACCTTTCGGAATAAATACATTTGTACACCAGGTCTGCATAGTTGTATTTGAACCGTGACCGCCGTAAGAATAAGCGGGTTCGTGAAAGATTACAATTTTCCAGCGTCGTGTTGTGGTAGAAAGGTCGTTCATAACAAAATTATATTGTGCACCACTAATTGAGTAATCGACATAATTATTCATCATAACAAAATGTATATCGCCGTAATCGAATGAATAATAATCCTGTGTTCCGGAATTTGCCTGCAGGTTATAGACCCACGCCTGATTGTTTGCTCCCCATGCCTCGTGGTTACCGGGAACAGACATGAACGGAATGTGTGCATCTAATGCGAGTTCATCTGAAATAAAAAATTCACTTTTCCATGTCGAGTAATTGTCATCAACGCAGTAATCACCGTAGTAAACTGAAAAAAGCCCGTTCGCTGCAAGCATGTTTACTGAAATTTGTCCGTGTGGAGTAGTATTTGTTCTGCAATCACCGAATGCAAGAAATCTGAAATTCGTTCCGGGCAGAACCGCAGAACGAAAATTGTTTACAGCAGAAATGGATGAACCCTGTACTGCTTTATAATAATATAAAGTGTTAGCAGTAAGATTAATCAGTTTTATTTTATGTACATAAGTACCGCCTCCGGTGGCGCTGATTAATGTCGTTTTGGCAATGAGACCAAAACTTGTGGTTGTACCGTAATTAACGGTAACTGTGTCTGCAGTACTGCATTCCACACAAACGTAGATTGAATTCGTTGTAACCGCCTGTAAATAAGGCGACATAGAAATTGCAGAATAGGATTCCAAACTGCAAAACAGCAATAAAATTATTGTTGTAAATAACTTTTTCATATTACTATATTTAAATTTATAAATCTTGTTTCTAATATTATGATTTATTATTAATAATTTATAAACAAATTATTAAGTATTCAAAATAAGCTATTTTATTCAAATAAAATATAAAAAAAATTAACAATCGTAAATACTTATTATTTTCCCGAATATTTTAAAAAATTGTCATCTAACAATATTATCAATTTCTTCATGCTTTTTTTGCAAGAATTTAATATCATTTGAACGCTCGACTCGTGCCCTACGTTTTAATTACGAATCTTTTCTTAATAATAAAAAAGGAAGTATAATTTACTTCCTTTAATTCGCAACTTAAATATACAGGTAATTTACTATTTTGAGAATTGATAGGACAAATGACCTTATTTAATAAGTGCCATCTTTAACATTTTACTATAAGATTTCCTCTCACCTGTAAGACTTATTCTGTAAAAATATATTCCGCTTGCAAGATTTGAGCCATCAAACTCTGCTGTATAATAACCGGCATCTTTTGTTTCATTTACTAAATTCAACATTACCTGCCCGAGTTGATTGTATATCGTAATAACTACTTTTCCTCTTACCGGCATATCATAATCAATTTTTGTTTTGGGATTGAACGGATTCGGATAGTTTTGAGAAAGACTAAAATTATCAGGTAATCCGATTGTTACATCTCCGGATAATTTATGATATTTTATATTTCCGTTGAAATCAATCTGTTTTAATCTGTATTGATATTTACCTGTAATTAATTTTGTATCACTGAAAGAATAATCATTTGATTGATTTGAATTTCCTTTCCCCTCAACGAATCCCGATTTCTGCCATATAGAATTTATGTCACTTTTTCTTTCTATGTCAAAACCCTTATTATTTATTTCGTTTGATGTAGTCCAGTTTAATTGAACAGTATTTTTATTAACCGTTGATGTAAATGAAGAAAGTTCAACCGGAAGAGCTGATTCAATATTGGTTTCCCAAAGTCCCCTGCCGAACGTACCCGCTCTCAATTTATCCGGAGAAACTCCATAGTATATTTCTAATTCTGACACAACTACATTTGGTAATCCGGAGCTATATGATACCCAGTTATTTGCACCATCTTTTACATAAACCCCCACATCCATACCGATGAATAAAACATTTCTGTCAGTTGCATGTTTATTATATACTATACACATCGTAGGAAGATTCGGAAGACCGGTAGAAATATTTGTCCAGCTTGTTCCCCCGTTCGTTGATTCATAAACTTTCGAACCATCAGTATATCCGCCATAAGTAATCCAGAGTGTATTCGGGTCTGTATTTTTAACTGCTATGTATGTTAAACATTTTGATGTAATAGGCAGTGTTACTGAACTCCAATTCGTTGCTCCACGATCAGTTGTCTTCCACATACTTGTATCTGCAGTATAAATCACATTTGAGTTTGATGGTGCAATAGCAAGTGAACGCAATTTATAACCTGCACTTAAAACCTGTGATGCACTGGTCCATGTGTTTCCTCGGTCAGTAGTTTTCCAGACTTTATCATATCCCGCATAAAGAGTTGAACTGTTGTTCGGGTCTATTATATATGGTGTTACCCATGCGCCTGTCGGTTGTCCGCCCGGAATATTAGCGGAAATAATAACAGGAAAAGAAACCCCTCCATCCGAGCTTCTATATATTGTTCCCGTTACATACGTAGAATACATATATTGCGTTGTTGTGTAATCTACTATGCACTCCATTCCGTCTCCGCCTGTTACATCTGACCATGAACCGCTATTGTATAATTTAGAGCCGTTATCCTGTAAACCCGTTATTATGGTTGTTGAGCTTGTTTGAGATACACCGATTCTGTAAATTTGGCTAATCGCCAATCCATTTGTTAAATCAGTCCAATTGGTTCCGCCATTTGTGGTTTTATAAATTCCACCGTCGTTTCCTTCAAAAAGAGTAGTGTTATTTTGATATGCAAGAGTGTGTTTATCCGCATGTACAACAGCTATGTGTGATTTGTTATAAGTATTAGAGGCAGTCCAGTTATTATTTGCTGTGAATGTAATTCCTCCATCAGTTGATTTCCAGTTTGTTATTCCTCCAATGAAAACAGTATTCGCATCATCAGGTTTAGCGGCAATGCACAAATCGTAATCGCCTTGCCCACTGTTACCACCTGAACCGTCAGTGTAATATCCCAGCATGCCTGCGGGTGAACCGGAATTCACTTCTGAAAAATTTGCACCACTGTTTGTAGATTTATAAATTCCAAGCACACCACCATTGCTGTTTGCTGAAAGTAAATATACAACTGAAGGGTTGTTGGGTGAAACAGCAATTTCCCCCCGTATGCCACCGGTCGCAACTGAAAAATACGTCCAGTTTTCCCCGCTATTTATTGACCGGCAAATATAAGTATTACCATAGTTTACAAGGTTGGTAGAATTCATAATCGTTGGGTCTCCTGGTTTAAATTCTATGTCGTTCCATATATTTGGTTCTTTAGTTGTCCACGAAGTTCCGCCATTTGTAGTTTTGTAAAGTCCATCCGATGTTGCCGCAAATAATATTGAATTATTTGTCGGATGTATTACAAGTGAATAAACAATTTTCTTTTGACTTGCCGTGTAGGTAAGACCTGTCGGATTCCATGTTGTTCCTCCATCTGTAGATTTTAATACACCTACGCTCGCGTTATCCGCAACCTGTCCGCCGTTGAGAGACCACATACTTCCACCATCTCTGTCACCTGTTGCAATATAAATTGTATTAGACGTTGCATAATCACTTGGAATAACAATCTCACTTACGCCGAGTACAGATTGATTGTTATTTAAAATTGTCCAGTTTGTTCCTCCATTAGTTGTTTTCCAAATTCCGCCGGAAGGACTTCCGACCCAAAATGTATTGGCATCAGTCGGATGAAAAGCGATGCAGTTAATTCTGCCAAGCCCGGCATAGCCGCCGCCCGAAGTATTTGTACCGAGGTTCACCCAGCTTTCGGAATAATCATTTTCGTCTTTGGAATTATTAGGATTATTTTTATACTTATTGAATTCAATATCTGAGCTTGTATTCGGAAATTCCCCTGTATTTTGGTTTACTCTTTGTTCCCAATAATATTCCCAGCGCTTATATATCTTCCAGTACGGAACTTTTGTCTCCACACCATCCTTTAAAACAAATCCATTCTTCACATTCAATGATGCCCAGTATTCATTCATTGCTTTTTGTATATCAAAAAATGTTGATGTGTTATTCAGATTATATTTTGATATTACGGAAGTTGGGAGCTCCTGACCCAACAAATAATTACTCACAACTAAGAAGAATATTAAAAATGTTAAATTGTATATAATTTTCATATTATCTTAAAATCTACCAATTTTTGATTTAAATTTTTAATAATTAAATAAAAAATGAATTTCGTTTAAGCAAAAATAATTAATAAAAAATTAATTTGTAATTCTAATTAAGTGATTGATGATTTTGTAACACCGTTCTATTATCATCCCCAATCTGCTACGTCCGGCTCATCGGGAATCCTCCTCCTCTGTCATCCCCGAATGATTTTATTCCACGTTCCTAAGCCCTCTAGTAATAATAGATAAACCAAATTATTCTTGCCCAGACTGATTACGAATCTGTAATTAAAACTAAAGATTATGTAAAGTATATTAGAAATCTATCCTAACAATATTTGGAATTGAGAGATGAAATAATAAGTGAAAAGTGTAAAATAAAACTAATGTTTCGTCTGGACTGGCTTCACTGAAGACAGAACGTTTCCCGCATTCGCGGGAGTGACATGGATAGAATATTTGAGCATGTGGCAGGATTTGAATACGTCCGCCGAGGACCGATTACAAATTAATAATTAAAATCTTTAATTAATTAAAATATCAAAGTAATTTTATTCTGAATTTTTATGTCAAGAGTATACGGGTTGCTAAAGATGTTAGATGAGAATTGTAATTCAAAGCTTAAATTTCTTATTGATTCCCTCATTCCCTGTTAAGAACATACAGGGAAGGAGCAGGGAATGACAAATTTTATTGAGCTAGCGGGGGGATTTGAACCCCCGACCTGCTGATTACGAATCAGCTGCTCTACCTCTGAGCTACACTAGCTTTTTTCAATTAAAAATTAAGAATTAAAAATTATTTTTATAATTTAATATTTGATTCAGTTCCTTTTTTACTTGTGATTAAAATACTACTTAATATTTTATTTATTTCTTCACAATCTCCAAAAATAGATTCGAATAATTTCTCATCCAAATAATCGCAATCTTTTATTAATCTTAACCAATACTTTGTTTCCCGTGATTCTTTGTTTCCAATTGCCATCGCATTTATAAAATCCTTTTTTGTCCTGGCTCCGATTGCTTCCTCGATATTAGCTCCAATTGACGTTCCACATCGTAATATCTGCTTGGATAATATAAATTCTTTTTCTTCTCAGTTAGAAATTTATATAATTTGACAATTCTAACTGAGAATTTGTAACTTTTTTCAACAATGATATTAGATTCACTCATAATACCTTTGCTTAAAACTACTATTAATTTTTATATTCTTAGCTCTTAATTTTTAATTCTTAATTTTTAATTCTTTTAGAATTAGGTGCCGGCCGAGAAATCGTCGTTATAACTAATCTGCTCTTTTGTAAGTTTGTCAATTTTTAATCCCATTGTTGCCAGTTTGAGTCCGCCGATTTCCTGGTCCATCGCATCGGGTAATTTATGCACGGCGATTGAATACCTTTTTCCTGATTTCGCAGAATTAACAAGAGCAAGCTGTGCATTAAACTGATTTGCAAAACTCATATCCATAACTTCAGAAGGATGTCCTTCAGCTGCTGATAAATTTACAAGTCTGCCCTTAGCGAGAATAAAAATTTTCTTACCGTTCTTTAATGTATATTCTTCACAGTTAGGTCTTATTGTCCTTTTTGATTTCGTGATTTTTTCCAGGTCAACAAGATTTATTTCGCAGTCATAATGTCCTGTGTTGCAAATTATTGCACCGTCTTTCATAGATTCAAAGTGTCTCCCCACTATTACGTCTTTTACTCCTGTTGCAGTTACAAATATATCCCCTACTTTAGCCGCATCATCCATTTTCATAACCATGTGTCCTTCAAGTGTGCCTTTCAATGCCGCTGTCGGTTTCACTTCCGTAATAATTGTATCTGCACCGAGTCCTTTTGCCCTGTTTGCAACTCCGCCGCCGCAATGCCCGTAACCGGCTACAACAAATTTCTTTCCGGCAATTAAGACCGAGGTTGCTCTTAAAATGCCGTCTAAAGTTGATTGCCCTGTTCCGTACACATTATCAAAATCCCATTTTGTTATCATATCATTAACAGCAAATACAGGATATTTCAACGCACCCTTTTCAGCCATTTTTCTTAACCTGTGAACACCTGTTGTTGTTTCTTCAGTACCACCAATTATTGTAGGAATTAAACTTTGATATTTGTTATGAACCGTAAAAATTAAATCTGCACCATCGTCGAGTGTAAGTTGTGGTTTAAAATCAAGTGTTCTGTCTATGCACCAATAAAATTCTTTTGTATTCATACCGTGCCATGCATAAATGGAAACTCCGTCAGCCGCTAATGAAGCTGCAACATCATCCTGTGTTGATAAAGGATTACAACCGCTCCACGAAAGTTCGGCACCTGCATCCAAAAATGTTTTTATCAGTACTGCTGTTTCTTTAGTAACGTGCAGGCATCCCGCAATTTTATATCCTTTGAATGGCTTCGTCTTTTTATATTTTTCCCTGAGAGCCTGCAAAACGGGCATTCTCGATTCAGCCCATTGAATTTTCATTTTACCCGCTGCTGCAAGTTTGATATCTTTTACTTTAAATTTTGAAATAGCCAATTAATTACTCCTATATATATTTATCGAATTTATGAAAATACAATATTTATTTTTTATATGAAATTATAAATTTCATGGATATGAAATTGAACATTATATTAAGCGGATATCCCCCCAAAATCGGGAAACCCCTACGGGGTTAACCTAAAATTAATCATTTCTATAAACGGAAAATCCATACGGGATTAAAAATGCACTATGGGCATTTCTTCCGATAGTTAATCCCTGCGGGATTACTTTTTTAATGATAATCCTAATTCATCTAATTGTCCGCCGGATACATTACTTGGGCAGTTATCCATTAATGAGGATGCACTGACTGTTTTCGGGAATGCAATAACATCTCTGATAGATGTCAGACCGCGTAATAATGTAATAGTCCTGTCAAATCCAAATGCAACACCACCGTGCGGCGGTGCACCATACCGAAATGCTTTTAATAAAAATCCAAATCTTTCGTTTGCTTCTTCATCTGAAAATCCTGTAATATTAAAAACTTTTTTCTGTATATCACTATTGTGAATTCTTATACTTCCGCTTCCGATTTCAATACCGTTTATAACAAGGTCGTAGCAGTCAGCCCTGATACTTAATATCTCATCTTTATCTTTACTATCGAGAAATTTTAAATGTTCCGGTTTAGGCATAGTAAAAATATGATGCTCACCATAATATCTGCCTTCCGAATCTTCATATCTGAATAGCGGAAAATCTGTAACCCAGACGAATTCATATTTGCTGTTATCCATTAAATTAAAATCGCCGGCAAGTTTTAATCTCATCTGTCCAAGTGTTTGCAACACTTTATTTTTATTTCCGGATAAAATAAAAATTGTTTCGCCTTTACCGGCATTGAATTTGGAAACAATTGAATTTTGTATTTCAACGCTCAGAAACTTTAACAATGGTGATTGCAATTCGCCGGTATCATTAATCTTTATGTAGCCAAGTCCACCCAAACCGTTTTCTTTTACGAAATCAGTTAGTTTATCTATAATTTTTCTTGTAATTTCAATTTTAATTCCTTTGCTGTCTTTTATCTCATTTAATTTAATTCCCGCAATAATACCACCGGATGTAATTGCATCCTGAAATACTTTAAATTCAGAATTCTTTACTACATCTGAAATATTAATAATTTTCATTATATCTTTTATTCTGAAATCGGGTTTATCAATTCCATAAGTATTTATAGCATCATCGTAAGTTATTCTCGAGAAAGTATCCGGTAATTCAACACCGATATCTTCTTTCCAGATTCTTTTATAAAGACCTTCAGATAATTTAAATATATCTTCCTGAGTTACAAAACTCATTTCAATATCAATCTGCGTAAATTCGGGTTGTCTGTCTGCCCTTAAATCCTCGTCCCTGAAGCATTTGCAGATTTGCACATACTTATCGAGTCCTGCAACCATTAATATTTGCTTATATGTCTGAGGTGATTGCGGTAAAGCATAAAATTTTCCTTTGTGCACCCTCGAAGGAACGAGATAATCTCTTGCACCTTCCGGAGTTGACTTCATTAATACCGGAGTTTCAATTTCAATAAAACCTTTTTCATTGAAATATCTGTGAACCGTTTGATAAACATTGTTTCTCATTATCAGATTGTTAACCATACTTTTTCTCCGGAGGTCAAGATACCTGTACTGAAGCCTTAACTCTTCTGTTGCTTTCACGTCTTCCTCGACTACGAATGGCGGGGTTTCAGACTCATTTAATATTTCAAGATTATCTACATCAATTTCTATTTCTCCTGTCGGAATATTTTTATTAACACTTTCACGCATTATAACTTTTCCCGAAGCAGAAATTACGAATTCATTTCCTAACTTTTCGACTATACTTATTAATTCTGAATTTCCCGGATTAATTTTCAATTGAGTAATCCCGTACCTGTCCCGCAAATCAATAAAAAATAATCCGCCTAAATCTCTTTTCTTTGCCACCCATCCATTCAATGTTACATTCTGACCGATGAATTTAGTATTCAGTTCACCACAATTGTGCGTACGTTGTTTAAAAATCATTTATATTTTCTTAATTTAATGAAAATGTTTGTCTTTTAAAAATAGTTAAAATAAAAAGGAATGTTAAGAGAAAAATTCTGAATTATGAATTCTGAATGCTGAATTAAGAAAATAATCTAATTTAAGAAATATTTATGAACAACTTTATACGATATTATTTAATTGTTTTTTTAGAAGTGAGGATGATGCTGTTCACAATTCTCTTAAGTTCGGTGCAATCTTTATTTATTGATTCATATGCTCTGTTATCAATATAATCGCTATCTTTCAGTAATTTAAGCCAATATTCGGTTTCCCTGATTTCTTTAGCCGATATTCCTAATTTATGTATGAAGTCAGTTTTCGATTCTGCTGATTGAGACTCGTTTATATTTGCACCAATGGATGTACCGCTTTTTAAAATTTGTTTTGAAATGATGTATTCCTTTTTGGAATCGGTGAGGAGTTTGTATAATTTTATAATCCTTAATGAAAACTTATAACTTTTATCAAGAATAATATTTTCTTTATCCATATATTTATGAACATCATTATTTATAATTCTTAAATATAAATGAATGCCTTTATTTTAAGTATTTAATTCACAATTATAGAAATTGTTCTTACTTTTTTTAATTCAGAATTCATAATTCAGAATTTGCAAGACCGTTCTTGCTTTTAATTCAGCATTCAGAATCTATAATTCAGAATTCTCACTAATTAAGCAAGTATAAACTATAAATATATATTGCAGTTAATTGGTTAGAACTAAAGCTGTTTCAACTCTTCATGAGTAAGTTTATAAATATTATCAAGCCTTTCTATTAACTGTGCAAGTTCTTCGTAGCTATGGTTTCCATTAATTGCTTCCACTTTTAAACATACTTCTGCGAGCCTGTTTGCTCCTAAATTCAAACTTGCTCTTTTCAAATTATAAGCAGATTTTTTCAGATTATCGAATTCCTGTTTCTTAAAAGATAACTTGATATCGTCTATTAACGCAGGTGCAACTTCAAGATATAAATTAATTACTTCTTTAAAATTATTACTGTCATCAAGTTCCTTCAATCCGTATATTATATCTGAATCGAGCATCAGACTTGTTTTAATATTTCTTCTTTTAACAACTTTGCGTGTCTTTGCAAAATTTGCCCATTTGATAATAATTTTTTGTACGTCTTCAATCAGGACAGGCTTACCGAGATAATCGTCCATACCTGCATTGATGCACTTATCTTTATCTCCGTGCATTACATTCGCAGTCATTGCAACGATTGTCGGTTTCTCGTCACTTTTCCAGTTCGCATTAATATATCTTGTTGCTTCCAATCCATCCATTTCCGGCATTTGAATATCCATTAATATTAAATCGTATCTCTGTCTTTTCAGAGTCTCAATCACTTCTATACCATTACCAACTACATCAGCTTTGTAACCCAGCTGAGATAGAATTTTAAGAATTAATTTCTGATTAATTATGTTGTCTTCCGCAACGAGTATTTTTATAGGAAATGATTTCGATAATTCTTTATTTAATACAACATTCTTTTCTTTCTCAATTTCAATCTTATCATCTTTTAATATTGTATTCACAATTATATTATATAACTGTGATTGTTTAATCGGTTTCGAAACTAAAGCCGACAAAAGGATTTTAGTTTCTGACTTATCTACGTCCAGAGTTCCTGCCGACGTCAGCATTATAATAGGAAGTTCTTCTTTAGTTCTTAATTCACGTATTCTTCTGGATAGCTCCATACCATCCATTTCAGGCATGAGCATATCGAGAATTGCAATATCAAACGGATCATTATTCGCTAACCATGCAAGGGCGTCTTCGCCTCTCGATGCGGCTCTTGGAATCATACCCCAGTTTCTGCACTGCAGAGTCAGAATTTGTAAATTTGTATCATTATCATCGACTATTAATACCCTTTTATTCTTTAAAGCAGGTAATGACGATTTCAGAAATATTTTCGGCGGATTGATGTGTGAGATTTTTGTTTTAATAGTAAAATAAAATGTTGAGCCCTCTCCTTTTACACTTTCAACCCATATTTTACCGCCCATTAATTCTACCAGTCTTTTACAGATTGCAAGACCGAGTCCAGTTCCGCCATATTTTCTTGTTGTTGATGAATCAACCTGAGTAAATGACTGAAATATTTTTTGTAATTTATCATTTGGAATACCGATTCCTGAATCTTTAACAGAATATTGAAGAACAATATCATTATCTTCCTGTTGTATTTTATCAACGCTTACGAATATTTCACCTTTCTCGGTGAATTTTATTGCATTATTTACGAGGTTCACAAGGACCTGTCTTAATCTCGTAACATCTCCTATAATAAAATCAGGAACATCAGAATTAATCAGGTGCAATAAATCTAATCTTTTCTTAACAGCTTCAGGAGCCAATAATTCGAAAGCATCTTCGATGCATTCTTTTATTTCAAACGGGTTTTCTTCAAGCTCCATTTTACCCGATTCTATCTTAGAAAAATCAAGTATATCATTTATGAGAGTCAGTAAAGTATCACCGCTTACTCTTATGGTTTCTATATATTCGCGTTGTTCGGGTGTTAAATTAGTTTCAAGTAAAAGACCTGTCATACCAAGAACTCCGTTCATCGGCGTTCTGATTTCGTGACTCATCGTTGCTAAAAATTCAGATTTTGCTCTTGCTGCCTCTTCTGCCGTTTCTTTAGTTTTAATTAATTCCAATTCGGAATTTTTCCTGTCCGTAATATCCGTATAAATTCCGTATAATCCGAGTATTTTTCCGCTTTCGCTGTAAAACAATTTCGAATAAGCTTCTACCCATATAAAGTTTCCTGCCTTAGTCCTGATTCTTACCTGGTATCTGTTAAAATTAGTCCTTTTTTGAAGTATTTGCTCAAAATTTGAATCATTAATATTTAAATCATCCGGATGAATGAAGCTTCTGTATGATTTTCCGAGTGATTCTTCGTGTGTCCACCCTGTAATATCAGTCCAGTAAGAATTTATAAAAACCCATTTCCCTTTTTCATCTGTCTGGAAAACAACATCCTGCAAATTATTAGCAAAAAATTTAAATTTTTCATCAACAAAAAGCATTTTCCCATCTTCTACATCTTTTTGTTCTATATATTTTGTAACTAAATCTACCAGTTGTTCTATATTTAACTCATCTAATTGTTGTTTATCTATTCCCTTATTTTTATATAAATATTTTGCAATGTCTCTTAATGAAAAAAGTAAATATTTTTGTTTCTTTGATTCCGCATATAAAAGCTCATTTGAATTTTTTAAATCATCTGCTATCAATTGCAAACTTCTGATTTTTTGCATGATTTCAGCTTCGTATTTTGTATACGTTTCATCTACATCTTCAAAAAGATTTTGTAAATTTATAAGAAAATCTTTTGCATACTCGGGTACTTTAATAAACGAATTTATTTCTTTTATCCAGGAAAGAGTTAACTGAAGTTGTTCTGTATTCTCAATCTGTAACATCGTTTTTAGCTGTTCTATTAGTGTGATATTTTTCATATTTTTACGCATTTTTGGATATTAATAGTATGCAAACTATATTTTATTTAAGTTTACTATTTTCTCCCAAAATACCCAACTCAAATAATCAATTTAATAACTTAAAATGAACATTATTCTATGTTCTTTGCACATATTTCCTATCTCTTAATAACAAACAGGCAAATAGCATACCAATATTAATTAAATTTTTAGTTTTGAGAAGAATTTCTTGATTTAATTGAATTCAGCTTAATTACAAGCTTTTTAGCCTGAACTTCAGAAAGGAATAAAAAAATAAGTAAAATCTAAATTTCTGAAGTTTTTGTTTTTAAATATTAAACTTGAGTATCTAATGACTATTTTATTAAATCACTTATAATTTTCATAGTTTCAGAATATTTCGCTTCAAGTTGATAAATTTTTTCCGAAATATTGTTTAAATCGTTATTTTTACCACTTAATTCGATGTCTTTACAAATGGACGCGATTTCTTTCGCCCCGATATTTAAACTTGCACCTTTTAAAGCGTGCGCAGCCTGAGAGAGTTTCAGCGGCTCTTTTAAAATTGCATTTGCTTTTATATTTTTGAATAATTCGGGGTACTGGTCGTTATATAATCCTATTATTTCTTTAAAAAATGCGTCCCCGTCTTCCCCTCCAAGCTCTTTTAAATTATTTATGACATCTAAATCCAGATACGTACTTTTATCTGTTTCCATAATATTTTATTTAAATTTATTAAAGAGTTCCTCTTAAATCCTGTTCCCTTTCAATTGCTTCGAATAATGCCTTGAAATTCCCCTTCCCAAAACTTCTTGCACCTTTTCTTTGAATCACTTCAAAAAAAAGTGTTGGTCTGTCCTGTACGGGTTTCGAAAATATTTGTAATAAATATCCGTCTTCATCTTTATCTACCAGAATATTTAATTTCTTTAATTTTGGAATATCTTCATCGATTTTTCCGATTCTATCTTCCAGCGTCTCATAGTAAGATTCAGGTACGGATAAAAATAATATTCCGCGTCGGTTTAAAGCTTCTACTGTTTCCAGAATATTAGCCGATGTTAATGCTATATGCTGCACGCCTGCGGATTTATAAAAATCTATATACTCTTCAATCTGTGATTTCTTTTTTCCTTTTGCCGGCTCGTTAATAGGAAATTTTATCTTTCCTGTTCCATTTTGCATTACCTTGCTCATCAAGGCAGTATACTCTGTGGAAATATCTTTATCATCAAAAGAAATCAACTGGCTGAATCCCATAGTCTCGCCGTAAAATTTAATCCAATCGTTCATATAACCGAGTTCAACATTACCAACTATATGGTCTATTGACCTCAATCCCACGCTTTCAATATTTTCGATTGAACGACTGCCGGGTTGAATAAAACCAGGCAGAAAAATTCCTTTGTAATTTTTTCTTTCTATAAAACTGTGTATTGTGTCTCCGTAAGTTTTTATAGATGATTTAATAATTTTGCCGTTTTCATCGCTGAATTCTGTAGGCTTTAAAACCGGTACAGCACCTCTTTTTGTAGATTCAATAAATGACTTTTCTGAATCATCAACTTCAAACGCAATATCCTTTACACCATCTCCATGCAATTTAATATGTTCCGGTATTTCTCCTTCATTTTGTAATGGAGAAGTTAATACAAACCGGATTTTTCCTTGCTCAAGCAAATACTTCGAAGAATTTTTATTACCCGTTTCCAAACCGCTGTATGCGGTTAACTTAAAACCCATTACATATTGATAATATACCGAAGATTGCTTCGCATTACCAACATAAAATTCCAGATGATCTATTCCTTTTAAAGGTAAGAAATCATTTTTGCCGTTATTTCTTTTGTCTAAATCCATATTTTTATTTTATTATTTTTTCTATGGTTTAAACAATGTAATTCAATAAAAAATGCCTTATCAATATTTATAATCACGTGGGTCAATGCCCAGTTTTGAAATCTTCTGTCTTAAACTCACAGGATGAAAATTAATTGCCTTTGCCGTCGCTGCAACATTTCCTTTGTGTATTTTCAAATGCTTTTTGATAAAATTAATCTCAAATTCTTTTATGGTTTCTTCTTTATTATCATTATAATCCTCGGAATATTTTTTTTCATTAATAACACCCAATAAATTTAACGGTAAAAGGTCCGGTGTGATTTTTGAATTTTCAGCTAATATCGAAACACGTTCAACCACATTTTTCAATTCCCTGATATTGCCGGGCCAGGAATAAGATAAAAGAATATCTTTTGTGGATTTATCCACGGCAGGCACCGGCTTTTTATTTTTATCACAAAAATCTTTAAGGAATTTTCCGAAATAATATTCAATATCTTCTGTTCTTTCCTTTAAACTTAAAAGATGGAATTCAAAAACATTTAACCTGTAATATAAATCTTCTCTGAATTTTCCTTCGGCTATCATTTTCTTTAACTCCTGATTCGTTGCAGCTATTATTCTTACATTTGTTGATTGGGTCCTTGTATCTCCTACTTTGGAAAATTCTCTTTCCTGTAATACTCGTAAGAGCTTTATTTGCATCAATGTATCGATTTCAGCAATTTCATCAAGAAAAATCGTACCGTTATCAGCAATTTCAAAATATCCTTTATGATCTTTTATAGCACCCGTAAAAGAACCTTTAACATGCCCGAATAATTCAGATTCGAGTAGCTGTGTCGGAATTGCAGCACAATTCAGAACTACAAACTGCTGTTCCTTTCTTGTACTGTTCTTATGAATATATTTTGCCAATACTTCTTTTCCGGTTCCGTTTAATCCTGTAATTAAAATCGTTGCATCAGTCTTTGCTACTTTCTTTGCCTCCGTTAACATCGATTTTACAATCTTACTTGCCGTACCATATTCATCATCAGCATCTTTTACTACATCTCCGACTTGTTCAAGTTTTTGTTTTAGTAAAATATTTTCATGCATTAGTGAAATTCTTTCCAGACCCCTATGGACTGCAAGAAGCAACTCTTCCTTATCTATGGGTTTTGTTAAATAATCGAATGCACCCAATTTGATAGCATCTACAGCCGAACGTATGGTTGCAAATGCTGTTATCAATATGACTATAAAATCCGGCTCAATCCTCAAAGCAAGTTCGGTTAATTCAATACCGTTCATTCCGGGCATATTGAAATCCGTCAATAAAATGTCATATTTAAATTCCTTTATTTTCTCAATAGCCTTGTTACCATCAGATACAGTAGTTACGGTGTGCCCCGCATCTTCGAGGACCTTCTTCATGATAACTATAGAAGTGATTTCATCATCTACTACTAATATTTTCGCCATATTATATTTATTGGTTGTTTAATATGTAAAATTACACAATTTAAGCTATTAAAAAAAAGTTTTAATTTACCCCTCTTTCAAGCGATAAATGTTAAATGTTAAATGTTAAAGCAAACAACCTATCTAAAAATTAGTCACATTTATTATCGTAATTCTAACTATTCTTTTTAGCAGTTGAAATAATTTTACCGGTTATTTTAATTATCTCATCACAATCAAATAATAATGAATCAGAAGATTTTTTATCTAAATATTTTGTATCAGTAAGTAATCGAATCCAATATGATGTTTCTCTGGCTTCTTTGTGTGCAATATAGACTTTATTTAAAAAATCCTTTTTACTTATCGCGCCAACTGCTTCTTCAATATTAGCCCCGACTGATGTTCCGCATCTTAATATTCGTTTCGATAAAACATTTTCGTTTTTCTCGTAACACAAATATTTAAATAAATTGATTATCCTTATAGCAAACTTATATGTTTTATCTTTAATTATATTATCTTTATCATACATTTTGATAAAAAATAATTTAAAAAATTTAACAATTAATATTTAACTTTAAGAATTAAGCTTTTAATTTTAACTTTAGATTTTACTTTTTAGTTTTTGTTTTTAGTTTTTAGTTTTTAGCTTTAACATTTAACATTTATGACTTTATTACTTGATTAAAGCCATCGATTTTGTTTGTATCTTTACTCCGTTCACTTCCAGAGTATAAAAATAAACACCACTCGAGAATGAACCCGCATTCCAGTTCGTTTCATAAGTGCCGACCGTCAGTTCTTTATTAACTAAGGTATTGACAAGCCTTCCAAGTACATCATAAATTTTTATTTCTACAAATCCATTCTTCGGTATCTGGAATTTTATATTCGTGACAGGGTTAAACGGATTCGGATAATTCTGATTCAATACAAATTTAGCGGGTACTTCCGAACTTATTTGCTTAACATCGACACTTCCGCCTGCATCTGTAATTCTTTTAACGAAATCCTGATAATATTGATTTGCAATCAAAGAATCATAAATGATAAGCACGTTTTCATCATTTCCGGATTGTGCCGAATTTGTAAAATTAAATGAACCTGTTTCCACTACGGGATTTCCTGCAAGAGTATCCGCATCCACTAACAAATATTTATCATGGAATAAATATGAAGAATTATAATTATCTTTAAAAACTTTCGCGGGCGGATTCCAGTTGTAAGTAGGATTTCCGCTGATACCTTTCATTTCAGCATAAATTAAATAACCGTTGGCGCTGTCAGCACCGACCTGACCTCTGTCAAATACACCTCTAACCATCCGTGTAGGATAATAGTATTTTGTTTTCATTTTATTTTCTATTGTCAAAAGTGTAAAATCATACATACAGAAATTTATAGACTTATCCGCCCCGTCTAAAACTGTCATTATTTTTGACATAATATTGTCGGAAGGTGAAAAATAACATTCTATTCTTTTACCGTTCACATTGAAAATATGCGGAGTGTTGTCGAGCTTTTGAGTCCCGAATTTTGCTACCGAAGGATTATTTACATCGTTATGTGAGCCCCACATTTCTTCAAATTCTCTTGTGTAAGCATTACAAAGAGATTCATCCTGAATGAAAATTGTATTTTCTATATCCTGATAAAATTGTTGATATGTAATATTTGCTGAACCTGTCCATATCCATTTTTTCGCATAAGAATTTTCATTCGTATTCCTGCCGTCAAAAACAAAAAATTTATTGTGCATTAAATCACTCGTGGTTGTTCTCTGCTGTACCCTGATTCCTGCATTCATTAAATCCTGCATCAGACTTTGCGGAGTCCGTGAATCATATACTACCCTGATTTTGATACCTCGTATCATTGCGTTAATCAAAGCTTGTTTGATATTCGTTAAATCATTGAATGAGTAAATTGCGAAATCAATTGAGTATTGAGCTGAATCAATTCTCTGAATAAGTCTCGTCTGGTAATCAGCACTTCCGACAGCTTTGTTATTAGGCAATGCGACAGAAGTATCCACAGGATAATTAAAATATACTTCCCACTTGCCGGTCGAACCTGTGTGCGATTGTGTTGCAAAATACTTTGGAGTATATGTACTCGTTCCCGACGTATTAGTGGACGATATAGTCGCATAATAAATTTTTCCCGGTTGTAAACCGTTTAATACGATTGAGTGATTAGTAACAGGTGAAGCATTATAAGCTGAATCAGTATATACTACCGCCTGACTAATTGAATCAGAAACAAAATATTTTACTTTTGTATCACCGGTTGAAAGAGTTGTAAAAGAAATTGTAACGCTGTTTTGTGAAATATTTGATTCCATAGGTGTTGTAGCAATATTTGGTCCGCCCGATTGAGTTGTTAAATCGTTTAAATCTCTCGGTAAAATCTGATAACCTGTATTATATGGAATTGTAGTAGTATACTGGCTCATAACCGCTACCATATTGAACGGATAAGCTGGAATCATAGTGTTTGCAATGTTAGATGAAGAATATATTCTTACCTGGCAGGAATCCGTTCCTACAAAAATCCAGTAATTGGTTCCGCTCGCTGATGTCGTCCAAGTTGTAGCAACAGCTCCGCCTGTAGTTTTAACATTCGTTATACCGTTTATTTTTATAAGCATTCCTTCCCATTGTTCCCCGCTTCTGGCTTGTGTAGGAGTGATTGCAATCGGGGTTGGTGTTGTGATTCCCTGTGCTATGACGTGAAATGAATCCACAGGAGACAATTCTATTAAACCGCTATAGTTGGTGACTAATCCTGTTACAACTATACTATCACCCCGTATAGCACCGTTACCGAATGCCGCATCAAAAGCAACAAGACCGGCAGTTGGAACCTGAAAATATTTTATAGCAGTTGTCCCTGACATTAATTCATTTGTCGTTGTTACAACTCCCTTCACAGTAACATGCTGTCCATTATGAATCGGGACACCATTGGCATCGAGTATCCTGATTGAATCAATAGGATATACCTGCGAAAATGTAAAATTCACAAGTAATATCAGAAACGAAATTGTGAAAATAATTTTTTTCATTTTTTTCTTTTATTTTAATTAACAATATTATTTAATATTTTAAATTTAATTTAATTTAGAACCATACATCCTCATTGCAGAAGTCACAATTACACCGTTCGGTTCTTCCGCCATATTCCTTTCTATTTCTTTTTTTACAGTAGCCTTATCATCTTTTAATCCTTTTTCTATTGTGCTCTTCTGATATACTACAGTGTAAGGATTCAAATATTTGTATTCGTATTTAGAAATTATATCCTGAAACTTCGGAAGATTTTTTACCCATAAAAAGGATTTATCATCCCAGAAAACTAATTTCCAGTCTTTGCTTTTACAAAAATAAGAAATTATTGTCGTTTCCATTTCCTGCGGTGCCCGCACTAAGTCAGGAGCAAGATATATAGCATAATCTATTCCGTACTCATCAAGCTTTTGTTCAAATCCGGGTCCTTTGCCGAGTATCTGGTTATATTTATTAAATATATCATCATTTAAATTTCTGCTGTCTATAAAGTTTTTCTTATCAGGAAAATTCCAGACAAAAAATCCCCCGGTTCCGAAATGATTAAATATTTTATCTCCTTTTTCGACAACTTTGCTCTCTTTCATAAAATCAAACATTTGTGTCGGGATAAAATCCGAGTTTATTCCAAAACCCGATATCCTGTAATACTTGAGATGCTTTAAATATAAGTCATTATTTGAGATTAATACACACAAATAAATAAGTATAATACTGGCAGCTACATTTGGAACGGGATTATTCCTCAAAATATCCTGAAATTTCCGGCTTTTGATTGCATTAATAAAATAATTAATCGTCACAGCTATGAAAATAAAAACTATTAATACATAATCTACTGTGAACCTCATAGCCCGTACAGAATATACTGCGAAAAATAAGTAAACAAGTGCAGGAAAAATATCCTTTTTTTTAAAAGCATAATATAGCGTGAGTACTCCGGAATATAATAACCACTTGTAAATTAATGAAACAAAGCTGTCAGTATACTTATTACTGAATGGTGAAACCCATTCGTTAACCGTTTCAAGCATTTTCATTTTAGTATGCTCATATGCATAAATATATGTCTGGTAAAAATTAGGATTCACGAGCATAACCAGTATAGAAGCAAGTAATATCAGTAATAACCTGACTAAATCAGGTTTAGATAAGGCAGGTAATTCTTTATTCGAAAATCGTCCCGGATATAAAAACATAATAACTTCAGATGCTACGTATAAGCCCATTAAACTCATTCCCGCAATTATACCCATGTGCATATTAGCCCAAATTAAAAATATCAAAGGTAAGAAATAAAGTATCTTATAATTAGACCTGTTAATGTACCTATACTGAACAAAGATTAATAAAAGCAAAGCAAAAAAGAGATATGTCATAAGATGCGGTCTGGGAGACAGCCTGTCTATTATTCCGAATGCAATCAAAATTAAAAATAGTATGCTGACCAGGTAACCTATTTTCAATTTTCTCAAGATTACAAAATAAATATAAAAAATTGCAAGTAATAAAATAGTTCTTAAAATTGACAATCCGGTGTATCCGCTGAATGACCAGACGGAATATGTCAAAACATCCCAGCCCCACTCGAACGGCATCCAGACCTGACCCTGAGTCATATAACCGAAAATGTCCGTAGAGGGAACATTGTGCGTCTGTATGATATACCTTCCTGTTGCCATATGCCAGAATACGTCATCGTCCCCAGTAATTTTATAAGTCGAAAAATAGCATATAAATATTCCGAAGCAAAGTAATAATAAATAATCAAAATACTTTTTATTCGGATTAATTTTTTCTACGGGTTTTATTGTAACTTTTTTTGTTTTGCTCATTTAATATACCTTCTTAAAGTTTTCTGCTATATCATTGATTATTTTACCGTCAGGTTCTTCAATTAATTTTCTTCTCAATTCGCCTGTGACTGCCAGCCTGTCGGAAATATATTTTTCATTCAGAGTTTTCTGTTCAAATAAAAAATTATATGGTGAAACAAATTTATACTCGAATTGAGATATTATATCCTTAAATTTAGGAATATTTTTCACAAATAAAAATGACCTGTCATCCCAGTAAACAAGTTTCCATTTATTATTTTCTTCTGCCAGATATGATATAATATTTTTTTCTATTTCACCGGGATTGTAAATCAAATAAGGCGTACTGTATATCACATAATCGACATTGAGCTTTTCAAGTAATAACTCAAAACCATATTTTTTTAAATCTATATTTTTATAAAGATAATATAAGCTGTCGTTCAGATTGCGGCTGTCTATAAAGTTTTTGTTCTCAGGAAAATTCCATATGAAATATCCGCCAATTTTCAGATTATTAAACGGACGTGAGCCGATTTTATCTATATTTTCCTTTGTAATAAAATCGAACATTTTCTTCGGAAAGAAATTTTCATTCACTCCGAAACCTGTTTCTCTGAAATAGTTGCCCAGATATTCTTTATAAATAGTATTGTTGTAAATATTAAAAATCAAATAAATAATTCCAATAAAAATTATAGTTTTGGAGATTATATTTTCAATTACCTTATCAAAATTAAATTTAGAAGTCAGAAAACTTATAGATATCATCCAGAATATAAAAATTGTAATCATAAAATCAGTAATGAACCTCATTGCCTGAATCGAATATATACCAATCACAATGTAAACAAGTACCGGAAACAATTCTTTTTTTCTGAATGAATAATAAAAAATTACAAGCCCCGTAATAAGAAAAAATAAATAAATTATTACGTTATAATAATAAATATTCGAAGAAGAAAAGGGAGATTTCCATTCGTTAATTTGCTCGAGTAAATCCATTTGAGAGTGTTTGAACGTGTAAATGTATGTATTAATAAAATTCGGATTTATAAGTAAAACTGCTGCTGAAATTATGAATGTGATTACAAGAAATTTAATTTTCCTTATTAATTCTTCAGAGATATTTTTTCGGTTAATTATAAAAGTTTCTATAAGCTCAGATATGCAATAGAGTGCAAAAATTAAGATTCCGGTCAAAACACCCATATGAATATTTGCCCAAATCAAGAAAATGGAAGGCATTAGAAACAGAAATTTTTTTTCTCCGGTATTATTATATTTATGTCTGAAAAAAATATAAATTATAAGTATGAGAAAAAAATATGTAGCAATCTGCGGTCTTATCGAAAGTCTTGTGAGAATTCCGAATATGAGCAGAATTGAAAAAGGTATTATAACGGAAAAACTTAGATTCTGTTTCCTTAATATCAGGATTATAATGAAAAAAATTGAAAGCACAATCACCGTTCTGAAAACCGATAGTGCGTAAAATCCGCCAATACTGTAAATCATGAAAGTGATTACATCCCAGCCCCATTCGAAAGGAATCCATTTCATTCCGCCGGAAATAAATCCAAAAACATCGGATGATGGAATTTGTCCGTTTTGAATAATATATCTTCCGGTTGCAAGATGCCAGAAGACGTCATCATCCTGAAACAATTTAAAAGTAGTTATAACGGAAATTAAAACTAAAAATGCAAATAATAAGAGATAATTAATGATAGGATATTTATCATTACCTTTTATGAGGAGTAGTTTTTTTTTTACTTCTTGCAAATATTAAATTCGAAAAATTTTATAATAATTATTATTAAATATTATCTGATATAATTCTTATCAGTCCCGATAGAAAAAATATCTGTCATCATTTATTCAGACTCAAATTTAATTAAGGTCTGTAGATAATTTATATCTTACAATCCTGTTATTTCCTGCATCAGCTATGTACAGAATTTTATTATAATGAGCAACACCCATAGGTGAATTCAACTGATGGACACCCGTTCCGGGAGTTCCGAAAGATTCGATTAATAATTTCCCGGCAGGACTGAACTTATACAAATGATTCCTGAGTGCATCAGCAACAAATATATTAAAATTTACATCCTGTGTAACCGCGTAAGGTGTTCCGAATTTAGTGGATGCAATATCCTGCAGCGGAGAATTAAATTTAGGGTCAAAAGAACCGTTAGCATCGTTATAAACAAAATAAATAACTTTATTTAATGAAGAGGTATCATAAGTATTTCTTGTAATAATAAAATCGGTTGAACTGTTTTTGGCAACAGATATACCCGAAACATTTTCTAAAGAATAAAAGCTGTTTCCCGATGTCTGAAACCCTGTAAATTTTTCCGTATGTGTAACGTACTCAATTCCCTGAACTTTTAATATAGCGTTTCCGTGATCAATTCCGATAGGGTCGCTGGGTCCTATTCTTGTTAATAAATATGTATTATCCGGATAAACCGAAACACCAGTATATTTTCTCAGTTTACTTGAATTTGGAGTCGGATATAAACTCGTAATCAGAGATATTGTTCTTGCATTCGCGACCAAACCGCCTCCCTCAACTAACTTCAGTCTGTATAAAACAGTAATTGTATCCAGTACTGTTACCGAATCTCCTAAAACAAGCAAATCAAAATTATAATCCTGTGATATTTTTTTTGGAAAAATATTTGCACTGAATAATTTTGTACTTAGTTTATCTCCGGCAAAATCCAACTGGACTACACCGTTGTTCTTTGTATCGCAGACGTATACTATCTGGTCATTTCCGACTATTATATCCTGAGGGAAATTAAATCCCGTCCAAACCGGCGCCTGCAGGACATATGTAGTATCGTTTACAGTAATTATACCTCCGCCGCTTGTAACCGGAAATTGGTCCAAATCAAGCCTGTCCCCGCAACCACAGAGTATGATTAAAGGTAACAGAAGAATCAATAACAAACTTTTTTTCATCTTGTAAATCATTTATATTTTGTTTTTCCTTTTCTGAAAAAGGAATGATTTTAAATTTATATTTATCTTCGCAGCAAAATTGCTGCCGGAATTTTTTAATTTTTCGAAGGAAACATAATGTTCATTGATAATCTCTGTGCATACCCAAGTTCTTTATATTTGGCGATGGAATAATCAAGATTCGTTCTTGCAAAGGAAATAGGAAATTTCATTCCCGCACCTGCCGAAAAACTTTCGGCATAAACGTTAAATTTATAACCGCCCCGTATATACAGAAAATCTTTATACGCATATTCCGCACCCACATTTAAAAATTCCGCATTGTCATTCGGACTGTTCAATTGTATACTTGTCGTAATCCTGTTCCTCTCATTCATCCATGGTTCAAAAGCAAAACCAATCCTGAATAAAGTCGGAGGTGGAAATTTCTGGAAATTGTCTGCTACCCTGCCTTCAATTAAATTTACACTTCCAGAAGGACCTACCTGTGAACCAAAATTAGAAATAACAACTGCAAATCTTGAAGTCCCTAAACCTGTTTTATAATAAGTTGCAAGGTCACCAACTACTGTTTTAGTAGTTAATTCTCCGAGATTTTCCTGAACATATTTTACTGTTGCTCCGAACGAAAATTGATCTGTCATCTTTCTTGAATAACTTAAGCCCATAGCTATATCTGAAAATCTGAAATAATCTCCTGTCCCTTCCGGCTGAATTTCCGTAGTCACTTTCATATCTTCCGTTCTTAATGAAGTCACGCTTAAACCTAATGCATTATTACCGAAATGCATAACACCTCCGAAATATTCGAGACGCGTATCTACGAACCACTCAGTATGCGAGAATGTAATTCCGTTTTCTTTGAATAACACCAGGCCGGCAGGATTATATTGCAACGCAGATATGTCGTCGGCAACCGCAACAAAAGTTTCCCCCATAGCCGTGCCCCTTGCCCCGTTTCCGATTTTAAGAAACTGCAATGATGAGGTTCCTGTCCTTTGTCCGCCGAGATTCGGTAGCAATTGAGCAATTCCCTGCTGGTAAACCGTAAATGTACATTGAAAAAATATCAATAAATAAATTATTTTTTTCAATCCTGTTACTTTAATTTTATTCAATTTTGTATTTTTAAACTTTCTTAAACTTTCAATTTAATATTATAACTTTAATGTAAATCCAAATCTTATTTGCCTTGGAGTTAAATACCTCGCAGGGTTATAAGGATAAGGGTCAACAGGAGACTGCAATTCAGGATAAACCGGATCGTTCCAGCTGTTAGGAGTCGGATCCCCGAACTGATAGGCTCTGCCTGTTATTGGATTTATTATAGTTGAATTAGTATTGTTTAATAAATTCTTAATGGAAAAATTAATCACAAAATCCATTCCATACACTTTAATGGCTTTGTCAACATCAACGTCGATATAGAACCAGTTATCTCCGATATCCCCGTAAATATTATTATAATCAACAGTGTATTCAGGTCTTCCGTTTTCAAGTGTTCCGGTTAATATTTCGGGTGTATATCTCTTTCCTGATTCAAAAAATATTCTTGTTTTAATATTAATGTCATCAAGAACGTTCCTTCCGAATCCGAAAATACCTTTTCCTTTTTCAATTGAAAAGAATAAATTTGCACTTGCCTGAAAAGGCCTGTCCCAGGGCAGATAATTTTCAGAAATAGTTTCCTGAGCACCCTGAGTGACTATTAAATAACCCTGGTCTGATGAAGAACTTTTACCGGTTGCGACCGAATAAGTCAGATTGAATCTCCCGTTAAACCATCTTGCTAAACGCTTTATATATTCAAGTTCAACACCTCTTGAACGTGCATAATCCTGGTTAAAATAACTTATAAAAGATTGCCCGATATATCTTCCGCTATTTATTATGATATTTTTTGTTGAAACATAATCATAAATATTTTTATAATATGCCGTGAGAGTTAACACGTCATCATTTGTAAATTGATTTCTGAGTCCGAGTTCGTAAGAAACTGTAGTCTCTGGATTTAAATCCGGGTTTCCGAATTTTTGAAATGTTGACTGAGCTTCCTGCGGATTTAATTTTGCATAAACAAATTGCGGCTTCGGTCTTTTTGAGAAATGTCCGTATGAGAAAAATAATGTCTGGTTATCCGTTATCGGATGTGATATTCCGAGTCTTGGCGATATTCTTCCTTTCCATCTTCTTCCGAATAAATTATATGTATCTTCTTCATATTTTTTTCTGATATCATCAGGTATAGTTACTACCGCGGGATTGTTCACAGCATCATCTACAAATTTTCCCGGCAACCAGTAATCGAATCTTAAACCGTAATTTAAAATCATACCTTTATATTGAAGTGAATGCTGAACATATGCATCACCGAACGCAGGATATACTTTATAAACATCATTGTTTAATCCCATAGGTTTAATCCACGGCTCATAAATATCTATAAGCTGCATTTCCTGAAAACTCGTTTCAATCCCTGCTTTTAATTTACTCTTAGGTGTAAAATTATTCGTGTAATCAGCCTTCGCAGAATATTCGATTACGTAATGGTCATGCCAGGTGTAAGGATTTCCTATGTCATAAAATCCGTCACCGGGGATAATACCTGTATGCAAAGGGTCAATATAATAATATTTAAAAGGAGGCTTCGTTATATCAAGTGGTTCTGTATATTGATTCCACGGTGTTCCGTTAGCGTCTGCCCTTAAGTTTGTATAAAACCTGTTTAGCTTTATTTCATAATATGATTTCGGACTCGTTGTGTGAGACCATGTTAAAGTGTGGAAAATAGAATTTTGAGTATATGTATTTGCATTATCGAGTAAATCCTGAAAATTAAATTGATATCCCGGTGACGGCTCGACATATTCAAGGTTTGTTTGCAGTGTGCTCGAATTCTGATTTATAGTTACGGATTGATTGAATGAATAAGTTAATTTCATTTGCGGATTAAATCTCCATGTGATTTTGCCTAACCAGTACCAGTTATTATCCTGCCTTGGTGCAAATCGTGTTCCTCCAAATGTAGAAGAATATACGTGATTCGCTAATCCCGAACCGGCATCCCAGAGCCCTTCCTGTTTTAACCTGTTAACATAAAATCCGTCGGAAATACCCATATAAAAATTACCGAAAAATGTAATTTCACCCGGAGGTTTTATTTTCAGTGCCTTGAATAAATATTTCGAAATAGGCTCAGGACCACCGAGATTGAATTCAACTACATCTGAATTAAAACTCGTGCTGCTGTTTTTATTAAATCCTAAATTATCCCTGTTGTATGATAAAAAGAAATTGTATTCCGCGTATTTTCCTTCTTTCGTTCTTGCATTAATAACACCGCTGGTAGCCTGCCCGAATTCAGCATTGTATCCGCCCGTTATAACTTCTACTTCTTCGAGAGAATTTGCTGACAATTGTAAACCGAAACCTGTACCGGATAACGGGTCCTGTACATTTACACCATCGAGTAAAAAAGAATTTTCATAATTTCTGCCTCCCCTTATATAGATTTCATTATCATCCATAATCACACCTGCCTGCTGGGTTACTATATCCTTAATATCATTTACAGAAGACTTGGATATATCATCACTTGAAATAATATGATTGCTCGATGTCATTTCTATATCAAGTAACGGGCGGTCACCAACTACAACAATTTCCTGGTCAACAGAAAACGATGTAAAATTCAGACTCACATTTAATTCTTTTTGCTGTCCTTCGTTGACTTTAATGTTCGTATATTCGACTGTACGGTATCCGATATATGCAACTACAATAGTATATGTGCCTTCACTTACTTTTTCAATCTTATACTTGCCATCAGCCTCCGACACAGCCCCAAGATACGAACCTTTGATTTTTATCGTTACTCCTTCGAGAGGTGTATTCGTAGAATCTTTTGCGATTCCGAATATTGACCCTGTGGGTGTTTGTGAAAATATTATTTCTGATGATAATAACATCATCAGGATTAGTAGAAATTTTTTCATATATTACTAATGATTAAAACTTTATAATTTATAAACCTTTTACTTAGAAAAATTTCCTGCGATTTACATTTGATTTATATTTCATACTTCCATATCCAAAATCATTGAACAACACATGTTTTATAAATGAATTCGAAGCATTAACATCACCATTTAAATAATATATCGGCATGAACATGAAAACGAGATTCGTATTTACTGCCGGACTCTTTAATCCTATATAAGAAATATCAGTGCAGTTAGGTCTGCTTGGATTTGGATTCATCTGGTAAATCATTTCAGCTATACCCGGAGGATTTGTTGCCGGATAAAATCCATTTGTATGAGCAAGTATAGAATTGCAATATAAGTTCGGATAAGCATTATCAGCTGAAAATACTGTATCGCCCGGTAAATTAAGCTGTGTAAAGCAAGATGTTTTAATACTATCTATCGGAGCAAAATTAAACAATGCGCCCTGCACGACTGTAATATTTGGCATTCCAGATGACCAGAAAACTTTACCGCCCGTATTAATATAATATGGTAATGAATTTTGTGCTAAATTTAAATTCGGGTCATCATTCGGATTTGCTCCGCCATTCCTGTTACCAATCCACATCACGATATTAAATAGTTTCAGAGTTTCTATGAACATCGGATTTATAATTTTAGGAATTAAAGCACCATTGTTAGATTTTATATCGAGTGTATTATAACCAATCGTATCCATTACCTGTACTAAATAATTATTCAGTGCATCAAGCTCTCCTATTACAGTGGGCATATCTTTAATAACTAATATTTTCGCAGTTACATTTTTTACATAAAATGATTTAGTACTGTCAACCGGCATTCGTACTATCGGACTGAATGCGTGCGCATTATCCTGTGCCTTCATATAAACAATATTATTGCCCGGAACAAGACCGCTGTCACTCGTTAATGTCATTATATTTATTGTACCGGAAACAGGTTTGAAATGCAGCGTATCATTAATAGAATATAAATAATTTAATATTGTATTGTCGCCATCGGGGTCAGTACCTGTCCATTTTAAAGTTGCAACGGGATAAATAGTATCGGGTAAAACAAGTGCAGGGTCAAATACCATCGATGGAGGTGAATTTTGTACAGGATATCTGTTCGAAGCCGGAGTAGCATCAATAATACCTTTATCATCAACTGCTGCAACCCAAATTCTGAATGTGCTGTCCTGTCCATTTAATGAAAACTTAAATGTACTGTCGTTTTGTGTAGTAAATCCCCAATTCAGTGAATCGAAAGAAATTTTGAATCCAATAACAAAACCATTTGGACTATCACCCCACCAGGAGATTTTTTTAACTGTTTTTCCGGGTGCCAGAGTATCTCCGGGCAATGAAAATATTGATAAGTAAGTGTTTGGAGGTAAATGCTCCTTATTCCCTACTATCGGATCACTGCAGGAACTTACGAATACAAAACCGATAAAAAGAAAAATGAAAACGTAAAAATATTTCATTATTAAAAAATAAAAAATAAAAAATAGAAAATAAAAAAGAACCTAATTATTAATCTTATACCTGTTAGGTAATCTTAAGATTTTTTCTTGTTCCCAGGAAGTTGCCCGGGAACAAGAAAAATATTTAACTATAATACCACTTCACTATCTCACTATTTGATGAGCAACATTTTTTTAGTATCCGCAAACCTGCTTCCGTCTCTTCCGTCAGCGGTTAATCTTACAAAATATACTCCGCTTGCAAGGTCAGCTCCGTTAAAATCAATCAGGAAACTGCCTGCATTCATATTTTCATTAACGAGAGTTTGCACTTCCCTTCCCAATATATCATATATTTTAACAGTAACTTTTGAAACAGTTGGAAGTGAAAAACTTATTTTCGTAACAGGATTAAACGGATTTGGATAATTCTGATTTAATTTAAAACTCTTAATTTCAGATGAAATATTTTTCACTCCAACCGGTATTACTGTACCAAAATCAGCATTCGTTCTCGGACTTATTTTATAATTACTAAATGCATAATACATTATTCCCTGTACAAACGAAATTGAATCGTTTTGAGTTAATAATGTTTTGCCTGCGAGCACTCCATCCCATCCGTTCGTAAATGTATGATGTGCACCCGGAAGTAGAACCCTTGCTTCCGCATTAGTATAATCAACGACTGTGAATTCTCCATAATTTCTCCTGAATGTGGAATCTCTATAAGGTATATGCGAAAAACACGCAACACCTACATTCGCCTGTATACAGTCTATCCAAACTGGAGTATTTAATCTTACAAGAACACTTTCCCATTTTTTAATTGTCGTATCGCCGCCTTTTTTCGCATTAGATAAAACGGAAGCCGTTAAAATTTCAGCAGGCGGTAACGGATTTCCTGAGTTTAATATCTGCACGTCTGAAGGTGCGGCTGTTAAAATAGTATTCATTCCGTAAACATAAGTTACAGTTCCTCTGATTCTGACTCTTTGTCCTTTTTGTAATGCATCTGTCGGAGGTCCTGTTATCCAGATACCGCTGAAAGGACCTGTACCATTTTGAATGATAACTCTTGCCGGTTCTGAAACTGTTCCGCCAAGGCAATTTGAACCACAAACATAATTATAAAAATCTGTCGTGTCTGCAGTAACTATTCCTTCTATACCTCTTACTATTGCATTTTCATAACCCGAATGTCCACCATTGTTCGGACAATACTGAACCTGCTGAACAGAAATAGAATCACTCGCTTGCACAACATAGAATAACTTTGAATTCGATGTATCTGTCGGTAATAATCTTGTTAATCCCGATTGATTAGTAGCGCTGAAGTAATATTCAACAAGATTATTCAAAGCGGTTGGCGGAATCTTAGTTGTGTAAATGTTTCCACCTGCAAGACTTAAATTTTTATTTACGAAAGCTCCGTTATTTATTCTGTAATAAACGCTTGCATTAGTAAGTGTTGTTGTAGATTGTATTGTTACGGTAACCTGCACACTGTCGGACGGTGTCGGTACACCCGGAGATTTACTTGGTCCGGAAAGTTGTGCCGGAACGCCGCCTAAACTTAAATCATTAGGATATAATGGAACGATAACGTAAGGCAACTGATTACCAAGTACACCTTCATTATTAGAATTTATGATTACACCTCTGATGTAATTTACAACTGTACCCTGTGCAGGAACTGTCCATGGCCTCAAAGTATCCTGCGGAGGAGATGGAGATGTTGAATAGAAATTTGAGAAATCTCTAATATATAATTTATTTCCGTTTGCATCAACAATGCTGAAAGGTTGTCTGTTTACTAAACCGGGACCAACCACTACATTTCTGATTTCAACATACATCCCTTCATATTTTTCACCGCCAATATAATTAATTGTTCCTCCCGGGTTTGGATAATCTCCAATTGAGAAATCAGTTATACTTACTAATTTTGGAACGGGTCTTGGAGCTGTTGTTAATGAATTAATTGTAATAGGTCCGGAAGTATCGAGGGCTATTTGAGTTAAATAACCTGATTTACTTCTGTCGAGACCTGAAACAGCCGTCGACCAAAATTCCTGAACGATACCTTTTACAGTTATTATATTACCTGTATCTAAATTTTGTAAGAATGTATTTGTGTATCTTGTAGCCTGTCTTATTACAATTCCTCCATATACTCCGTTAGCAGTATCCTGTGCGTAACATTGCCAGCTTGTTGCCCCTCTTAATAATGAATGATAGACACCACCTATCGAAACTTGTGGCGGTGCGACAACCCTGCATGTAATTTGTATAGAATCCCCAATCATCGGTGACCAGTCTTTACCATATGTTAATGAATCATTTGAAACAGTTTCTATTTGTTGAATAGAAACGGTCAACCACGTCATAACATTTGCGATGACTACATACGAAAAGAATACTATCAAAATTAGCAGAGATAAATATTTTAGTTTTTTCATAATGTGTTTATTTAATTATTAGTAATTATTTTTTTAGTATAATATTGTTTATTATCAGATTACAAAATTTGGATAATAATGTTTAAAATTATAAAATGAATAGAACAATCAATAAAATTTCAAAATCAGATTATTCTATTATTTAACAATTAGAAATTTCCCCTTTTTGATTTCGCCGGTTTTATTATCTTTTACAGTAAACAGATAAAGCCCCGTCGCAACCGATTGCTGGTCTTTCGAAATTAAATCCCATGCATGTTCTCCCCCCGCAAATTTTTGTGTACCATCAGAATAAGTCTTAAACCACTGTATGTCATTTCCATTATAAGTGCTCGCATCGTGATGCAAAATCTGTACGAGATCCCCGGATAATGACCAGATTGTGATATCACAACTTGAAGGCAAATTAAAGAAATAAATTTTTCTCAAAACTTCTTTTTGTGATCCCGAACCATCCCAGTAAGCGCTCCCATAATAAGGATTCGGATACACACCAATATCAACACTTGAATTATCCTTAGGAGGAGTTCCTACAATAACTCTTTTTGTATTAGCAAGAAGACTGCTCTCTAATGATTCGACGCCCTGTGTAGGGTCGCCTTTATCATATGCAGTAACGGAATAAATATACTGAAACCCGTTCAGTTGATTTGGAAAATCAAATTTGTACCAGTATTTATTTGTATCTCCCGGAAACGTCATCGGGGTAACATCGTTGTATTTAATAAATTTTAATCCCGTATTATTTCCATATGCATTACAGCAGGAATCAAAATCTCCGGATAATTTAAGAGCATCCTGCAAATTGAAATTTTGTGTTAAATCCGCACCTGCATTCGTTCTGTATATTCTGTATCCTTCAAAATCCTGTTTACCGGAAATCGGGTCAACGGAATATTCTGAATTATTCGACCACCATAATGTAACTTTCTTTTCGTTTATTTCAGCCCGAGTAACTGGAATATCCGGAGGAGCGGGCAGCTTATATCCATTGTCATAAGACCTTTGTGCCCAACCTGCATTTTTATATAATATTTCTCTCTGGAAATCAGTATCATACCGTGCAGGGTCGGTACCGTTTTTCTTAGCGCATACTACTGCAAATACAATATTCAGCGTATCCTGAGAATATCTCAAAGCAAACGGTGAACCATCCTGTTTTTTAAAAGGTCCGTAAGATATCAATGTTACCCTGTTTGCAGGATTCAATCTTAAATAATTAATTCTGTTAGTATCGATTACTACACCCGGAGCAAGAAAACCTTTTAACTTGCTGTATCTCTGTCCGTCATCCTGTGGTGAAAAATAAACTGGGTCGGAAGTGTTCTTAAATTGCCAGATTGTAAATTTCGAATGAACAGTTTCCAGAGTTGATTTTGGTGTTACTCCCAGTAATTTCACTCCGCAATAATTATCTGTAAATCCGGGGTCGCCATTATTATCATAAGTGTATTCCATCCGCAAAGAATCGACATAGCCTGTACCATCTTTAGAATAAAATGATGTTCCGGCACTGCAACCGGGAGTTACGTTAATATTCCTTACAACACAATCTTTCCATAAACCAACGTAAATGCTGTCTATATCCGATTTGTCTCCGTTGTATCCGACGTTAACAACTTTATAATTTAATATTACAAAATAATTTGCAAAATTTAAATTATAAGTATAAGTTTGCAGAAGAACTTTTATTCCGAGTGGACTGTGATTTTGCATTCCCGTTGTTACAGTATCGAAAAATTCACATACGAAGTCCTGATGTGAAATAGCCTGTGGACTATAAAACGGCGAAGTAATTAATGATGAACGTTCTAATATTGTAGAACCCGGTCCGTTTGAAAACTCAAATCCTTCTGTCTTAAATGGATTTGAAACATCGAGTGCCCCTGTCGTGACATAAATCGTTCCGTTTTTAATTCCTCCAAACCATAATCCTCCAAGCCATAAATTTTCTATTCCGGAGTTAGCAGGATACATACAGGAAGGCTGTGTGCCGCAATAGCCTTTCCCGATAGTTCCATAATTTGTAACAGTCATCTGAATGTTACCGACATTCGTAAATTTTGTGTTGATGTCATCCTGGATATTGGTTGGAACCGGAGAACTTGCGGAAATAATACTGATAAGAAATATCAATGAGGCGATAACAATCCCGCCTTTTAAAAAATGAAATTTTTTAAAAGTTCTGTAAAAATGGTACATTCTTAGCGTTAAAATTAATTAATATTACAACTTAAAATATAACAGAATTAATTTACTTTTATTTTTATTTAAATTCTACTTACTAATTTATACAATTAAGATAAAATTAATGTAAATTCAATATTAATAAATCTAAAAATTAATATTTTAGTCAGTATCAAGTATTCAGTATTCTATATTCTAATTACTTGATACCTGATACCGGATAAAAACTAACATATTATAATATATATTATTTCATATAAATTTTTTTTAAATTGCTTATTATACCTTTTCAATATAAATTTGAATTGCAAATAAAATAAATTGAAATTTAAATATTTAATCAGGGAGTCATTCAGAGGATTTAATTCTGCAAAGTTATCGACAATTGCTTCGGTCTTTACAATTACATTATCTTTAATTTTGATTGCCATATACTTTACTTTATCCGTAAATTCAAATAAAATAATTAAATCTATCAGGGATAAAGTCGAAATTGAAATTTTCCTCGATGATAATATAACTCCTGATAATACGAACATACTGAAAGATAAAATACGGGCTATCGGCGGAGTTAAACAAATCACATATGTTTCCAAAGATGAAGCTGCAAAATTTTTTGAAAATGAATTTGGAAAGGATATGCTCGATATTTTCGAAGCAAATCCGCTTCCCGCTTCTCTTAAAATTAATTTATATGACGAATACAAATCTACGGAGCGAATTACTAAAATAAAAAATCAGCTCGCAGCACTTCCCGATGTTCAGGATATTGTATTCCCCGAAAAGAATCTTGAGCTTATCGAAAAGAATACTTCAGGTTTACTTTTTATTAATCTTGTAGTATTAATAATCATTACAATTTCATCGGTTTTTCTTGTTTCAAACACTATACGACTTGTTATATCTGCGAGAAGAAAAATTATAGAAACCTTTAAATTATTAGGTGCAACCAATTCGTTTATTATGACTCCTTTTCTGATTGAAGGATTTTCGCAGGGAATAACGGGTGGCATATTTGCTTCAGGGATTTTATATGTTCTTTTTTTAGTTTACTCTTCAAGGTTTAATCAGAATGATTTAAGGATAGATTTTGCCGGTTTTGAATACCTGTTCTACCTTACTATAATAGGAATCATTCTCGGTTTACTCGGAAGTGCATTTTCCGTTAATAGATTTTTGAAAAACAAAATAATTTAATATGTTAAAAGTTGGAGATAAAGCACCTGACTTTAAACTATCAGCAGATGATGGTAAAAATTATTCCCTTAAGGATTTTGCAGGTAAAAAAATTGTACTGTATTTTTATCCGAAAGACAATACTTCGGGTTGCACTGCAGAAGCTTGTGATTTCAGGGATAACATAAAATTATTTAATAAAAAAAATGCCGTCGTTATCGGTGTAAGTAAAGACAGCATAGAATCACATATTAAATTTAAATCGAAATTCGAATTACCATTTTTACTTCTGTCGGATGAAACTTTGAAATCCTTAAAAGATTATCTGGTCTGGAAAGAAAAAAGTCTTTACGGAAGAAAATATATGGGAATTGAACGTACTACTTATGTGATAGACGAAAAAGGGAAAATTAAAAATATTTATAATAAAGTAAAAGTTGACGGTCACATAGAAGAAATTTTAAATAATATATAATAATGGCTGACGAAATAATAGTTAAGCGGGTTACAAATGAAGTAGATAAGATGAAATTTATTAAGTTTCCCTGGAAGATTTATAAAAATAATCCGAATTGGGTTCCGCCTCTTATTTTTGACGTAAAAAATAATCTCGATACAAAAAAAAATCCTTTCTATACTCATTCCAAAATAGAACTTTTTCTTGCATACAGGGAAGGTGAAATCTGCGGGAGAATTGGTGCAATGGTAAATGATAATCATAACAAATTCCACGAAGATAAAGTAGGATTTTTTGGTTTTTATGAATGCATTAATGATAAAGAAATTTCAAAGGCATTATTTGATGCTGCAAGAGTATTTTTAATTTCCGAAGGAAAAAATATTATGCGCGGACCCGTCAACCCTTCTACGAACGATGAAGTGGGAGTTCTTGTAGACGGATTTAATTTGCCGCCGGTTATTCTGACAACTTATAATCCGGAATATTATAATGCATTGCTTGAAGACTATGGTTTTAAAAAAGCAATGAATCTATTTGCTTACCAGCTTACGGATGCGCTTATTAAAGATAAGGCAAGAATGGATAAACTCGAACGCGTAAGCCAGGTAGTTTTAAAAAGAGAAAACCTTAAGATAAGAAAAATTAATCTGAAGGACTTCGATAAAGAAATCAATATTCTCCACGAAATATATAATAAAGCCTGGGAAAAAAACTGGGGCTTCGTTCCAATGACTAAAGAAGAATTTATTCACGTCGGAAAAATGCTGAAAGCAATAGTCGATACTGATTTAGTTTATATTGCCGAAAGTGAAGGCAAGCCTGTTGCTTTTTCTTTAACTTTCCCGGATTTTAATGAAGTATTTATAAAAATGAACGGCAGATTATTCCCTTTCGGTGTTATTAAATTTTTACTGAATAAAAATAAGATAAAAGGTATTCGTGTATTCGCAATGGGTATAATAAAAGAATTTCAGAAAAAAGGAATTGAAGCTGTTTTCATACGGAATACTATCTTAGAGGCAATTGGAAAAGGATATCAAAAAGCAGATATATCATGGGTTCTCGAAGATAATTTGCCAATGGTACAAACTGCAGTAAACTTGGGCGCAGACCAGTATAAAACTTACCGGCTTTATGATATAGAAATATAATTAAGACAATTTTAAATTTTAAATTCGAAATTTGTTCAGGTTACATCGTTCCGCGTTGTAACCTTTTTTTATTTCACTCAATTCTAAATACATAAAATTCTAAAATGTACTTTTAATTCTATTTTCTTAATTATTAATTCTTAATTGTTTACAAGAAACTTTAAATACAAATTTTTAGTTTTAAAATTTAGTTCACCATTATTTAAAACAATTCAAAACAATTTAAGGAGAAAATTATGATTAATTTAGGAGAGCGATTTCCTGAAATCACTAAAAAAGCAACTGTTTCAATTGACTACGGAAAAGAATTTACAGATATAAATACCAATGAACATATGAAGAAGAACCGATGGATGGTTATGTTCTGGTATCCTAAAGATTTTACTTTTGTTTGTCCGACTGAAATTTCCGAATTCAATAATATGTTCGAAGAATTTAATAAAAGAAATACAGACTTGATTGGAGCTTCGACAGATTCGGAATATGTTCATCTCGCCTGGCGAAAAAACCATAAAGATTTGAAAGACTTAAAATTTCCTTTAATAGCAGATACTTCAAAATCTCTTGCTGATGCACTCGGAATACTTGAAAAGGGTGAAAAGATTGCTTATCGCGTAACCCTTATCACTGACCCGAAAGGAATTGTCAGATGGATTTGTGCCAATGATTTAGACGTTGGCAGAAATGTAAATGAAGTTGTGCGTGTGCTCGATGCATTACAAAGCGGTGCCCTTACTCCCTGCAACTGGAAACAAGGTGAAAAAACACTTTAAAATTTGTTAATGATTATGCTATGCACACGACAGTAAAATAAATAAATAAATAATAGTTACCTTTTTTATAAGTTGTATAAATTAATTCCAATTACTAAAAATGGAGGTAATCATATTATGCAAAACAATAAAAACAAATAGAAAAAATGTTTAAAATCTTTTTTAGTCAACCAAAGTTTGTAACAGGGAAGAGTGTAAATAATAATTTTAATTTGGAAATATCATATTTAAGATGAGATTTATGTAATCTTAAAAATATTTTAGTGTATCCATCCTGCTTGGAAATTTACTTTCATGTGCAAAATTCGACATGTACCGAAGAATTTTAATATTGACAATATAATATTGAATAATTAAATTATTATTAATTCATAATGGGTAATATTTTATTAATAAATTAATCTGTTACGGATAAATAGATTTTTACACAAATATCGTTCCCATTTATTCTCTTGTTATAGATATTAAATTCATTTAAAGATCTTCTCGGACTTAGATTTTTTTAAAAGCTAAATAAATTATATATTTTTCAGAATAAATTTATAATTGAATTGGGCTCTAAAAAACATATAATCATTATAATCTTAATATTTATTTCATTTATCAATCCCTCTAATGCTCAGATTTATCAACAATGGGTAACAAAATTTAGAGATGATGCCACAAATCATTGTTTTTCTATATGTACCGATTATCAGGATAATATAATTTTAGCAGGTGAGCATTTATCATCGGGTATCGGAATATATTTTACTGTTAAATTTAATAAAAATGGGATCTTGCAATGGAAAAGGTTGTATTCCGGACCTAACACTGATAGTACAGGAACTAAAGATGAAGCGATAAAATGCATATGCGATATAAATAATAATATTTATGTAACAGGTTCGAGCAAGAGTTATAATATGAATAATGAGGAGGATATAGTAACGATAAAATATTCACCGGAAGGAGATACACTTTGGACAAAAAGGTTTGATAATGTTCATAAAGCCGATAATCCGTACCGTATGTTAATAGATAAATACTCTAATATCTATATTTTGGGAGAGAGCTGGGATAGTTTATATTCTAAATACGGGATTTTAATCTTGAAATATGATTCTAATGGGAATGAATTATTTCATAAAGTATACTCGTCTTCCCATCAGTGTTATTCAACTGACATGGCTTTAGATAGTCTTGGAAATATTTGTGTTTTGGGAGAGACTATGGATGCAGCGATTATAATTAAATATTCAAATAATGGTTATCTTCAATGGTTTACGATATATGAGGAAAATTATTGGGAATATCAACCGTTAGCTATTGTTACAGATTGTTTAAATAACATATACATAACGGGTACGGTGGGATCGACTTATACAGTAGTAAATGGGAGCGCTACTGTTAAATATGATATGAATAAAAATGTTATATGGGTAAATCATTTCAATTTACATGGTGATGATTATCCGGGATATTTAACGATAGATTCTAAATCTAATATTTATCTTGATTCCAAAAATGAGACATTAAAATATGATTCTTCGGGAAAAATATTATGGATTGATACTATAAATTTTATTGGTAATACTTTTTTAGACAAAAATGACAACATCTATAAAACAAGAATAAAAATATATTTTCCTACTCAGCATAGTTCAATAGTCACATCAAAGTTAAATACGGAAAATGCAGGTATAATATGGCAAAAAGAATATTTTGCAGATACAAACTATTCTATTTATCCTACAGAATTTTATGGTTTATCGGATAATAGTAATAATATTATTGTTGATTATTTTTCTTGGTATTATCCGATACAAAATTCAGATTCAATTACGTTAATAAAATATTCAGAAATATCATATATCAATAACGGTCAGGAAACTTTGCCATCTAACTATAATTTATTTCAAAATTATCCAAATCCATTTAATCCGACAACAAAAATCAAATTCCAAATAGGAAATAGTAAAAGTCAAATAAATAAACTCCAAAATATTAAGCTGATTATTTATGATATTTTAGGAAGAGAGATCATTACGCTTGTAAATAAAAATCTTTCCCCGGGAATTTATGAAGTAAACTGGGAATCGAATGGCTATTCAAGTGGTATTTATTTTTATTCGTTAATCGTAAATGAAAAAAGAATTGAAACAAAAAAAATGATAATTTTTAAATAAAATAGGAGGGAAATGAACATACCACCTTAAGATAATTTTAAAATTTAAAAGTAAGAAAGATCCGAAATTCAAAAGTAGTGAAGTTAATAAGTAAAAATTCGAATTTTAGGAGGTTACAAACTTCTACTATAGAAAATAAGAAAGTCCAATGATTTAAAAAATAAAGGGCTTTGCAAGGTTATTTCGATTTTCGACCGTAGGAAGTAGATAAATCGAAAATTAAATACATCAGCATATATTATTACACTTTTGCATTTTTATATTGCAAGCCCTTTTATTTATAAGATACATTTTTAAAAACTTTATTTAAATTAAAAAAACAATCATTATGAATAAATTTTTAATATTACCTTTAATGATATTTGCATTTATTATATATAATAGTGCATTATCACAGGAATATACTAATTATTTCAATCCGTCTAATCAAAAAGCGATAATGGTTGATTATTCAGGATCGTACTATGGTGCTTTTATAAATTTTGCTTTTTCTGAGATCTCAACTAATCGTCTCGATCCGGTTACTACTTTGCATTTTAAGCTTGAAGTTAATACTGAATATTATAAGGAACATTATAGTTGGAATCAAAATAATGGGAATGGAAATTTTGGCAGTACGAACACATTTTATGAAACGGTTGCACCAGTTCTATATGAAGGTCAAAAAACATTTGGACCTATTTTCATGAAGTTAAATGATAATTCAAATTATAAGGATTTAGTAATAGTGAGAGCGGATGGACTACATATTTACCAAAATAATGGTTCATTTTCAAATTTTCATGTTACTTATAATAGTTCTACTACAAATTTTGGAAATTCTTTTGATGCAGGGTGCTTTTATAATGATGATACACGGGAACATTTAATTGTAACGGATGGTAATTCTGTAAAAGTTTATCGTAATATGGGTGATGGATCTCTAAATTTCACACCTTATAATTATGATATTAGTCATTTATCGAAAATAAAACTTAAACAAATGACCGATAAAAATGTTAGAATTGCACAAGATAATACAAGTGATATGGATGATTTGATTGGATATTTTTCTTATCTAACTACCAATTCAATATTTGCAGTGAAAAACAATAACAATAATGAATTTGAAGGTCAAGCTTACTTTGGTAATTCCGTTACTTATACCATTTCGGATATAGAAGTTGCTGATGTAAATAACGATGGTTATAATGACATAATTGTATGTGGTACATTAGGTTCGTCGACTGGCATAGCACAAATATTCTTGAATAATGCCGGGATTTCTATAAATTATAATCCTTATTGGAGTGTGACTGGAAATTCATTTATAGGTCCTTCGTCAAAGATTGCAATTGCAGATGTTGATAAAGATGGAATAAATGATATAATCTTCATGTCATCATTGGATGGATATACAACTCTTTTTTTAGGAAAAGATTTACCATATTCAAGTAATCCGCCTACACAAACTTTTTATGCTGCACCAACTAATAATATAGGTTTTATCAAAGCTGTAGATTTATATAATACTGGTGCTAACTCTCTAGTATACACCAAATATTATTCTCCAGTTAATCCACCTACTGTCGATTACTCGATAGGTATAATTCCTCCTCTTGTATATGATCCTCCACCATCTCCACCGTTTATTTTTAAAAAATTTGTTCAAGTAGGAAACTTTTGGCATCCAAAACTTATAATAAGTGATAAAAGTGACAGAGATATAATTCAATATCAAATTTGGAAGAGAGGGAAAGATGCTCTTGATTACATATTATTCGCGACTATTAATTCAACTCAAAAAGAATGGATTGATATGAGTGAAATTATTATTTGGGGCGAAGAAGAAGATCCATCATTCTTTAACTGTTTTTATTTCGTTAAGTGCATAGACGCTTCACAGTTGAGTTCTTTATATTCTAATGAGGTCGGTTATACTGTACAAGTACCAATACCTATTCCACCGGGCATTGATAATGCTAAATATAATTCAAATGTAAATTATTTACCAAATGATTATTTTTTGTCAAATTTTCCAAATCCATTTAATCCGTCAACCAAAATTTATTTTACAATTCCAAAGGAAGGAAATGTAAAAATTTCAATTTACGATGCACTTGGAAGGAAAATTAAAGAATTTATTAATGAATACAAACACAAAGGAGCTTATATAAAGGAATTTATTGCATCAGGTCTTTCAAGCGGAATATATTTTTATATTTTAGAATCAAATGGAACGAAAATCACAAAATCGATGCTTTTAATTAAGTGAGTGTTAAACAAAGATTGAACTAAACTCGGAGGATTGTCGAGGTGTATTCTAAATGTGTTAAGCGTAGAATAAGGCATATCCAAATCCGTTTAGTGTTTAAACTAAGCAACCAAAGAGCGATAAGTCAATTAATATCTTGAAATGGTTATTATTTAAACGATTAGATAAAGTAAATTGAAAGCCGGTGGTTTTATCCCGGCTTTATTTATATCTGATTTTATTAATATCAACATTTATAATTTTTTACGATTATTAGGCAATCTTGAGTAACTTGGGGAATGTGAAAACCCCGATATTAGGTTATTTTAACCATTTTCAGGGTTTTAGAATTAATTAAGAATCACTTGATTTACCAACTGAGGAATGAATGCGAGTAAAATTACTTTAAACAAGTTTATTCTCAAATCTAAATTGAAGAAAATAAGTATGATTGTAAAATTTTTTTATATTAAGTTAATTCTCGGGATACCTAATAGATACTCTATTTGCATATAACTTAAATTTTTACGTTCTGAAATCTACTTAAAAGAATTAAAGTGACTGATAATCCCTGTCACAATCATTCTGGTATGACAATTTTTCTTTTGTTCCCAACTTTGACTTTAGGAATAAGCCCAATTATCAATGAATCGATATTAAAGAATAAAAAAAATTGTTATTTTGAAAATAATGTGTCGGAGCCCTAAAAAATAAGAGACTCTACGACACAAAAAGTCAGAAACCCTCAATTTTTATATATTTATCTATCCGTTTTTGGTCAGAGATGCAAAATATCTAAAAAATTATAAAAAATAGTATTGTTTACTTATTTTATTCTATATAATTTTGTAGACAACAAAATCTTTTATGTATTCATTAAGCGGACTACAAACACCGATTTTTTATAATATATTTCTACCCTTAAATTAATATGTTCAAATTAAAAAATTTAAAAGAAAGGAAATTAACTTATGTCAATAGCTAAAGAGATTATTGAAAAAGTTAAAGCGAAAGACCCGGGTCAACCGGAATTCTTGCAAGCAGTAACAGAAGTAGTAGAATCTTTAACATTAGTTTTAGACAAACATCCTGAGTACAGGTCATCAAAAATTGTTGAAAGAATTATTGAGCCTGAAAGAGTATTAATGTTCAGAGTTCCTTGGATGGACGATCAGGGTGAAGTTCATGTTAACAGAGGATACAGGATTGAAATGAATAGCGCCATCGGACCTTATAAAGGTGGTTTAAGGTTCCATCCTTCAGTCAATCTCGGTATTTTGAAATTCTTAGCATTTGAACAAGTATTCAAAAATAGTCTTACCACATTGCCAATGGGCGGTGGAAAAGGCGGTTCTGATTTCGACCCAAAAGGTAAAAGCGATAACGAAGTGATGAGATTCTGCCAGGCTTTCATGAGTGAATTATTCAGACATATTGGTGCAGATACAGACGTTCCTGCCGGTGATATCGGTGTCGGCGGAAGAGAAATCGGTTTCTTATTCGGTCAATACAAAAAATTAAGAAATGAATTCGTTGGTGTATTAACAGGAAAAGCTCTTAATTGGGGCGGTTCATTAATAAGACCCGAAGCAACAGGTTACGGTGCGGTTTATTTTGGTTTGAATATGCTTCAAACAAGAAAAGAAGATTATAAAGGAAAAACTTGCTTAGTATCAGGTAGTGGAAACGTTGCTCAGTATACAATTGAAAAAATTATGGAATTCGGTGGAAAACCAATAACATGTTCAGACTCAAACGGGTATATTCTTGATGAAGCCGGCTTCACAAAAGAAAAACTTGCATTCTTAATGGAACTCAAGAATGTAAAAAGAGGTAGAATAAAAGAATACGCAGATAAATTCAAAGGTTCGGTTTATACTCCGGTAGATGCAAAATTGGATTATAATCCATTATGGAATCACAAAGCAGCATGCGCATTCCCATCAGCTACACAAAACGAAATCAACGGAAAAGATGCAGCCAACTTATTAAAGAATGGCGTGTATGTAGTTTCTGAAGGTGCGAATATGCCAACAACCATCGAAGGTGTAAACCAATTTATAGATGCTAAGATTCTTTACGGTCCAGGCAAAGCCGCCAATGCAGGTGGTGTAGCAGTATCAGGTCTTGAAATGTCACAAAACAGTCAGAGACTCGGTTGGTCAAGAGAAGATGTCGATAAGAAATTACAATGGATTATGAAGAGTATCCACGACAATTGCTTCAAGACAGCTGAAAAATACGGAACTCCGGGAAATTATGTCAATGGTGCAAATATTGCAGGATTCCTGAAAGTCGCCGATTCAATGTTAGATCAGGGCTTAGTATAAGAATATTAATCCTATTATATTTCAATGAAGCGGAGAATTTATTCTCCGCTTTTTTTTGTAACACATCATTATTACGTAACACAACATTCGCGTTCTTTGCGTCCCGACGTGTCGGGATATGTTGTGACCTCCAACCTTAATTTTCATTTCCATTTCTAAAACGATTTACATTTATTATTTTAATAATAAATTAACAGGAAATATAATGGCAGATTACGATAGAAACTGGCTGGAATTCGGATACGGAATGCGCGTGCAAAGCTTCCAGAGCCTTATGCGTCAAAGAATTACTAATGTACTTATGGTATCGAGTTTGTACGACCTATACCTCTTTGAAGAAGACGGAAGACTTTACGAACTAATAAGAAATGAATACCAGGACCTGCGTCTTAGCCATTCACCTGAAATAACCCGCGCTTCAAATACTAAAGAAGCATTTGAATTACTCGATGAAACACGTTTCGATTTAATTATATCAACGCTTCACACGGAAGATATGCATCCTGTTAAGTTCGCGAATAAACTTAAAGCTTCAGGAATCAACATTCCCATAGTCCTTCTTGCTTTTGATAATGCTGAGCTCCACGAACTTACTGTCAATTACGATACATCCGTCTTCGAAAAATTATTTTTATGGCAGGGAGATTACAGGTTAATCATTGGTATCATTAAATATCTCGAAGACAGGATGAATGTTGAACACGATACAGAGATTATAGGTGTGCAATCCATTATTGTAATCGAGGATAATATAAGAAGCTATTCTTCTTTTCTGCCTATTATTTACACCGAAGTCATACAACAGTCAAAACGTTTGGCTTCAGAAGGAATTAACTTATCGCATAAATATCTTCGGATGCGGGCAAGACCTAAAATACTTTTATGCAGTACCTTTGAAGAAGCCTGGGGCTATTTCCAGAAATTTGAAGAGTGCATACTCGGCGTTATCTCGGATATAGATTTCTTTCGTGAAGGTAAACCGGACCCTACCGCAGGTCTCGAATTCGCCTCTGAGGTCAGAAAAAGATATACAGATATACCCATTCTGCTTCAAAGTTCCGATCCTGTGAATAAAACAGAAGCAAAAAAAATCGGGGCGTCATTTCTCTTGAAAAATTCCCCGCTTCTTTTGAATAATTTGCGCAAATTTATATTAAACAACTTCAGCTTCGGTGATTTTATTTTTAGAACACCGGAAGGAATTGAAATCGGAAGAGCTACAGATTTGACTTCTCTCGAAAAAAATTTAAAAAAGCTTCCTTCTGAAAGTATTCTCTTTCATGCTGAAAGAAATCATTTTTCAAATTGGCTAAAAGCAAGAACAGAATTCTGGCTTGCCGAAAAACTAAGACCTCAAAGTGTCGGGCAATTCAAATCTGTTGAAGAATTAAGAACATACCTGATTACATCATTGAGAAGTTACAGGAAAATGAGGCAAAGAGGAATAATTACAGATTTCATTAAAGAAACATTTGACCCTTTGAACAGTTTTGCCCGAATTGGCGGCGGCTCGCTCGGCGGTAAAGCCAGAGGTTTGAGCTTTTTAAATAAAATTATTACTAATTATGGCATTATTGACAAATTCGAAGGTATTAAAATAGATGTTCCTCCCGCTGTCGTAATTGGTACAGATATCTTTGACCAATTTGTTGATGAAAATGAATTAAGAGATTTTGTTTTGAATTCTTCTGACGATTTCGAAATAAAACATAGATTTTATGAAGCGAAAAAATTTTCTGAAGAAGCTATAAAAGGATTAAGAGATTTTCTCGATTTGGTTCATTCTCCTCTTTCTGTACGTTCTTCGAGCCTGCTTGAAGATTCACAGTATCATCCATTCGCGGGAGTTTATGAAACATATATGATTCCGAATAATAATGATGACATTGAATATCGCCTGAATGACCTCATATCAGCTATAAAACTCGTTTATGCCTCGACATTTTATAATAATGCAAAGGATTATATAAAAGTCACAAACTATACACTCGAAGAGGAAAAGATGGCAGTGATTATTCAGAAAATGGTCGGCTCTAAACATAATAATCGCTTTTACCCGGATTTTTCGGGTGTCGCAAAAACTTACAATTTTTATCCGATTGCACCTCTGAAATCAAATGATGGAATAGTATCTGTTGCTCTTGGTCTCGGAAAAACTATAGTAGAAGGCGGGACATCCTTCAGGTTCTGTCCAAAATATCCGAACCATAATATCCAGTTTCATAGTACCAAAGAGACACTGTCAAATACTCAATTAGATTATTATGCATTGGATTTTGAAGCATCGAAAAATCTGCAGTCTGCTGATGCCATCATTCAGGATGTATATATTAAAAAATATGATGTAAAGACTTCTGAGGCAGACGGTACTCTTCAATATGTTGGTTCCACTTATTCTGCTGAAAATCAGGCTATTTATGATGGAATTTCCCGTCAGGGTTTTAGAATTGTTACATTTGCACCTATTTTAAAAAATAAAATTTTCCCGCTGCCCAAAGTAATTGAACTTCTGCTTGATTTAGGCAGCTGGGGTATGGGAACACCAGTTGAAATTGAGTTCGCTGTTAACCTGTCTTCTTCTCAAGATAATAATAAAGAATTCGCTGTATTGCAAATGAGACCTCTCGTCGTCAATCAGGAAACAGATGAACTTAGTAATAATAATGTTACAAAGGACAGAATAATTTGCCAGAGCAAGGAAGTTCTTGGAAACGGCTTAATTAATAATATTCAGGATATTATAATGGTAAATGTTGAAAAATTTGAAAGGACATTCAGCCGGGAAGTTGCATCTGAAGTAAATCAGTTTAATACGAAAATGTTAAGTGAACATAAGCCTTATCTCCTTATTGGAATTGGCAGGTGGGGTACAATGGACCCGTGGCTCGGGATTCCTGTAACATGGTCACAAATTAGTGGTGCAAAAGTTATAGTAGAAACAGGTATGAAAGATATGATAGTTGAACCTTCACAAGGCTCTCACTTTTTTCAGAACTTAACTTCATTTTCGATAGGTTACTTTACAATTAACTCTATAAATAAACATAACTTTATAGACTGGGATTGGCTTAATAATTATCCAGTTTTTGAGGAAAAGAAATTTGTAAAGCACATAAAACTCCCAAAGCCCTTAACAATCAAAATAAATGCTCATAAATCCATAGGCTTGATTTTAAAACCGGATAACTAGCATATAATTATATACTTAACTCTTAAATTATGTTATCACATTATCCTATTTAAAACTCAATAAAAAGATGAAGCTATTTTTTCATACCTTTTATACTTGACATTCTGAACTAAACTTTTTATCTTGAGTTTCTATATTTCAGAATATAAGAATATAAATAATATATTCCGTTCTTTAAAATAAAATGTGCACTAATTGATTTATTAAAAAAGTGCTGTCCTATTTTATTTCGATTTTTCATAAAATAAACAGGAGAGATACATTGCAAAAACTTAAAATGAGTGCGATATTAATATTCGCATTAATTTTAATAAATCCAATTAGTTATATGCATCAATTTAACCTATTTGCCCAAACTTCCGGATCTCACTCAGAATTCTCAGAAACTGGTGTTGCGTCCTGGTATGGCCCCGGTTTTAATGGCAGAAAAACCGCAAGTGGCGAACGATTCAATACCAATGACTACACCGCAGCTCATAAAACTTTACCTTTCAACACATTACTCAAAGTTACTAACGTTGAAAATGGTAAATCTACTATCGTTAGGGTTAATGATAGAGGACCATATGCTCATGGTCGTATTATAGATTTGTCTTATGCTGCAAAGAGAGACCTGGAAATGGGAGGATTAGCAACGGTGAAAATTCAGATTTATTATCCGGAAAATGATAATGATGATGGCTCACTCATCGGCAATTCGGTTAAAACTAATCTTTTTGAAGATGTAATTCCAAGCAAAGCCAGAATTTTCGTTGAATACAATAATGAAATCAGCGAAAGTACCGACTTCACTCAGGGTAATTTTAAAGATGTACTTAGCACCTTCAAAAAGGTAAAAATTCTCGTTCTCGAGAATAATTCGGACGATGCACTTTCAACATTAAACTCGCACGCCAATAGTAGAACCAATAATAAGTATTATGAGATCAGAGATTTCAAAAATGCTTTACATGGTTATACTCTTGAAATAAATACGGATGGTGAAAAAGTTGATGTTGATGAACTGATTGGAAAATTAGGGTCTGCTAATTTGGAAACCATTTTCATGTTTGAAATTGTTTCTAAAGACTCCACTAACCTGAAAATATTTGTAGGAAATTATAACACAGAAGATGAGACGCTTTATGACAGAAATACACTCGAAAATATGAATTTAAATGTACGGTTAGTTAAAATTTAAGATAAAAAAAAGCTGTTCGGATGAACAGCTTTTTTTTTGCCCAAAATCTAAGTATCAATCTTAAAACTACCTTATTTCATACCCTTTTGCTTTAACATTTAACATTTAATACTTTATTCAGATTTGTTCTCAAAATCATAATCGAATTTGAAAAGTCTTATGGATTTATATATTGATTTGGCAACATCTTCTTTTCCTTTATCCGATTTCAAATAATCTTCGTCAGCTTTATTTGATAAATATCCGCACTCTATAAGTACTGTAGGCATCGATGCACCAAGCAAAACAAAAAATCCCGCCTGCATTACTCCCCTGCTCTCAAGTTTTGTTCCTTTTACAATTTCTGTCTGAAGTATATCGGAAAATCTTGTACCGTTTTTAAGAAATGAATTTTGTGCGATTGAACAAATTATCCTGTTTAATTTTAGTTTGTTCGAATCAACTTTAACTTTTTGCAAATCTAAAAATTTGTTCTCGTTCAATGTAACGTCGATGGCTTCGTTTAATCTGTTGAGGTCAAGAACATATATTTCAAATCCGTTTTTATCATTCTCGTCACTTTTCCTTGCATTGCAGTGTATGCTTACAAATAAGTCTCCTGAATTGTCATTTGCAATTTTCCCTCTGGATTTTAATTCAATGAATTCATCTTTATCCCTGGTCATAATTACTTTAAGGTCACCATACCCTTTAACCAAATATTCTTTTACCTTTAACCCGATGGGTAATACAATATTTTTTTCATATATTCCCGACAGACCAATTGTTCCGGGGTCCTTCCCGCCATGCCCCGGGTCAATGACTACCGTTTCGATTCTTCTACCATTCCTTGTTTCACTGCCTTTAAGATTAGAATTTCTTATGGGCAGAATCAGGAATATTAAAAGTGTTAATGAAATTAATATTGTAAAATATTTGACTCTCAATGATATTTAATTAATGAATTTTGTTTTTTTACTTTAACATTTAACATTTAACATTTGATGCTTTATCTATAGTTTGTAAACTGCACTGCAAATTTTAAATCCGCTTCTTTTAGTATTCTCATCACTTCCTGTAAATCATCCTTGGACTTTCCTGTAACCCTTACCTGTTCGTCCTGTATTGCAGCCTGTACTCTTAATTTGCTGTCCTTTATTATTTTTACGATTAACCTTCCGTTATCCTTGTCAATACCCTGCTGAATGGCTATTTCCTGTTTAACATTTCCCGATGGACTCTGTTCTATTTCTCCGGGTGCTAATGCTTTCAGGGATATTCCCCTTTTTATCATTTTATTTTGCAAAATATCGAGAACGGTTCTCAGATGAAAATCATCTTTCGATTCGATATTTATTTTTTTATCTTTTTTATTAAGTATAACTTCGCTATTGGTTCCTTTAAGGTCGTATCTTTGCTTGATTTCTTTTAAAGCCTGGTTAACAGCATTGTCAACCTCCTGAAAATCTATTTGCGATACAATATCGAAAGAATTCTGGGTAGCCATATTAATTTTTGTTAAAATATATTTAAAATAACAACTCTCTTTTTCTTAAACAAATCAAATCGTTATTGATAGCGATTGTAGTTACATAAGTTGTATTGAAGATGATATTTTCATTTCTTGAAATTATTTGAATCAAATGTAAGAAAAGTTGAATATTCAAATAGCTTCTGAGGATTTTAGTTAATCAGTAAAAAATATTAACATTAATCTTTGAATAATTAGTTTATTGATTATTTCTAAAATTGTGAATAAGTTTAATATGATTCACAATATTATATCATCAGTTAGAAATATTTTTAAGACTGAAAATAAAATAAAATTATTTTATAAAAATTTATTACAAGATCATGAAAATAAGTTTAAAAATAGCAATACTCATTTTTATAATAGTTAATTGTAGTAATTCTCAATCGAGTTGGCAAAAAACAATAGTAGATTCGGCTGGAAGGAATTTTTATTATGCCCAATTTAAAAATTCTCAAGGGGGTTATATTATCAGTTACGATGCGTGTGTATATAAAACTACAAATTTAGGTTCTACGTGGACTAATGTTTTTCAAGTACCTTATCTTTATTGCTATGGTGCAAGTTTTGTTAATGCCTTAACGGGTTTTATATCAACAGCTATATCTGGAAATCCTTGGTTTTATCAAGTGCGAAAAACTACAGATGGAGGAGCTAACTGGCAATTTCTTTACTCTTCGCCAATGGATTATATTAATAATTTATATTTTATCAATGAAATGACTGGTTTTCGTTCTGGTGGTCAAACTATTTATAAAACAACAGATGGAGGAAGTATCTGGACGGCAATTACTACACCAAGTTCCTATTTGAAAAAAATATTATTTCTTGATACTGCTAATGGATATTATTTAGATGAATATTATTATTTCTTTAAAACTTCAAATGGCGGTTTTAATTGGAATCAAATCAATTTGCCAAGCGGCACAATATATAATGATTTTTTTTATACAGATTCATTAAATGGATATCTTGCAGGAAGAAATGACTCCGGATTAGTTTTGAAAACAACAGATGGCGGATACAACTGGCATCGGACTTTTACATCCTCTGAACAAATAAATATAATAAAATTTTATAATAAAAATGTTGGTTATATGATTGGCGATTCCTCAAAATTTTATAGAACATCTAATGCTGGAATTAATTGGGTTAGACAATATCCAGATTCTTCATTTAGATATAACGATTTTAGTTTTATTAATATTTATACAGGTTGGATAGTTGGTAATAGAGATCTTGTTTTAAAAACAACAAATGGTGGTTCCACTTTTATAAACAATTCAAATAATAAAATTATTAGTTCTTATTTCTTATTTCAAAATTACCCTAATCCATTTAATCCAATTACCAATATTAAATTTGATGTTTCAAAATCGAGTAATGTAATTTTAAAAATCTTTGATGTTACAGGAAGAGAAATCTCAACTCTGATTAATGAGAAACTTAATCCGGGAACTTACGAAACACAATGGAACGCAATTGAATATTCAAGCGGAATATATTTTTACAGAATTGAAGCAGGAGATTATCGGGAAACTAAGAAAATGATTTTAATTAAATAAATCAATTGTTAAACCACTAATTTGAACACAATTACTTTATTAATAAAATCGTTTAAAATATTAAAACCTCAAAGCCAATTAAGTCTTTGAGGTTTTCTTTGTAGCGGGAGTAGGACTTGAACCTACGACCTTCGGGTTATGAGCCCGACGAGCTACCAACTGCTCCATCCCGCGATATCATTGAATATACAAATACAAAAATCATTTATCAATGAAATAATTTCACCTTATGGATTAAATTAAAATTGATGATCTAATCGCTTTTTCAAAAAACAATTAATTTATATTGTTAAAACAAAAAAAATCGTAATTTGTGGCAATTGACAATAATTAATCTCAATTATTCATAAAAGAAATCTTATTCGTTAATAAATTGTTATTTTTTTATTGTCTAAGTTACGAAATTGCATATGTTAATTACTTTAATTATTTTACAACCTTTAACTAAATCGAATTAAGTTATGAAAATAGTAGTCTGCGTTTCGCTCGTTCCGGATACAACAACAAAAGTGAAAATTGCCGGTTCGGGGCGAATTATCGATGAGAGTGGAGTAAGTTTTGTTTTAAACCCTTACGACGAATTTGCAGTCGAAGAAGCCGTACAGCTAAAAGAAAAAAATGGCGGTGAAGTAATTGCTATTTCATTCGGGACGGATAAATATAAAGAAGCGATTAAGAAAGCTTTCCAGATGGGTGCGGATACAGGCGTGTTGATTAAAAGCCTGACTACAGATTTTGATTCTTTCGTCGTTGCAAAAAATCTCGCAAATGAAATAAAAGAAATTTCTCCTGATGTAATTTTATTCGGAAAACAATCCATTGATTATGATGGTGTCCTGATACCGCAAATGGTCGGAGAAATTCTGAATATCCCTGCAATTAACATAGTTGTTAAGCTGGAAATTAAAGACGGAAAAGTAATTGCAGAGCGTGAAATAGAAGGCGGCAAAGAAATAGTCGAAAGTAATATGCCCGTAATAATCGGAACACAAAAAGGTATAAACAATCCGCGGTATCCGAATTTAAAAAGCATTATGGCTTCTAAATCTAAACCAATCGCAGAAAAAAATCCTGTCTATACAGATAACGTTACCGAAGTGATTGAGATGCGCCTTCCGCCGTCCAAATCAAAAGGTAAAATATTATCGGATGGTGCGTCCAGTGTTCCTGAACTGGTTAAGCTTTTAAGAGAAGAAGCAAAAGTTCTTTAACTAATTTAAAAATTTTAATCAGATTTTAAAAAATATATGTCAAATAAAATTTTAGCGTTCGTAGAATCAAAAGATAATAAATTTAAGAATCCTGCATTTGAAGTAGTTTCGGAATCAAAAAAACTTGCAGATGCTTTGGGTTGTGAATTTGAAGTCCTGTCTGTAAATGATTGTGATGAAAATATGTTGAAATCATTGGGTGATTATGGTGCGAAGAAAATTAATCACGTTAGTTTAAATCAACTGAATTCTATTCATGCAGGTAATCAATTCGTATATTCCCATCCGGCAATTTCCAAAACCATCGGAGAATTTTTTAATAAAAACGGATTTAACATTCTGATAATATCAGGAACCACTTTTGGGAGAGAAATTTCTCCTTCCGTTGCTATAAAAACTTCTTGCGCCATTTGCCCCGATTGTATAGATATCAAAATCTCCGATAATAAAATAATTGCTACCAAACCTGTATATGCAGGCAAAAGTCTTATAGATGTGATATTCAAATCCGAAAATATTTTGCTTAATTTAAGACCAAATGTATTTAAACCCGTTAAACAAAATTCAAACGATGCTTTCATAGAAAACATCGATGTGAACACATTGAACATTTCCGAATCTGATTTTAAAACAATTGTAAAAAATGTTGAAGTATCATCGGGCAAACTCGATGTAGCGGAAGCAGACAGAATAGTATCAGGCGGCAGAGGTCTGAGAGGTCCTGAACATTTTAATTTAATAGAAAACCTTGCTTCAGTGCTCGGAGCTGCAACAGGAGCTTCGCGTGCCGTCGTAGATGCCGGCTGGAGACAGCATTCTGACCAGGTCGGACAAACAGGCAAAACTGTTTCCCCCAGCCTTTATATCGCTTGTGGTATAAGCGGCGCTATACAACATCTTGCCGGTATGTCAACATCAAAATGTATCGTTGCAATAAATAAGGATAAAGATGCTCCGATATTTCAAATCGCCGATTATGGTATAATTGGCGATGTTTTTGAGATTTTACCGGCATTAACAGAAGAAATTAAAAAATTATCATAAATAATTATTAATTGTATTTACTTAAATTAATAATATTTATAAATTGAATGTAAATTATGTTTTTTTGACCGCACGGTCATTTAACATAAGACTTTAAATTTTTTGACTAATAACTATGTTTTATTAGGGGGTATAGAATTTTATACCTTTATATTTTATGTAAAAAATTGTAAATTATATTTAGATTTTGAAACTTTAATAAGATTTATTCAGTATAAAGTAAAAACAAAAGTAATTTATTGTGTAATATGGATGATTCAAGAGATATAATACAGGTTGATATATTTGGACTTTCACTCTCTTCAACTGTGAGTGGAGGCGGATATGCTATTATTTTAAAAGAAGTGAACGGCGAAAGAAGACTTCCTATAATAATAGGGCAATTCGAGGCACAGGCAATTGCGCTTGAACTCGAAGGTATAAAACCTCCTCGTCCGTTAACACATGACCTGTTAAAAACTATAATCGAAAATTTAGGATATAGCATCGATAATATCACAATCGATGAATTAAAGGATTCTACGTTTTATGCAAAAATTAAATTTAATTCATCTTCTATTGATGAGATAGATGCAAGACCTTCCGATGCTATTGCATTAGCATTAAAATTCTCTGCTCCAATTTATGTTTCTACTTATATAATGGATGAAATTGGTTTCGTACCTGAATTTGAAAATAAAGGTGATGACGAAACCAAATCTTCAGATCCGGAACAAATAGTTTCAAAATCTAAAGATACAAAGGATATTTCTAAAGAGCAAAAACTGCAACAGTTGAAATCCGATCTTGAATCTGCTGTTGTCAATGAAGATTACGAGAAAGCTGCTCTTTTGAGAGATGAAATTAAAAAATTGGAAATATCAAATCTAAATTAATTAATTCCATTAAATAAAATTCAATTTAATGAACATAAAAATTTGTTTCTTCGCATTAGTGTTTCTTTTAATGGCAAGTATTTCCTTCTCACAATATAAAACGAATCCGAATATTAATAATTATTTAAAGACAAATCCAATTAGACCTTTGAACACGAATATGTCAGCCACGAATGTTGAACTCGGCATATTAGCCGGTTTTGCAAGATTCGAAGGCGGCACGGGTATGAATGTAGGTCTGTTCGCCGAAATAAAAACCGAGAGTTTTTCTTTCGTCCCGCAGGCTAATTATTGGAAAACTGATGATATGAATAATTTCGAAATGGCAGGTCTCGTGAGAATGAAATTTAAAACCGGATCTTTAGAACCTTATGTGGATGGTGGAATCGGATTGAATTTTTTAAACTCGCATAATCCCGAAAAAAATGATACAAAGGTCGGACTCGATCTTGGCGGTGGAATTGATTTCGTAGGCTCGAATTCAAATTACACACTTTTCGGCGATGCCAAATATAAAATTATTGTAGGAGACCCGAATATTAAAGGAATCACATTATCCGGCGGTATCAAATTTGCACTTTAATTATTAAACGACTTAAGTTTAAATGTTCCCGGCATCCCGGGAACATTTTGTTTTCACAAATTTAATTTTTCCTTAAAAGAAAATATCTTACCTTTTTTCAAAATAAAATCCCCAGACTGATTACTGAATTTTAACACATTCTATTAATATCATAATAATTATATTGCCTTAAAAATATTCTTAGAATGAATTATAATCTGTTAATAGATATAGGTAATTCCGGTATTAAAATCGCAAAAGCATCCAAAAATAAAATTCTGAATATCAAAAGATTTGAATACACCGGAAATGATTTTGTAAATATTATAGAAAATATTCCTCACTTTTTTCCGGATAATTTCTTAAAGGTTGCAGTTTCATCTTTGAATAATAAGCTGAAAAAGAAAATTTCTGAAATTATAAAAAGAAAATTCGATTTAACACCTTTATTTATAGATATGAAAGTTAATCTTCCCTTAAAATTTAAATATTCCGATACTTTGGGAAGTGACAGAATTTGTTCTGCCGTTGCGGCTTTTATTAAATTCAATAATAAAAAAAATATTCTCGTAATCGATTTTGGAACTGCAACTACATTTAATCTTATTTCCAATGGAAATTATCTCGGAGGTTTAATTTCAATAGGAATACAAACATCGCTTAAAGCTTTAGCTCAAAATACTACCTTACCATTGGTAAATTTTAAGAATATTCCTGAACTCATTAATAACGATACCAATAGTAATATCGTCGCAGGAGCTTATTATCAAAACTTATTTACGGTGGAAAGAATTATTCGTGAAATGAAGAAGGAATATAAGGGATTGTTTGTTGTAGCAACAGGCGGAATGTCAGATTTGATTATGCGTAAAACCGGAACAATTGATATTTATGAACCGAATCTTGTACTTGATGGATTAAATTTGATTCTTGAACTCAACGTAAATTAATGTATTAATTTTTTTGGATTAACAGATTTAATGAATTTTTTAAAAAAGAAAAATAAACTCAAACCCGGTTGGATTTTTTCACAAAACGGAAATCTCTGGAGATTCATATTCGGCGGTGAAAATTTAATTGTAGGCGAGACGAGAGATTTAACTAAACGGGTTGTATATTTTTTTGTGATTGATATCTCAAGCGGAAAAACTTATTTAAAAAATTTTTTATTTGAAGATGGAAATTACTGGATATCCATAGAAGGTGCAACATCGGAAATTGTGTTTCTTCACAGATATGATAAACCGGAACTTCCCTATCATAAAAATATTATTGCACTCGATATTAATACGGGTGAGAAACTCTGGGAAAATGAAAAATATTTATACCTTTTTAATACAACAGAAAATCTCTATGGAATAAAACAAAATTTCGAATCGTATGAAATCGTAGAACTTAATTTGAAAGATGGAAATGTTAAATCCGTAATTCCGGCCGAAGAGCATTCAGGTATATATGAAATCAGGGACTCTGTTGAAGACCTCCAGCATGAGTTTTCGGACTATCCCGTTAAATATGAATCCGTAAAAGACGAAAATATTTCTTCCATCATTAATAATGAAACTAAAGATATTGAATACAAAGGGGATATAGAATATTTAATTAAAAAAAATTATTTGATTTTTAATTATTATGTCCCGGCAGGAATCGACCTGAAGGATTTGAACAAAAAATATTATGAAAACCGATTGAGAATTTTTGATATTAAAACAGGTGAAATTTTGTATTCGGATATTCTGAATGCAAAATCAACTTACAATGTGCCCGATAATTTTTTTACAAAAAATAATTATCTGTTTTATCTTCGCGAGAAGAAAGAAATAGTATTCATTGAACTTAAATAGTAATTATTATAGGAGTGCAATAGCAAATGAAAATAATTTCAAACGAGATTACCAAAAAAACAAAAGGCAATTGCGACATAATTGAAATTACCGAAGACGTTAATGAAATTCTTATTAATTCGAAAATAAAAAATGGCACCTGCAATGTATTCTCCATAGGTTCAACTGTAGGGATAACTACAATTGAATATGAACCCGGTCTCCTGAAAGATTTACCTAAACTGCTCGATAAACTGATTCCGTCTTCAGTCCGGTATCACCACGACGATACCTGGGGAGACGGCAACGGTCATGCACACCTGCGTTCCGCGCTTTTCAAAACTTCATTTACCGTACCAATTATAAATGGTGAATTGACACTCGGAACCTGGCAGCAAATTGTATTAATAGATTTTGATAACCGGGCACGGACAAGAAGAATCGTTGTGCAACTCATTGGAGAGTAGAGCAGTTTATCAAGTTTGTCAAGTTTATCAAGTTCGTCAGGTTCGTCAAGTTCTTCAAGTTTATCAAGTTCTTCAAGTTTATCAAGTTCTTCAAGTTCGTCAAGTTTATCAAGTTCGTCAAGTTAAAAAAGTTTTTAATAATTTTTAATTTTTAATTCTTAATTTTTAATTATTTGATACTGAATAATTACTTTTAAATTTACGCAGGATTCATTAACTTCTTTCCAATTAATTTAAACTTAAATGTTAAATACGATAATTTATATTATATTTTTACTTTTATCATTCGGATTTTTTATTTATTCGGTCAGGAAATTCTTGTTTTATCTTAATCTCGGAAAACCCGAAAACAGGTTGAATAATATTCCGCAAAGAATTATAAATACAATCAATATTGCTTTTTTTCAGTCAAAATTATTCAGGAGTAAATTTGCCGGATTTCTTCATGCATCTATATTCTGGGGATTTTGTGTTTTACTTTTAGTCGTTATCGAAAGTTTACTCGAAGGATTTATTCCCGGATTTTCTTTAGCTTTTCTCGGCAAATTGTATTCATTGATATCTCTAACAGAAGATATTTTCGGTGCTCTGGTTTTAGTTGTAGTTCTTTTTTCATTATTCAGAAGATATATTGGAACTCCCAAAAGATTAAAAGTTGAAAAACATTCACGCTTCGATGCTACATTGATATTACTTTTAATTTTATTTGTGATGATTACAATGTCCGGCGCTAATATAGAAAAAGTATTATTAGGAACCATTCGTGGTATTCACCCGGTTTCAAGATTTCTTGCAGGTTTGTTTAATTCAAATGGTTCAGAATCTGTTTACCTTGCATTCTGGTGGGCGCATAATATTATTGTGTTGACATTTTTAAATTATCTTCCCTATTCAAAACATTTTCATGTGCTTTCATCTATTCCGAATACTTTTCTTTCGAATTATAAAATCGAAAAGAAAAATATTCTTAAACCAATTAATTTTGAAGACGAAAGTATTCAGCAGTATGGTGCGAAAGATATAGAAGATTTATCGTGGAAGCAATTACTTGACGGTTTAACCTGCACCGAATGCGGACGATGCACTGAAGTATGTCCTGCAAACAGCACGGGTAAACTTTTAAATCCTAAAAAAATTGTTACCCAAATCAGAAAACGTACACAGGAAAAAGGAGCAATAATTTATAATAAAATTGAATCGGATCCCGTTCTCGAAAAATCTCTGGTTCATGATTACATTTCGCAGGAAGAACTTTGGGCTTGCACGACTTGCGCCGCTTGTGTGGAAGAATGTCCCGTTATGATTGACCACGTAACATCTATAGTTGATTTGCGTCGTGATTTAGCCATGATGGAATCTGCTTTTCCTCCTGAAATGAATACTGTTTTTAAAAATCTCGAAAACAATGAATCTCCATGGGCATTTGGCTCTGAAGCTCGTAATGAATGGATTGAAGAATTCATCGAAGAATCCGGTAAAGCTGGAATAGATATAACATTAAATAAAATGAGCAATGTAGGTTCTGCAGATTCTCTTGATATAGTTTACTGGGTTGGCTGCGCAGGTGCATTTGATAAAAGATACAGGAATGTTACAAAATCATTTGCAAAAATTTTGAGTAAAGCGGGTGTTAAATTCGGTGTACTCGGAAATGAAGAAAAGTGTAATGGAGATACTGCGAGAAGGCTTGGTAATGAATTTCTTGCGCAGCAATTCATTCAGCAAAATATTGAAACATTTAAAAGATATAATATTAAAAAAATTGTAACAACCTGTCCGCATTGTCTGCATTCTTTGAAAAATGAATATCCTCAATTCGGAATTGAACTCGATGTTGTTCATCATTCTGTTTTTATAGATAATCTTATTAAAGAAAAGAAAATTAATCCTTCAAAATCAGAAGCTGGTAAATTTACGTATCACGATTCCTGTTATCTTGGCAGATATAACGGAATTTATGATGCACCTCGCGAAATAATTTCGAGCATACCTCAGGTTGAACTCGTTGAAATGAAACTCTCGCGCGATAAAGGATTCTGCTGTGGTGCAGGCGGAGGAAGAATGTTTATGGAAGAAACGGAAGGCAAGCGTGTTAATATTGAACGAACGGAAGAAGCCATAAATACAGGCGCAAAAACAATATGTTCCGCGTGTCCGTTCTGCATGACTATGATTTCCGATGGAGTTAAAGCAATAGAAAAAGCCGAAGAAGTAAAAGTGAAAGACATCGCTGAAATAATCTGGGAAGCGCTTTAGCAACTCACAAAAAACACAAGAACTTTAACACGAAGAACACGAAGGTGCACTAAGAATCACAAAGAAAAACATTTTTTTTTTGTGTCGGGGAGTCTCCTGTTCTTTAGGGACTCCCGACACATTATATTTCAATTAATAAGTTGCTTCATTTTTTAGTAACGATTCATCGTTATTTAGGACTCGGTAAATTAACAAAAGGGTTCACTTTCTTTAAGAGTTAGCACCAATTATATTTGGTGGTATAATGAACTTCAGAAAAGAAAGGAACCCAAAATGCAAAATACAAAAAAAGAATTTTATAC
>Ga0182011_10000008_pt1 | contig 169677 bp, 133 predicted proteins | sample 711E1DmetaG_FD_120481 | JGI IMG/M metagenome (GOLD analysis project Ga0182011, IMG submission 120481) | Permafrost microbial communities from Stordalen Mire, Sweden - 711E1D metaG | ecosystem: Environmental > Terrestrial > Soil > Wetlands > Permafrost | place: Sweden: Stordalen | collected...
GACGCCACACCTCGCTCTTCTGCGCCGCCGAAAGCCCAAACCTTCTCCCTGGCTTCATAAACACCACCTTTGAAAACAGCTTTATACCAGATGGTGTTGCATCGACCGTCTGAGCCCGCACGAACAACCAGGTGCGGACCGAGGAGTCCGCCAGATTCAGGCGATGAATCAGGAAGCGATTGATGTCGGTCCAATAGACAGCGTTGTGCGCGGCGTGCCAGACGGCGCCTTCGCCGCAGACGTCGCCCGTGGGCGCAACACAAACTGGTTCCCCGATCATTGCACTCCGATCCCTGCGAGCAATCCGCCGTCGACCAGGTAGTCTCCGCCCGTGCAGAATGTGGATCGATCGGACAGAAGAAACGCCGCCAGCTCGGCGACTTCCTCGACGGTGCCAACGCGACCGAGCGGATGTGCCGCCCCGAACCTCTCGACGACCGCATCGACGGGCAGGTCCGGCGAAAAATGCGCGGCGGAGCGTTCGAGCATGGGTGTGCGAATGGATCCCGGGCTGATGGAATTGACACGAATGCGATCGCCCGCGTGGTCCAGGGCGAGAGAGCGCGTCAGGCTAAGAAGACCGCCCTTCGAAGCCGTGTAGGCGGCAACCCCGCGCTGGCAAGCGTGCCCTTGCACGGACGCGACAACCACGATCGAGCCGCCGCCGCGTTTTATCATTTCCGGAATACCGAAATGCGAGAGGAGATACACGCCTCCAAGATTCACCGCCATGCAACGGTTCCATGTTTCCGACTCCGTTTCCACGGTATTCCCAAATGGATGAATGGCGGCGGAATTTGCGATGAAATCGAGCCCGCCAAATTGCGCGGCGGCTTTGGCAACCACCGCTTGCACCTGCTCCGGCAGGCTCACATCGCACTGCTCAACGCGGAGCGCATAGCCCTTCGCATCGGATTCCTGTTGAAGTTCGCGGTTCGCGGCTGCGTCTATGCCACAGGCCATGACGCTCGCGCCGCCCGAGGCAAGCCTCATCGCGATGGCCCGGCCAATCCCGGTGGTGCCAGTGACGATGGCAACCTTATGTTCAAATTCCTTCATGGATGAATGCTCTCTTTATCTTTTCTTGGATGCGATTTCAACCGGTTGCGAAAGAATCCTATTCCCACCATTGTCCTCAAGGAGGCAGCGAAAAGCCGTGAGGAGTTTACTCCTCCTGTTGCGATAGGGAAACGGCCAGTTTCCTCGGATCTATGCGGGATTCGAATGGCAAGAGACATGCTTGAAAGCTCAGTCGGCAAATTCTGGGTTAGCGTACCTCAAGCCTTCCACCATGCCACGCAATTCGGCGAGCCCCTTCAAGCGGCCGACATAGGAGTAGCCCGGGTTGGTTTTCTTGTTGATGTCGTCGGCGAGCAGATGTCCATGATCGGGCCGCATGGGAATTTCATGATCCTCTCGGCTGGCGCGCCGCCGGCGCGATTCCTCACCAAGCAATGCGCGGATTACGCCTACCATATCCGAACTGCCGTGAAGATGCTCGGCTTCATGGAATGAGCCATCCGTTTCGCGAACGACCTGACGAAGATGCGCGAAATGAATGCGCGAAGCGAATTCGCCGGCCATCGCAAGCAAATCATTGTCCGCGCGGGCGCCATAAGAGCCCACGCAAAATGTGAGGCCGTTAGCAGGGCTGCCAACGCCTGCAAGGATTGATCGCGCATCGCCGGCCGTCGAAACAACGCGAGGCAGGCCGAAGAGCGGCCACGGCGGGTCGTCCGGGTGAATCGCGAGCCGGAGTCCGAGCTCTTCCGCCACGGGCACGACTTCCTGCAGAAAGGCGAGGAGGGCGGAACGGAGATCGCCGGGCGTGGCTCCTTCCCACTCCGCGCGCGATTCGCGAAATAACTGCCGGTTGTAGGACGATTCCGCGCCGGGAAGTCCCGCGAGGATGGCGTGCTCGAGTTCGTCTTGCTGCGCCTCAGACATCGAGTCGAAGCGGGCACGGGCGGCAGCGAGGCGCTCGGGCGTGTAATCGAGTTCGGCACCCGTGCGCTCGAGGAGGAACAGGTCGTAGGCCGCGAAATCTACGGCATCAAATCGCAGCGCGTAGCCCGTGCTGGGCAGGCGCCACTTCAAATTCGTCCGCGTCCAGTCGACGAGCGGCATGAAGTTATAGCAAACGACCGGTACGCCTGCCTTGGCGATGGCGGCGAGAGAATCTTTCCAGGCAGCGATGTACTGGCAATACGGCCCTGAGCGGAGCTTGATGGAATTGTGAACCGGGATGCTTTCGACGACGGACCAGACGAGGCCCGCGGACTCGATTTCCGCTTTGCGCTTGAGGACTTCGTCGAGAGGCCAAGTCTCGCCGCGGTAGATGTGATGCAGGGCGGAGACGATGCCCGTCGCGCCCGCTTGCTTGATTTGATCGAGTGAAATCAAGTCTTGAGGGCCGAACCATCGCCATGTTTCTTTCATGCCCGTATCGTATTACATTTTGACGCGCCGTTCGCACGCCCATCGGCAATTTCGATGTGCATTCATTTTGGCAAATACAATGGAGCGCAGTGAAAAGGAATCCTCGTCAACCTTCTCCAATTCAAGAGCGCGTGTGCTTAACCAGGGACACCTCATCCGTTTTCACATCTCGCCCGACGCGGCCGGCAAGCAGAAAAGAGAGCTGCGGCATATTGCCGCGCGCTAGAGATTCCGGCGCCAGAATTCGCGCATGGTGCGGAAGAGATGGATGGTGGCGGGCGGATCGGTGATGCCGTGTTTGCGCATGGGATAGATCATCACTTCATAGAGAATATCTTTCGCGATGAGCTCATTAAGGAAGGCCTGCTCATTCTGTGGATGTACGTTGTCGTCGTAGGTGCCGAAAGCGACCATCAGTTGGCCGGAGAGATCGCCGGCATGCTTGACCAGCGACGTGCGGTCGTAAGCCTCGGCATTCTGGGAAGGAAGGCCCATCAGGGATTCGGCCCATTTGGAATCGTAGTAGTGCCAATCGGTCACCGGCGCGACAGAGATCCCCGCCTTGAATTCCTTGGAACGCGTCATCAGATTCAGCGTCATGGTGCCGCCGCCGCTCCAGCCCCAAACACCGAAGCGTGAGGCATCCACCCAGGGCTGAGACTTGAACCAACGAACCCCGGCGAGAAGGTCGTCGCTTTCCGAGGCGGCGGGGTTGGCAGCGATGGTGTTTTCGAGTTTTTTGCTGATGCCGGTGGCGGCGCGATTGTCGATATACATCACGACAAAACCATCCTGGAGAAGGAGCTGGTTGTAGAGGCTCATCTCGGCGCTCCACTCGTTCACGACATTGGGAGCCGAAGGACCGCCGTAAACATACAGGATCACGGGGTATTTGCGGGCGGGGTCAAAATTCCTTGGCTTCCAGATTTCCGTGGGCATGGGAAAACCGTCGGCGGCGGGAACGGTGAGAAATTCGGAGTACTGGATTCCTTCGGGAAGCAGCTCCGGGCGAGGTGCCGCAAGAGTTTGCAGAAGCTTACCCTCGGCGGCATGAAGCTGCAGGGAAGGCAGGGTGCGGTTGTTGGAGAAACTGTCGAAATAGAATTTCGCGTTGGGAGACATCGAAATGGCATGGGCGCCGGACTCGGCGGAAAGACGCGTGAGGCCGGAGCCGTCGCTTTTCACGCGGTAGAGGTTGCGCTCGATGGAGGAATCTTTGAGCGCGGTAAAGTAGATCCAATCATTTTCGGAATCAATGCCGGCAACCGCCTGGCGGACCCAGAAAACGCCGCCCGAGGAGGCCATGGCCCAGTTGCCATTGGTGATTTGGTTGACAAGGGTGCCGTCCATGGTGAAGCGGTAGAGATGCATGAAGCCGTCGCGCTCGGAAGCCCATAGAAAGTAACGGCCGCCGGGAAGGAAGTGGAGGTCGTCGGTAACGTTCACCCAGGCGGGATCGGTTTCCGTGAGGATGTGCTTGCGTTCGCCAGTCTTGACATTAATGAAGTCCAGGCGATTCTCCTTCTGTGAGCGGGGCATGGTCTGGATACTGAGGCGTTCGGAATCCGGCAGCCACTTTACGCGCTGAATCCACTCGAATGGTTCCGCGCCAAGATTGACCCAGCGGGTTTGCGGGTTGAAGACATCGGTAACGCCGACGCGGACACGGGGATTTTTTTCGCCGGGTTTCGGATAACGCTGATGAATGATGCGTTCATCGACGGGCTGAAAATCGACAAAGGTACTGTCGGCAACTTCGGTTACGTCCGTCTGTAGAAAGGCGATGGCACGGGAGTCGGGCGACCACCAGTAGCCGATATCGCGGCGGCCGAAAATCTCTTCCCAGTAGACCCAGGTAAGAGTGCCATTCAGAAGCGTGTCCGAGCCGTCGGAGGTGAGACGCATCTCCTTTTTCGCGGCAATGTCGTAGACATACAGGTCATTGGAACGCACAAAGGAAAGGAGGCGCCCGTCCGGAGAGAATTCGGCGTCTTTTTCCTCCGCGGGGGTATTGGTGACGCGCGTGAAGGAAGAAGAGGGGAAATCGAGAAGAAAAATGTCGCCATGAAAGATGTACAGGGCCTGCCGGCCATTGGCGTCAAACGAGTCTGGCCACGGAAGCGCTTGCTTGATTTCCGAGGAAGGATCCAGGGACGTGAGGGAAGCGACCGCTTTGGGCATGTCTAGAGCCGGGTGACGTTCGCGAGTGATGGGATCGAGCCGCTCAAATGTGCGCTGCGCTTCGGGCTGGCGAGTATCGCAAAGAATGGCGGAATTGTCGGCCAACCACTTGAACTCTGGGACTTCCGCCACACTCGAGCCTTCTTTGCCAAAGATCCATTCCGCGGTCAGCGGAGGCCGTTGCACCTGAGCCATCGCGGAGAAGGCTGCAAAGAAGAGCACCAGCAGGGACGTGAGAAAAAGAGTGGCTGCACGGAAGCGCTTGGAAGACATAAGGTTTTCTTCTCCTGGCAAGAGAAAGTACATGTGGGTGCCCGGCTTCTGATAATAGACGACGCCTTTGACCGTAGCAAAGTGATCAAACCATTCGAAAAACGTACCCCTCCCATTGTCCATTGACCTTTGACCTTTCCGCCTGCAACGTCCTGCACTTCGGACCAGTAGGCTGCGCTGTTGCTTTGGAATAGGCTTTGTGGGCTTGCGGGGTGTCGTCACTGGGGAACGAAGCGAGGTGGCCGTGTATTGCGAGCATTGCGGACTAAAGATCTTCCCCGAGCGGCCTGTATGCACTCGCTGTGGCCGAGCGCCGCTGCACGAGTGGATTCAACTGTTCAGCCTGGCCGTGCTCCTCCTGGCGACGATCGGCAATTCGGTTGCCGGCATGTTTCTGCTGCCGAAATTGTCTGCCACGCACCCGGCGGTTCTTTTTTTTCGCGGCTGGCTGTGGGCCGACCGGGAAAGTTCGCTGTACGGATGGATGCCCCTGGCCGCCGCGCTGCTGTTTTGGGAATTTTTTGTTTGGCGCAAGATTCGCAAGGCGAAACCTGTAACCAAAATCAAAGGGTGGGTCAGCCGTAAGATCCTCGCGTTCGTACTCGCGGCAGGTTTTGCGCCGATCCTTCCCTGGTGGATTCCCGCCAATCAGCCATCGGACAAGACGCTGGCCGCACTTTCGCAGTATCCCGGCTTGCCGTGCGCCATTTCCTGGGGCGGCGTGCTCATCGTTGCAGTGGTTCTTTGTGTCAAGGCCGAGACACGCGACTCCCTTCTTGGCAAGGGGAAAACCCTCGCCCTCGTCAGCCTCGGTGCGCTCACTTTGTTTCTTACGCTCACACTGTTTGGGTGGTCGCTGAGCTGAACAAGAGTGAGGATTCTGCTGGCGACGGATTGCGAACTAACTGGAAACTGGCCCGCAACCTGCCGGGGAGGGAGCGTAATGGAGCACCGCAGCAGTCATATCGTCCCACTGGCAACAGTGCTTGGAAAATTCCTGGATCGCCGAGAAGACATGGTTCAGCAAATCAATCGGGGCTTCGCCCGCATGTCTGCGGCAGATATCCTTGAGCCCCTCCAGCTCAAAATCCTGCCCGTGGACATTCCGCGCATCGGTCAGTCCATCGGTACAAAACAGTATGGAATCGCCCGGCTCGAGGTCCAGCGTGAATTCGTCGTAAATTACCCCACTGAAGAGGCCTGGTGGGATCCCCGCAAGCTGCAGGGCGCTGCATTCTTCACCCCGGATGAGCAGGGGGCCGGGCATGCCGGCGCTCACGATGCGCATCTGCGCGCGAAACGAGTCAATAATGGCGTACTGAATCGCGCTGTGGCGTCCCGGGATGCCCCGGAGGAGCAGCCTCTCGTTCAGGACGGAGAGGACCCGTGCGGGGGGCTGGCCGGTCTTATGCACGCCGCGCAGTGTGCCAACCGCCAGCGCGGCGTAGAGCGCCGCCGGAAGGCCTTTCCCGGATACGTCGCCAAGGTACAGGCCGATCATGCCGTCAGGAAGGAGGAAGTAGTCCAGGAAATCCCCACCTACCTCCGCGGCAGGCTGGAACTCATGGGAAATCGTCACGCAATCGGTGCGTAATGGCTGCCCAGGCAGCATGACGCCCTGGATGGCACGAGCTTCCTCGAGCTCCTGCTCGCGCAACTTCTCGATCGAATGAAGTTCGACTGGCTGAGTGAGAACAGACATGGTTTTATCCGGAGGGGAGAATTCACCGGGAGAGGGGCGGCGTCAATTTGAGCGTAGCACACGGTGGGTATGGCCCAGCCAAAACCTCCAGGGGGTGTTATCAATTGCACTCGGGGACACGGAAATGCTTGAACCACTTGGAGCGTGGGGAAACAATAGAACTATGAAAGCCTTAGCTGGACTCCTTGTTACCGCCGTCTTGGCCATCGGGATCTACTATCTTTATTTAAAACAAATGCCCAGTAGCGATGCGGGTACCGCGCCCACCCAGGCCATCAGCCTGACCGGTGTGCGCAGCGATTTGCTGTCCATCGCTCAGGCAGAGCGCGGGAACATCGCCCTGAATAGCCGGTGTGCTTCGCTGGACGAAATGGCTACTTCAGGAACGATGAACATGGCCCGGCGCGAGCGCGACGGCTACACCTATGAAGTGGAGTGTTCCGGGTCGGATTTCCGTGTTGTCGCCCGGCACGCGGCTCCCCCTCTCGCGGGCGTGGCGATACGCTACCCTACCCTGGCCATCGATTCCACGATGGAAATCCGGGAAATTCAGTAAGCTGGGGTTTCATCTTCCTAAACCTGCCCTTTTTCGCGGGAACAATTCCCCCTGCGTATGCGTAACTTCAGGTGAGAGCGCAGCACGCGAAGAACGAAGGCGTTTGCGAGAAGGAGTGGACTATGGATGGCAATCTGATCGGCCTCGTAGCGGTGGTTTTGACCTGCGGTATTCCCCTGGCAGTAATCTATGCCTTTTACCGCGTCCGTAAACTGCGGACCGAAGAGCGACTGGCGGCGCTGGCTCGCGGCGCGACGATTCCCATGGAGCCGGAACTTTCCCAGTATGCCAAGTCACGGCGTGCCGGGATTTTGCTGGTCACCGGCGGCGTGGGATTCATGACCATGTTTGCGGTGATTGCCCGTGTTGTGGGCGAGCCGGAGACTCTGGTTGCGGCGGCTTTCGGCATCCTGCCATTGGCCGTCGGAATCGGATACTTCCTGGATGCGGCGATGATTCACCGCGACCTGAAAGCCTCCTGAAGATTCTGCCGGGGAACCTTTCGCGCGGCGAGGTTCCCACGACCCCGTGCCCGAGCGGCAAGCCGCGCTTTTTTCTCACCCCAGCAAGGATCCCCGCCGGCTTCAGGATGACCTCTTCTGATCTATGACGAGCACTTCCGCTTCCGTCGGAATAGCGTTGGAAGGGAGTGCCTTGTCCGTGTGTTAGAATCACTCGGCATGCATCCTGCAATCCCTCATCTTGTGGATCTCCACCAGCTTGATCAGCGGATCGCCGTGCTTCGTGCGGAATTCGACAGCCTTCCCAAACGTTTTCGCGAGGCGGATGCCAAGCTGAATGGCGCGAAGGCTGCCGTGGCCTCCGCCAAGGAAGCCCACACACAGGCCCTCACGCAGCGAAAGAAACTTGAGCTGGATGTGGAGCAGTGGAAAGAGCGCGCGAAGAAATATCGCGCCCAGAGCAGTTCCGTAAAAACGAATGAAGCGTATAAGGCCCTGCAACACGAAATTGCCAATGCGGAGCGCGAGGCGGCAAAACTAGAAGACCTGGTTCTGGAACAAATGATGGCCGCCGAAGACGTCGAGCACCGGGTGAAGCATGCGGAAGCGGATTTGAAAGAAACGGAAAGCGCCGTTGGGGCTGAGAAAAAACAGATCGAAGTGCAATATAACGAAAAGAAAAAGAAGCTGGAAACGGCCACCGCGGAACGCTCACAGCTCGCCGCAAAGGTGCCGGAAGACTTGTTGGAATTGTACAGCCGGATCTCACGCAGACACCCGGGTGCGGTGATGGCGGAGGTCCGCGACGACCAGTGCCGCGGCTGCGGCATGCGCGTGCTGCCGCACGTCGTTCAGGTTCTTCGAACGGAGACCAACGACGAGGTTTTTCGCTGCGAAACCTGTGGGTGCATTCTCTACACTCTGGAACCTATTCCCCACGCGGCGCCGGCTGCGGATGCGGCCGCTGCGCCCGCCGACGAGACGACTCACTCCGAATGAACAAGCGTCCCACACTACCAAAAGGCGCCGGCTTGTTCGGCGATCATGCGCCGGAACGCAAACCCACGCCTGCCTATCAAGCAAACATTGACGGCGGCTCACGGGGAAATCCCGGCCCGGCGGCTTATGGCGTAGTTGTGCGGGACGCGCGGGGCGAAGTCGTGGCGCACCTGAAGAAATACATCGGTCAGAACACCAACAATGTCGCGGAATATTACGGCCTGATTGCGGCGCTGGACTACGCGCAAACGCACGGGATTCGCGCGCTCCGTATCGAAAGCGATTCCGAGCTCCTGGTGAAGCAGATGCGCGGGCAGTACAAAGTGAAAAGCACGGACCTGCGGCCTCTGTTTGAACGCGCCAGGAAGATGGCACAAGGCCTCGAATCCTTCCGCATTGATCACGTTTATCGCGAACAAAATCGCGAAGCCGACGCGCTGGCGAATCAGGCGTTAGACGAAACGTCGAAGCCCGCTGGCGGTGAGAAGGATACCACTGATAATGCGCCGCCCAAACCTGCCACGATCCGCTGCTTCGCCCGGTACAAGGATGGAGTGCTGCAACCACAAGAGCCGCTGGACCTGCCAGATGGCGCCCACGTGGAAATTATGCTGCGCTTGCGGAAGTAGGATTATGCGTGTTGTGAACGCTGACCTTCTAGCGGTTCACGTTCCTCAGGCGGTAGCCTGAAGTTCGGGCAGTGGCTTCAGCGTGCGCGTGCGGTAAAGCGTATCGCGCTGGGCGGGAATGAAGCCGGCATCGGTGATGATGCGCTGTAATTCGGCCTCGTTGGTGCGGCGCTTCACGCCCGCCGCAAAGACCACATTTTCCTCAATCAGAATGCTGCCCACGTCATCGGCCCCGAATTGCAAGCCAATCTGGCAAACCTTGATCCCCGGCGTCAGCCAGCTTGACTGGATGTGCTCCACATTGTCGAGGTACAGCCGGCTCACCGCCAGCGTCTTCAAGTAATCCACCGCCGTGGTTTCCTGCACCTTTTTGCCAAGCGCCGTATTCTCTGCCGCGAAAATCCAAGGAATAAATGCGGTGAAGCCACCGGTGTCTTCCTGGATGCGGCGAATGCGGTCAAGATGATTGACGCGGTGGCGCAGTTCCTCGCCGCAGCCAAACATCATCGTGGCCGTGGTGCGCAGTCCCAGCGCGTGGGCGATGCGGTGTACCTCCTCCCATTCGTCGCTGGTGCACTTCAAACGGGCGATCTTGCCGCGTATTTCGTCGTCCAGAATTTCCGCGCCGCCGCCGGGGATGGAATCCAGGCCCGCATCCTTCAGCCGCTGGATGGTGTCGCGTAAGCTAAGTTCGCTGACTTCCGCGATGCATAGAATCTCCGGCGCCGAAAAGCAATGCAGATGAACTTGCGGGTAACGCGATTTCAACGAGCGCAGCAGATTCTCGTAGTAGCCGATTTGCAGGTCCGGATGCAGCCCGCCCTGCAAAAGGATCCCGGTGCCGCCGAGTTCGAGCATCTCGTCGATCTTCTGGTAGATGGTTTCAAACGAAAGGATATAGCCGTCCTTGGCGCCAAGAGGGCGATAGAAAGCGCAGAAAGAGCAGTATTCCGTGCAGAAATTCGTGTAATTGATGTTGCGATCGATCTGGTAGGTGGCCACGCGCGGGTCGTTCTTCTTCAGGCGCAACTGATGCGCGGCCATGCCGATGCCCACCAGGTCGTCGGACTGGAGCAGTTCCAGCGCTTCTTGTTTGCCGATGGCCACGTCAGAGTTCCCCCCGTGCCAGGATCAACGGCGCCGCCCGCCCGCAAGTTCAGAGTGGCGCTCTGAGACTCCGGCCACCCGGGCCATCACAATTTCCGGTACACCCGGAATCAATCCAAGTTCCCCTGCGAGATTGAAAAAGTGGTGAAGTCCCTGCAAATTTTCTTCGTCCAGGCCGTAGTCGATATTTTCGGAGAGGTAGCGCCGCAAATCCGCTGCAGGCAGCCCCATCTCTCGCGAAGCTTCGGCGCTGATCGCATCGAGCTGGAGCATTCCATACGCCAGCGACTCCTGAAAGTCGTGGACCACCTCCGGCGTAGCCACCTCCGGCCGCGCCGCCCAGACCGCCAGGACCGCCGGCAGTCCGCTCAGGGCGCGCCATTCCTCGACAATGTCATACAAATACAGCGTTGCGATTCCTGGAAAGCCAACGGATTTGCCGGAACAACGCAGCACGCCGCCGCAATCGCGTTCCGCGTGGCGTTCGACATTGAGCGCCAGGCGCAGCGCGGGGTCGCCGATCAACAGCGCGGCATCGGATTTCCGCAGCATCGCGGGCAGATCGGGTTCCGCTTCAATCAATTCAGGCGCGATTCCCCACCATTTCTGGCAAAGGATGCGCACAAGGGCCTGCGTGCTTCGGGAACTGCGGTCCAGCGCGATGCGGGTGACTTCCCGCACCGCCTTCGTGGAAACCAGCAGCAAGCTGCGAACCGCGCGTTTCGATGCGATCGACAATCCCGGAAGAACGACCAGGTTTTGTATTCGCGGGTACTCGATCGCCGGGATGATGGCGATGTCCGCCGCATTCGACCGGAGAGCATCGGCACATTGCGAGGGAACGGTGAACGACAGTTGGTACTTCTCCCGCAAAGCTCCGTGCGTGAAGCCTCGGACGAGCGGGGCGGTATTCAGATATTGAACGATGGAGATTCGGAGCGAATTCACGGCGTAACGTACCCTGTTGGAACCTTTCCAGTATAGCAAAGGACCCGGAAAGAGACCTCGCAACACCCGTTTAAAACGTTTCCAATCCTTCAAATTCGGCGAAATTCACGTCCTATTACCCGGTGTCAGGGATTGCTGCTCCTCCTGCAAATTCACGCTGGAAATGCCGTACTGCCGGTTTTGTGTTTCTCGGCTTATCTGCTATGATTAACCGTTGTGTTTTCTATCCTTTGAAGAGCAGGAAGTGTGAAGTCATGGCATTGAAGTGCACAATCTGCGGCAAGGCGCCGCACTTTGGAAACGTGGTTAGCCACGCCAATAACACACGGCGGCGGCGCTGGAACCCGAATTTGAAGCGGGTACGCGCGGTGGTGGACGGAGTTCGCAAGCAGGTGCGCGTCTGCACCGGCTGCATCCGTTTGGGCCGTGTGAAAAAAGCAGCCTGAGCTAATATCTTGAGCTTTCCTCCGACTCACCCATTCTGCGAACGAACAAACCGTGGGCTCCGCCACGCTGGTGCGTTGTTGCCTCTGGCGGGCATGCTTCTCGGTGTCCTCGCCGGCTGCAACGCTCCGGAACACCATTCCGCGGACGTTTGGGCGGTAGTGAATGGCACCGAGATCAAGCGCGATGAGGTCGAGAAATACTACAAGTCTCAGGTCAATCCGGAAGCCCAGGAACCTTCGCAGGAAGAAGCGCTCTCGCTCAAGCTGAATGTCCTCGAACAGCTCATCAACAACGAAATTCTCCTCGAGCGCGCCAAGAAACTGAACCTCGAAGCGAGTGACGGCGAGGTCGAGGACAAGTTCACCGAGCTGAAGAGCCCCTTCACCGAAGAAGAATTCCAGCGGCAACTGAAACAGCGCGGCATGGGCGTGGATGACCTGAAGCGCGACCTCCGCCGTCAGCTATCCATCCAGAAGTTGCTCAACCGTGAAGTGGCCGCCAAGGTCACCATCACCGATCAGGACGTTCAGGATTTTTACAACGCCAACCGCAACCAGTTTAATGTCGCCGAGCCGCAGTACCGCATTTCGCAGATCGTCATCACGCCCCACAAGGATGCGCAGATCCGCAACCGCAAGAACGACGACGCCACCAATGAGGCGGAAGCGCAACGCAAGGCCAAAATGCTCATGGACAAGCTGGATAGCGGCGCGGACTTTGCCCAGTTGGCCATGGATTATTCCGAGGATATGAACACCGCGGCAAACGGCGGTGACCTGGGCTACATTCCGGAATCAGCTCTGAATCAGTCGGACCCCACGCTGAAGAAGACCGTGCTCGCGTTGAAACCCGGGCAGGTCAGCCAGCCAATCGTCTTGAAGGACAGCACCCGCATCCTGAAACTCGTCGCGCGGGAGGCCGCTGGGCTCCGCGGCGTCAATGATCCGCAAGTTCAGCAGACCGTTCGCGACACCCTGCGCAATCGCAAGGAGCAGTTGCTGCGCTCTGCTTATCTTGCCGTAGGCCGTGACCAGGCCCATGTCACCAACTACCTCGCGCAGCAAGTTGTCGAAGCCGCCGGCAAGCTGCCCGACGCCGCGAAATCCACGACTCCTGCTCCCGCCACGTCCACGCAATAGAACTCTAGGCTCCCCCTACGCAGAAGACACGCTTTAGGTAGAGAAAAAGGAATACTCGAGTTTCCGTACCTTTCGGATGGATTCAATCACTCGACCCAGGCGAGAACATCCCCCGCATTCACGCTCTGCCCTTCTTTCGCCAGCAGGCGTTCCACTTTCCCATTCTTCGGTGACTTGATCTCGTTCTGCATCTTCATCGCTTCGACTACGAGCAGTCCCTGCCCGGCTTCCACGCTGTCCCCCACCGCCACCAGCAGCCGGATCACTTTTCCGGGCATGGGCGCAACAATCTGCTGCCGCCCTTCGGCTTCCAGTGCCCCCTGCTTGCGTCCTCTCCAGACGCGCGGATCCACGATCTCCGCGGAGAACTCGTGCGGGCCGCACTGCAATTTGAGCCTGCCATCCAGCGAAGGTGTCGCATGGATGACGAATGACTGTCCATCCAGAATCACGGAAATCGTGTTGGGAGCGATTTCGATGGCATCGGCGTTCACGGGCTGACCGTCGAGAGCGATTTGGAAACGCTCGCCTTCGCGCTGCAACTCCACCACGCGCGTTTTTGATCCCGATACACCCTCGAGATGGACTTCCAGTTTCATGGCGTGCGGTCCAATTGTTGGCGGCGCCCTTGCGATTTCCAGCGTGAAGGTTCGGCGGAACTAGTCCGGTTGGCGTTCGCAGCGCTGTTTGCTCTGGCGGTGTGCCAAAGCGCTGCCGCGATCACCGAAGCTTCCTCGGTTCCCGGGCGGGGAGGTGTGACCGGCGGGCTGGGCCGCGCGAGCAATTCATCCAGCCATTTCGTGTGAAATTCGCCGCGCAGAAACTCCGGCTCCGCCAGGATCCTCCGGAACAGGCTCACGTTCGTGCGGATGCCGGTGATGGTGTACTCGTCCAGCGCGCGCCGCAGCCTCGCAATGGTCTCTTCCCGGCTGTTGCCCCAGGCGATCAGTTTGCTCAGCAGCGGATCGTATTCTAGCGGCACGGTATAACCTTCATACACGCCCTCATCCAGGCGAATCCCCGGGCCCGTCGGCGCATGCCGCGACAATATCTTCCCCGGAGAGGGGAAAAAGTTGTTGTCGGGATCTTCCGCGTACAAGCGAACTTCCATGGCGTTGCCACGCGGCGTGATCGTCTCCCACGCAAAAGGCAAACGGTGGCCCGCGGCAATGGCAATCTGCAGCTTCACCAGGTCCAGGCCCGTGACTTGCTCCGTCACCGGATGCTCGACCTGCAAGCGCGTATTCACTTCGAGAAAATAGAAATTCAGGTCGCCGTCCACCAGGAATTCCACCGTGCCGGCGTTGGTATAGCCGCCCGCGCGCGCCAGCCGCACCGCCGCGTCTCCCATCTTCTTGCGCAATTCCGGCGTCACCACCGGCGAAGGTGCTTCTTCGACCACTTTCTGATGACGCCGCTGGATGGAGCACTCGCGCTCGCCCAGCGACACCACGCGCCCGTGCGCATCCGCGAAAATCTGAACCTCAATGTGGCGCGGCCCGATCAAATACTTCTCCAGAAATACGCGCGGATCGCCGAAAGCATTGAGCGCCTCGGAGGCCGCATCGCGCCAGGCCCCGGCAAATTCGGCGTCGGTCGGCACCACACGCATCCCTTTTCCGCCGCCACCCGCAATGGCCTTCAGCAATATGGGGTAGCCCATGCTGCGTGCCAGGGATTGCGCTTCTTCCGGGTTTTCGATGGCTTCGTCTATGCCGGGCACCGTGGGCACTTCGGCGCGGCGCGCCAGTTGCTTCCCCGAAGTCTTCGCGCCCATCATTTCCATTGCTTCCGCGGACGGCCCGATGAAAGTCATGCCCACATCGCTGCACGCGCGGGGCAACGCGGGATTCTCCGCCAGGAAACCATAGCCCGGGTGCAGGGCATCGCAACCCGTTCGGCGCGCTACGTCCATCAACTTATCGATCCGCAAGTAACTCTCCCGGGAAGCCGCCGGGCCGATGCAATAGGCTTCGTCGGCAAGACGCACATGCGGCGCCGTGCGATCGACTTCGCTGAATACGGCGACGTTCTTTATGCCCAGTTCGCGGCACGCGCGCAGAATTCGCACGGCAATCTCTCCGCGATTGGCGATGAGGATTTTCTTGAACATAGCGGCGTCTGTAACTTGCGCGAGTGTAGCATGCGGGCCGTGGCGGCCAACGATTAGCTAAGGCTTGCGTGTCGTATCGTTCGCGGTGCACGAGGCGTGGCTCAACGCTGTCTTATGACGAAGCTCAGTTTCTCCAGGGATCTTAGTTGACGGGAGTCTGAGTTCTATTGCGGCGACGGAATCCCCAGGTCGCGGCAAATCTTTCGGGCAAGGAAATTATTGATTTCCGTGTGGCGAGGCACGCTCGAAGTAGCGCCTGTAGAAGGGTTAAAGTAGATTGAATGCTTTCCACCGTCCCTCAGTAACTTGCAGCCATGCCCGGTCAGATGTCGAATTAGTTCGCGCCTCTTCATCGGCTACCCTTTTACCTTTGACGCAGCTCATCAAGCAAGCGCTAGCTTCTTGTACCCGGATCTCTGAACTCCCAAAGGTGCCATGCATTGACGTTGTATTATACTTTCTTCAAGAGTTTGTTGAGTCTGGTAGAATTGCTCCATGAAGCATCAATTCACTTCGGTGATCGAGAAGCGTGGCAAGTGGTACGTGGCTTACGTGGAAGAAATCCCCGGTGTAAACACACAGGGGCGTACGCTGGCCGAAGCGCGCCGCAACCTCAAAGAGGCCTTGGCCATGGTCATCGAGGCCAATCGTGAGCTGGCTGCCAGGGGACGTACCCGCGAGGCCCGGCGAGAACCCATCGTTGTCAATTTGTGAGCGCATCTCTGTTGATGCTCTCGCCCGGACTAGCCCTTCCTCAAGGTGGCAGGCCGTGAGCCGTCTCTAACGAATATCGGATTCAGGAGCTACAGCGGAATGTTGGAGTGCTTCTTCTTAGGATTGGTGTCGCGTTTGTTTTCCAGGGCCCGCAGCGCGGTGATGATGCGGGGGCGAGTCTCCGCCGGTTCGATCACGGCGTCCAGATAGCCACGCTCCGCCGCAACGAACGGATTGGCAAACCGGCCGCGAAATTCCGCGATCTTTTCCTGGCGAAGTTTGCTGCGCTCCGCCTCGGGAGCATTACTCAGTTCCCGTTTGTAGACGATATCCACCGCGCCTTCCGGCCCCATCACAGCAATTTCCGCGCTGGGCCACGCAAAGTTCGCATCCGTGCGGATGTGCTTGGACGCCATGACGCAGTAAGCGCCGCCGTAAGCCTTGCGCGCGATCACGGTAATTTTCGGCACCGTCGCTTCCGCAAACGCAAACAATAGCTTCGCGCCGTGCTTGATGATGCCCCCGAACTCCTGCTGCGTGCCGGGAAGGAAACCCGGAACATCCTCGAAAGTAATCAGCGGAATGTTGAACGCGTCGCAAAAACGCACGAAGCGCGCGCCTTTCACCGAAGCATTGATGTCCAGAGTGCCGGCGAGAAACGCAGGCTGATTCGCGACCACCCCGACGGGCCGGCCGTCCAGCCGCGCAAATCCCACCACGATGTTTTTCGCGAAGTGCTCGTGTACCTCGAAGAAGTAATGATCATCCACCACCGCGTGAAGGACATCCTTGATGTCGTATGGCTTCAGCGGGTCTTCCGGAACAATCGAATTCAATAGCTCCTCGCGACGGTCCCACGGGTCAGGGGTGTTGCGGCGCGGCGGATCCTCCAGATTGTTGGAGGGGAGAAAACCCATCAGTTCGCGCAGCATGGCGCAGCAATCGGCATCGTCCCGCGCGACAAAATGAGCCACGCCGCTGGTGGCATTGTGGGTCATCGCGCCGCCCAACTCTTGTTTCGTAACCTCCTCGTGCGTCACGTTCTTGATCACGTCCGGGCCTGTGACGAACATATAGGAGGTGTCGCGCGTCATGAAAATGAAGTCCGTGATCGCCGGCGAATAAACAGCGCCCCCCGCGCACGGCCCCATGACCGCGCTGAGCTGCGGTATCACGCCGCTGGCTAGCGTATTACGCAAGAAAATGTCCGCGTATCCTGCCAGCGATGCCACGCCTTCCTGAATGCGCGCGCCACCGGAGTCGTTCAGGCCGATGACCGGCGCGCCGTTGCGCATGGCCAGGTCCATGATCTTGCAGATTTTTTGCGCGTTGGTTTCGGAAAGCGAGCCGCCAAACACGGTGAAATCCTGCGCGAAGACGTACACCAACCGCCCGTCGATGCGGCCAAATCCGGTCACAAATCCGTCGCCCATGGGTCGCGTCTCTGGCGAGCCAAAATCCACGCAGCGGTGGCGTACAAATTTGTCCAGCTCTTCAAATGTGCCCTCATCCAGCAAAAGGTGTATGCGCTCCCGCGCCGAGAGTTTGCCCGCTTTGTGTTCGCGTTCGCGGCGTTCCGCTCCGCCGCCCGCTTCCGCCTCTGCGGACATCTTGCGAAGCTGCTCCAGGCGCTCCGCATTCACGGTCGAGTCCCAGGTCACATGATTTTTCTCAGCCAAGCGTTCCTCCCTCGGGCGGGTTGTGTTTTGGAGCGAAGATCAGCACGGCCAGATGAGTGGCAAGCCACACGGTACCCAGAAGAAGTATCACTCCCAGCAGGATTTCCGCGGCAATCGCGCCCGCGCGCGGCAAGGGCGAAGCGATCGACGTCACGTAGACCGTGGCGCGTTCCAGAATCACCATGGCGCTCAGCGTCATGGCCACGATCATCAACGTCGTCAGAATGGAGGCGAGCACCTGTTTCATAAGCGCCGGGCGAGCCCGGCAAAACGGCAGCCAAAGCATAGCGCATTCGCCCGAAAATCTGAACGCGCCCTAGGACAGCATAGCCGCGCTGTTCGGTGTTCACGGAAACTGCTGAGAAGGATTGGGTAAAAAGCGGCCGGAAGGCGGGCAGTTCAGCGCAAGCCGGACCAATCGTCCGCAACCAGAATCGAATCGCTGGGATTTGAAGGATCATACTTCACGCTCGCCGGCTGTCCCGCGACCAGCCGCTCGAAGCGCACCTGGCTTTCCAGCCCGGTAATGTCCTGCGCGGTTTCATACGTCACGCCCGATATCGAGTAGCTATAGGACACCAGATGGCGTGGTCCATTGTTCGCCAGCGGGCGTGGCCGCGACCTCAGCAGTCTACGCCGCGCTTCCACCACCGGCGCAGGGTGTTCCGCGAGCTCCACCACCTGGCCCTCGGCGATTCTCCCGATGAGGTTCAAGTGCAGCCGCCGCTTGCGTTCCTCCGCCTCTGGATCCACAGCGGGACGCACGAACGCATACACAATCAACGCAATTGCCGCCGCGCATCCGCCCGCCAACGCGAGCAGCATTTTCCAATCGGCGAGCAGTTCTTTCAACGCTCTACCCCTTACAGATTAAAGATTCGGGACTGAAGTCGAACAGGAAGGCACGCCTTGCAGCAACGCACCCTGGAGTGTGCAAGACCTGCTTGTTCCCCACGATCTCTTATCTTACAGAAAGGTGCGCGATTCTGCGAAGTTATGCGCGCGGAGGATGCACCGGATTGCGCAACACGCCAACACCCGCCACCGAGACTTCCACCGTATCTCCTGCGACGAGCGGCCCCACTCCCGCCGGCGTCCCGCTGGCAATCAGATCGCCGGGGAACAACGTCATCATCCGCGATATCCAGCGCACCAGGAAGGCCACGGGATACACCATGAGTGATGTGCTGCCAGACTGCCGGCGAGCGCCATTCACATACGTCTCGACCAGGACATTCCGCGGATCCAGTTGCGTTTCGATGTGCGCTCCAACCGGGCAAAAAGTGTCGAATCCCTTGGCGCGCGTGAACTGTACATCGCTCTTCTGCAGATCCCGCGCGGTGACATCGTTCACGCAGGTGTAGCCCAGCACATAAGAAAGCGGATCGTCGTCATCGCCCAGATGCGCGCATTCCTTGCCGATCACCACGCCCAACTCGCCCTCATGTTCAATGCGATTCGAGTAGCGCGTCAGGACGATGGGCTCCTCGGGGCCAACGATGGAAGAAGGTGGCTTCAAAAAGATGAGCGGCTCTTTGGGAACCTCATTGCCAAACTCAGCGGCGTGCGCCGCGTAATTCCGTCCGACGCAAACAATCTTGGTTGGCTCTACCGGCGCCAGCAAACGGCATTCCTTCGCCAGCCACGTCCGATTGCCCGCCGTCCACTTCCGCCACGGCATCCCGTCGATTTCGCGGACGGTGTCTCCTTCCAGCAGGCCATAAGAAGCCTCGTCATTTCCTTGCGGTTTGGTTGCAGGTAGGAAGCGGCAGAATCTCATTCGCGGCAGGCTCGTTCAGTGATGGGGATGGGAAATATCCGCGGACCGTACTTTCCAGATGATCATGCCAATCCACGAAAGCGTCGCGAAGATCAGGTAAACCACCGCCCCCAGCACGAAAACGTGGAAGGCGCTGTATTTTTCGTCCAGCAAAACAAAAACCATGCACAGCAAGCGGTACGTGATGCTCAACAGTGTCCACGCCAGCAGCCCCGATACCATCAAATCTCCCGGGCTACGGTAAAACCTCAGTATCGGAAGGCTTGCAAACAACACCAGGCCAACTACTGCGATGATATTTCGCCCCAAGGCCAGCCGCTCCAGAAGCGGCACGCGATTGGCCAGCACCAGCCACATCGCAAAAACAAGTGAGAGGCAGATTCCGGTGTATATCCCCACGCGCACCGGCACATTCCGCAAAAACATCAGCCAACGATAGCCAGGTAGATGGACGGACTCTGGCATGGGTGCTGGACTCCCCTACCAAATACTCTCTCTTCTCTTGAACCAGGGGCTACGGAGAAGGTTGTGTCACATCCACAACCACCGCGGCGCTCGGCGCACTTTCATTCCCGGCGCGGTCCACAGCGGTCACCATGTACCAGTAGCGTTTCCCGGACGAAACACTGTTATCACGATAAGCAGGTGTGGGCAAGAGATCCGGCGAGAGAAGTTGGCCCGGCGTGCCTTCCTGTTCACTCCGGTACAGCCGATAACCGGCCAAATCCGCTTCCACGTTGATCGACCAGGACAGATCCACCACCAATGAGCCCGCTGCGCTCCCCGGAATTACAGCGGCAACGATTCCCTGCGGTGTTGCCGGAGGGAAAATGTCCCGCAGCGTCACCACAGCGGCCGGCGAGTCCCTCGATTCCCGCTGGACTCCCTCGGCAACTACAACACTCCTCACTAGATAGGCGTAAGTCTTACCGTAGTCGAACCCCGTATCCAGAAATTCCGGTGCCGTAGTTGCCGCAAGTTGCAGCGGCCGCGACTTCCACACGGCTTGCTCTACATCCTTGGAGGCCGCCGACGCGCTCGCCGCATCCAGTTCGCCGCGATAGACGTGGAACTCCTGAATCTGACCCAGTGGCTCGCCCCCGGATGTCTTGTCCGGCACCGCCCATTTCAACTGGATTCCGCCTTCCGTCACGCGCACGTCAAGAGACTCGATCCGCGCCGGCACCGCATATAGGCGTAAGGAGACTTCCTTCGAATCCGCGGACATTTTTTTATCGGAAACTCTTGTGCGTACCCGGTACACCACGGTTTCGCCCGCATGCTCCTTGATTTCACCCGCGGACACGGGGTCATGAAATTCCACCTTACCCTGTTGCAAGTAGTTGCCGATCAGCGAGCCCGGAACCGTGTCCACCACGCGGAAGGATTTCGCGTCCGTTGTGCCATCGGCTTTCAAGCTGCCCCGCAAAATTTCCAGCGTCGGTGCCTCTTTCAGACTTTCCCCGCGCACGCTCTTTTTGGGCATCGTGAATGTCAGCAGCACGGCGTCTCCCGCTTGTTGCGCCGTCAGGTCGCTGATCGCCTGGGGAATCGGTGGGGAGGGGGGCAGCGGCTCTCCCGGAGCGCCGCACCCGCTTGCCGCGAAGAGAACCAGCCCGAGAGGGAAAAGGATCGAAAAATATGGCGATGGCTTCTTGAGTGTTGCGCGTCTCGCCACCTTTGGGATTGGCATCTGCGATCGTCTGCCGTTACAGGATATACCGGCTCAGATCCTGGTTCTTCACGATGTCCGCCAGTTGCTTGTTCACGTAAGCGGCATCCACCTTCACCGCTTTCTTCTTCAAGTCCGGCGCTTCGAACGACAGCTCATCCAGCACTTTTTCCAGAATCGTGTGCAAGCGCCGCGCGCCGATGTTTTCCGTCTGTTCATTCACGCTCGTCGCGAATTTTGCGATCGCCTGAACGGCATCTTCGGTGAACTGCAGCTTCACACCTTCCGTATCCAGCAGCGCGATGTACTGCTTGATGAGCGCATTCTTGGGCTCGGTCAGAATCCTCACGAAATCTTCTTCCTTCAGGGATTGCAACTCCACGCGAATGGGCAGCCGCCCCTGGAGTTCCGGGATCAAGTCGGATGGCTTGCTCACGTGAAACGCGCCTGCCGCGATGAACAAGATGTGGTCCGTGCGGATCATCCCGTAGCGCGTGTTCACCGTCGTGCCTTCGATGATCGGCAGAATATCCCGCTGCACGCCTTCGCGCGACACATCCGGGCCGTGCCCCGCCTCGCGCCCCGCCACCTTGTCGATTTCATCGATGAAGATGATGCCCATCTGCTCGGCGCGCTCGACGGCTACGCGGGTAAGTTGATCCATGTCCAGCAGCTTGTTTTCTTCTTCTTGAATCAGGTACTCGAACGCGTCCGCCACGGACATCTTGCGCTTCTTCTTCTGCTGGCCAAAGAAGCCGCTCAGCATGTCCTTCAGGTTGAGGTCCATCTCCTCAATGCCCTGGTTGGAGATTATCTCGAAGGAAGGCATCGCGCGTTCGCGTACTTCCAGGTCCACCATGCGCTGGTCCAGCTTGCCTTCGCGCAGTTGCACGCGCAGCTTTTCCCGCGTGCGCTGCGTTTGCTCCCGCTGCGCTGCCAGCTCGCTCTCGCTTGTTCCCGCCGGGGCGGGCGGCAGCGGAGGCAGCAGCAAATCGAGCACGCGCTCTTCCGCGGCCTGCTCCGCGCGATCCGCCACTTCGTCCAGCTTTTCCTCGCGAACCATGTCGATGGATGTTTCCACCAGGTCGCGCACCATGGATTCGACGTCGCGCCCCACGTAGCCAACCTCGGTGTATTTGGAAGCTTCCACCTTCACGAACGGGCATCCGGCCAACCGCGCCAGGCGCCGCGCAATTTCCGTTTTACCCACGCCGGTTGGACCGATCATCAGAATATTCTTTGGCAGGACATCTTCGGCCATTTCCGGCTCCAACTTCTGTCGCCGTACGCGGTTGCGCAGGGCCACGGCCACGGCTCTCTTCGCCGCTGCCTGCCCCACGATGTATTTGTCCAATTCCACCACGATTTCCCGCGGCGTCATGTCGTCCAGCGCCGGCAGCAACGCCGGATCTTCCGTCCGGCCCGTGCCATTTCCGCCCGGGAGCAGGGTTATTTCTTTTTCTGGCTTCATTGCCATATACGTTCAAGTCCTTGCATGCTCGGGGCGATGCGAGCACCGCGCGCCCTTCAAGTCTCTCGCTGAATGATCTCTTGCCGAATGAAATGTCTTCGCCTTGCCAGAAGTCATCTCATGAATGCTTCTTAGGGGGTCGGAGCTTCAGCTCCGACATCAAATTGCCTGATAAAACGGGCTTTAGCCCCTGAAGAAAATCTTTCCTCCCCACTGAATCTATTTGTGAGATAAGTTCTAAATTTCCTCCACCGTGAAATTCTCATTCGTATAGATGCAGATTTCGCTCGCGATGCGCATTGCTTCCAGCGCCAGCTCTTTCGTCGTCAGCTTCGTGTGCTTCACCATGGCGCGCGCCGCGGCCAGCGCATACGGTCCGCCCGAGCCGATGGCGCATATCCCGTCGTCCGGCTCGATCACGTCGCCATTGCCCGAGAGCACAAACGTGGACTTGGCATCGGCCACGATCAGCAGTGCTTCCAGATGCCGCAGCGCGCGGTCCTTGCGCCACTCCTTCGCCAGTTCCACCGCCGCCTTCTGCAAATTCCCCGAATGTTCCTGGAGCTTCCCCTCGAAACGCTCGAAAAGCGAAAGCGCGTCCGCGGTTGATCCGGCAAACCCGGCAATCACCTTGTCATTGAACATCCGCCGCGTCTTCCGCGCGGTGTGCTTCAACACGTGATCGCCCAAGGTCACCTGACCATCGGCAATGAGCACCACCTTGTTATCTTTCCGCACACACAGCACCGTCGTGCCGTGCGTCTGCGGCTCCCCGGAGGCATGTTTCATCCTGTAAGTATACCGCGTTGCCCGATTCCGGTCATGGCAGCAGCCAAGAATGGGTTAGGGCCACTACTGCTAGCCCAAACTCTCGAACTGTTTTAATTTGCGAGGGGAATCTCGCGGAAAGAAAGTACCTTGTAGGTGAGCGGGCCCTGCGCGCTACTGACAGAACAGCTGTTGTAGATGATTCCAAAACCGGGGGTGCTGCCAAAGCCGCCACCAAAGCCAGTACAGCTGGATTGACTGCCGAAGCAGGAGTTCCCCAGGGAGGTGCCCGATAGCAGGGTACCCGAGGCGTCGCGCGTCTTGGCCACCAGAACTGCGCCTTGAATCCCGCCACTTCCATTCATGTTGGAATAATAGATTCCCTGTCCGATTACGAGCACTAGCCCATTCCAGTTGGCGTCGGGGTCGTAAATCAGCGTCCCTGTAACCAGCAGCAATCCATATCCGAATCCATGCCACCCGTTCAGATTGAGATCGCCGTTGACAACGATCGTCATCGGGTTTGACGAGGACATCGTGGGGGCCTTTGTCGAAATTGTGGTGCCAGTCGCCGACCCGTTGATGACCACATCTGCGCTTCGGGTGATGTCTTGTGCCACCTCATCCAAACTCGCCGGCGTCTCCCAGCTTTGGCGTAAAGGAGTTGCCGCGGCCGAAACGCTGGGGATCGTTGGCACATAGCTGCCCGGAGGCGGGCCGGAGGGCACCATCGGGTATCCGGGGTAATGGCCCCGATTCGATGGCGGTGAGACTTGAGGGAAAATCGGTGTGGAAGAGACAGAGTAATCGTTGGGATTCGTGTACGCAATAGAGTTGACTGCGGCTTGCGGAGTGGTGGAGCTGCAAGCGTCCCGGCCATCGATCTTATAGCCGAGTGCCCCAGCGTCCCGAAAAATTACGCCGTTCCCATCCAGCGTCAATGCCGCGGGAAATGCGTTGCTTGTGGGGCTCGGTGAAATCACCACCGGCGCAACGATGTACTGCAGCATTCGCCGGCTCCCGCTCGGAAGCACGGAAAGCGAGGTAATCTCCAGCGCTTGGACAGAAGTGGGCGTCGGGGGCGTCGGCGGTGTAGATGGAGCGGACACGACCAAGCCCGGTGCAGGTTGAGTGGGATTAGAAGAATTCACGTGGGCAGGGTCGTAGAATAAAACTCCTGATCCATCCAGGACCCCATCGCCGTTGACGTCCAGATTGAGTGATTGTTCTGTGATCGGGTTGATTCGTACCCACTTATAGCTGGGCCAGGGAAGTCCTGCTACCGCTGACTCGGAGGGAATCTCTTGCACGGCGGAGCCGGACAGGCCCCAAGAAAATTCCTGAGCATATTCCGTATCCGGATAGTTCGCGGGATTCGCGCTGGTCGGGTCCACGATTTCGCCGCCTGCCGGATTCACGATGTATAGAACCTGCGTCAGCCCCCATGTGGGAAGACCTGAAGAATTCAGCAGCGTCGAGTAGCTATTGGTAATGTTGATGTAGTTCGAGTTCTTCCAGAGCAGCCGCCCTCGCGCTTCTTCCAGCCCAGCCTGTGCGGCGTAGTAGGCGCTGGTCGAAGTGCGGTAGTTTCCGGTCAAAGCGCTGTCCGTGCCCGTGGAAACAATCATTGCGATGCCCACTACGCTGATCAAGAGCAGGGCAAAGATCGCGATCAGCAGGGCCGCTCCCCGTTCGTTTCGCCAATGTCCGTATTTGTGAAGGCAATTCATCGTCCGGCTCATCATCCTTCCATCAATGAGACAAATTCAAGGTATGGCCGCGGCCATTCAGCTCCACCAGCTTCAACATCTGCGTTTGCATGTCGCGCTGCGGCGTAGCCACAATCAGTGTCACATCCACATCTCGAATATTTTGGGGTAGATCGCTTAAGCCCGCCGTGGGGCAGGGTACTGGTTGTGGGGGAGTGCTAGTTGGTCCCTCCGGAGTGTCACACATATATTGGAATATAGGCTGGGGCACTGCACCTGGAAACATCGTGGGATAGGTGGCTGTGATCTGCGCGAGTTGCCCCCCTCCGGGATTATTCATCACGTTCACCAGGAATGGCACCGCCGCACCAGGAGCCGATAGGGCCGAAAGCGGGTCCCCGCCTGTCGTTGGCTTTGGCACGACCGCGCGGTAAAGCGTGGTGCCGCTCAAGTAATAGCGTACCCAGCTCACATTCGGGTCGCTACCCAGGCGCGTTTCCACGATCAAGTCATAATCTCCAGGGGACGTACACGTTCCACCGCCAGCGGTGCCAATGGCGCAGGGAACTAACGGATAGTAATTCGGACTCCAGGCCACCGGCCCGACGGCATAGGTCGAAGGGTCGGTAGGAATCACCGAGTAGAGACCCAGCGAAGGATATCCGGAGACATTGACGTCCCGCACAATCTGATCCATGGCCAGCCGCGCTTCTTGGAAGGAAGCGGAAAGCTGGTTCTCACTCGCATACCTCTGCTGCGAAAGCTGCAGCAGCTCGAACATGGCCGCGCAAATAATCAGGAAAATCGCCATCGCCACCATCAGTTCCACCAGCGAAAATCCACGCGCATTCACGGCTGGCGGCAATTCCTTCATTTCGACACCAATACATCCAGCGTGACCGGCAGGGTCGGGGTTTGCATGCCCCGCCGGAATACGCCAAGGATGATGCGCCGTCCCGTTGCGGCGTTGGTCAGCGGGTTCGTGAACGTGATGACGGCCCAACGAACGTCGTTGGTCGCGCCAAAGGGATCGTTGGGGTCAATGTAAGTGAAGCTGTAGCCATCAACGGGTGACTGCGAAAAATCGATCACCGGCGTGTTGTAGCTGTCGAGAGCAACAGGACTCCCGACGATCTGCCCCGGCTGGGTGGGATCGCCCAGGTAGCAGGTCGTCGAGAGAGGGCACAACACCCCGAGCGGGTCGTTAAACGTAGTGGTGTTCAGAGAAACTTCCCGCATGGCTTCCAATTGCCGCTGCGCCAGCACCAGGGCGGTGGCGTTGCTGCGATTATTCGAGTTCAACATCACCGAAGCCGGCACCAGTTGCGCCACCGCCACCAGCCCCACCAGGATTATGGCCGTGGCGATGAGCATCTCCGTCAGCGTGAACCCATGCTCGGTATACCTCGAATTGGATCGCCGTTTCATGTCAATCTGTTTCACCGCACCTGCTGCCAGTATCCGGACGCATCTGCCGTCCAGATCTGGATGGAACCCGCCGGCATCAATAACACCGCTCGATAACCCGCCTCCGGCGCAATACCGCTGCCCAGGTAGAAAACGTTCACGTTCTGGGGTGTAACCGCCCCGCGCGCATCAAACGTGATCACGGAGCCGGTCGGCGAAGGAGTTGCCGGTGACACTCCGCTGACCGCTTGTGACAACATCGCGGACGTTCCCGGAATGCTGCTACCATCCACCAGATTCCCCGATGGCCCCAGCAGGATCATCTTCTCCCCGGTGTCCTGCACACCGTTCTGGTTCGAGTCCGCCCACACCAGCGTCAACGTCGGATCGCCGCCGTAGGTCTGCTGGACCTGGCAGTTCACCTGCTTATTCAGGCGAATGGCGTCGTACCTCGTAAGCCGCAAGATATCCGCCATCTGCGAAGCCGAGTTCGTCAGCAAATACGAGTGGTACGCCCGGAGGAACGACGGCAGCCCGATGGCCATCAAAATCAGGGCCACCGCCAGCGTCACCACCAGCTCGGTTAAGCTGAACCCGTACTCTCTCCACGACGCGGATTGTGCGTCGCACATACGCCGTTTCATGCACTCCCATACCTTGCATCGCCCTGCGGTGCGAATTCCGGCTCTATTTTGGACTGGGACACCTAAATTAGCAGGATTCTCGCGCCTTAGATAGCCGCTATCCTTCTGGATATTATTTAGCTATTTACACCCTTGTCGACGCGGGCGGCCCCGCGCAATGCGGCACGGCTTCCCCGGACCCGCAACGTCGAGCCACTGGCAGTCTACTTCTTGTCTGTCACTTTCCCCTTGGATTCTTTGTAGCGCCTCTCCAGTCCCGCTTTCGTGAAGAAGTCCGCAGGTAGCTTGGGATTCGCTTTGCACGAATCATAGAACAACTGGTAGGTTCGCCGGTCATTGTGCAGCCGGGTTACTTGCATCGGTATCTGGATGCCGTCATTCGGCTGGTAGTTCGTGAAAATCGTCACGTCCTCATCCATCTCGCCCGTAACCTCGTCTTTGCTGGTCACCACCGTGCGCGCAGGAAGGTGCGTGGAATAATCGAAGGCCAGGCGGATGGAGCCTTCTTCTCCGCGGTCCGTAATCTCCACCCAATCCACCTGCCGCAAGTCCGCGGTTGTGGTCCCCGCGTAGCGCAGGAACACATCCTGCTCATTCACTTTCAGGAGCAACACGTTGCGAAAATGGTTCTTCGCCGCCGCTTGAAAATCGGAGACGGTGCTGGCCGCCGCTTCGTTGACCCCGCTCTTATCCATCGTCCATCCTTCATTCCCGGAAAATACCTGGATAAATACGCCGCCCTTGATGGGAAGAACTCCGACCAGCACGGCCAACATGCCGCCCTTCGTGCTGCTGACCACATACTCAGTGCGGTTCTTGTCGGGAAAATGCCAATAGCTCCGGTAACCCGCGTATCCGCCCAGGCCGCCACTATGGTCAATTTGCGCCTGGCGCCCATCGCATTCCAGTTCTTCGTAATCCCGGAATGCGGCGCCCCCCAGAGCCTCAATTGCCTGCTGCACAAGCTGCTTCGCCTTCGCTGTGCTCTTCTCCGGATCCCACATGTCCGGGTTCTGCGCCTTCACGCCAGGTGCGAGCAGCACCAGGGCAAAGGCCACCCCCACGCAGGCTTTGGCCAACTTCATCCGCACAATACCGAGCCTCCATTCACATTCAATATTTCGCCGGTCATGAAATTCGCGAGGTCCGAAGCAAGAAACAGGATCGGCCCCGCGACTTCTTCCGCGGTCCCCGGCCGCCCCAGGGGAATCACGCTGGCCGCCATTTTTTGTCCCGCCTTCGTATCCAGCACGGGGTTCGACATGTCCGTGGCCACCCAGCCCGGCGCAACGCTATTCACCACAATTCCGTGGCACGCCAGCTCCGTGGAGAGCCCCTTCGTCAGGCTGATGATCGCGCCCTTGGACGCTCCATAATGCGTGTGGAGCGATTCGCCGCGTTGTCCCGCCGTTGAACTGATCGTTATAATCTTCCCCGATTTCTGTTTGATCATCTGTGGCACCGCAAAGTGAATCACCGAATAGACGCTCTTCAGATTGATGCGGATCATGTCGTCCCACTGTTTTTCAGTCATCTTTTCGATGGGCAAGTCTTCCACATTCCACACGCCCGCGTTGGCCACTAGAATGTCCAGGCGTCCCAGCCGGGTGATCGCGTGCTCCACCAGTTTCTTGTTGTCCGCGTGCTTCCCGGCATCGGCCTTGAACGCCTCCACGCGCGTGCCATGCTTCGCGGTCTCCTGCTCCAACAGCTTGGCGGCTTCTTTGGCGGAGTTGTAGCTGAAAACCACATCCGCTCCAGCCTGGGCAAACAGCTTCACGGCTGCCGCCCCGATTCCCCGCGATCCTCCCGTTATCAACGCCGCCTTTCCTGCCAGTGAAATCATGATTCCCCCATTCTCAGATTCATAAATTCGGTGCGTGGTTGGCCTTCAAGTTCCGTTTGCGACGACTACCGCGCCGGCGCAACGCCACGCGCTGCCTGTGCCGCCGCTACAAACTCTTCAAAAAGCTTGCTCGCCAGGGCATCTCCCGGCATGCGTTCTGGGTGCCATTGCACCCCGACCACCCAATTCGCGTCGCCGGTCCATTCCACGCTTTCCACGATGCCGTCCTCTGCCTGACCCGTGACCCGTAGATTGCGCCCGGGCTTCTCGATCGACTGGTGGTGCGAGCTGTTCACCACGGCGTGGGTCGCGCCCGCCAACTTGGCCAACTGACTGTCCGCGGTAAAGCGGACTTCGTGCTGCGGATCTCTTGGCAACTCGGGTACAACGTCCTTTTTGCGGTGCGGGATGCTGGTGTCGGTTTCGCTGCGCAGGTCCTGGATCAGCGTTCCGCCAAGAAACACATTCAAAAGTTGGCACCCGTAGCAGATGGCCAAGACCGGTTTCCGCGACTCTAACGCATGGCTCAAGATGGCGCGATCCGTCTGCTCCCGCGGCAGGTCGGCCGGCGCGGATTTGCCGTGATTCACGGCGCCGTATTCGCCCGGCTCAACGTCGGCTGGGCTTCCGGGCAGGACAAAACCATCCAGCCCCCGCAATTGCCCCTCCAAGCTCTCCGGATGAGCCAGGGAGAGGAGAATCGGCTCGCCGCCAGCCTTCCTCACGGCTTCCATGTAATAGCGGATTTTCGGCAAGTTCCCCTCGGCCTCCTCCTGCGAAGTCCGCCAGGGGATGCCAATCCTCGCTCGGTTGGGGCCGTTGGGCGCCATCGAATCCAGCATCGTAACATCCGGCGGAAAGGCCAGCAACCGGGCTCCCTGGGAGGGGAATGGCGTCAGTGTTCCAGCGAAACTGACCCTTGCGCGGAAGCGTAAAGGCTGGCGATTATCGTTCTGTTCTCAGTTCGCCGGGGTGCCGTCGAGGATGGGATGGTCCCTTCCCAGGAGCGTTCGACCCGGCTGGCCGTTGAGATCGAAAACGACGACTTCATTTTCGCCTGCGCGCAGCCAGGGGCCTGGGACGTACAGAGTCTTCTGGGGACCGATGCTCCAGATCCGGCCGAGGGGCTGGTCATTCAGCCAGACCGCGCCTTTTGCAAAGGCGCTGGTATCGAGAAACGTGTCCGCGGGCGTATCGACGTGGAAGGTGGCGCGGTAGAAGCAGGCGCCCTCGCACGAGGTGCGCGCAAAGGCCAGCTTCGAAGGTTCTGCCATAGGCAAAGGATAGATGTCCCAGCCGAGCAGCGGTTTGCCGGCGAGTGTGATTTGCTTCGTGATGCCCTTGCGTTCTCCGCGCAGCACAACGGTAAAGTTGACCCGGCCGGTATTTTCAACGAGTATGTCCAGCCTCGCGCCGGCAGCCGGCACTTTTAGCCGAAGGTGGTTCTGCTCCAAGCGACGATCAAGCGCACCCACCAGCTTGCCATCGAGAAACACCTGCGCATAGTCATGGAGTTCGTCGAGAACGAGATTGCCCTCCGTGGCTCCGTCGAGATGTTTGCGATAGAGAATGTAGCCATAGGCTTGGTCCAGGTCTTCCATACTCTGGACCTGTTCGGAGTGGACCGCAGACGGGAGCACACTCCAGAGGGAGACTGCTTCTTCCAGCTTGAACTCCGGGATTTTCGTTGCGGCTGGCGAAGGCGGCACAGCAGGCGGCGTGGTTCCGGTCGCCTTGGCGATGACGTCACGGAAGGTGAAGTATTTCGGCGTGGGGCGGCCACTCTCGTCGAGCGGGGCGTCGTAATCGTAGCTGGTGACATCCGGCTCGTAGTTCTTGCCGTCGCTGTTGGCGCCATTCATCCAACCGAAGCTGGTGCCGCCGTGAAACATGTACAGGCTGACGGAATAGCCCTGGCGCAACATCCAGTCCAGATTGGCGGCCTCGTTGGCCGCGTTGGTCTTGCCGTGTTTGCCGCCCCAGTGATCGAACCAGCCGTCCCAGTACTCGCTGTTAAAGAACGGGCCGTTGGGGCGGATTTTTTTCAGAATGGCGAAACTTCTCTGTGCCGCCCCGGGATCGGAGCCGCCAAAGTTGATTCCGACGGGCAGGTCGGGAAGAGAGCCCGCGGCAATCTCCTCCGGTCCGTCGGCCGTATAAAACACGGATTGGGTGAACCCCGCATCCACCAGCATGCGGCGGGTTTGCTCCATGTAGGCGTGATCATCGCCGAAGGAGCCGTATTCGTTTTCCACCTGGACCAGAATGATGGGGCCGCCTTTGTTGATCTGCAGCGGCGCGAGCTCCTCGCCGAGGCGCTTGAGCCAGCGGGCGGTGGGCTCAAGGAATTTCGGATCGCGGCTGCGAACGACGATGGAATGATCTTTCAGAAGCCAGGCGGGATATCCGCCGAACTCCCACTCGGCGCAGGCATAGGGGCCGGGGCGCAAGATGACGTACAGGCCTTCCTGTTGCGCTTCGCGAATGAATTCGGCGACGTCGTTGCTGCCGGAGAAATCGTAATCGCCGGGGCGGGGTTCATGCGCGTTCCAGAAAACATAGGTGGTGACGGTGTTGAGTCCCATGGCCTTGGCCATGCGAAAACGGTCACGCCAGTAGGCGCGCGGGATGCGCGCGTAGTGCATCTCACCGGAAATGATCTGGAAGGGTTTGCCATTGAGAAGAAACTGGCCGTCGTGTACGGCGAAGCTTCCGGGCACGGCATGCTGCTGCGCCGGCGCAGCGGAAGAAAAAATTGTCAGGGAGACAAAGAAGAAAAGGCACAGCCACTTGGAGTTCATGACCCCCAGTTTGCGCCTGTGAAAGCGAGTTGCCAAGTTCTATGCGTGCTTCTTCCCCTCCGCACTCCTCGTTGCGGCGGTCGTGGGGCTTCCTTTTGAGGGATCCGGATTCGCCATCACTTTCGCGGCTTGCGCCGCCCGGAATTTCCGCACCGCTTCCCGATACTCTGGGTACTTGACTCCCAAAATCGCCGCCGCGAACAGCGCCGCATTGATGGCTCCGGCTTTTCCGATCGCCAGCGTTCCCACGGGAATTCCTCCCGGCATCTGCACCATGGAAAGTAGCGAATCCAGCCCCTTCAGCGCCTTTGATTCGATCGGCACGCCCAGAACGGGCAGCAATGTCTTGGCCGCGGTAACCCCCGGCAAGTGTGCCGCGCCGCCTGCGCCCGCGATAATCACCTGCATCCCGCGTTGCTCCGCCGCTGCCGCGTACTCGAACAGCAAGTCCGGCGTGCGGTGTGCGGAGATAACCCGCGTCTCAAACGGCACCCCCAGCTCTTCCAGTGTTTTCGCGGTGTGCTCCATCGTCTCCCAATCCGACGTGGAGCCCATGATCACGCCCACGAGAACCTTCTGTTGCTTTTCTGCTTCACCGCTTGCATTGTTTTTCATGTCTCTCGGTTTCCGTCCTGATGAGTCCCTCTCTCAAAAAAGAGAAGGCCGGCCATCTGGCCGGCTTAGGATCGCGATAGGTCCTTATTCTACGGACTTTTCCAGCCCGATGCGACTTTTCTGCGCTGCTTCCACGCCTGCCGCAACTGCCCCACCAGGTACAACGATCCGGTGACGAACACCGCATCCTCGGGTTTTGCCTTTTCCAGCGCGGCTTCGAGCGCTCGCTCCGCTTCCGGATAAACGGTGTAGCGTTCCACGTGATGCCCCGCCATACGGGCAAGCTGCGTCGCGCTGATCGCGCGCGGGGTCTGCGCCTCCGTGAACAGCACTTCGTAGGCATGCGGGAAAAGCGCGCCCGTGACTTCATCCACTGCCTTATCGCGCATTGCTCCGAACACCATGTACACCTTGCGGCCGCGAAAATTCTCTCCCAGAAACGCCGCGAGTTCCTTCGCCGCCCCCGGGTTGTGCGCTCCATCGAAGTACACGTCGGGCCGCGTCCCAAATCGTTCAATCCGCCCCGGCCACTCTGTTGCCGCAATGCCTCGAACGATGTTCTCATCGCTGATACGGTAGCCGCGTTCCTGCAGCAACCGTGCCGCCGCCACGGCATTCAGCGCATTCTGCAATTGGAATCGCCCGGGCAGGCGAGGCGCCAGCTCGTACATCCGGCCGGTCGCAACATCCTCCACTGCCGCGCGCACACAACCTTCTTCCACGCGCTCACTTTTCACGCGAAACGCCTCGCTCGTCTCCGATACGGCACATCGCAGCTCCCGCGCCCGCGCCAGCAGTACTTCCCTCACTTCCGGTTGTTGCGCGGCAATCACCGCAGGCACCACAGGCTTCAGAATGCCCGCCTTTTCTCCGGCGATTTCCCGCAACGAATGTCCTAGGAAGTTTTCATGATCGAAATCGATGCGTGTGATGATGGAAACCACCGGCGTCACGATATTTGTCGCGTCCAGCCGGCCACCCAACCCCACTTCGACCACGCCAAAATCCACGCGCTCCCGCGCAAAAATCTCGAAGGCCAGCGCGGTCACGCTCTCGAAATATGTCGGATGCGCTCGCAACTTTCCCTCTGCCAGCAATCCCTCGATTACGGCTTGCATCCCTGTGAACGTTTCCGCGAACATCGCATCGCTGACCTCTTCGCCGCCCACCCGTATGCGCTCATTGATGCGTTCCAGATGCGGCGAAGTGTTCAGCCCTGTCCGGAAACCCGCATCCCGCAAGATGGCTTCGAGGAACGCCGCCGTCGAGCCTTTGCCGTTTGTGCCTGCAATGTGCACCACTGGGTACGCGCGGTCGGGCCACCCCAGGCGCTCCGCCAGCACGGTTATGTTTTGCAAATCGAATTTTGCGGCGGAAGCCTGTGTAGGCGCAGCCAATTCGCGGCCGAGAGATAGAAGATATCGGACCGCGATTTCGTAATTCATTTCAGGAGATCAGTAGGTCGAGTGCGTTGGAAACGAAGGCCTTCATGTCCTTGCGATGAACCACGGCATCCAGGAATCCATGCTCCAGCAGGAATTCCGAGCGTTGGAAGCCCTCCGGCAGTTTTTGCCGGATGGTCTGCTCGATCACGCGGGGTCCAGCGAATCCGATCAACGCGCCAGGTTCCGCAATGTTCAGGTCGCCCAGCATCGCGAAGCTCGCCGTGACGCCGCCGGTCGTCGGGTCCGTCAGCACCGAAATATACGGCAGCTTTTCTTCGTCCAGACGCGCCAATGCCGCGGACACTTTCACCAATTGCATCAGGCTGATCGTGCCTTCCATCATGCGTGCGCCGCCGGAACACGACACGATGACCAGCGGCTGCCGCGTTTCCATCGCCAGCTCAATCGCGCGCGTCACTTTCTCCCCAACCACCGCTCCCATCGATCCGCCGATGAATCCAAACTCCATGGCGCAGCACACCACTGGCCGGCCGTTCAATTGGCCCTCGGCCGTCCTGATGGCGTCGTTCATGCCCAGCTTTTTCTGCGCATCCTTGATGCGTTTTGCGTACGGCTTCGTGTCCACAAACTTCAGCGGATCCGTCGAGACCATCCCCGCATCGTGCTCCGTCCAATTGCCGTCCAGCAGCATGGCCAGCCGCTGCTTGGAACTCATCCGGAAATGGAATTGGCACTTCGGACAGACGAGCAGGTTTTCTTCCAGGTCCTTCCGGAACACGATGGCCCGGCAGGACTCGCACTTCATCCACAATCCCTCTGTGCGCACGCGGCGCTCTTCCGGCGGGGTGGCCTGATCGATTGCCTTTTTGTCTCGCTTAAACCATGACATGGGAAAGTTTTCAGTCTTAAGTCTTAAGTCTTAAGTTTTAAGTTATCAGTTCCAAGTCAACTTCGCCAATTCTCCCTGAGCCCCCCTGAGTCAGGGTCCGATTCCTTCGGCTTTGCTCAGAAACCCATCAACTGGCCGCGAGAAAGGTCTCTTTGCTTTAGGAGGCCGGGGCTTAAGCCCCAGCGTAAAGCCCCAAGACGAACGGGCTTTAGCCCCTAAAGAAAACCTCGCCCGGTATTCGCCCTATTCCGTCAAGCCGCTTCCGCCTCCAAGCGTCAATTCTAGAAAAGTCGCCCAGTGCAGCACCGCAAATTTGAATAAAAACCTGTAGCCAACTCGCGATACGAATTACTTAAACCTGATGACTGAGAACTGACAACTTCAATAATCAATCCCTCGCTGTGCCAGTATACCCTTCGTGTAAGGGTGTTTCACTTCTTTCATCTCGGTCACCAGGTCCGCTTCCTCCACCAGCAGCGGGTGGGCATTGCGTCCTGTGCAAATGACGTGGACCTGTTCCGGGCGTTTCTTCAGCGCCTCCACCACCTTTTCCGCGTCCAGCATCTTGTAGCTGATTGTGTAGTTGATCTCGTCCAGGATCACCAGGCCGTAATTTCCGCTGTAAATCGCCGCGCGCCCCGCCTCCCAGCACTCTTCGGCCAGGCGAATATCTTCCGAATCGGTCTCCGCGCTTCCGATCTTCACGAACCCCCGCCCCATCGGGCGTATTTCGAATTTGTCATCGCCCAGCAGTTTTGCCGCGTCCAACTCGCCGTAATGCCATGAACCCTTGATGAACTGCACCATCAGCACGCGCAGTCCCTGCCCCACCGCGCGAAATGCCGCGCCCAGGGCGCACGTCGTCTTCCCCTTGCCCGGCCCCGTGTAAACAATCAGCAAGCCCTTCTCATTCGCCATTCGTGCTCTTCCTTGCGCCAACTTGCCGCGGCGAAACTCTTCTCATCCAACAGTCAATGTTTTTCTAAACGGGTAGGAGCGAGTCGCGGCTGCTGCTTTTCTCGCGCGTAGCCGCCGGAGCAAGCTCCACGCCTCGGCAATTCTCTGTCTCTATCCCAGTCTGGATAGTTGCACCTCCCCAGTCAAGTTTGCAGACAGCTACATAGCGGATCTGTTTCCGATTATCAGAATTGACGAGGAGTTGGGCAACAAGGGCGAAAAACTCCCTCCAACTGCATTGGTCTCCGTGCCCAGTTGGCCCAAAACGATTGAAAATGTGTTGTATGATTATGCGAAATGTCTGGTGCCCCGTTGGTTTCAGGCCGCAAGCTCTGCTTTGCTGTTCTCCTCTTACTGGTTTTGCCGGCTCGGACTCTTTCCGCCAATTCCTGGAAAGGCATCGTGCACGACAAGCCCGGCCACGCCGTTGGCGAGGCCACGGTTTCACTGCAAGCAACATCAGGAAGCCGCGTCTACTCCGCCAATACCTCGGCCAGTGGGGAATTCTTTTTTGCGGACATTGCAGCGCAAAGCTACAGGGTCGCCGTCAAGGTTAACGGCAAAACCTGGAATGCCGTCGCGCCACTGGTCATTAAAGATGGCGGCGCGCTCGCCGCGGACCTCGAATTATCTGAGCATAATCAAACGCTGGTAGTGCTTGCGCTGGCAAACCCCGCTTCTCCACAAGGCAGTGGCGGCGCGCATCTTTCCAGCGGTGAAGTCTCCAGCCTCCCCCTGAACGAGCGCGACTTTAGCAAGTTATTGCTTCTGGCCGCCGGCACGATGACGGACACGAACGGCACGGCTAACTTCACGCAACAATTCACCGCCAATGGACAGCGTGGTGTGACCTCTGTTTTTGCCACGGATGGCGCGGACACCAGCGACCCCGAAATGGGCGGCGCCACCTTCGCCAACTTCAACGTGGACGCCATTCAGGAAGTGCAATCGAGCTCGGGAGTGATGCCTGCGGAGATCGGGCACGGCGCCGCGGGGTTCACCAATGTGATCACCAAATCCGGCGCCAGCCAGATGCACGGTAGCGCTTTTGAGTTTGTGCGCAATGCGGCGTTTGACGCCCGGAATTATTTCGATCACGCAAGCGACGTTGATCCGCGGCGCCTGCCTCCATTCGCGCGCAACGAATTTGGCGTTACCAACGGCGGCCCGGTGGTAATCCCCGGCATCTACGACGGCCGGGACAACACCTTTTACTTCGCGGAGTATCAGGGTTTCCGGCAAGTCCTCGGCACCACGCAAGTCTTCGCCGTGCCCACCGCTGCGGAACATAACGGCATCGATACCACCACTTTTCCCGGCGACACTTTAACGGTTCCCGTGAACCCGGCCATTGCGCCGCTCCTGGCTCGCTACCCCCTCCCGAATGAGCCTAATGGCCCGTTCGGTGCGCGAACCTATGCCACCTCTTCGAAGGTTGTCACCAACACCGACCAGTTCTCCGTGCGCGTGGATCATCGGATTTCAGACCAGGCCACGCTGTTTACGCGATTCAGCCTCAACCAGGTGAATGGTCCAACCACGAATCCCGATCAAACCGCCATCGACCCCAGCTTTGCCGTGAATTTCTTTGACCACCAGCGCAATGCCGCCGTGCGCTACTCGCGCACCATCTCGCCGCATCTCAACTTTGCCGCCGCCTTTGGGTATATCCGCAGCACTCCCATTTTCCCCACGCAGAACCCCACGGATCCCGCGTTGACTTACGGCGACGGTCTTTTCGAGGGCTTTAATACAGCGGATGGATCGATTACAGGCTCCTATAGCAATCTATACCAGGTCAAACTTGACATGGCCTGCGCGCGTGGCTCGCACAGTTTTAAGTGGGGTGTCGAAATACGTCTAAACAAGGACTCCACCATTTATGGCACCAATCCCAATGGCGTCTATGTCTTCGGCGGGGGAACCGCGTATTCACCCGTGCAGATCCTCTCTGCAAGCGGCTTGCACAATATCCAACCTGGCGACCCGCTTCCTGACGCGCTCACCGGCCTGCTGACCGCGACTCCGTATTCTTATTCGATCACTGCCGCGTCCAGCGTAACCCCCCAGGGCGACAAATTTGACGAAGCTGCCGTCCGCCGCGAGGCCTACAATTTTTATTTTCAGGATTCCTGGAAGTTTGCTCCGCGTTGGATCCTGAATTACGGCCTGCGCTATGAGCTGAACAGCCGCATCAAGGAAGCCAAGCACCGCACTTCGATTGGCCAACCCATTGGCCCGGATGGCCAGCCCGTATCGTTTGGCACTCCCGGCGCAACGGAGATTTTCTTGTACAATCCGCAACCAATTTATCCCCTGGATTGGCGCGGGCTCGGCCCGCGTGTTTCCGTCGACTTCGCCGTCACCAAACGCACCACCATCCATGCCGGCGGCGCGATTACCACGCTTCTTCCCAACTTGTGGCAGGACAATTCCGTGACCGGAGGAATCCCCTTTGTGGTCCAGCCGCTGGACACGGCTCTGCCCGGAATCCCTGTGCCCTTCCATAACACCGCTGTGCCCCTGGCACTTCCACCGGCTTACACCACCAGCGGACAACTTCTTTTCCCCAACGGAGACAGTTCGACCGTGGCGGCCAACACACAGATCGATCTGCAAAGATTTCAGAACGATCTCGAGGATTTGACTCCGGGCCACGAGGTTCAACTGTTGTCCACCGGGGTGATTTCGCGCGCTTTTCGGAACGGCTATATCGGAACCTATACTTTGGGCCTGGACCATGATTTTGGAGGCGTCAAGATGAGTGCCGCATACGTTGGAACTGCCGGCATACATCTGGCGAGTATGCTGGCACCAAACGGTTATGCGGGCGCCGATCCGGCGTTCGCTCCCTTCACGCAATTCAATTCCGCGGGAAAAGCCATTGGAGGCTTTGGGCCGGAGTACCTGATGGCCACGGGTTCCCATTCCAGCTATAACGCGTTGCAGACCAGCGTCACCGAGAACGCTTCACGAATCGGCTTGAGCTTTCAGGCCAGTTATACGTTTTCCAAATCCATCGATGACACCAGTTCGGCATCGCAATACCTGCCGCAGAATCCTCAGAATCCTGCGGCAGACAGAGGGCCATCCAGCTTTGATGTGACGCACAGTTTTTCATTGAGCCTGATCCAGCTCCTGCCGTTGGATCGCGTCGCTTTCCTGAAGCCTCTGGGAAAATATGTGACTGGCGGGTGGCAGTTCCTCAACATTACTTCTCTGTCCAGCGGGCCGCCCTTCACGGTCTACTCTGGCATTCAGCAAACCGGCGCCGGCGCCGGTGGAGCGGATCACCCCGATCTTGTGGCCATGCCCGATTTTTCCACTAGCCGCGCCGTGCGTGAAGACTACTTCGGACGCGGCTCAAACAATAGTTCGTTTTTCTTCATACCGATCAACGTGCCGGGAGGCACCGGCCCCAATCTCGGCCGCTTCGGTACGCTGGGCCGCGACACATTTCGCGGGCCCGGTTTTCACCAATACGACGTTTCTTTGATCAAAAATACGCCCGTTGGACACAGGGGAAATGGTGAACTCGGCATCCTCCAGTTTCGCGCCGAATTTTTCAACGTTTTCAATATCGTCAATTTTGGGCTGCCTTCTAATATCGTTCGCGGCAGCGGCTTCGGGATTATCAGCCATACCGCCGGACCATCGCGGCAAATCCAGTTCTCGCTGAAATTGGTCTATTGATCTGGGGGTCTCGAAGGGGCAACTACCCCTGTCTCTGTTGCCGGGTGTTTACGCTCACTTCTGCGGAGCCGGAGCAAACTGCGCAAACGTAATGAAATGCCCCGCAGGGTCTTTCACGCCGATTTCCGTCGATCCATAAAACGTCTTCCTCTCCGGCATGTACACTTCCGCGCGCTTCACCGCCGCCTTCACATCCTCCAGATTGTCCACCTGCACATAAAGAAACGTCGGCCCTTTCCGCACGTCCGCCCCAATCGCCGGCATGTCCTTGTCCACGCTCGCGTACGTCTGGTACATCACCTCCACGCCATCCTTCTCCAGAATCACGAACCCCAGTTTGTCTCCTTCGGGCACTTCGGCGGTTTTTGTGAACCCCACCCCCTCGACCCAGAACGGCAAAACCGGCTCGATCTCCTTCACAAAAAGCACGGGTGTAACTTTCTTGACCATGGCTTTCTTCTCCTTTTCCGCCGCGGCTGCTCTTCTCTCGTGTTTACGTCTCTCTTCGAGTGCGCCAAGTACCGGCTTCGCACTTAGGCTCTTGGGTTTTCCTTCTTGTGCCGCCCACCTATGGACTTGAGGGTGCCCCATCCTTCGCGAAGTTTGCGAAGGGTGGGCTCTTACGATCCGACGCCACAACCCTTTTTCTCTTCGTTCTTCGTCATCTGACCGGCCACTCCTGCAAAAACCTCTTGAGCGCAACCACGAAAATGCGGTACATTTTGCGTTAGCTTATGGCGAAAGTAAAGCGAAATATCGAAAGGACTTCCATGACTTCCAACCGTCGCCTTCTCGATCTCATCTCTGTCGGTCCCGCCATGCTGCGGGACTTTGAACAACTCGGCATTCACTCCGTCCCTCAGCTTGCCAAACAAGATCCCAAAAAAATGTACGCACGCCTTGAACGGCTCACCGGCCAACGCCAGGATCCCTGCGTCCTGGATGTTTTTGAAGCTGCCGTGGCCCAGGCGCGCAACCCGCGCCTACCCGCGGAAAAATGCCAGTGGTGGTATTGGAGCCGGCGAAGGAAAGCCGCGGCCAATTCGTAGGGGTCCAGCACTGCTGGACCCCATGTCCGCACAATCGATCAATCTAGCGATTTTCTTCGGTTTTCCGGCGTCTACAAACTTAACGCCCCGGAATACACCAGCCGCGCCTTTCCGGTGTCCCCGCGCTCAATGCGCCCGATTCGAAAGAATTTCTCGCGTCGCCGCTTCAGATCCGCTTCCACTTCCTTGACGTGCGCGGGCGGCACCACAACCACCATCCCCACGCCCATGTTGAACGTTTGCAGCAATTCATCCGTCTCGATTTCACCGAGCTTCGCCAGGTATTTAAAGATCGGAGGAACCGGCCACGCATCCAGATCAATGATGGCCTTCACGCCGCTGGGAAGCACGCGCGGAAGATTGCTCGGCAGCCCTCCGCCGGTGATATGTGCCAGAGCGGAGACCCACCCGTGCGCCAGAATCGTCTTCAGTGCCGGCGCGTAGCAAACGTGCGGTCTCAGAAGTTCCGCTCCAATCTTGTTGCCCACTGCCGCGACATACGTGTCCGGCTTCTGCTTGGCAATTTCAAACACCAGTTTCCGCGCCAGCGAGTAGCCGTTCGTGTGCAATCCCGTCGACGGCAACGCCAGCAGCGTGTCTCCCGGCTTCACCGCTTTCCCGGTAAGCACTTTCTCCCGCTCCACCACACCGACGATGAATCCCGCCAGGTCGTACTCTCCCGGCTGATAGAAACCCGGCATCTCCGCTGTCTCTCCGCCAATCAGCGCACAGCCCGCTTTCCGGCAGCAACGGCTCATGCCATCCACAAGCTGTTCCACCACGCTCGCATCCAGCTTCCCCATGGCCAGGTAATCCAGGAAAAACAGCGGCTCCGCTCCCTGAACCAGGATGTCGTTGATGCAGTGATTGACAAGGTCTCCGCCCACCGTCGAATGCACGCCCATCGCCATGGCGATCTTCAGCTTCGTGCCCACTCCATCCGCGCTGGACACCAGTACCGGGTCCTTCCATTTCTTGATGTCCAGCGCAAACAGCCCACCGAATCCCCCGATACCTCCCAGCACTGCGGGCGTAAACGTGCGGCTGGCTAGATGCCGTATGCGCTGCTTCGCGTCATCGGCAACAGCTAGATTGACTCCGGCGTCGGCATATTTCATGGTCTGCCGCCTTAACCCTTTGGTCGGTGACGCTACCTCTGACGGTGAAGTCTGCCGGCTCATTTCCTGCGGGGCGGGGGGCGGCCACCAGGGAAGAGTCACCCGTCATGAGTCACACTGTGGGAGATCCGGCTTCTACTTCTGGAACAGGTCCGGTCATTGGCGATGCCGGACCCCTACAGCTTAAAACAGATGGAACAGCCTGCGCCACCGCACTGTGCCGGGATGTATCACCGCATTGGCATACGCTTCAAATCTCGCCACGATATCCCCGTTCCACGCATCCCGCGGCGCATCCAGCGACATGTAAATGATCACCGGCGTGCCCAGAATATCATTCCGTGGCACGCATCCCCAAAACCGGCTGTCCAGCGAATTCTCGCGGTTGTCGCCCATCACAAAATAACAATTCTCCGGAACCTTATACGGCAATCCGCCATACGGCACCGTCAACTGAAGCCTCGTCGGAGCTTCTGTTCGCCCCACCGTGTAATTCTCTACCAGCTTCCTTCCGTTGATCCACACCGCCCCATCGTGTACGTCCACGGTTTCCCCGGGCAGCCCGATCACGCGCTTCACGTAGTCTGGTTGCGTCAGATCGAAGGGCGGCTTGAAAATCACGATCTGCAGCCGCCGCGGATTCCGCCACAACGGCACGTGCCAATTCGTAAACGGCACCCCGGCATCGTAGCCCAGCCGGCTCATGATCAGGTGATCCCCGATCAGCAATGTGTTTTCCATCGAGCCCGACGGGATCACGCGCGCCTGCCCCAGCGTTCCATTGATCAGCATGAACGCCAGGATCACCCAGAACCAGGCGATGATCTCGCTCTTCACCTTCGCGCTCATCGGCACTTGGGCTTCCTTCGCGCTTTTCTTCTTGCTCTTGCTTGCGTCAGCTTTCACGTTGCACCGTCACCTCTTCGGCCACTTTGTTTGCGCCCGCGCCTTCACGCACTTCCAGTTGCACCAGGTCGGTCGGATAGACGCCCGTGTAGCACGAAGTGCAGAAGTCTCCCTTGGTGTCATTCACCGCCTGCTTCAGCCCCGGCATCGACAGGTATCCCAGCGAATCCGCGCCCAGGTACTTGCGGATCTCTTCCGGCGAATTGGCCGAAGCAATCAATTCCTCGCGCGTGGGCGTATCCACGCCGTAATAGCACGGTGAAATCGTCGGCGGGCAACTGATGCGCATGTGTACTTCCGTCGCGCCCGCTTCCCGCACCATGCGCACAAGTTTTCTGCTGGTTGTGCCGCGCACGATCGAATCGTCCACCAGCACCACGCGCTTCCCTTTAATCAACTCGCGCACCGGATTCAGCTTCAGCTTCACCCCAAAATTCCGGATCGCCTGCGAAGGCTCGATAAACGTGCGCCCAATGTAATGATTCCGGATCAGCCCCATGCGGAAGGGGATCTTCGATTCCAACGCAAACCCGATCGCCGCCGGCACTCCCGAATCCGGTATCGGCACGATCATATCCGCTTCCACCGGATATTCCCGCGCCAGCAATCGCCCCAGCATCTCGCGCGATTCGTTCACCGACCGGCCGAAAATGATGCTGTCCGGCCTGGAAAAATAGACGTGCTCGAAAATGCAGTATTGGTGCGGCTTCGGCGGGCTGAAGTGGATGGACTCCAACCCCGATCGCGAAATCCGCAGCATCTCGCCCGGTTGAATTTCCCGCACGTATTGCGCGTTCAATAAATCGAAAGCGCACGTTTCCGACGCCACCAGCCACGCGTCCCCGTTTTCCGTGGACGGAATCCTTCCCAGCACCAGCGGCCGGAATCCCCGCGGATCTCTTACGGCGTAGAGTTCGTCCGGGGTCAGCACCAGCAGCGAATACGCACCCTCCAGTTGGTTCAGCGCATCGCCCAGCGCCCCGGAAAAATTCCGCGCCTGCGAACGCGCGATCAGGTGCACGATCACTTCCGTGTCGCTGTTCGCCTGGAAAATCGATCCTCGGTGCTCCAGCTTCCGCCGCCATTCGCCCGCGTTCGTCAGGTTGCCGTTGTGCGCCACCGCGATCTTGCCCTTGCTGCAATCCACCAGGATCGGCTGCGCGTTCAGGAGCCCCTTGTCGCCCGCCGTCGAATACCGCGTGTGCCCGATCGCGCTCGTGCCCGGCAGCTTCGCCAGCACGCGCGGCTGAAAAATCTCTTCCACTTCGCCCATGGCCCTGTGCATGTTCAGGTCGCCGCCCGAACTGGCCACAATCCCCGCTGATTCCTGGCCGCGATGCTGCAGCGCGTACAACCCCAGATACGTCAGGTTCGCCGCTTCCGGGTGGCCGAACACGCCAAACACACCGCATTCGTCATGAAAATGATCGTCAGCGAACGCGAGCTTCTCTTTCATTGGACCTTTAACGTTTTCTGGAGCGAATTAGACCAAGCGTCCCTGAGCGTATCCACCGCACTGGACGCCACGGCATGCCCCTTATATTCGATGCGCAGCGCGTTGTCACCCGTCACTTTGCCGATTTCGTGCGCGCCCACACCATATTGTCTCGCAGTATTCCGCAGAGCGGTAAGCTTTTCCGGGGAAACGGAAACCACCACGCGCGCCCCGCGCTCGCCGAACAGGGCGTACTCCGCGGATACGTCTTCCGGCACAGCTACACTCGCTCCGAGCCCCGCTGCTGCGAAGCACGATTCCGCCAGCGTAACCGCCAGCCCGCCGTCGCTCACGTCATGCGCCGATTGCAGCGTCCCTGCTTCGGCCAGGGTCACCAGACAATCGATCACCCATTTCTCCGCGGCAAGCTCGATCGCCGGCGGTTCCCCGGCCACAATCCCACCAATCGTCTTGGAGTATTCAGAGGAAGAGAACTCCCGCTGTTTGCCGGCCCGCGGCGGAGCCTGGTGCGACGCTTTGGAAGAAGTGGATCCGTCGAGGAGCACGATCACATCCCCTTCATTCCGGAACGCCACCTTCAAAACTTTCGACGCATCCTCCAGAATCCCCAACATCCCAATCACCGGCGTCGGATAAATCGATTTCCTCAGCGTCTCGTTATAAAAACTCACGTTCCCGCCCGTAATCGGCGTGCCCAGCGCCACGCACGCCTCGCTCAGCCCGTCAATGGCCTGCGAAAATTGCCACATCACTTCCGGCTTCTCCGGGCTCCCAAAGTTCAAGCAATTCGTCGCCGCAATCGGCCGCGCCCCGCTGGCCGCCACATTCCGCGCCGCTTCGGCGACAGCGTGCATCGCGCCCAGCTTCGGATTCAGGAAGCTCCAGCGGCCATTGCCATCCGTCGCCAGCGCTAGCGCCCGCTTCGTCTCCTTGATTCGCACCACCGCCGCGTCGCTCGCGCCCGGCCCCGCTAGCGTATTCGTCCGCACCATCGTGTCGTACTGCTCGGTGATCCACCGCTTCGAAGCAATCGTCGGCGATGCCAGCAATTTCTTGAAATTTTCCGTCAGCTCCGTCCCGTCCGCGGCGAAATGGAACCAGTCCAGCTCGCTCTCTTTCCGCGCCTTCGGCTCCGCGATCGGCCGGTTGTACACCGGCCCTTCTTCCGCCAACGGGTGCGCCGGAATCTGCGCCACTACTTTGCCGTGGTTCTTCACCACCAGCAGCCCGCCATCTTTCACTTCGCCAACCACCGTCGCGTCCAGGCCCCACTTCTTGAATACCGCCAGCACTTCCTGCTCGCGTCCGCGCTCCGCCACCAGCAGCATGCGCTCCTGCGATTCGCTCAGCATGATCTCGTACGGGCTCATCCCCGTCTCGCGCTGCGGCACCTTCGCCAGATCGATCTCAATTCCCGTCGCCCCGCGCGACGCCATCTCGCACGTCGAGCACGTCAGACCCGCCGCGCCCATGTCCTGAATCGCCACCACCGCGCCTGTCTTCATCGCTTCCAGGCACGCTTCCAGCAGCAACTTCTCCATGAACGGGTCGCCCACCTGCACATTGGGCCGCTTCTGCTGCGACTCCTCCGTAAACTCCGCCGACGCCAGCAGCGAAGCGCCGTGAATGCCGTCCCGCCCCGTCTTCGCGCCCACATAAATCACGGGATTCCCCGTGCCCTTGGCCTTCGCGAAGAAAAGGTCTTCCTTCCGCGCAATTCCCAACGCCAGCGCATTCACCAGCGGGTTCTGCGAATAGCAAGGCTCGAACGCCACTTCCCCGCCCACCGTCGGCACGCCAAAGCAGTTTCCGTAACTTCCCACGCCGCGGATCACCCCGTCCAGAATCCGCCGGTTCTTTGCCGCCTCTTCTTCGTTGGTTTTGTGGGTCGCGGCTTCAGCCGCGACATTCCCGGAGCCCTTTGTGGTAGGGGCTTCAGCCCCTGAGGCGAGAGAAGCGGTAATTTCCCCAAACCGCAGCGAATCCATCACCGCAATCGGCCGCGCTCCCATCGTAAAAATGTCGCGCAGGATTCCGCCGACGCCCGTCGTCGCTCCCTGAAACGGTTCCACGAAACTCGGATGGTTGTGCGATTCGATCTTGAACGCCGCCACCAGCCCGTCGCCGATATCCACCACGCCGGCGTTCTCTCCCGGCCCCTGCACCACCAGCTTTCCGCGCGTTGGCAAACGCTTCAAATGCACCTTGCTCGATTTGTACGAGCAGTGCTCGCTCCACATCACGCTGAAAATCCCCAGCTCCGTGATGTTCGGGTCGCGCCTCAGGATTTTCTGAATTCGCGCATATTCTTCGCGCGTTACACCGTGTTCCGCCGCAATTTCCGGCGTCACCTTAATCTCCGTCTGTGCCGTCGCCATTTGTAGCCTTTTGTGTGTGTCGAACACCGTGGGGGCACGATGCCTGTTGCCCCCACGCCCCTAATCTTTGCCGCGCCTCACGCTGTTGCCTTTGCCGCGCCCACAAGCGCTCCCACCATCGACTGGAAAACCACAATCCCATCTTCCGAATCGAGCGCGCCTTCCATCGCCCGCTCCGGATGCGGCATCAACCCGGCCACATTGCGCTCGCGGTTGCAAATCCCCGCGATATTCGCCATCGACCCGTTCGGATTCCCCGCTTTGTCATCAAGCCCGTCCGGCGTCATGTAGCGAAACAAAATCTGCCGGCTATTCTCCAGTTCCGCCAGGGTCGCCGCATCGCAAGTGTAATTCCCATCGCTATGCGCAATGGGAATCTTCAGGATCTGGCCTTGCTTCGCCGCGCATGTGAACGGGCTGTCCGTCTGCTCCACGCGAATGTGCACGTGCCGGCAGATGAACCGCAGCCCTGCATTGCGCATCATCGCCCCTGGCAGCAGCCCCGCCTCGCACAGAATCTGGAAGCCGTTGCAGATGCCCAACACCAGCCCGCCGCTCTTCGCGAACTTCTCCACCGCATTCATCACCGGAGAAAAACGCGCGATCGCCCCCGTCCTCAGATAATCGCCGTAGGAAAATCCTCCGGGCAAAATGATCGCGTCGCAGCCAACCAGGTCTTCGGATTGGTGCCAGATGAATTCCACCGGCTTCTGCAGCACGTGGCCGATGGCGTGAAACGCGTCGTGATCGCAATTGGATCCCGGAAAGACCACCACTCCAAATTTCACGATGTTCCTCCGGGTAGCATGAATGGAAAATCTAATTTTAGCACATCGGGTGATTCGCGTAGCCGCACTTGTGACCCGTGCCGAGCCCCGCACTCGCGCGGGCAGCAGGATCGCTTTTCGCTTTTCGCTTTTCGCTTTTCGCTTTTCGCTTTTCGCTTTTCGCTTTTCGCTTTTCGGTTTGCTGCTACCGGCGCGAGCGCGCCTTCTTGCGGCTCTGTTTCGACGGCTTTTTGCCGCTCTCTCCCGCGGCCAGTTCCCGCCTCTTCTTGCTTGCCCACCCCGGCTTGTTCACCTGCTTGCCGCGGGCTATCCCCAGCGCATCCGCCGGCACATTGTCCGTAATCGCGGAGCTCGCCGCCACGTAGGCCCCGTCCCCGATCCTCACCGGCGCAATCAGCACGGAGTCGCTCCCGATGAACACGCGGTTCCCGATCGTTGTCGGGTACTTCGCAAAGCCGTCGTAATTGCACGTGATCGTTCCCGCGCCGATGTTCGTTTTCGCACCGATCTTCGTATCGCCAATGTAGGAAAGGTGCGGCACCTTGCTGCCTTCGCCGATCACGCTCTTCTTCAACTCCACGAAATTCCCGATCCGCGCGCCTCTCTTCACATGGCTCTCCGGCCGCAGCCGCGCAAAAGGGCCTGCAATCACTTCGGAATCGACCCTGCTCTTCGTTATCACACTGTGCGGCTCAATCGTCACGTCGTCGCCGAGCACGGCATCGAGCAGCACGCTGCCCGTTTTGATCGTGCATCGCGCCCCAAGCTTCGTTTTTCCCAGCAATTGCACGCACGGCTCAATCACGGTGTCTTCACCCGCGATCACGTCCGGATCGATCAGCACCGTTTCCGGCAATTGAATCGTCGCGCCATTGTTCATCACTTCGTCGCGCTTCCGTTCGCGGAACGTCCGGTCCACTCCCGCCAGCTCTGCGCGTGTGTTGCAACCCAGCGTCTCTCGCGCATCCGGCGCAATTTCCGCCAGCACCGTCTCCCCATTCGCGTTCAACACGCCAATGGCATCGGTCAGGTAAATCTCCCGGTGTTTGTTGTTGGGCTTCACCTGCGCCAGCGCCGGCCACAGCTTCGCCACCGTGAAGCAATAGATGCTCGAATTGATTTCGTTCAATTCGCGCTGCTCCGCGGTCAATTGCGACTCCTCAATAATCGCCGCCACCGTGTCCCCGGATTTCCTCAGAATTCGCCCGTAGCCCGAAGGATCGGCCAGCACCGCCGTCAGTATCGTCGCCGCCGCTTCTCCTTTCTTGTGCTTGTGGATCAGCGCGCGCAGCGTCTCCGTTCGCACCAGCGGCGCATCTCCCGGCAGAACCACCACGTACTTCGCGTTGCCGATCGCCCGTTTCGCCACCAGGAGCGCGTGGCCCGTGCCCTTCTGCGGCTGCTGGACCACGGTTTCCACTTCGTATGGCGCGACAACCTCCGCCACCTTTTCCGCCTGGTAGCCGATCACCGCGATTGTTTTTTTCGCGCCTAGTGGCTCGCACGAACGCACCACGTGCTCCACCAGCGCGCGCCCCCCGGCGTGGTGCAGCACCTTCGCCAGGCTGGATTTCAGCCGCGTGCCTTTGCCCGCGGCCAGGATCAGGATTGCAGCATCGTTGTTGGCCATAGCGTGAGCATTGTCGCGTGGAATGCCCACTTTTGACAATGCGGAGATTTATCTTGATTTTAGCTGGCTTAATCGGCGGCAGAGGCCGGCACGGCTTCTTGCGCGTTCTCTTCCATGTGCGCGGCTTCCGAATGCCGCGTGGTCACCTGCCAGGCAGAGGGGTCAGCCAGCAACCTGCTGACCAACCGGGTATGCAAGGAGTGGCCTGCCTTCCTCGCTTCCACGCGCCCCAACAAAGGTAGCCCCACCAGCGCCAGGTCGCCGATCAGGTCCAGGGCCTTGTGCCTCCCAAACTCGTCGGGATACCGTAGCGGCCCGTTCAACACACTATCTTTTGTCAGCACGATCGCGTTTTCCAGCGAACCCCCGCGAATCAGCCCCATGGCCCGCAGCGGCTCGATGTCGCTCTCAAAACAGAACGTCCGCGCCCGCGATAGCACTCGCCGGAAACTCTCCGCGTTCACCACCATGTCCACTTCCTGCTGCCCCACCAGCGGGTGCGGGAAATCCACGTAGCACCGCACCCGGAATTCGTTCGCCGGAGAAATCCCGATTCGCCGCCCGTCTTCAATCACCTCGACCGGCTTCACCACCTTCAAGTACCGTCTCCTCCGCCGCAGCCGCCGTATCCCCGCCTGATCGATCAGCCGCATGAACGGTTCCGCCGACCCGTCCAGAATCGGCACCTCAATCGCATCAATATCAATAAAAACGTTGTCGATTCCGCATGAATAGATGGCCGCCAGAAGATGTTCGGTGGTCGAGAGCAGCACGCCCTGCTTCATCAAACTCGTCGCGTAGCTCACCCGCGCCACGTTCCGCCCGTGTGCTTCAATTTGGAACTGGTCCAAATCCACTCGCCGGAACACTATTCCGGTATCCGCGGGCGCTGGCACCAGCCGTACTCTTCCGTGAACCCCGGTGTGGAGTCCAATGCCATGCGTCTCGGCCGGTCGCTGAATCGTGGTTTGAAACATTCTGGAATCTGTTACGATAGCACATTGCAGGCGAATTTCACCCCTCTTTGTGCTTTACTATCAACTATTTAGATGCTTAAACAGGCAGAACTGTCTCATCCGGTGTGTCAGGAATACAACAATCCCCACTGTCCGCGTGTCTTTGACGCAACCCTTTCCCTTCTTCCCACTCGAACTGCCGCCTATCCAACTCTCCAGGCCTCGTGTCTCATCTCAATGTTATACTTAGAGTTTATCTTCGCCCAAGGTGGTGCTGGATGAATCGCTTCACGCGTTACGCTATTATCGCCGTTTCCGTCCTCATTATCGGTTGGGTGGGGTTCGGGAAGGTGCTTGGCCGTAGCGCCAACGATAATACGTACAAATCGCTGATCGTCTATAGCGAAGTCCTGCAGAAGATCCAGCAGGATTATGTCGACGAGCCCAACATGCACCTCGTCACCGCGGGTTCTCTCCACGGCCTCCTCGAATCGCTCGATTCCGAATCCAGCTACCTCACCCCGCGCGAGTACACCGAATACCAGCAGAAATCCTCCAGTACCGCCATCGGCGAAACCGGTCTCAACCTCAGCAAGCGCTTCGGCTACATCATCGTCACTTCTGTTCTCCCCGATACCTCCACCGAGAAGGCTGGCCTGCATAGCGGGGACATCCTCGAATCCATCGCTGGCTTTACCACTCGCGAAATGTCCGTTGGCCAAGCCAAGAATCTCTTGGCGGGTCAGCCGGGCACTGGGGTGAAAGTCGGCGTCATCCGCCGCGGAAAGACCGATCCTGAAGAGGTCGAGGTTGTCCGGGAGAAGCTCTCCACCCCGAAGCTGATCGCGCAGCGTGTTGACAGCGAAACCCTTGCCTTGCGTTTCCCTACGCTGGACGCCGGTCGTGCCGATGAGGTTCGTACGCGCCTGCTCGACGCGCAGAAGCAGGGCGTCAGCCGAGTCATCCTGGACTTGCGTGAATGTGGCCGCGGTCCCGTCTCTGAAGCCATCGCCATCGCGCGCTTGTTCGTTTCTTCCGGCCAACTCCTCGCTCTTCGCGGCCAGACCATTCCCACACAGGTCTTTTCCGCGGATGCCAGCAAGGTCGTCTGGAAAGGGCCCGTTTCCATTCTGATGGACGGCACGACAACCGGCGCTGCCGAAGTCCTCGCCGCCTCTCTCGCCAATACCAAGCGAGGCGATTTGGTTGGCGACCGCACCTTTGGTCTCGCCTCGGAACAAAAACTCATCCCCTTGGATGACGGCGCGGCGCTGTTCCTCACCGTCGCCAATTATTACAACGCCGATGGCAAATCCATTCTCGAGGAAGGTGTCACGCCCACGGAGGTCGTGCGCGCCTCTGCCGCCTCCGCCGACGATTCCGACGATGGCGAAGACGTGATCACTACCCCCGGCACGCCCAAGGACTCCACCATCGGTCCGCGTCCCCTTTCTTCCGAGGATCCCGTTCTTCGCAGGGCCCTCGAACTTCTGAAGAGTCCGGTGAAGAAAGCCGCTTAGTCCTCTCGTGTCCTTCTTCTTTGCGGGCGCGCGGAAACACTCTCAACTCTCCGTAACACTTCTTCTGCTCGCTCTATTTGCTTGCCTCGCCGCTTGTGACAATCCCAAATCCGCCGGGAATCTCCGTTCCAAAGCACGCGATGCGGCCAAGGAACGCGCCACGCCGCATCCTCGATCCACCACCCGCGCCGGCGCTCCTCGTCTCGCCATCATTCTCGACGATTTCGGCACCGATCGCTCTGTTGCCGACTCCGTCTTCGCCCTTCCTTACCCTCTCACTCTTTCCTTCCTTCCCTATCACGCCAATTCCCGCGAGATCGCGGAAGAAGCCCATCGCCGCGGCTACCAGATCATGCTGCATCTGCCCATGCAATCCCTCGGCAACGGAATGCCCGAATCGCAGCAACTCCACTCCGGAATGTCCTCGTCCCAGATTTCCGATGTCGTGGACGGCATGCTGCAAAACGTCCCCTATGTCGTCGGTGTCAACAACCATCAGGGTTCCCTGGCCACCACCGATGGCCCGCTGATGGCCGATCTCATGGCCATTCTGCGCGAGCACAACCTGTTCTTCATCGACAGCCGCACCACCGCCGCCACGGTCGCGTACGACGCCGCGCAAAACGCCCGCGTTCCCTGCGCTTTCCGCAATGTTCCTTTTCTGGATGATGTGGAGGAGGTCTCGGCCATTCGCAGGCAACTGCAACTCGCCCTGCGCGACGCCCAGGAAAAGGGCGAGGCCATCGCCATCGGCCATCCCCATCTGGAAACGCTTCGCGCTCTAAGCGAGTTCTTGCCCCAGGCGGAAGCCCAGGGCGTCCACCTCGTTCACGCCTCGGAATTGGTCCATTAAGCTAATTTGCGGCAACCACAAGTTCGGCAGGCCGCTCTGTCGCTCTCTTCGGAAACAGCAGCATCACCACCAAAAACTGCAGCCCCATCGTCACGAAGCAGAACACGCTTCCTTCGGGTCCCACCGATGCGCCCGTCAGCCACTTTGGCCCATGCAACACCGCATTCGAGAGATGACCTTGCATCACCACACCGCTATTCGGCACCGAATACAGGAACGTCTCTCCCCAATCAAAGCTCGCGTGCAGTCCCACCGCATACCAGAGATTCCCTGTCCGCCGCAACGTGAAACAGAAAAACAATCCCACCAGCACCACGCTCGCTGCGCCGACCCAGCCTTCTCCGGGATTCCCCAGGTGCACCGCGCCAAACCCGACCGACAGCAAAATCGCCGCCGGCCAGAATCCGATTCCGTCTCCCAGCGTGAATTGCGTGTACCCGCGGAACAGAAACTCCTCGAAAAATCCTACAAAGGTGAACAACAGCAGGTGGATCAGTCCCCAGCGCAAGATCTCGTTTCCTTGCAGTGCGAAACTCCCAAACGAATAGCCCCCAAACGCCGCGATCAATCCAATCAGTACCGAGATCTCTGCCAGCCCGAACAGGAACCCCAGCCAGAACTTGCTGCCGAACAGCTCCCCCGCCGGCAGCCCGTAATCTCCGAGCGCGCGCCGTTCCACAAACGACATCACCATCGCGGCGCCGAACACCACCGCAAATCCAATCAATTCCTGCAGGATCATCGCGGATACGGGCGGGACGCCGCGCGGCTGCCCAAAAATGCGCACCACCAGGAGTGTGATCGCCGCTGCCAGCGCGCTGACAATCAGTAAGTAGATCGCCAGCCGCCACCCCGACCGCAGTCCTTCCTCGCCGAAGAACACAACATTTCGTCGTTTGGGTGGTTCGCTCAGCACGGGAATGTCTCCGACCTGTCCTTCGATTGGCTTTCCCTCGTCCATCTGTGCTCCTTGGAAATGCTCCGCCACATCCCAGATTCTCAATGCCGAAAATCGTGTGAAGATGGCCTATGGTGCAAGTAGCTCCTCTTCTTACGACCAAGCCCCCAGAAATGTTTCCAGACATGCCGCGCAAACCACGCCACTCATGCTATAACCAGTGTGGGACATAAAACCGGTTACGACGAACCATGTCTCTTCGAGGTCCTCCATGGCTCCTACATACACCCAGCCCCGCCTCATCGCCGGTCGCCTTGCCCTCGATTTCGCCAATACCGCTCCCGCCGCACATAACCTCTCTTGGGACGAGTTCGTTTCCTTCCTCGTCAACGCCCGCGTCGTCACCCCCGAACGCGCCACACGCCTTCATCCCCTGCTCAACACCGAGCCGCAAGCCGTCGACGCCGTTCTCCTGAAAGTCCTTCGTTTGCGTGAGTCCCTCCGTGCCATCTTTTCTTCCGTCGTCGAGAAAAAGCCCTTCCCCAAAAGCTGGGTCGAACCCATCAACGATCTGCTTCGCCTCACCGAAGGCCACGACGAACTCGTTCCCCGCGCCGAAGGCTGGCGCTTGGAATTTATCGCCCGGGAAGGCGGCCTCGAGTGGCTCCTAGCCGCCATCGCGCGTTCTGCCGCCGAGCTCCTCGTCGAAGGCCCCAACGCCCCTGTCCGCATTTGCGCCAATCCCGCGTGCCGCCTCTTCTTCTATGACGACTCGCGCACGCACCGCCGCCGCTGGTGCTCCATGGCCGTTTGCGGCAATCGCCACAAGGTGGCCTCGTTCCTCCGCCGCCGAACCTCTCGCCACCGCGATTCCTGATCCTCCGCCACTGCCTTCGTTCACTTCACGTATTTCGGCGACTCTCCCTTCGACCACGGATCATACGTGTACGCAAACTCCTGCCTCTCCGCCTGCGGCGGGTGGCTGTACAGCCAGAATGTGATAAATCGCGAAGGCTTTGGATCCGCCATATCTACTTCTCCGAGCACTTGAAACGCGCGCGCTCCCGCCTCCTGCGAATTTGGCACCAGCCCGTGTACAACCTCCAGCCCGTACACGTCCGCTGCGTGCTCCTGCATCCGGCTGAACCCGTTCCCGATCGGCATGCTCACAAACTCCAGCACATTCAGTATGAGCAGCAGCACCCCCAGCGCCGCCCAATCCTCTTGTCCGCGCACTCCCCAGCGGCTCCCCCATCGCTTCAGCATCCACTGCAGCGTGTGATAGGCCACGTACAATCCCATCAGCAGCCCCGCAAGAAAAACGGCGAACCCTTTCGCCACATGCCCCAGAACGTAGTGCCCCAGTTCGTGCCCCACAATCACCAGCAACTCGTCCGGATTCGTCTTCTGAATCGTCGTATCCCAGATCACCACCCGCTTGGACGCTCCGATGCCCGTCACATAAGCATTCAGTGCATTCGTCTTCGCGCTCGCTTCCATCAGGAACATCCGCTCCGCGGGAATCGGCACGCCCGCGCGCTGCGTCAGCTTCCCGATCGACTCCACCAGCTCCGGATGCTTCTGCTGCAACGGCACAAACTTGTTGAACAGCGGATCGACGAACCACGGGCTGATGAAAAACAGGAACAGCGCCAGCGGTACCGCCGCCATCCAGAAATACAGCCACCACGTCCGCGGCTTCCAGCGAATCACTGCAAACAGCAGCCGCGCCACCACGATCGCCAGCCCAATACTCAGCAGCTCGCCCTTGGTCCAATCCCACAGCCACGAGCCCCATCCTTGCACCGACAGCTCGTAGCGCACCGCCAATGTGTGTCCGTACGCCCGCAGAGGCAGATGCAGCAGCGCCAACATCCCCAACAACGCCGGCACAAAAATCACCGCCTGCAGCCAGCGGTTGCCCGTCCGCGTCTCGGCAAAATCCCGCAACCTCGCCACCACCTTCAGCCACAAAGCCAGCAGCAAGGCCGCAAACCCCCACGCCACGGAAACGAAATACAACCTGTATTCCGCCCGCGATAATGCTACCGCTTTCTCATACCTATCCCGGCTCAGCCGGTATTGCCCCGTCTGCCCTTGCTGCGTTTTTTCGACGCTGTCCTCCGCCGCAGGGGCCGTTGATTCCGCCTGCCCGGAAACGTTTGCCACGCCTGCAGGTTCCGCCAACAATTTCGGCGAGCACATCGCCGTCCCGCACAGGCCAAGCAGCGCTAATAGCCACACTTGGCCCAAAGCGCAAACCCTCGCGCGCACACAGATTCCCCGCCTCTCACTTTTCCCAAAAGTTTGCTTCTCCCCGTCCCAGTCCACGTTGCCCTCGTCCCTCGAGTATGCCATGCCTCACGGTCTCGCCGACTTCCTCTTGCCCATTGTCTGATTCGCTCCTGCTCCCTCTTCCCCATTGAGCCAGGAATCCCCCAGTCGTATCCTATCGAGGAAGCCTCCATCTGGAAGCTGGAAGAGGTTCCCATGCGAAACACTACAATGGTGCGGACTCTCGCCCTTATCCTCCCGCTTGCCTGCTCCTTTGCCTTGCCCCTGGCGGCACAGGATTCTCAGAACACTTCTGTCGCCGATGCCGCGCGCCGCTCTCGCGAACAGAAAAAGGCTTCCACCAAACCCGCGACGATCATTACGAATGACACCCTGACCCCTGCGCCAACTCCGGCTCCCGCTGCCGCAACCAACGCGCCAACTGGCCAGCAGTCCGCCGTCACCGCAGAAGGAGTTGCCGCTCCTACCGGCAGTAACACCGCCGACCAGAATGCGCCCTCCGCCGCCGATGAAGCGGAAAAGAAGAAGAAGGATGTGGAAGATTTAAAACAACAAGTCGCCGCATTGCAAGGTGAAGTGGATCTCGTCCAGCGCTCACTGTCTCTCGATCAGGACGCCTTCTATTCCAAACCCGACTTTTCCAATGACAAGGACGGCAAAGCCAAACTCGACGCTGAACAGGCCGACCTCAAGCAGAAGCAGGACGATCTCGCCCAGTTGAAGGCCAAACTCGCCGGACTTGGCGGCGTGGAAGAGCCCAAGGCCCCAACTCCTCCCGCCAAACCCTGACCGCTTCCGCGCATCCGCGTTAGCCCAAGCGAAGTTCCATCATTCCGCTTGCCCCGAGTTGCGAGGGGAGCGCAGCCCGTTGGAACTTTGCACCTCTTCGTCATTCTGAGGGCAGTCCCGCGCCGCGTGTCATCCCGACCGGAGCAACGGTGCCTTCTGCCGTTGCGCAGCGGAGGGATCGCGGCACCGCTTCCACCCCACCTCGCCCGCTGTGCCCACGCTTCGTTATTCCGAGCGGAGTCTGCGCGGCGCGGGTTTCGTGCCCCGTACGCTTTGTCGGGGCGCGGCACTCTTCTCCATCGCGCGCCTTTTGTGCGAGGAATATCTCTTGCCTTTCTTCCTTCCGTTATTCCGCTTGCCTCGCTTGCTCTGCGCTTCGATCCTCTTGCATTCCGCTTTGACACCTCCTCTTTGCTTTTCCACAACTTAGTAACACCACCCCTATATCTTGTGGCTCTTTTTCATTGACACCATATTTCTCCCGCGTAACAATCACTCCCGTTCGTACTGTTCGCCCACGATTTCTTTCGGCCATCCTGGGGAGCTCACCCCCGCTGGTGAGTTGGCTGGCCGCTGGGGGAGTGCGTTATGGCCTTCATGCCGGGCTCTACCGTGCAGTGCGTCAATCCTATTTGCCAAAACCGGGGCCGCTGGCTGCGCGCCGATCTTGCTTCTTCCGAGCACTGTCCCGCGTGCGGCGAATCCCTCCGCCACGTTCCTCCGCCCCTCATGCCCCGCCCCCGTTTTCGCCCCAGGCCCCTCGCGCCCCGCCCCTCTCTCCGCCCGCGCTAGGCTTTTTGCCAGAGAATTTGCGCGTATTTTGCTGGCCTTCCCGCCAACGTTCCTGCTACAAACTCTTTTATGAGAGTCCTATTCATCGGCGGCACCGGGATCATCAGCACAGCATGTACGAAGCTAGCCGCGCAGCAGGGCATTGAGGTCACGCTCCTCACGCGAGGACGCCACGAAGCCACCATTCCTCCTGGGGTTACAGTCGTCAACGTGGACGTTCAAGACACTCCGGCCGCGGCTCGTGCCCTCGCGGGCGCGTCGTTCGACGCCGTGGTGGATTGGACTGCGTTTGTCCCCGCGGACATAGAGCGCGACTTGGAGCTTTTCTCGGGACACACGAGGCAGTTCATTTTCATCAGCTCGGCTAGCGCGTATCAAAAACCCGGCACGCATTACCTGATTACCGAGTCCACGCCGCTCGCAAATCCTTACTGGGATTACTCGCGCAACAAAATTGCCTGCGAAGAGCGGTTGATGAAGGCGTATCGCGAGACCGGCTTTCCAGTGACGATCATTCGTCCGTCGCTCACCTATGGCGACACGCAGATCCCCCTCGTTCTCAATAGTTGGGAAAAGCCGTACACCATCATTGACCGCATGCTCAAGGGTAAGAAAGTTGTCGTGCCGGGAGATGGTTCGTCACTCTGGGTGATCACCCACAACAGCGATTTCGCGAAGGGACTGGTGGGATTGCTGGGACACGCGCAAGCGATCGGCCACGCGTTTCACATCACCTCCGATGAAGTGATGACCTGGGACCAGTGGTACCGCATCGTGGGCGCTGCCCTCGGCGTGGAGCCGCGCATCGTTCACATCCCCTCTGATTTCCTCATCGCTTGCAAGCCGGAACTCCAAGGCACCCTGATCGGGGACAAATCTGTGAGCGTCGTATTCGACAACACCAAGATCAAGCGCTTCGTCCCTGGCTATTGCGCAACCACGAGTTTCGCGCAGGGCATTCGCCAAACCTTGGCTTGGTTTAACGCGGACCCGTCCCGAAAACAGATTGACGCTGCTTGGAACGCCACCATGGACAAGGTGATTGACGTGTACGAGAAGGGACTGCGCGACGCCAGCGCCAGTTTCCGGTAGTCCTTCAGGATCCAACTACCGCGGCAGATACTACGATCCCTTGGTTGGAAACAACCAAGCATCCGCAGGTCAACAATGAGACGACTAAACAGGAATTACTGGCGACTCGGCTGGGTCTTGCTCACGAACGGCGCCGTGAGCCTTTTGCTGCTAATCGGTCCGATTATTCGGACGTATCACGAGCCGCATGCCTGAGAGCCTGGTCTGAGAGCTGCAAAGGACCTCAGTTTTGAGGCTCGATATTGCATAGGGCCTGGGCTGGTCTGGCCATCGATATGCGCGGAGTATAAAGATCGTGGGTGTGTGACCGGCCATGGAGAAGATCAGCTCAGTTTGAAAGTCCGAAGATCTTATACAAGAAGATTCCAATGAAAAAAACACCACCTAGATAATACGTTGCGACCACCAACCAAAACACAACCGGCTCTTGGGCGCGGTAGACCCAACCACTGAAGCGTGCCCGCGTTTTTCCGGTGCACGTCGAAACCACAGCCCCGGAAAATGAGATGATCCCGAGTATCAGGTAAATATAGTGCGAGTACCAATCAGGCATGAATAGCGTCCAATCCCCTCCCGTTTATGTGAAAAAATTCCAAACTGTCGCTGCAGCACCGAGCCGGGTGCCCCAGGTTTGGTTTTCTACCTGGGTCTTGGGGTTTCTGCCGGGCAGTCTCAAAAATAAAAGGCGGAGCGTTTCTGCCCCGGCTCCTGAAAAGTGTTTTTGAGTTGTCCTAGGTTTCTACCAATCCTCGTTCCAGCATCTCTTCGTCGCTCAGCCACAAGTCTGGAATATTCGCCGAACCCAGCCGCAGAATATCTTCCAGTGCCCCGCGCACTTCCCGCAGCCTGAAATCCACGCCGATTTTCCCCAATAAATCGATCAGCGACTGCGCTCCCTCCGCCAGCATGGCGCGCGGCCGCGTCCCCACCTTGTCTAGCCGGTGATACGTCACGATGTAGAAGGCGTTGAGCCCTCCGCCGTGTCTAACGATGTGCAGGAATCCCCGCGCCTTGGGCTGATTCGACGCCTGTTTTGCGGCTAGTGCGGTTCCGATTGGGAGTGCGCTCATGGCGTCTTCTCCTTTTTCCTGTTACCGCTTCAACTGCAACCGCTCGAACTGCCGCAGTTCTCGCACTTGTAGCACGCTCCGTTCGGCACCATCAGCATGCCGCACTCGGAGCAGGTTGGCGCGCCCTCGTGCGCGTCGCGCGGCGAGTAGCTCATCGGCTCGCTCGTCCGCGGCGCCGCCGCTGTCCCCGCTGCAACGGAATTGTGCAATCCACCAAAACCTACTTTGTCCCCTATCGTCGTTCCGTTCAGCTTCAGATAATCCGACGAAATGAACTTTCCGCCCAGCCAACGCGCGATGTAGTCCAGCACCGACGTGGCGAACCGGATGTTCGGATTCGCCGAGATGCCGCTCGGTTCAAACCGCGTATTCACCAGCTTGTCCACGAATACCTTCAGCGGCACGCCGTATTGCAAGCCCAGCGAAATCGTCAACGCCAATCCATCCATCACGCCCGATAGCGTCGAGCCTTCCTTGGCCATCTTGATGAAGAGTTCACCCGCACGCTTGTCGGGATACATTCCCACGGTAATGTACCCTTCGTGGCCGCCCACGCTGAACTTGTGCGTCACGGAGTCGCGTTCCACGGGCATCTTTTCCCGCTGCATCCGCGCAAACAGCTCGCGTTGTTCCGGTTCCACCACTTCCACCTTCTTTTCTTCCTTCTTCCCTGCGGCGCTGAGCGGCTGCGACCTCTTGGAATTGTCTCGGTAAATCGCCACGGACTTCAGCCCCAGCTTCCACGATTCAATATAAGCCTTCATGATGTCTTCGAGCGTAGATTCTTCCGGCATATTGATCGTCTTGCTGATCGCGCCCGAAAGGAACGGTTGCGCCGCCGCCATCATCTTCACGTGGCCCGTCCACGCGATCGAACGCCCACCGCCGGCCGGCGCCAGCGAGCAATCGAACACCGGCACGTGCTCTTCCTTCAAGTACGGCGCCCCGTCAATCTTCCCGTTTTTATCAATGTGGCTCACGATTTCGCTGGTCTGTTCCGGCGTGTACCCCAGCCTCATCAGCGCCTCGGGCACCGTGTTGTTCACGATCTTGATCACGCCGCCGCCCACCAGCTTTTTCATCTTCACCAGCGCCAGGTCCGGCTCGATTCCTGTCGTGTCGCAGTCCATCATGAAACCGATCGTGCCCGTCGGCGCCAGCACCGTCACCTGCGAGTTCTTGTAGCCATGCTTCTCGCCCAGTTCCAGCGCCGCGTCCCATGCGTCCTGCGCGCCCATGTACAACTCCGCCTGCACGTGGTCCGGCTTGATCCCGCGCATCGCCTCCCGGTGCATCCGGATCACTTCCAGCATCGGTTCCCGGTTCTCCACGTAGCCTGGAAACGCTCCCATTCTTTCCGCCACGCGCGCCGACTGCGCGTACGCCTCGCCGCACATCAGCGCGGTCACCGCCGCCGCCACGTCGCGTCCCTCATCCGAGTCGTATGGGAGCGCCATGGACATCAGCAGCGCTCCCAAATTCGCGTACCCTAGCCCCAGCGGCCGGAAGTCATGCGAATTGTCCTCAATCTTTTTTGTCGGGTAGCTGGCGTTGTCCACCAGGATTTCCTGCGCCGTGATGGTCACGTCCACCGCCTGCCGGAACGCTTCCACGTCAAACTGCCCGTTCCCCGCCTTGTACTTCATCAGATTCAGCGAAGCCAGGTTGCACGCCGTGTCGTCCAGGAACATGTACTCGCTGCAGGGATTGCTGGCATTAATCCGCGCCGTATTCTTGCACGTGTGCCAGCGGTTCACCGTCGTGTCGTATTGCATCCCCGGGTCGCCGCAGTGCCACGTGGAATCCGCAATCTTGCACAGCAGCTCCCTGGCGCTGTACTTTTCGTTCGGCTGCCCGTCGGTGACGTTCTTCGTCCACCAGTCGCGGTCCTCTTCCACCGCGCGCATGAATTCATCCGTTACGCGCACCGAGTGGTTGGCGTTCTGGAAGAAAATCGAGCTGTACGCTTCGCCGTCGATCGCGCTGTTATACCCCTGCTCGATCAGCACGTGCGCCTTCTTCTCTTCTTTCACTTTGCACTCGATGAATTCCATGATGTCCGGGTGGTCCACGTTCAGGATTACCATCTTCGCCGCTCGCCGCGTCTTCCCCCCGCTCTTGATTACGCCCGCGAACGCGTCAAATCCCTTCATGAAGCTCACCGGTCCCGACGCAATCCCCCCGCCGGAAAGCGCTTCCTTGCTCCCGCGCAACGCCGAGAAATTCGTGCCCGTTCCCGAGCCCCACTTGAACAGCATCCCCTCGGTCCGCGTCAATCCCATGATCGATTCCATGTCGTCGTGCACGGAGTTGATGAAGCACGCCGAGCACTGCGGCTTCGCCTGCACGCCTACGTTGAACCACACCGGCGAATTGAAGCTCATCTTCTGCTCGACCAGCAGGTGCGTCAGCTCGTCCCGGAACGCGTCGCGCGACGCCGTGTCCGCAAAATACCCCCCTTGTTCGCCCCACCGCACCACCGTCTTCACCACGCGGCTGATCAGTTGCCGCGCCGAGCTTTCCCGCTCCGGCGTCCCATGCTTCCCATGGAAATACTTGCTGGCCACGATGTTCGTCGCCGTCTGCGACCAGCCCTTCGGCACCTCGACGTCTTCCTGCTTGAAGATCGCCACGCCTTTCTCGTTGCCGATCAGCGCCGTGCGCTTCTCCCATTCCACGTTGTCGAACGGGGCAGTCCTTCCGTCGGTGAAGTAACGCTCAAACCTCAAGCCGCTCTTCGTGCCTGCGCTCTTCGTCGCGCTCGCCGTTTCCACCGCTTTGCCATTTAATGCTGGCTTCACCGTTGCCATCCAAGTTCCTCCCCGCTGCAGGTTCCCGTGTCTCAGCGGGGAACCCTTCTATTTTACTCCCCTGTTCGACGGGGCGTCGCGCGCCACTTCCGTGGTCGCGCCACTCAATTCCAAGTTTCGTGGAAGACGCTGCCTGGGAAAAACATAAAAAAGCGAATGCGCTGCCGGGTGCCGGTGTTTTCCACACCGCCGAACACCTCACCCCGCGCCTACCGAACTGCGCGGAGCGTTCTCTTCGCGCTCGTTGTTTTACGGTGATCCCGGGCTGGTTTCGTGGGTCAATTGCCGGACCAAGGCATATCCCCGACTCTGGTCCGTCTGGCGCTTCCACGTCCCCCGAATCTGGAAGTGCAGTATTGTCCCGCGCGCGGGTGGTGTCAAGAGAAAATCGCTAAATCTGGATAACTTTTTCTTTACATGCCTATATCTTGTGGTGAGGTTCCCTGCGTGGCCTTCTCATTTTCTTCTTCTTCCGCCACTTTCTTTTCCCTAAACTCTTTCCGTGCAGCTCTCTATGCGACTATTTCTGTTTCTGCTCGCCGCTCTCTGTTTCGCTTTGGCTCCAATCCTCGCTCTCGCGCAATTTCCTGCGTCGGCGTCTGCATCGCCTGGATTCGCCGAGAAAATCTCTCTCAATGGTATTCACGACGCCGGAAAAGTCTCCGATCAGCTTTTTCGCGGCGCGCAGCCCACGCTTTCTTCACTTCCGCAACTCCAGACTCTCGGCGTCACCACCATCGTCGACCTCCGCCGCGAATCGCCGCAGACCCGCGAAAAGGAACGGCACCGCGCGGAATCCCTCGGTTTGCGCTTTGTGCACATTCCCGTCGGCGGCTTCTCCAATCCTACTTCCGCACAGCTCGCGCAATTCTTCTCGCTCTTCCGCGAAACCCCTCCGCAAAAAATCTTTGTCCATTGCGAATACGGCGAAGACCGCACCGGCGTCTTCATCGCTTCCTATCGCATCGCCTTTCAGCAGTGGACCGCCGAGCAAGCCCTCGCGGAGATGTACGCCTTTGGCTTCCGTGGCTTTTGGCATCCCGCCATGATCACTTTCGTCCGCGCTTTCCCGGCTCGCTTGCAATCCGATCCCACCCTCAAAGCCGCTCTCTCCGCGCCCTAGCCGCCTGCCTCTCCCGCCAGCGCCCCAAAACTCCCCGCGTCTTACCCTATCCCACCCAGTACTTTCGTACTCTTCTCCTCGTGACTCCTGCTTCATATCCTTCTCGCACCCCTTCCTCTACCATTTCTCTGGTGGCATTGGGTCAGAGTTTCCGCAGCTATGGAGAGGATTGCCTTGCAAGTCGGCCGTTATCAGGTTCTCGAGTCCATTGGCACTGGCGCCCACAGCCGCGTCGTTCGCGGCTACGATCCCCTGATCGACCGCCCGGTGGCCATCAAGCTCTTTCCCCCCGAGCTCGCCCGCGGCGAGGCCCGCGCGCGTTTCCTTCGCGAAGCCCGCGTGGTCGGCAAGCTCTCTCATCCCTTCATCGTCACGCTGCATGACATGGGCATCGAGGAATCCACCGCTACGCCGTATCTCGTCATGGAGCTGGTCGAAGGGCAGCCGCTGGATAAGCTGCTCAACAAAGGCAGCGTCCCCTTCCCCACCGCCTGCGCCTGGGTCGCGGAAGTTGCCGTTGCTCTGCACGTCGCGCATCGCCGCGGCGTTATCCATGGCGACGTCAAGCCCGCCAACATTCTCATCACCGAGGAATCCCACACCAAGCTCACGGACTTCGGCATGGCCCGCCTCGCCAGCCACGACAAAATGGATACCTCGCTCTTCGGCACGCCCGCTTACTGGTGCCCGGAACAGATCATCGGCCGCGCTCAGGATGCGCGCTCCGACATTTTTTCTCTGGGCGTGGTGCTTTACGAAGCGCTCACCGGCGTTTCCCCGTTTTCCGGCGAATCCCTCCAGGCCGTCTGCAACCATGTTCTTTCGTCCTCGCCGCAGCCGCCCTCGCGCAGCAATCCTTCAATCCCCACCGCCGTGGACGAGATCGTCGCCGCCTGCCTCGCCAAGGATCCCAACCAGCGCATGGACTCCGCCGAAACCCTCGCCGAGCAGCTCTACCCCCTCGCTCGCCGCAAGCTTCAGCCGCAATCCATCGCCCCCCTGTCCACCCTCCGCACCCGCGCCGCCCGCTTCCTGCGCTCCGCGTAACCCGCTTGCGCTAACCCACTCTTTCTGTCATTCCGAACGGAGTCTGCGCAGTGAGGAATCTCTCTGCCTCATTGCCTCATTGCCTCTTTGCCTCTTTGCCTCATTGCCTCTTTGCCTCATTGCCTCATTGCCTCATTGCCTCTTCCGACCTTGACACCCTTTCCCACCTGATCAACGATCCTGATCGATCAACATCCCCATGACCAAATCCCCCATCAAACTCCCCGCCCCGGTCTTCGACGACCCCAAACACCACATCCGCCTCTACCAGGGCGATTGCCTCGAACTTCTCGCCCTCATTCCCGAATCCTCCGTCGACCTCATCTTCGCCGACCCGCCCTACTTCCTCTCCAACGGCGGCATCACCTGCCACGCCGGGCGCATGGTCAGCGTCAACAAAGGCGATTGGGACAAATCCAAGGGTCCTGGCGCCAATCATGAATTCAACCGCGCCTGGCTCGCCGCCTGCCAGCGCATCCTCAAACCCAACGGCTCCATCTGGGTCAGCGGCACCGCCCACATCATTCACTCCGTCGGCTTTGCCATGCAGCAGCTCGGCTTCAAGCTTCTCAACGACGTTTCCTGGGTCAAGCCCAACCCCCCTCCCAATCTCTCTTGCCGCTATTTCACCCACGCCACCGAAACCCTCATCTGGGCCGCGCGCGACAAAAAATCACGCCACACCTTCAACTACAAGCTCATGAAGGAAACCAATCGCGGCAAGCAAATGAAAAGCGTTTGGGAAATCAAGCCGCCCGAAACCTGGGAAAAACGCTTCGGCAAACATCCCACGCAAAAACCTGTCGCTCTCCTCGAACGCATCCTTCTCGCCTCCTCCAACGAAGGCGACCTCGTCCTCGACCCCTTCTCCGGCAGCGGCACCACCGCCCTCGCCGCCCTGCGTACGCGTCGCACTGCCGTTGGATTAGAACTCTCTTACGAATACCTCACTCTCACCGTGCAACGCCTCTCTTCCGAGCTAGTGCGCGTCGCACTTTCTCTCACCACCATTCAGTTTTCTCTTGATCCCGTCTCCGATCCTGTGGATCGATCGGATCGCGCCCCAAGCGCTTCGGCGCAAGCTCAGCCGCGCTCAATGTCCATCGAATTAAAACTCGTTCAGCAGGAGTGCCGCTTCCACTTCATCGGCCGCCACAACCGCGCCGTAATCTTCTCCGTCCTAGCCCCCACCCTCGACGACGCTCTCCAAAAATTCCGCTCCCACGGCCATTCCGATTCCGACGCCCTCTTCATCATCAAAACCGAAACCCAAATCTTCCTCCGGTAGACCAGCCCAACAGATTTTGTGTTTAACGCTATTTCAATTGCATTGACTTGCAACCTCCCAGAATCTAAGATGCCGACAAGACGACAGGGCCAAACTCCCGACGAAAGATCACCCAGTTCATGTCACCTGCACCCAAGGACAGCACACTCAAGAAGCAAGTCAAGGAGATCCTCGAGAATTGTAAGCTGGACAGATTGTTGGTTGACCGAGAGGTTCAAATCAACGTTACCGGGGAGACCGACGATCATGGAAATCTGATCCCAGAAAAGGAAATCGACGTCGTCGCCAAGCTAACCTATCGAGGCAAGAAAATACTTCTTCTATTTGAATGCGAAAACTCAGGCGGGGCGGCCGGAATCAAAAAGAACTACAAAGATTATGAGGCAGACATTAAGAGCATCCGCCGCAGCCTCGCAAGAGTACAGGTTACGCATTCGACTGACCATCAACTGATGTCCCGTCACTTCCGGGAAATAGACATCATAAGGGCATGCTTTGTATACGGTGAACAGTTCCCAGAAAGCGCCTTCAAGACGGCTTCCAAGGAAGCGGACAAATATGGATTTACAGTTTGGAACCACCTCGCACTGACCTACTACAGGACAATTTCAGGGATTCTTGGGCGTTGGACGAGATATGAGTTGTTCAAAGATTTTTCCATCGACATAGAACCAACTTCGAGATTCACGATCAAAGCTCTTAAGCTGCGCCAGAAAGACAAAGTGATGTACGTCGGCAAGATTCATCCCGGTCTCCTGTTGAAGATCGCATACGTTGTTAGGCGGGCGTCCGAAAGGAAATTCGCCTACCAGAGAATGTTAAGCAAAGACAGAATTGCCGCCCTTGGGGAATTTATTTCGTCGGATGAATCACAGAACTTCCTACCCAATACAGTGCTGATCGTCTTTGATCCGAATATGCGGGTTCGCTACGACGCGAAAAAACAAGAGCTGACAGCTCCCTTGGTCTATTGCTCAGCGTGGATCATCGACGGCCAGCACAGAGTTTATGGCTTCCTGGGCACGAAATATGAAGATTGGACAGAAGAAGAATTTGAACCTTTTGACCTGCCTTTAATCGTAGTGCGGGACCTTCCCGAGGCAGATCAGACACGAACATTCATCAATATCAACTACTTCCAGAAAAGAATCAAAGCTGGACTTTTGTGCGACCTATCAACCCTCACTAGGGATCTACGTCAAAAGCTAACTTGGGCTAGCCTAATTGGTCGCGAATTGAATTTCGCCGCCAACTCTCCTCTAAAAGACAGGATAAAGATAAGTGAGCTTCACGGTGGTCGCTCCATTGGTCTCTCGAGCCTGGCGCAGTTTGCTTTGCTCGAGACGCTCTTGGGCTACAGACAAAAATCCAAGCTCTACTCGGGGCCCCTTTTCGAATATGCACCTTTTGATCGCACCTTACCGTTTGACTCGGCTGCAAACCAGGCCGCGTTTCACAGGCAACTGCAGCTACTGATCAGATTTTTGGTGGGCGTTCGAAAAAATACTGCGAGCGATGACCCGGGCACAGACCCGTGGAGGAACACGAGCGACTACGCGCTCCTTAGACCGACTGGCATAAATGCACTATTTATGCTTTTGTCCAAGATTTTGGTTAAGCACCCTGACGGGGGCCTCGATTTTGGGGATTTTCTCAGCTCGTTGAATACCGTTTCTTTCAAGCGGGATTCGATCGCAAAACAAGGTGGGGGATGGAAGGGATTCCGCAATGTCGCCAATCTCCTTATTCGAAAGATAAATAAGGGAAAAAGCAAAAGGAACAAGCTCTCCCGGTTTGGTACAAAGGAAAAGGCTTAGGTGCCTACGAATTTTTTAGAGCACAGAGACACTTCGTCAGCCCGTTACGCCCCACTCCTGAGTGCATGGTGATCGTGACTCTGCGGGTTGAACGTCCTGCTACAGTCGGATAGAGTAAGTGCCACGCTGCAGAGAGGGGACAGTATCCATTGAGAATAGAAAAACTGTACTCTCACCTAAATGGACATGAATGGCTCTTGGTCCATCAACAGAAAATATGGAAAGAAATCGAGGAAGTTATCGGTAAGGTTGATGCCAACAAGTACAAAACGAAAATAAGCGAAGAGAAGGGCATGAAAGGAAAACGTCTCTTCGCCCCTATAGAATTGAATAAGAGGTTCACCGCCGAGTTTAAGAAGACAGAATGGGGCGAGAGCCGGACAAGCTACTGGGTGACAGACAACTACAACCTCATAAGAAAGACCCTTCATCTTTCTCCGGACGAGCAAAAAAAGGAGATTGAGAGTGCGGGACGCCGTGCCATCTACTCTTACAACCAAACGGATTTTGTAAAGAACCGAGTAGCCGTCGAGATTCAATTCGGGAAATATAGCTTCATCGCTTATGATTTGTTCGTGAAACACCTGGCCTTTTACGTTGGCGACGCAATTGACGTTGGTATCGAAGTGCTACCGATGAAGTCCATGCAGCAGGAAATGTCCTCGGGCCCCGGGTACTACGAAGGTGCACTCTACGACCTGGCGCGTCAAGGGCGGGGGGTTCCTGCAGTTCCCTTGGTTTTGGCAGGCGTCGTGCCCTGAAACTTGGCGAAGTTGCGGCTTGACTGGTCGCTTTGTGTTCGCTTATTCTTCGCCTATGGACCTTGGAATACAGTGGCTTGAGGGGGTACAAGGGTTGGCCAAGAGAAATAGCTGCGTCATTACCGGGCACTACGGGCCCGAGTCAGCCGTGACGCTTTTCCAAGGTGATCGGCTGCAACTCCTTGAACAGATTCCAGATGCTGCCGCGAGTCTTGTCGTCACTTCACCCCCGTACAACATCGGCAAGAAGTACGAAAAGCGCCTTTCGTTTGGCGAGTACCTGAGACTTCAGCGAGACACTCTGAGAGAAAGTGCACGGATACTCAGTCCCAAAGGGAGCCTCTGCTGGCAAGTTGGGAACCATATCGGGAAAGACGGCGAAGTGTTCCCCCTGGATATCTTCGTCTACCGGATCTGCAAGAGACTAGGCCTGAAACTGCGCAACCGCATAATTTGGTCGTTCGACCACGGTTTGCACTGCCGCAAGCGACTATCTGGCAGATACGAGACTATTCTCTGGTTCACGAAGTCAGACGAATACGTGTTCAACCTGGACGCAATCAGGGTCCCCCAAAAATACCCCGGGAAGAAATATTTTAAGGGCGCGAAAGCCGGACAGTATTCGTGCAATCCTCTCGGCAAAAATCCCGGGGATATTTGGACCATCCCAAATGTCAAACACAACCATGTCGAGAAAACCATCCACCCGTGTCAATTTCCGATTGAACTTGTGGAGCGATTAGTCTTGGCTTTAACGAATCCCGGCGACCTCGTGGTTGATCCATACATGGGAGTTGGCAGTGCTGCATGCGCGGCGGTCCTTCATGGCCGACGAGCAGCCGGTGCGGACACAGTTGCCGAGTATCTTCAAATTGCGCGCGAGAGGGTCAAGCGAGCATTCCAAGGAGACCTGCGGACCAGACCGCTCGGCCGTCCAATTTACCAGCCCTCAGCAGGCGACCGGATTGCTCAACGCCCCGACCAACTATCCAGCATAAGTCAGGCTCAGCCTCGCTTGTTTGCGACGGCTTAATATACGCGGCGGGCCGGGTGGCACACAGGTAAACGCGTGAAGCGAACTGTGGGTGCTGCACCCTTCGCTTTTTGAGGGTGCGCGCCTTTTGCGCCCGCCGATTTCTGGAGGGCGGGTTTGTCCTCTGCCTCCTTCCTTGAACTTTGAACCTTTAACTTTCAACCGCACCCACTGGCTGTACTTGGCGCTCGATCTCCGAAACCTTTCCCAACCGCTTCGTCACTTCCAAATCGTAAAAATTCTGCAGGTTCAGCCAGAATTCCGCGTTCGTCTTGAAGTACCGCGCCAGTCGCAGCGCCGTCTCCGCCGTGATCCGCCGCCGCCCGTGTACGATTTCCCCGATGCGCGTCGCCGGCACGTGCAGCTCCAGCGCCACTTTGTTCACGCTCAACCCCAGCGGCTTCATGAAATCCTCGCGCAGGATTTCCCCCGGGTGCACCGGCGGCATCAATTCTGATTTACCCATCTTCTTCGCCCTCTCTCCGGGTTTCAGGGTTTGTACTTGCAAACTCTGAGTTAAAAGTGATAATCCACAATTTCCACGTCATAGCAATGCCCGGCCCGCCACACGAAACAGATTCTCCATTGGTCGTTTATCCGTATGGAGCGCTGTCCTGCCCTGTCCCCTCGCAAGGCCTCCAGTTGGTTTCCGGGAGGCGACGCCAGGACGCGCAATTCCGTCGCGGCGTGCAATTGCAGCAGTTTGCGCAGCGCCACTCGCTCGATGACCCGCAAGCGCCGGGAATGTTGATACCGGAAAAGCTCCTCGGTTTCCTGCGACGCGAAGCTCTGAATCACACGCAGAGCATAGCACGCGTTGCGTTATATGTCAACCGTTTTCACGCCGCGTGCCCCGGACTCAAACGTCTCTGCGAATTTGGGTGCCCCATCCTCGGTTTGCGAGGGTGGGTCTTGGGGTCCTCTTTCTTTTCCTGCCCCCGCGTACGAGTTTCGAAACTAGTACCTTATAAATATCCATTGACAGTTGGTAAATAACGTGGTATCATGCCTCGTGATTTCTTGGCACACGCCCGCGCGACTCCCAGAGCAAAACCCTCCCGGTCCAACTCCCAGACCACTTTTTCCCCTTCTTTTTGTTTTTCCTTCGCTTTTTCGGCCGCCAAGTCCGGCTAACTCCTTTGTTTCCCCTACATACGCGAAATTCGCCCGTAACCCCTTTGTTTCCCCTACATACGCAAAAACAGGGGGGTGGGGGGTCATCCTTACCGATATAGTAACGTATCTAAAATATGTCGGCGCGCCGACATTCCCATTTCGGCCCGCCTCCCCGACCGGGTCGGGGTAAACGCCAGGCGGGCCCTACACAGGCTAGAGAAACTTAAGAGCCGGGCTGAAGCCCGGCATCTACATAGGCAGGAGAAATGCAAGAACCGACCTGAAGGTCGGCCACTACAAAGGCGAGAAGGGTCTCGCGGGATTATTCGTAGCGCAGGGCTTCGACGGGATCGAGCTTGGCGGCTTTCATGGCGGGCCAGACGCCGAAGATCAGGCCGATGGTCACGCTGACGATGATCCCCGTCGCGGCCGCCCAAAAAGGCACCACGCCGGGCCAGTCCAGGGTCACGCGGATCAGCAGCACCAGCGCAAACACCAGCACCAGAGCAATCAGGCCGCCCATGCCGGTGAGGGTCATGGCCTCGAGGAGGAATTGCCAGGTAATGTCCTTGCGCTTGGCGCCAACGGCCTTGCGCAAGCCGATTTCGCGGGTGCGCTCGGTGACGCTGACCAGCATGATGTTCATCACGCCTACGCCGCCGATCAGCAATCCAATCGCACTGATCACAATCATCGCCAGGTACACCATCATCATGATGTTGTGGAACTCCGAAACTTCCTGCTCCGCAGTGGCGATGGAAAAATTGTCTTTTCCGCCGAAGGGGATGTTTCTGCGCCGCTCCAGGACTTCGCGGATCTGGTCCACGGCGTTATCCAGCATCTTGGGATATGCCTGGGCGCGCATCTCGATTTCGTCCGCGTCGGGATAGGTTTTCTTGAAGGTGCTGTAGGGGATGAGAACGCGGCGGTCCTCGTCGCCCATGCCGAAACCGCCCTTGGGCTTTTCGACCACGCCAACAACCTGAAAAGGAGAGCCGTCGATCATCACGTCTTTGCCAATGGGATGTCCCTCGGGGAACAAGACGGGCGCAACGTTTTCCCCCAGCATCACCACTTTCTCCTTGTGGAGATCGTCGCCTTCACTGATGAAGCGCCCTTCGACCGTGGCGGCGTTGGCGTAAACTTCGCCGAAGTTGGGTTGCACGCCGCGGAAATCGATGGCGGTGACGTCGCCGGCCTTGGTGCGCACGATGTGGCTGTGGCTCCAACTGGTCTGAATAAAAACGGTCACGTCCTTTACCGCGGAGCAGCGCTCCTGAATGGCTATGGCATCTTCAAGGGTGAGAGGCTTGCGCTGCTGCTCTTCCAGAGGCGGAGGGCCACCGTGGCGCCCCTGGTCCCATTTGGTGACGAACGCCGTGTCGGCTCCGAATTGATTGATGCTTTCCTGGATTTTCTGATCGAAGCCGGTGAGCAGGGCGGCCACCAACATGATCACGCTGACGCCCAGGACCACGCCGAAAACGGTCAGGGCGCTGCGCAACTTGTGGGAGCGCAAAGTGTCCAGCGCTTGTTTCAGGTTTTCGCCGTAGGCCTGTGCCATGTGTGTTCCTCAGCCCTCCGAGCGCAATGCTTCGATGGGGTCCAGCTTGGCCGCGCGCATGGCCGGAAAAATTCCAAAGAAAAGACCAACCGCGGTTGACAAACACAAAGACAAAATGACGGCGCTAATCGGAGTTTCCATGGGAAACGAGAAAACATTCTTGACGAAAAAGACGACGGCATACGCGCCGATGATGCCAATGATTCCGCCGGCGGCGGCAAGGACCGCGGATTCCGTCATGAATTGCAGCAAAATGTGCTTTTTCCTGGCGCCCAGCGAGCGCCGCAAACCGATCTCTCGCGTCCGTTCGGTCACGCTGGCGAGCATGATGTTCATGATGACGATGCCGCCGACCACCAGGAAAATACTGACCAGGGCCATGGCCACGAAAGCGATGTTCTTGGTCAGGTCATGCCACAACTGCATGATGGAATCCGAGCCGAGAATTCCGAAATTATCGGGCGCGTCATAGGGCAAATGGCGCCAGGCGCGGAAGAGCATGCGCGCTTCATCCTCGCTGGCTTCCATGAGTTCCTGGCTGGGCGCCTGCACGAAAATGGTCAACCAATCCTGATTGGTGTGCCAACCTTTGCGCCAGGCGCTGAGCGGCATGATCATGTAGTTGTCCTGCGACTGCCCGAAAGCGCTGCCCAGCGGTTCGGCAACCCCAATCACTTCGTAATTGTGCGTCTGCACACGAACGGTCTTCCCGAGAGGATCCACATTGGGGAAGAACTTGGTGGCCAGGTCGGGCCCGATGAACACGACCTCGGAATGGTGTTCCTCGTCCGCTGGGGTGATGAAACGTCCTTGGGCGGCGTAAAGGTTGCGGACTTCGGCAAAATTCGGAGTGGTGCCCAACATCTGTACGTTTTCCATGGTCAAATTGCCGCTTTTCACTTCGACGTTGTGGTCCTCTTCCGCAGCGACAGCGGAGGCGAGTTTCATATTGTCGCGGAGGCGCACATAATCGTCGTAATTAATCAACGGGCGCTTCTGCGCTTTGATCCATTGATCTTCGCTGGTAATGATGCCGAAGCGATGGACGAGAAAAACGTTGGCGCCGAGATTGGCGATGCGGTCGGCCACGTACAGATTGAGGCCGGCGATGACGCTCATAACGGCAACCAGGGTGGTAACGGCGAGAATCACACCCAAGAGCGTGAGGAAGCTGCGGAGCTTGTGAGCACGCAGGGCGCTTAAGGCCAATTTCAGGGTCTCGCTGAAAGTAACGAAAGCCGCCCGGAGACCCCTAGAGCGGGCTTTGGACACCACGGTGCCCCCCGCTATAGGCGGGACACGCGTCAACCCATCTATGGGGGCTACAGCCAAAGTGAGCTCCTCATCTCATAAGGATACGCAGGAGAGTGCTGAATCGTTCCTAAGCCACTCTATTTAGACGCTACGGAGGCAAGTTTTATTTCACGAAAACTACGTATAATCTCGATGCGACCCTATTCTACTCGCCTACGCGGCGCGGGGGAAACGGAAGCGACGGAATGAGGGCTAGGCCGCTGGCATATCTATGAGTTGCAGACTATCCAAAGAGACCCGATGGCCACGATGGGGTTCGCTGAGCCGGGGTATTTTACTTTGCGGGAGCCTCGTTCTGGGAATGGCGTGTGCCGCCCAGAATCCTCCGCCGATGGCGTCCGAGCCTAAGGAAAGCGAGCTGTTCCAGCGGGTCGTCGCCAACCAGAAGCGCACCGATCAGGAGCTGGATCTTTTCGAGCGGATTGAGCGCATGGAAATCCGCAGGACGGGGAGCGATTCAAAACCAGCGGAAGTAAGAGTCTGGCGGGTTTTTCCGGCCGGCGTTGCCAACGATAGGATTCCTCTCTCAGCGGAAGGCAAACCCATCAGCGCGGAGAGCTACCGTGCGGAGTTGCAGAAGCTCGAGAAGCTGCTGGTTTGGGCGATGCAGCAGGGACCGGGACAGGATGAGGCGCTGGCGAAAATGGCGCGCAAACGGAAAGAGCGAAACGATCTGATTGAAGCCACGCACGCCGCATTCATTTTCACCCTGGTGGGACACGAAATGCGCGGCGATCGCAACCTGGCGAAATACAGCATGGTGCCGAACCCGAAATACAAACCAACTTCACGGAACGCCACGTTGTTCACGAAAGTCAGGGGGTTCGTCTGGATCGATGAGGAGTCCGCGGAGTTGGCCAAGGTGGAGGGCGAGGTGAGCGACGACACCTCACTCGCTCTATTTCTGGCGAAGGTTTATAAGGGAAGCCACTTCATGCAGGAACGCTACGAGATGGCGCCGGGGATTTGGCTGCCGACCTTCCAGCAATATGATTTCGACGGGAGGAAATTCCTGTTGCCGTTTTCAATTCACGAGCGAACGTCTTACACGAGTTACCGCCGGGTGGGGCCGCCGAAGGAGGCGCTGGAGGTGGTGCGTGGCGAATTGGGCAAGGGAGCCGGTGAGGCGGCGGGACCTTGAAACATTAAGCGATAGAATGGGTTAGATAGTACTAGTCCTATCCCGGCCGGTCTGGAGGATCCATGATCCGCTGGCTCCTAACCCTGGTTCTGCTGCTGGCCAGCTTGGCGCTGCCGAGCGCGGCACAAACGAATGACGCGAATTCGTCCGGTCAGAACCCAAGCAATGCGGCCACCCCGGAATCCGCGAGTAATCCTGCCCCAAGCGCCCCGAAAAAGGTGTGGACGAACGACAATCTCTCCGAAGCGAGCAGGAAGATATCGGTCGTGGGCGACAAAGGCAATCAGAAATATCCGCTGACGCCCAGCAAAGCGGCGGATCCGGCGACCGTCGAGAGAATCCGCAAGGAACTGAAAAAACTCCAGGGGCAAGTGGAAGATATCAAGAAGCAGTTGGCGAGTTACAAGGAATTTCAGGAGGGGGAGGCGGTTTCCACGAGCGGGTACCAGGTCGACAAGGGGTACGGCCGGATTCCGGTGGAGCAGCAGATGGTGATGTTGGAAAAAAAGAAGAAGGATTTGGAAACGCAGATTGATGAGCAACTCGACGAGGCCAGGAAAAAGGGGATCGACCCGGGGCAGTTGCGTTAGACGGAGCGACACAATGAAGCACAGAGGTTTGAGCTTTGGTATTTTCTTGCTGGCGTTGGCATTCGGTTGCTCCGCGCAAACGCAGGACACGACGAATAAGGACTCGGCTGGCGCCAAGCCCGCCACGCCCACAGACAAAACAGCCCCCAAGCAGGATACCCAAGCGACGCCGGAGAAAAAGAAACCCAAGAAGGTTTGGACAAACGACGAGGTTGCTACCTTGCCTGGAAAGGTTTCCGTCGTGGGCCAGCCGCATCAAGGAGTGGAGTACAGCCGGCAAATGGAAGGGGATTCATCATCCGACAAGGGCTATGGGCAGGAAAGTCAGATCGACAGTTACCGCCAACAAATCGGCGAGCTCCACAACCAGATCGATGCTGTGGACCAGCGCATCGCACAACTGAAAAACTTCAAAGGGGAAAATGGCAGTCCCACGGGCGGAATCAATCCGAACAAGGGCTACAACATGGTGCCCTTGGAGGACCAAGTCAAGCAGCTCGAAGCGAAGAAGAAACAGCTTCAGGGGCAAATCGACGACCTGGAAAACGAAGCACGAAAGAATGGGATCGATCCGGGCAAGCTTCGTTAGACCGGATTTCTCTCAATCGACGATTCACTCGATGTCTGCGTTCAGCAAGCCATGTTCATCCTGAGGCGATGCGATGAGAATTGCCGAAAGACGTCAATCAAAATTGTGCAGGGTGTGTCAGTTGAGATCTTTCGGGGCGCCCCGACCAGGTCGGGGTAAAGGCCCGGCGCGCCCCTCAAGATGACAGGGTGCTGCGCCATTTGAATAGCATCAAAATTGCAGCTCGTGAGAAAGTCCGGCTTGCCGCGAGAATTCCGGGACCTCACAAAGTACATTCAAACCTTGCGATAAACAGTTCCTTCCGGCGGTGCAAGGGGACACAGCGGTTGTCCCTGCGGGAAGGGTTGAGAAAGCTCTAGACGTCGCGGGGGTGTGCAATTTAGGACTTGGAGGGCAACCCGGAATGGGGCGTGCCGGGCATCAATTCACCACTGGCATGGGAGAGGCGCCGCTCGCAAGTGTCCCATTCGCCGTCAAAACATTGCGCCTTGCGGCAGTCGAACTCGCAGAGCGCAAGGTCTTCAGGCACTTCGCGAATCCACTGGTCTTTGAGCCACTGCCAGACTCGCGCGAAAATGCCTAATTTCTTTGGGCGGGCATATGTCATAAGTCATCCTGAGCGAGGAACTACAGCAGTTGGGGATTCTAACCCAAGGCACTCCAATTGGACGGAATTACTTCTCCTTGGAAATGGTTGATCCTAAGCAAGATCCGGCATGGGGGTCGTTCGAAGTGCACAAGAAAAACCTCAGCCTCGCGCAGAATGACGGCGGAGAGCGGGATGGAAGAGAAGAAAGCGACACGCAGGAAGTTCCTGAAAACGACAGCATACGCGGGCGCGGGAAGCGTGGCAGGGGCGGCCGCTTTGAACGCGGTCTCCGCCGGCGATTTGGCCGGAAGAGCTGGTGATTGAAGCGAACCGCAGTCATTGGGCGGCGGCGCTGCCAGCGGCAAATCCCGGACTGGAGCGGGATATCGAAGCGGACGTCGCGGTGATCGGCGGAGGATTCACCGGACTTTCCGCGGCGTATTGCCTGAAAAGGGAAGGCACGAAGGAGTGGGTGGTGTTGCTGGAAGCGGAACGCTGCGGGAATGGAGCGTCGGGGCGAAATGGGGCCATGCTGCTGACGGCGACGGAAGACCGCTACATGGAATAGAGCGGCGACGCGAGGCTGGACAAACGAGTTTACGATTTGACGGTCGAGAATATCGGGAGATTGAAAGCGCTCTCAGAATCGCTGCGGATTGACGCGGAGATCGAACAGAACGGCGCGCTGCAGGTTTGCAATACGAGAGAGATTGCGGAAGAGGGGCGGCGCTATGTGGAAAAAGCGCGCGGTGCTGGATTTCCATGCGAATTCTGGAAGAAGGAGAGAGTGGCAGAGACGATTGGAACGAAAGTGTACGAGGGGGCGCTATTCGATCCGAACAGCGGACAGATGCATCCCGGGAGATTGGTGCGATTGTTCAAGGCGGCGGAATCGTCGTCAGCATATCCGCTCCTCCTCCTCCACGTGAATCACCGGCGTGCCCTCGAAAATTTCCACTTCCACCGTCACGGTAAACCATGGCGACGTGGATGTGTACTCGGTGGATTTGAAGCTGCCGTAAAAGGCAGGAGGAATTCCTCGCTCCAGCTCCGTTGTTCCCCAGAACAAGGCCTGATTCCGAAGAATTGAAAACGGGTGTGCGCTCGGAGATTTGGATGTACGCCAAGGCACGGAGGCACCTGTTCCCAGTGGCAGGTTTCAGCTCGGGCACAAGCCGCGCACGGAAAAGGTGCGCGTGAGGAAAGCGAGGTTAGACTGAAGGCACCGAAAAAGGAGTGACGTGGGAATGAAACGCAAGCTGCTCCCGGTGATCGTCACGGCTTTCGCGGTCTTGTGGGCGGGCGGATCGCCTGCGCAAGCGCCAAAGAAGAGCGGAGCGTCACTGACAGGGATCGTGCTGGGGCAAAATGGCAAGCCGGTCGAACATGCGGCGGTGGTCTGCCAATCGTCGGGGGGCAGCTCTCCACGAGTGATGTACACAGACGCGAATGGAAGGTTTACGATTACGGGACTGAGGCAAGACAACTACGATTTGAGGGCGTCGGCGAACGGATTCTATTCGGATTGGGAACGAAATATTGTCGCGCGGACTGGGCAGACCAAGGAGGTCACGGTGAAGCTCGTGAACAAGGATGTGACTCCCTGACGGTAGTGGCCCGGTGGAGCCATGGGCGTAGGGGAAATTGCGAGGTACTAGTCGAAAAACTGCGCAAATTCCTCGTAACTGATAATCAATATAAGTATTTTAGTTTGTTACATATACATTGATACTAAGAGAGTCGAACCGAACCCCTATAGTACTAAGCCGTGGGTACCCGGCAATTGACGCTAGCGGCCCATTGAGCGACGAATTGGCCCCTTCTAGGATGAATTATGACGGGTTGGGGGCCGCGCGGGGACAGCGGTCCCGCAAGGGGCCGTGTGCGAGCTACCCAACCCGCCAGTAATAGCCTGCCGACGGCCTCCCCTGAACTCCGGTATTGAAATCCGATACGATAGTCTGGCACGTTCATTGCATCCATCAAGATGGAAAGCGGCAAAGATGCGAATTTGACGCTCAGGGCGGCGTTGCAATGACGCGAAACGAGGACAGGTGCAGGGATTAGCTGGCAGATGGTTGTTGGTGTGGCTGATTGTCTTGATGGCCGTTCCTCTGGGTGCGAGCCACCGGGCAGGTGGGTATCCCGCCTCTTCGCTGCAACCTGCCACGATTCGCGCGTTCGAGAATTATGTGGCGGCGACGGAAACGCGATTGGGAAAAAGCCTGACGCAAGCAGATTTCTTCTGGGTTGACGAGCTGGCGAAGCAAGAGAAAGAGGAAGCGTACGAAAGGTTGAAAAGCGGCAAGGTCGAGCTACGGCACGTGAGCCGGGAGGAAGCTGGGGGGAGCAGCGCGATCCCCGGAGGAATGATCCACGACTGGCAGGGGATGGTGTTCATACCCGGCGTGAAACTGGATGAGGTATTGAAGCTGTTGCAAGACTACGATCACCACGCGACGTACTACGCACCAGATGTGGAAAGGGCCAGAATCGAAGCACACGACGGCGATCATTTTCGCGTCTTCATGAGGTTTCGCCGGAAGAAGATCCTCACCGTAGTGCTGAATACGGAGCAGGAAATCACCTACTATCGCGATTCGCCGACGCGGGCACACAGCCGGAGTTCGGCGATCCGCATCGCAGAAGTGGAAAATGCGGGGACGCCGGAAGAGCAGGAAAAAACGCCGGGTAACGACAACGGCTTTATGTGGCGGCTGGAGACGTGGTGGCGAATGGAGGAGCGGGATGGCGGCGTGTACGTCCAGAATGAGGCGGTAAGTTTGACGCGCGACATTCCCGGCGTACTGGCCTGGATGATCGAGCCTTTCCTGACGAGCATCCCCAAAGAATCGCTGGAAATGACGCTGGAAGCGACGCGACGGGGAGTGCTGGGCCGGAAGGGGCGTTAGGGACGAGACTAGACAGAAATCTGCTCACCCCTCTTAGCAAATCTGTATTTGCGGGTATGACCACGATGAATCAAGGGATGCTCAAAGAAATGCCAGGAGAGCTTCGCGAGAAGGAGCGTGAGCAGAAAAGCGAGGAAAGAGATTGAGGCAGCCGCAGGAGTAGCGATGCTAGGGCGCTGATGGCGAAGCAGGGCATGGCAGAGACCGAGAAGCAGAAGATGAATCAGATAGATGCAGTAGGAAAGGCGGCCCATCTCTCGCAAGAAGGACCATTGGAGAAAACGGCTCCAAAGCCCGCGGGGCTCCAATAGACACCAGAGAAGCAAACCAACATAAAAGAACGCGAGCCAGGAAAAACCGAGCGAGGCCATCCAGAAGGCATCCATGGCGAACAGCCACTTTGTGAAGACGGGCAAGCCCGAGAACAGGAACGCAAGAATGACGTAAAACGCGGTGCGGTGAGCCGCGTACCAGCTTTGGATGATGCCCTGGCGCCATAAGAGAGCGGCGAGCATGCCGATGGCGAGCGAGTCGGCACGGCAGGGCATCCAGACCGCAGCGTCGGTGCGGCCGGCGGGCCAGAGAAGGAGAACGGCGGTGCGCAAGAGTGGCGCCAGGCCGAGAGTGGCAAAGAGGACGGCTTTCAGACGAGAAATGGAAAGGAAGCGGACCAGTGGAGGGGAAATGAGGTAGAACTGCTCTTCAACCCCAAGTGACCAAGCCGGCGCAAGCCAGTACCATGCGAGGGAGGAGTGGGAGAGAACGAAGTAGTTTTGCAAAAAAAGAAAATAGATGGGGAGCAGGCGAAAATCTGCGGAGAGAACCGGCAGGTATCGCGAGAGGAAGCGGCCAAAGAAAAGAGAAACGACCGCGAACAGAGACAACCAGGCGTAAAAAAGAGGGAGAATCCGAAAAAGCCGGCGAGTATAGAAGACGCTGAAATAGTTCTCGGCCCGACGGGCATCGAGAAGAATGCCGCCAATCAGAAATCCGGAAAGGACGAAGAACAGGTCCACACCGGACCAGCCAAGACGGAAGGCGCAACCGAAGCGATAAAGGAAACTGCCGAACGCGCCGTGCTCACTGTCGTTCAGATAATGAAGGGAGATCACGAGCAGGATGGCGACACCGCGGAGGCCATCGAGTTGGGGGACACGGCCCGCGAGGAAGGAAAGATTCCGGGCTTGGGAGGAGGGAGAAACGGCGCGAGAGTGAAGGGAATCCACGAATATTCTTTCAGAGCATCAGGAAAAAGGCGGAGCAATGGGATTCTATCGTATTAGGCCGATTCGCGGGACGATTCATGGGCGTGTTGAAGGAGCGGCCCGGGGTTCCTTGGGAGAAGGCGTCTGTGGCACATTTTGGGGCGGGCATTGTTTCATAGCACGGCGCGGTCTGCGCGTAATAGGGGCACAAAATTTCCACGTCGCGACGAACAGAGCTACGCGGCGCGTTGGACATGGTGATTTCGTGCAGCGACAGAAAGAGAAATGAGACGCACCTTCCTGGAATCTCCTAGCCGCCGGGACCTCGAGAAGCGCCGGCAATGTGAATGGAGTTCTTCAGAAGGGGGTGCTCGAGTAGCGCCTGCGTTTTCTTGTAAACCTCTTCGGAATCCACGCGCAGACAAAGCATCACGGTGCCCTCAATCTGGAATACGGGAAGTTCGCGGGCGAGCCATTCCCAGAATCGCGTGGGCCCCTCGGCAGTACTGTAGTCGTGGCGCAAGATGACGCCACCCGGCTTGACCACGGAAAAAGCCTGATAGGCTTCCGCGGCAAGCCCCGGCATGCGGTCGCAGGCATCGCAGAAGACGAGCTCGGCAGAAGCGCGATAAGGCCGGTAATCCCAGGAGTCCACGCTGGCGAAGATCTGTTTGATTCTGGTTTTGGCCGGTTGATCCCAGTAGAAAAAGCCGACTTCGTTCTGGCCGGGAACCGGCGGCAAATCGAGAGTGATGATCTCGCCACCAGGAGGAAGGTGCAGGGCAATATTCAGCGCCGTGCGCCCTTCCGCAGTGCCAAATTCGACCACGCGCTTCGCCTTCAGGTGGTCCACCACCTTCGTCAGGACGATCAGTTCCTGTGGAAGCACGCCGAGATTGCGGGGAAAAGGAAAGAGCAGTTCGGGCGAACGGGTGCAGTCCATTCCAGGGAAAAGCTCGTCGATTTTTCTCGAGGGAATTTTGAGATCATTCCGCCAAGGCAATCGCTGCCACAGGTGGGGCAACCCAAAGCCGGAGTACAAATGATAGGAGTGGGAGACAAAGCTGAGGGCAGCGGAAGGACCATTGCGCAACAGGACGCGGAGAGAATTCAAGTTGAGGGAAGAGAGAGCCCGGGCGACGCGCTGAACCGAGGAGGGGTGAGAAGCGAGATGGTCCAAGGAGTGGTCTTTGGTGAGATCGGCCATGATTAAGAAGAGAGAATACCTGAATTGTCCGCGGTGGTACACAGGGCCGGCGTGCTTAAACCGAGCAGAATTACCAAGACGAAGGGCTTATGGCTCGGGCTCCGCGCCCGAAAGAAGGCGATGAATCGCATCCGCCTGCCGGTCCCATGAGAACTGCTGGGCCTTGCGCGCAGCGTTTTCTCCGAGGGAGCGCCGAAGTTCCGGATGTTGGAGCAACAAGGAAAGAGATCCGGCAAGGGCGCTGGGATCGCCCGGATCCTGAAGAAAAATCCCGTCCACACCGTCTACAATGTATTCGCTGATACCGGCCAGACGGCTTACGAGCACGGGCAAGCCACAGGCCATGGCCTCGAGAACAGGCAAGTTGAATGAATCTTCCAGCGAAGGCGCGGCATGAATGTCCGCGGCGGCATAGAAAGCAAGAATTTCCGAAGATTCGGCAAAGAATTTGACGCGATCGGATAAATGAAGCGATTGCACCTGGGACAAGAATGCCGCAGGGGCGTCGCTGCCCACAACGCAAAGCCGAAGCGAGGGATGATTGAGGCGGCTGATGGCTTCAAGGAGCGTGGGAAGGCCCTTGTTGCGCCAATCGTTGCCGATCAATAGCAGGAGGATGTCATCGGGAGAGTAGCCGAGCTTCTGCCGAGTGGCATCCCGCAGAGCCAGGCGGGAAGCCGGAGAAAACAGAGATAGATCGACGCCATTGGGCACGACTACGGCATCGCGCCGGCCAAAATATTGGACAAGTTGCAGGGCAGTGTGTGTGGAAACGGCCGCGAGGCGCAACTCTTTGTGGCGGTAGATGCGGTTCTCCAGGAAGCAGAGCAACCGGTAGTAGAGCGAGCGATGAAGACCGCGGAGTCCCTCAGAAGATCGCTCCAGTTGCAACTCTCGCAGCCGATGAAAGACAACGTGCACGAGGATGAGATCGGCGTCGGCGGCATTGATGCCGGGAGAAAAGACAGCGTCGAAGCGGAGATGACGAAACCACCGGTCGAACCAGCGGCAGAATCGATTGGCAAACATCCAGAAGAGAAATGCGAACAGGTGAGGCGCGGGCAGACGGGGAACGCGATGCCAGAAAATGCGCTGACTGGAATCCTGTCCGCGAGTTGCAAACGGTGCGACCTGCAAATCGCCGACTTGCTGAGAATAGAGATGAATCTCATGGCCGTGGCGGTTGGCAAGCCTTTCGACAATCTCGGCAAGGGAGCGCTCCGTGCCGTGGCGGCGGTCTACAAAGGGAGAAAGGACGGCGATGCGCAAGTTAGATGGTCCTTACAGCGGGGGCTGAGCCAGCGGCCAGGGAGTTTCCCTGGACCTCGGCCGCGAGTTTTGGCAGGCGAAAGAGAATCCCGAGGGAGAGCCACAACAGAGAATTGAGAATGAAGTCCTCATAAGGGGAGAGGCCTTCGTAGGTATAAGGGAAAAGAAGCAGGGAGGCATACCAAAAAATGACAAAGGCGATGGGAAACCAGACCGTGCCTTTCATTTTGCGGACCACTTTCCAGGCAGAGAAGACGATTGCAAAAGTCATGATGAGCCACAAGAACAAGCCAACGACGCCGAGTTCAACAACGATAGATCCATAGCCGCTCTCCACAGCGAAGCCTGTGAGGGGCACGTGGAAAATGCGGGCCACGTACTGGGTACCCAGCGAAGCGGTGCCAATACCAAAACCGTAGGGCCACCGCGGGTTGTCGAAGGCATACAGGAAATTCCGGATGGGATAGGTGCTGGAGCGGTCCACCAATTCGCTGGTGGGGCTGGTCAGAGAGAGAGTCTCCCAGTAAAAGGTGAAACGATTTGTGACTTCGGTTGGGAAAAGGAAAATCGCCAGTCCCAAGGAGAGGATGGCAATTATCAGGGCGCGCTGGAAGGAGCGCAACACCCGGACAAGTTGTCCGCGCTGCCACGGACAGCCCCACAAGAAAGCAACCACGCAGACAAAGGCACTGCCCACGGTCCAAAGTAGAGTGCCGCGGGAAGCGGCCATGGCGACCGCCACGGTGGTGGTACCGAGACTGAGCAGTGTGAGAAGCCGGCCCTTGCGGGTCCGTAAAATGAGGTAGCCGCCATATCCAAAGGCAAACAGCCAGACCGGAACAAGAAAAAACGCGAAGCGGCCGTTACTCACAAATACAGAAGTTGGGCGGTAAACAATCACGCCAGAAATGGGAGAGACACGGTAGTTGGTACTCAATTCCCGAATGTCATCGGCCATGATCGCGGGATTCAGAAAGGTATGGCCCAAAATCGACTGCGCAATGCCAAGCAGGGCAACCACAAGGGAGAGTCCCAAGAGGTAGGGATAAAACTTCTGGAGATCGCTTTCCTTATCGATCAACGCGTAACCCACAAAAATCAGGGGAATGTAGTAAAAGTACAGCTTCATGCCCAAGATTCCATAAAAAAGACTGGTGGAGGCGGGGTTAAAGACCTGGATGAGTCCGAACCAGAGGAAAATAAGGAGCGGGAGACGAAACGGAAGGGTGAAGGTTTGTACTTCCTTTTTGCGATAAGCGAGAAAGAAAGATAGATAAACCATTCCCACAAGGATGTCTTTCCCGAAGTAGATGACCATATTGTTGCCGAGGTATTTTCGGGCAAGATCTTCAAAGAAGAGCCATCCAAGGAAGACATAGAGGCCTGTCCGCCAGCGGCCGAGGATGGTGGTCAAACTGGCGGCGACGGCCAAGCCGAGAGCGATGTAAGCGAGAGCAGTGAGATCACCGGCCAAAACGTACTGAGCCAATTTGTAAGCCAGATAAAAGAAGAGAAAGATCGCCACAACAAGATAGAGGGGATTCTTGCGAAACTGACCCGGCAAAACTTGAGCGGCCAGCCTCACGGTGCTGCCTCGAGCACGAGAATGTGGTTATCGCCGAGAATGGATTCGCCGGAAAAAGCAGCGGCCAACAGGCGCATGGTCCACGCGACGGATTTCCGGCTGAGTTGATAACCGTGGGCGGGAAAAACGAGGTGCTGGCGAAGCTGGAGGCCAACGAGCGGGAGAAATTGCCGCTGCAGGAGATCGAAGAAGATGGGGGAGATGTGCGTGGGCTCCCCATGCTCATCCATGGTGCGGATTTTTCCGGCGAGGAAGAACTTGAAACGCGCGGGCAGCGAATCGACATTCGGCGTCGTCAGAACCGCCACGCCGGTGGGCGCGAGCAACCGGGCAATATTGCGGAGAAACCCGATGGGGCTTTCCACGTGCTCGATAACTTCGATGGCGGTGACCAAGCCGAATTGCCGAGGGCCCAGGAGAGATGCGAAATCGGGCTGGTTAAAATCGACGGTGATATGGGGAAGCCCGGCCGCAAAACCATTTTTGGTGAGATCCGCAGCGAGGACGTCGCAACCCATCGCGGCCAATCGCGCGGCCATGGCGCCGGGCCCCGAACCCAGGTCCGCAGCCTTCAGCCCCGGACGGACAAGCCGGACGAGGACATTATTCCCGACGAAATCATGAAGACCACTGTTGGTCGTTGTAGGAATCATCACGCGGCCCCGTCCGGCGCAAGACGTCGATAAATTTGGGCGTGTCCTTCTATCATACGACTCAGCACGAAGAAATCGCGCACCCTTTGGTGAGCCGCGATGCCGAGTCGCTGGGAGGCAGCGGGATCATCGAGAAGTTGAACGATTTGACGAGCCAAGTCGGCGGAATCTCCGGTTTTGAACGTGCGCCCGGCATCTCCCAGGACTTCGACAAAGGCGCCGAGATCGGAGGCCAGAATAGGGATTCCACGAAGCATATTTTCAGCAATGACCATACCAAAAACTTCGCCGCCGAGAGAGGGAACGACCAGGAGGTCGGCTGTGGCGAGAAGATCGGCGATTTGAGAGTCGAGGAGCCGCCCGAGAAAGTACACCTGCGAGGCGAGCTTCCATTCTTCCGCGAGTTTCTGAAGAGCGGCGCGTTCGGGGCCGTCGCCGACAACCTTCAGTTCGATTGGGCGATTCTGCTGCTGCAGCAGGCGCGCTGCTTCGAGGAGCAAAGGAAGTCCCTTGGTGGTAACAATGCGGCCCAGAAAAACGAGCACTGGGACTGGGCGGCTGGCTAGGAGCCGCACAAGCGGTGGCGAGATTTGCAGGCCGTGGGGAACGGTCTCGGTTCGGGACAATTGAAGCATTCGGGCCAGCCAGTTGGTTGGTGTTATGTTCGCGGCGACATGCTGGCAAAGGAACCGCCGAAAGAAGGTAAGCAGCCAGAGATGAAATGACGCAAAAGGCTTGGGGGAAGGCGCGCAAGCCAGGCAATGTGTGTAACGTTCCGCCATGAAATGGCCGGGGCAAGGGATGTTTTCGGGTTCCTGGAATAACTGCCCGGTCGGACAAATGGTCTGAAAACCGTGGTGCTCCACGACAACCGGCTTTCGCAACACAAGTCCAAGCAAGATGGGAGAAATGGCGGCACCGGCCACGTGAACCACATCCGCGGAGCGAATGAGTTTGCGAAGAGAATTGAAATTGGGCTGACGCACCACCGGGAAAGGAAGCGAGGGATCGTCGAAAGAGCCGCGAGGAGTCTGGGTCACGAGAGTCAGCTCAAACTCGCCCTGGGCGTGGGAGCTGGCGCGCTGGGACAATCCCCTGGCAAGAGACATCACCACGGTTTCCACGCCGCCAATGCTCGGCGCAAAAAAGTGGGAATAGAGCAGGAGCTTCACGACCAACTCTTCTTGAGGGCAGGGAGTCCGAGGACTTTGTGAACGCCATGCGCTGAATGCAACAGCATTAAGAGGCCCTCCCGTCAGAGGTTGGCCTGCGGCGACGGGCAATCTCAATGGCGCCCAACCAACTATCCAGGCAATCGGCCATGGTCCATGATTCCATTTGGCGGCGCACACCGGCTTTCAACTGATCAAGAAGAGCCGGATCAGAGAGCACTTTCCTGAGCATGGCGGCAAGCGCAGCGACATCGCCGCAGGGATAGGAGTAGCCGCTCTTGCCCTCGTGAATCATGTCCCGGCGGCCGAGCACGGCATCGCTTAGAATAACGGGAATTCCAGAGAACATGGCTTCGGGAACGACGAGCGGGCATGGATCGTAATCCGAGCAGAGAACAAACAGGTCGGAGGCACTGTAAAAGCCGGGAAGCTGCGAGACGTTGACGAAACCCAGGACACGGACGCGTTCTTGCACATTTAGATGGCGCGCTTCGTCTTCCAGTTCCTTGCGCAGCGCGCCGTCGCCCGCGAACACAAGATACGCGCCAGCGACGTTGGCAATGGCGAACGCGCGGAGCAGATCGAGCGGGCGCTTCCAGGGCTGCAGTTTGGCGCAATAGAAAACCACCGGCGCATGCGATGGCACATTCCAGGAAGCGCGAATGGCGAGGGGATGCGATTTTTGGGCGCGCGCGATCCAGGCATCCTTGTCAGCGCCAGAACGAATGACCATGATGCGCTCCTGGGGCATGCCCAACCGGGTGGCCAATTGAGCAGCCGCAGGCGAGCCGGCCATCAGAACGTCCACGCTGCGATAGACACCGCCAAGGATGAAGGGCTTGATGGGCTTTTTCCAGCGGGACTGATCGCGAGGCTGCAGGACAGTGGAATCGGAAGAGATCACCACGGGGATGCCGCGGCTTTTTGCAGCCAGGACGGCTTGCCAGAAGGCGGCGCACATGTAGCCGGTATAGATCACCACGGCGTCATAGGAACCGCTACGGATGAGTGACCACAGTCTGGAGTTCCACAGTCCGAAGAAAGAACCCACGTTGGACAAAGGAGCCTTTCTGGACAGTTCGACCCACGGATAACCATCGAGCAGGGGCTCATCCCACTGGACTTCGACGCCAAATTCAGGATCCAGACTGCGCTCGGCTCCCTGGAGGCTGCAGTAAGCGACCAGGATCTCCACGCGAGGATCTTGTGCCAGATGTCGGAAGAGGGGGGAAGCATAGGGAACCACGTGGGAACACAGAATCAGCACTTTGAGTCGGCGCACGGAGGCGGCTGGGCGGGGAACATCCGACTGTCGCGAAGGAATGGCAACCATGGTTTGAAGGTCAAGTATAGCGGGTTTCGGAGCAGGCGCGGGTGTGCTAGACTGGCGTGGTTTGGACTCCTAGCGCCTGACAGGCCGTTGATTCAGGGGTAGCTACCGGCGGGTTATTAAGGCACCGTTGGCACTCGGCTCGCAGGTTTCCGCAGGACGAATCCCCGCGACTGGGTGTGCCGCGAGAGGGACCCGCGGCCAAGCCAAAAATTGCACGGCCTGCACAGGGCCACTAGTCATAAGAAGAGGAATTGTCATGTCTGGCCATTCAAAGTGGGCGACAATCAAGCACAAGAAGGCGGCCACCGACGCAAAACGCGGCCGCATTTTCACGCGTCTAATCCGCGAAATCACCATCGCCGCGCGCATTGGCGGCGGCGACCCCAACACCAACCCGCGCTTACGCACAGCGATCCTGTCCGGGAAGAACGAAAATATGCCCAACGAAAATATCGAGCGGGCGGTACTGCGCGGCACAGGCCAACTGGAAGGCGAGCAGTTTGAAGAAGTGACATTCGAGGGGTACGGCCCCGGCGGCGTGGGAATGCTGATTCAGGTAGTCACTAGCAATCGCAACCGAATCGTTGGCGAGTTCCGCCACATGATCAGCAAGAATGGCGGAAACATGGCGGAGGCTGGCGCGGTTGGTTGGATGTTCCACCGCAAAGGCGAAATCAACGTACCCAAGGAAGCCGCGAGCGAAGACAAACTTCTAGACATAGTTCTGGAAGCAGGCGCCGAGGATATGAAGGACGACGGGTCGGCGTGGTACATCGTGACGCCGCCGGAATCGCTGGAGGCGGTGAAAGAAGCACTGGTGAAGGCCGGGATCAAGCCTGCTTCCGCGGAGTTGGCATTGGTGCCGCAGAACTACATCAAGCTTACCGGGCAGCAGGCCTCGCAGATGTTGCGGCTGGTGGAAGCCTTGGAAGAGCACGACGACGTGCAGCACGTATACGCCAACTTCGATATCGACGAATCGGAGATTCAGGCGGCAGTTAGCGCAAACTAAGCAACGTTTTTCAGCAGCGGCCATCGGGCGAGTCTCGATGGCCGTTTTGCTTTCAGGACTGTTTTGCCGCGAGAATGTGGTGGAAGAGGGTTGGGGTTCGCCGTAGACTAGCAAAAGTGGGCGAGAAAACGAACGAAGACGGGAAGGCCAGAATGTTTCGCGTGCTGGGAGTAGATCCGGCGTCGGCGGGACCCACGGGCTACGGCATCGTCGAGAGTGACGGCAAGACGTGCCGGGTGCTGCACTATGGAGCGCTGCGCGTGGCGGCGAAACGTCAGAAGGCGTCGAGGGGAGCGGCGCTGCAGGACGTGCACAAGCTGCTTTGTGATTTGCTGGAGGAATTTGCGCCACAGGCGATGGCGGTGGAATCGGTGTTCACCGCGTTGAATATGAGAACGGCGCTGCGGCTGGCGGAAGTGCGCGGCGTGGTGCTGCTGGCGGCCGAGCAACACGGCGTGGAGGTATTCAGTTACGCACCTCGCGAAGTGAAGGCATGCGTTGCAGGGCACGGCCAAGCCGATAAAAAACAGATGCAGGCCATGGTGCGAGCCTTGCTGGCAATGAAAGAAACGCCGGAACCATCGGACGCGGCGGACGCATTGGCCGTGGCGTTGTGTCATATTCAGGCGGAGCAGTTGCAGCGGCGCTTCGGCGTACAACGCGCGGCATCCGGTGAACGAAAAATCAATCCGGTGGGTGCGCTGGCGGGTCACGCAACAGGCCACCGCGCCGCCGGTATCTTAACAAACCAATGAGCTTCCTCCTCCGCCGCGTGGTGATTTTCTCGCTGGTGCTATCGATGTGGGCAGCGGCGATGCCCGCTGTGGCTGCGCCGGCGGGCAGTGTTTTTACGTACCGGCGGGTGTTCAAGTCCAGCGTGCCAGAGTTCATCGAGATCAAGATTCCGGAGAGCTCCGGGAATGCCAGCTATGAAATCCGCCAGTTGGACGAGGACGCGGGATCGACACCATTTGAGGTTGGCGTGGGACTGCGCGCGAAGATTTTCGAGCTGGCCGGGCAGTTGAACCACTTCAAGGGGCTGGATTTGGATGTGCACCGGAAGATCGCGAACCTGGGGGAAAAGACGTTCCACTGGGAAGCGCCGGGCGAATCGTACGAAGTGAAGTTCAATTACACGCTCAACACACAGGCGACACATTTGCTGCAGATTTGCGAGGGACTGGCGCGCCAGCAGGAATTGCTCGACTTGCTGAAGAGGCGCATGAAGTATGACCGGCTTGGCGTGAACGACGCCCTGCTGCAATTTGAGAACGACATGATGAAGGGAGTTTTGCCCGAGCCCCAGCGGGCATTGCCGCTGCTTGACCAGATCGCGGGGGATTCGCGCTTCGTGGAAATCGCGCGACAGCGGGCGCGAGCCCTGGCGGAACGCGTGAGGCATACGGTCTGAATCCCCGTCGTTAGGTTGTTGACACCTCCGTCTTCAAGATTAAGAGTGACTGCAGTTTGATCCTGGGGCCAGTGGAGCGTCCGTGGACTTCTTCGAGTGCAGGAGCCGGTGAAGTGACTGGGGTAATGCCTGGGAACGTTTGTCCGATCCTCCGGGTCCGTGCTGCGGAGTAGCCGCACCCAAGGTCATGTCTGGTTAGGTACAGGCAATTTGTTCCAATTTTCATAGGGGCTATGTTTGAGTGGATTTGGCTTCGCGATTGACGCGCTCTGCGATTTGCTCTGTTCCTATATGTGGAACAAAATAAGATGGTTAGTAATATGGCCGTGGGCCCAAAGGCCAGATGCAATATGGTGGTGCATTTGCCTAGAAATTAGACATTAGTTGGTTGCTCCCTATTAGATTCGTGAAACCAGGAGGGTATATGAAGTACGGCTTTAAAGGCGTTTTGGCCTTTGCAGGTCTGGCTGCGCTGGTACTAGGTCTACTTGTAGTTGGCGTAGCACAATCCCAGATCGTCAGCGGCAACCTTGTTGGGACGGTGTATGACAAAACGGCGGCGGTAGTGCCGAATGCCACCGTGGAAGCAGTGAACGTAGATACAAACGTAAAGTACACAACACAGGCAAACGGCCAGGGAGAATACGGGTTCACCAACCTTCCGGTTGGCACGTACAATGTGTCGGCGTCGGCTCCCAACTTTGCCACGACGAGGGTGCAAGACTTTAGAGTCGATTTGAATAAGACGTCCACGCTGCCAATCACGCTGGAGGTGCGCGGTACCGTGTCGACGGTGGAGGTGATCGGCGGAGCCCAATCAATAGAGACAACGACGGCCCAGGTTACCAACGATTTTACCGAACAACAGATCGCGGATTTGCCTTCGGCAACATTGGGCAGTGGCGTGTTGAACCTCTCCCTGCTCAATGCGGGAGTTGCGTCGAGCGGGGGCGTGGGAGTGGGCAGCGGGCCTTCGGTGGGCGGTCAGCGTCCGCGGAACAACAACTTCACGATCGAAGGCGTGGACAATAACGACTATAGCGTCACCGGGCCTCTAGTTACTGTGCCGAACGATGCCGTGGCGGAGTTTTCCGTACTGCAGAACCAGGTTTCACCGGGTTTCGGGCACTCCTCGGGCGGTCAATTCAACACCGTTGTAAAGAGCGGCACGAATGACTATCACGGCCTCGCATTCATTTACAACCAGAACCGGAATTACGATGCCCTGGATACTTTGCAGAAACGGGACGGCGTCACCACAGTGCCGAGATATGACAACAACCGCTTTGGGGGCGATTTCGGGGGCCCGATCCTGAAGAACAAGCTTTTCTTCTTTGCGGACTATGAGTATCAACCCGTAGGCCAGGCGGGAGTGCCGGGGGCGGTTTGCGCGCCATCCGCCTCGGGCATCAGCGCTATCAATTCCTATCCGGGACTGTCGCAGGTGAACGTATCGGAGTTTGAAAAGTACGTTCCGGTGGGCACGATCTCGCAAGCGAACTCCGGCTGCCCGACTCTACAATGGCCGAGTGGCACAGGCACGATACCGGTCGAGACCCTGGGGCTCTCGTTTTTGTCGCCGAGTTACTACAACGAGAAGTACCTCACCACCAGCATGGACTATAACATTTCGTCCAGCGACCAGTTGCGCGGCCGCTATATCTATAACAACTATGGCGGACTTGACACCGCTGCGACCCTCCCAGTGTTCTACCAGACCGAACCTTCTAGGTATCACCTCGTGGCGATCAGCGAGTACCACACGTTCAATGCGCATCTGACGAACGAGTTGCGCTTGGGTTTCAATCGCTACGGCTACCAGGATCCCGCCGGCAACTTTTCCTATCCCGGCCTGGACATGTTTCCGAATCTCGAATTCGGCGATTTGGGATGGCTGCAGATCGGCCCGGATGGGAATGCGCCCCAGTACGGTACGCAGAACATTTACCAGCTTGCCGACTCGGTAAACTGGACGAAGGGCAGCCACACGTTGACGTTTGGGATTGAGGGCAAGAAGTTAATCGCTCCGTCTTCGTTCACGCAGAGGGAGCGCGGCGATTATGAATACAACAACGTGCTGTCCTTCTTCCAAGACCTGGTTCCGGACGCAGTGGCGGAGCGCAGCGGGGGCAATGCGATCTATGAGGGAAACCGCTCCTCCGTTTACTGGTATGTGAACGACAACTGGCGGCTTCGCCCGAACTTTACAGTGAACCTTGGCGTAAGGTACGAGTACACGACGATTCCCTATACCGAAACGCTTCAGTCGCTGAACGCCATTGCCAGCGTGCCCGGACTCGTAACCTTTGCGTCGCCAAAGGCTCCCACGAATGACTGGGAACCCAAAATCGGGTTTGCGTACTCACCGGGCACAAGTGGGAAGACCTCGATTCGGGCAGGCTTTTCCTTGTCCTACGATGTTCTCTTTGACAACCTTGGGCTGCTGACGCTGCCACCGGAGTTGAGCACCACGGTTGACTGTACGGGCGCAACTAGCGCCAGCGCCAGTTGCCCGGTGGCGCCGTTTCTTGCCAGTGGCGGCATTCCGCCCGGAAAAGGCGGTGTCACCACTTACCCGGACCAGGCAACCGCAGCCTACAATACGTCCGCCGATCTTCCGGTCAATACGAAATACCCGAAAGCAATTACGTGGAACTTGGGTGTACAGCACAGCTTCGGCAATGATTACACGGTCGAAATTCGCTACCTGGGCACGCGGGGACTATTTCTTCCCGTGCAGACTCGCCTAAACGCGGCGGCTCAGGTCACGCCGACGGTTAATTTGCCAACCTACACGACGGCTCCAAGCCAGGCAGCGTTGGATGCTCTTCCCTACAACTTGAATGGGATCGAGAATGGAGCATACGGGAATGGTGACGGCCTGGTGCCAGCCTGGGAAAACGCCGGGTTCTACGGCGCCTACATAACATCCTACCAGCCGTGGGGCGCCTCAACCTACCATGGGCTGGCGGTGCAGGTTAATAAGCGCATGAGTCATGGGCTGCAACTTATCGGATCCTACACCTTTAGCCACGACATTGATAATTCCACAGCCGAGGTTTTCAGCACCGTGTTGGCGCCGCGGCGTCCGCAGAACTTCCAGGATCAGGCTGCGGAGCGGGCCAATTCGATTCTGGATCACCGGCATCGTTTGACTCTTGGATTGGTCTACAATTTGCCGTACTTCAAACAGGGGAACTGGCTCGAAAGAAACGTACTTGGCAACTGGGAGTTTGACCCGGTGTATATCTTCCAGTCTGGACAATGGGTGACGGCACAGAGCGCCGACGATGCGAATTTGAACGGCGACTCGTGGACTGACCGCACGATCTGGAACGCCAAGGGCACGCCGGGAACTGGGTCGCCGGTGAATGCCTTGACCAACAGCAGCGGTGATGTTGTTGCGTACTGCGCATGCGGGCCGGCCGTAGACGGCGTGCCGACGAATCCGAGTGCCCAGTACATCCAGGCCAGCTATGGCGCCTTGGCGAACGTGGGCCGGAATACCATGCAACTGCCTCCGATCAATAACATCGACGTGGCCGCGGGCAAGACGATTGCGTTTTCCGAACGCTACAAGGTCACTTTCATGGTTCAGGCAATCAACCTGTTTAACCACCCACAGTGGATAGGCGGCTATTTAAACGATATCGCCCCGATTGGATACACGGGCTCTCAGCGGAGCATGCTGGAGCCTCAGTCCGCATTATTTAACACTCCGTCGGCGGTGTTCTCGAGCAATCCGCGGTATCTGCAACTGACGCTAAAGGTTGCGTTCTGAACATTTAGCCCTCTTCGCCGCATCAAAGCGGAAAGCGGGATTTGAAAAAGGCGCCCCAGGAAACTGGGGCGCCTTTTCGTTTTGTGGCCGCGAATTACGCTAGGCTGCCCCCGACGGCAGGGAGGGCAGTATGAGTTTTGCGGAATTCTGGCCGGTGTACGTGCGGGCGCACAGCGACGCTGCAACGCGGGCGCTACGGAAGATGCTGGTAGAAACGCAGGATGCTGGCCTAAAGGCACAGCGCTACAAGAGGAACGCGAGATGCTGGCCGGTAGTGTCCAGAGTTTTTCGCACATTTGAGTAGGGGTGGGTCTGGTTGGTAAAACAGAGGGCCTGAGGAAGGCCCAAGAGCCTGTGGGCACGGGCGCTGGCAGAACAGGTGCGCCACCCAAATTGGATGCGAGATTTGGCCCCCGTAGCCGTGAGCGCCCCCCCTAGCTATAAATAATGGAAGATACTGAGAAAACTACAAGAAATGGTAGCCATGGTCATCGGCAATGGTTTTTGTCGTAATTAGTCTTTTGTTTTCAACAACTAAGACTGGCACAACAATGGAGATGAAGTTGCAGCTTTTTTGCCTATCCGTTAGGGTTTTGGTTGACCCGAAGTGTGGTGGTTGAAGGAAATCCCTGAAATTCAGAAGATCTGGCCGGTATTGTTCGTACCCATAGATCCAGGAGGATCGAATCATGCATAAAGTGCGGGGGCTAGTTCCAGTTGTTGTTTGTATATGTGCCCTGCTTATTTTTGTGGGCGGAGTGTGGGCCCAAGAAACGACGGGGGGATTGCAAGGTACGGTGAAAGATCCCTCGGGCGCAGTTGTGCCGGGCGCCAAGGTTATTGCCACGACAAGCACGCTGGTAGGCACGAAGGAAATCGAAACGGATGGAAGCGGCTACTACCGGTTCGCCAACCTGCCACCAGGCAATTACACGATCACGGTGACAGCGGCGGGGTTCGCGACGTCAAAGCGCGAAGTGGCAATTGAAGTGGGTCACCTGCCCAGTGTGGATATTGCGCTGGAGGTAGGAAAAACCTCGACGATTGTCGAGGTCAGCGGCCAAGCTCCGCAAATCGATGTGACGACAAACGTCACGACGACGAACATAACGGAAGATGTCATCACGGATATCCCCCACGGGAGATCCTACCAATCAGTCATCCAGTTTGCTCCCTCAGCGCGAAACGAGCCCTTGATGGGAAATAACAGCGCGGGCGGTTATTCGGGCAACGGAACCGGCGGCTCTTCCCCGGGCAGCACAGCCAATGGAGGTAACTTCGGTTTCTCGGTGGCCGGGGGTTCGGATTCAGAGAATTCCTACCTAGTGGAAGGCCAGGAAACGGCCAACCTGATTGGCGGCTACTCCCACACCAGTGTTCCCTTCGACTTCATCGACCAAGTGGAGATCAAGAACTCCGGGATCTCGAGCGAGTATGGCGGCGCCTTGGGCGGCGTGGTCAACGTGATCATGAAGAAGGGCTCGAACGGATATCACGGTTCGGTCTTCACTCAGTTCGAGAACGATGCGATGGACGCTAACCAAATATCTACGGTGGCTCGGTACAACCCCCAATCCAGTCAAACACCGATGAGCTGGGGCACGACCGACCCAGCCTTCCAGGAATATGCGGCCAAGAAAGACAAAACCAGCGACGTCTTCCCCGGATTTACTTTCGGCGGACCCATCTGGAAGGATCGCATCTTCGGCTTCATCGGGTTCAATCCGGAATTCAATGACCTCGAGCGCGGTGTGAACTACGACCAAACGGGCGGCTTGGGAGGGGGTCTCGGGCTCGTCAACTTCAGTCAGAACACACAGACCTACTACACCAGCGCGCGTCTCGACTTCGAGGTGACCAAGAAGCTTCGCGTATACGCTTCCTGGCTCTACCAACTTCAGAAGCTGGCCGGCGAAGGTCTGCCCGCTCCGGACTCCTCGACCGGCCTTTTTAACGTCAGCTCGACTGTTGACCCGTCCGCTTACTCGCACGGTGTGGGCTATACGGCTCCGAACACCACAATCAATGTGGGCGCGGATTACAGCCTTACCTCGCGTCTCATTTTGACCGGCCGGTTCGGCTATTACTTTGAGAATTACCACGACTTCGGTCTGCCGACGACCGGGACCCTGACCATTTGGGAGACCAATGGTAGTGGCGCTTGCGCGAATATTCCACTGAGTGCAACTGTTACCACTCAGCCTTCGAACTGTTCGAATCCAAACCCAGTTCCTCCTCAGGCAAACTATACCCCGCAGTATGCCCTGCCTGCTTCTTTGCAGCAATCGGGTGGATACTTCAACTTGGCCAATAGCCAGAACTTCACACTCCACAACGCCAGTAAAGCAATCCAGGTTGACACGAGTCTAGCCTGGTTCAAAAGCGGATGGAAGGGAACGCACAACTTCAAGTTCGGCTATCAGCTCAACCGCCTCAACAATAGTATCCAGCAGCACTTCAATGTGCCGAACGTCCAATACTTTGTCGGAAGTGGTTCCGCCTATTCCGCCTTGGGACCTACGGGTACCACGAACTGCGCAGCGTACATCGCTGAATATGGGCAGTGTTCAGGGGAGTATGGTTACATCAACGTAATGGATTATGGCTCCAACGGGCAAGCCACCAGCTACAATCACGGTTTATTCGCCCAGGATTCCTGGTCCATCGCCAAGGGCGTCACCGTCAATTTGGGTCTCCGCGTGGAGAGGGAATGGTTGCCAGCCGAGGACCAGCCCACCGGCGGGATCACCCACCCGATCAACTTCGGCTGGGGCGACAAGATTGCTCCCCGCCTCGGGATTGCCTGGGATCCCTTGAGGAACGGAAAGATCAAGGTGTTCGGCGGCTATGGGAAGTTCTACGACCAGATGAAGCTCAACCTGGCGATCAGTTCGTTTGGCGGGCAGTACTGGAGCAATTGCTATTATGCTCTGGATACCGATAACATTGCTTCGATCGCGCCAGTGCTCAGTAGCGCTGGCCGCTACTGCGGCGGCATCGGCACCACTTCTGCGAGCCAGGCGAATTTCGGAGCCACGACGCCTGCCGGGATCACGTTCCTGGAAAACCAAAACTATCGCACCAATCCTACAACGTGTTCGACTTGCACGCTCACCGAAGAAGGCGTTGCTCCGGGCCTGAAGCCCTATGAGCAGCATGAGTACACCGCAGGCATTGATTACCAAATAGCCCCGACTTTGGCGTTTGAAGCCCGCTATGATCGCCGGCGCCTCGACCATGTGATCGAGGACTCGGCATTGGTCAACCCAAGCATCGGCGAAACCTTCGTCATCGTCAACCCCGGCCAAGGTGTGAACAACACGTACGACAACTTCTATAACTTCCTGTACGGACTCACTCCCGGACAGCCGGGGGCTTCACCTTGTGGCACGGCCTGCCCGCCGACGATTCCAGCGCAGCGCGATTATGACGGGGTGGAATTCCGCCTGACGAAGACTTCCGCGAAGCATTGGAATGGAATGGTGTCCTATACCTACAGCAGGTTGTGGGGCAACTACACTGGCTTAACGAGCTCGGACGAGGCGGACGGCGGCGGTGGCCGCAACTCTCCCAATAACAGCCGTGCCTTCGACGAACCGATGTTCTCTTGGAACGACAATGGCGGTTCTTCCAGCGGACTTCTGCCAACCGATCGGCCGAACACTTTTAAGGGCTATGTGTATTATGAGTTGGGCTGGCTGAAGAGCTTTTCAACCGACTTCGGAATCTTCCAAGTCATGTACCAAGGCTCGCCGGAGACCAGTTACATGGACGTGGGCGCCTCGGCTCCGAGCGGCCTTACGGGCGGCGCGTACCCGGTTGACGTTGTGAACCGCGGCAAGTGGATAGCCGTCACACAGGATCCGACTACCGGTTTGATCACGGTGGGCAATCCGATCACCCAGCGCACGCCGTGGTATAACCAGACGGATTTTAACCTCCAGCAGAACTACAAGATAAGCGAGAAGAAGACCCTGGCCTTCTCCGCGACGATTGGCAACGTGCTGAACGAGCGTTCCGTGACCAGCGTTGAAGGGAATATCGACAGCGGCTATAGCTATAACTACATCGCGCCAGGCGGTAGCTTCCCTACGGGTGCCGCTGGTCTTGTCGGCGGTACCGGTGCGGGTACACCTTACTACGCGGCCAGCTTCCATCCGTACAATATTCAGACCCTGATGAACGCGGCACCAACGAGCACCCTTTGCACGGCGCCCAATGGCACGTCCACCACGGGCAATACTATAGCGCTCCCCAATACTTGCGGTCCGCTGACGGTGAGCAGCGCATACGGCCAGCCAAATCGTTATCAACTCGGCCGGACCATCCGCCTGGGAGTGCGCTTCACCTTCTAACTTAAACCAAAGCAGTACTTTCCGAGGGAGCCGGTTTTCCGGCTCCCTCTTTTTTTTGCTGCGGAGAGGCGGAGGAGATCCACCGCCGGGCATGGTGGGCTACTTAACCTAAAAGCCAAAGTTGCAGAGGGATTTCATCGCACAAAAAACGTGCGATGGAGAACCGTATCTCCGCTCCGGGACGGCAAAAAGCGCCGTCCCTCCGGTCCCTTCGGCTCCGCTCAGGGCAGGCGAAATGACAGATTGTGGGTAGTGGATGATGTGGGAGAATTCAACTTTGGCTATGGTTTGTCGGCGGGGCGTGCAGCCGTAAAAGCGGCGGCGAGCCGCCACACTCCAAAGGCAAACTCAAGAGCACAGGCCCTGCGCGGCTCAGGGTAAACAGAAGGCCTCTGCTACAAAAGCAAGAGAAACCCAAGAACCGACCCCGCGAGGCGGGATCGGCCAGTACATGAGCTGACCCAAGAACACAGTCAAGAGTGACTGTGCCACAGCGATGGTACAGAGCCGAACCCAAGATGGGCACGGCGTGCCGTGCCCATCCCATGAGGCGGCGTAGAGTCGCCCCTGCAGAGATCTCTGTAGCGAGGAAGATTGCCGGGAGAAACTTGGGCTAGGGTGCGGCGCGGAGAGGCTGCGCAGCGGCGAGGCGGCGCAGGGATTCGATGTACGGGGCCTGGGCCACGCCACGCTCTGTGAAAATGGCGCGAATGTAGCGGCTGGGCGTGACATCGAAGGCCGGGTGCGCCGCGGGAACATCGGGCGCGATCCTCACTCCCTGAATGTGCGTGACCTCGGCGGCGCTGCGCTCCTCGATGGGAATATGCTCGCCATCGGGTATCGAAAGATCAAAGGTGGAAATGGGCGCGGCAATGTAAAAGGGCACGTTGTTCTCTTTGGCCAGCACGGCAATCTGATAGGTGCCGATTTTGTTGGCGGTGTCGCCGTTGGCGGCGATACGGTCCGCGCCGGTAACAATGGCGCCGACCTTGCCGGTTTTCAGGAAGTGGCCGACCATGTTGTCCGTGATGAGAGTGAGGGGAATGCCTCCTCGGAGGAGTTCCCAGGCGGTGAGGCGCGCACCCTGCAAATAGGGACGCGTCTCCGGAACCAGCACGTGCAGCTTGTGGCCTTGCTGGAAGGCGACGCGAATGACTCCCAGCGCGGTACCAATTCCTCCCGTGGCAAGCGCGCCGGCATTGCATTGCGTCATCACTTGCCCTTCCTTGGGCATGAACTCCGCGCCGAAACGCCCGATGGCTTCGTCGGTAGCCTTTTTTTCGAGGTGCACTTCCCGGGCTTCGGCAATGAGGGCGCTGCGTATTTCGGAGAGACTGGCGGAGGAGGCCAGCAATTCCGTGAAACGGGTTTTCATGCGTTGCAGGGCCCAAAAAAGATCGACAGCCGTGGGGCGCGTATCCGCCAGCTCCCGGGATATCTCCGCGAATTCCGCTTGCAATTCATCCACGGAAGTGGCGCGCGAGTGGAGCACGCCGAGAGCAACGCCCATCGCTGCTGCGACACCAATGGCCGGCGCGCCGCGAATCACCATTTCGCGAATGGCTTTGGCGACCTCGCAGTAGTCCGTGTAGGTGTAATAGGTTTCCTCGGCGGGAAGGCGCCGCTGGTCCAGCATGACCACGCCGCGATCGGTCCACTCAATGGGCTGCGCTACGTACATTCTCCGGTGCTTCCTTTCCAGTGGAATTGTAACGAAGGCGAATGGCGAAATGAATCGATCACTGGCCTGCGGGGATGCGGGTGAAGCCGTGCGTGCTTAAGACCGCGGCCACGGCAATGAGCGAGTTGTAACCCAGATGCATCAGGAAGCTGGCAAACACGCTGCCTGTACGCGCGCGCACGAGCGTGAAGATAATGCCGACGAGAATGAGCATGGAGACAAGGCTCCAGGTCCACCCCAACTGCGCGCCGTGCATCAGGCCGAAAAGGACTCCCGTAAGAATTATGCTGCCGAGAATGCCGCTTCGCAGAGCCGGTGCGTCCTCGATGCCAAAGTGACGCAAGAGAGCGGAGATCAATCGAGCAAACAGGGGATAGAGATATCCACGGAAGAGCGTTTCCTCCACCAGCGGCGCCACGAGCACCGCCATAGCAACGAAGAGCAGCGCGGTCTGCCGATGTTTGAACAACTCTTGCATGGGGATGTTCTCCGGCTCCTTCATGCGCGCAGTGAGAAGAGCAACGAAAAGAGACAACCCGGAGCCGGCAATGAAATAAACAAACGGGTTTCTGGGCTGCTCGCGATTGTGCGAGTTGATCTTGCGCCAGCCGAGACACTCCCAGAAGGAGTGGCCGCGCAGGAGCGACAACGTAACGTAAAGGAAGAAGAAGATGGTGGCGTACCAGATGAGCATGCTGCCGATGGCGAATTGCGGCTTGGAGAGCAGGTACTGTTCCATCTGTTTTGTGGTGAGTTTCTGGCCGTGCGGCAAATAGTAGACCGCCAGAATGCCCTGCACCATAACCAGGCTTACGAGGCCAAAAAGGACGAAGAGGATGAGATGCGGCCAAGACCAGGTGATTTGTAAGTCTTCAGGGTATTGAGGTAAAGAAGGCAGTGCCGGGGCGGGAGATTGTGCAGCCAACATGAGGGGATCGCCCGCCAAGGGTTCCGAGGAATGAGTGAGTTGGCTGGCTGGCGAAGGTGAATCGCTGCCCGGAGAAGATTCTGGTGGTGCGGAGGGGGAATCGTCAAAAGGATTCATGATCTCGTGTGTTTCTCCGAAGCAGGCCAGCCGGAAGCCAGTGCGGCGGCCACCAGCGGCAGGAGGATTTCGTGGTGACCCGTGATGGCGAATCCCCTGGAACTCCTGCCTTTCTGTCCGCTAACGGGAGCGGTGGGGCGCCTCACTACATTTTGGACCGGCCGGTAATGTTGGATGAAGTCAAAATTCACGGTGGTGATGGGGCGGAGGGGCACGCCCAGATTGCGAACGACGGAAACCGCCTTCAGGAAGATTTCCGGGAGAAGCACCGCAGAGCCCCAATTGAGAAACACACCGCCCGCATCCATCTCCCGCACCAGGGCGCAAAACAGCCTGAAATCGGAGAAGGTGGCGGCGCCGAGCGAGGTTCCTTCAGCCGCAGGGTGCATGTGCGAAATGTCCGTGCCGATGGCTAGGTGAATGGTGACGGGGATTCTGCGCCGGTAGGCTTCAACCAGAACGCTGGACTCCGGATGCTTCGGCGAGAGGATGCCGCTGGTCAAGTATTGTCCGGCAGCCTCGCCGTAGCCAATGCGGATGCGGTACGCCAGCTTGGCGATCTCGTTGATGTAGAAGCCGGTTTCTTCGGCCATGCCGAACTGACCCTCGCCGAGAGCGGCCTCGACATCCTCGGAAGTATTGCCGGCCATGGCGATTTCAAAATCATGGATCAAGGCGGCGCCATTCATGGCGATCCCGGAAATGAACCCGCGGCGCATGAGGTCAACGAGAACCGGGCCGAGGCCGACCTTGATGACGTGGCCGCCGAGACCCCAGAGAATGGCCCGTTTCTGTTTACGCGCGCGATGAATGGCGGTGAGCAGGTCGCGCAAATCCTGGGCGGCAAGAATTCCTGGTAGAGAGTCGAGGAACTTCGTGAGGGAAGCGTTGCGCCCCACCGCCCGCGCAAAATCGCCGACATTGACTTTGCTTTTGCGGGAGGCCAACGGGTAGGTGCGCACGCCGCCAAACGTCAGAGGCTGAATGGAATAGATGCTCATGCGAGTGTCATCACTCTACGAGGAAGATAGCGGAGGCGCAAGTGGGAGATGGAGTGGAGCGTGGCTGTCATGCCCGGGCCTCTTTGCGCTCGGTGATGGCGCTGCCGTTTGAGGAGCCGCTCAACCCCATAGAACGCGCGAGCGCCTGGCCGGTGTAGGACTTCTTCACGCGGGCGACTTGCTCGGGAGTGCCTTGCGCAACGATACGCCCGCCACCCTGGCCGCCTTCGGGGCCCAGGTCGATGACCCAGTCCGCTTGTTTGATGACATCCAAATTGTGCTCAATGATCAAAACGGTGTTGCCGAGATCCACGAGCCGCTGGAGGACGTCCAAGAGCTTGCGCACATCATCGAAATGCAGGCCGGTGGTGGGCTCATCGAGAATGTAGACGGTCCTGCCGGTCTGGCGTTTGGAGAGTTCGCGGGCCAGCTTGATGCGCTGGGCTTCGCCGCCGGAAAGCGTGGTGGCCGATTGGCCGAGCTGCACGTAGCCAAGACCCACCTCGACCATGGTGGAGAGCTTCTGCTGGATCTGGGGAATATTTTCCAGGAGCTTCAGCGCATCGCTGGCCGGTAGATTCAGAACATCGTTGATGCTGTGTCCTTTGTAGCGAACGGCAAGGGTTTCCGAATTGTAGCGGCGGCTGCGGCAGACTTCGCAGGTGACATATACGTCCGGCAGGAAATTCATTTCGATGCGGCGGAGACCTTCGCCCTGGCAGGTTTCGCAACGCCCGCCTTTCACGTTGAAGCTGAAGCGTCCGGGGCGGTAACCCCGCTGGCGGGATTCCGGGAGCATGGCAAAAAGCTCGCGGATGGGAGTGAAGACGCCGGTGTAGGTGGCGGGATTCGAGCGCGGCGTGCGGCCAATGGGCGCCTGATCGATCTCGATGACTTTGTCAATGTGCTCGATGCCAAGGAGCATGCGGTGCGCGCCGGGCGGCTCCATGGAGCGGTAGAGCTTTTGCGCCAGGACGCGGTAGAGAATGTCGTTGACCAGCGTGGATTTCCCGGAACCGGAAACACCGGTAACGACGGTGAACAAGCCCAGAGGAAAGGAGACATCGAAATCCTTCAGGTTGTTGGCGTGCGCCCCGAGCACTTGAATCATTTTCCCATTGGGGCTGCGGCGCTTCGTGGGAACGGGAATCTTCGCCGCACCGGTCAGATATCGCCCCGTGAGCGACTCGCTGCAGGCGGAAATTTCCTCCGGCTTGCCTTTGGCGACCACGTAGCCGCCGGCGTTTCCCGCGCCGGGGCCGAGATCGATCACGAAATCGGCGCGGCGGATGGTGTCTTCGTCGTGTTCGACCACGAGAACGGTATTGCCGAGATTGCGGAGTTGCTCGAGCGAATGCAGCAGGCGGTTGTTATCGCGCGAGTGGAGGCCGATGGAAGGCTCGTCCAGGACGTAGAGGACGCCGCGAAGGCGGGAACCGATCTGCGTCGCCAGGCGGATGCGCTGGGCTTCGCCGCCGGAAAGAGTGGCGGCGGAACGTTCCAAGCTGAGATAGCCGAGGCCGACGGCGAGCAGGAAGTCGATACGCTCCGCAATTTCCCCCAGCGGCCTTCCCGCGACTTCCTTCTGGCGAGGGGTAAGCTGAGAGAGAATTTTGTCAACGGCGGGCCGGGCATCGCTGAGGGCCAGAGCGGTGAAGTCCGAGATAGACCACCCCGCCAGCTTCACGGCCAGCGATTCCGGGCGCAGACGTTTGCCGTGGCAAGCGCTGCACTGCGTGGCGGACATGTACCGCGTCATCCACTCACGATAGGAATCGGAATTGGATTCCTCGAAATTACGTTCGAGAAACCGCAAGATGCCCTGAAAACGGAAGCCCTTCTCGTTGCTTTCGGAACGCGCGGCCTTGGTTATTCCGGTGCGTTTGCCGTCCGAGGGCGGAAAGCCGTAGAGGAGGAGATTCTGCACGCGGGCAGGATATTTGTCGAACGGCGTGTCCAGATGAAAGCCGTGCGCGTAAGCAGCCAGCTCCAGCGTCCGCTTCAGAATGGCTGACCCGGAACCCATCCCCAGGCCGCCGTCAAAGAGGGGCCGCGTCCAATCCACAATCACTTTGGCAGGATCGAAGTCGTATTTGGAGCCGAGGCCGTTGCACGCGGGGCAGGCACCATAAGGCGAGTTGAAACTGAACGAGCGCGGCTCGAGTTGCGGCACGGATAGCCCGCAATCCGGGCAAGCCAGCCTTTCGGAGAAGACGTGCTCTTTTCCGCCGACGACGGCCACGGTGACCAATCCTTGCGCGAGTTTGAGTGCCGTGGCGATGGACTGTTCGAGGCGCAAGGTGATGCCTTGTTTGACGAGGAGGCGGTCAATCACCACTTCGATGGTGTGATTCTTGCGCTTGTCGAGTACCGGCGTTTCGTCCAGAGGGAGCAACTCTCCATTGATACGCACGCGCACGAAGCCGTCCTGGGCCAGCTTCTCGAGTTCCTTGCGGTAAGCGCCCTTCCTTCCACGCACGATCGGCGCCAGGATCATGATGCGATCGTCGGGTTTGCAGAGCTCCCCCTGCAGAATTGCCTGAACAATCTGCTCGCTGGATTGCCGCGTGATGGGCTTGCCGCAATTCGGGCAGTGGGGCACGCCCACGGAGCTGTAAACGACGCGGAGATAGTCGTAAATCTCGGTGATGGTGCCGACGGTGGAACGCGGCGAGCGCGTGGTGGTTTTCTGCTCGATAGCGATAGAGGGCGATAGGCCTTCGATCACATCCACATCGGGCCGCTCCATCTGATCGAGGAACTGGCGCGCGTAGGCGGAAAGAGATTCAACGTAGCGGCGCTGGCCTTCCGCATAAATGGTGTCAAAGGCCAGCGAAGATTTGCCGGAACCCGAAAGCCCGGTGATGACCGTGAGGGAGTTTCGCGGGATTTCGATATTGATGTTCTTCAAGTTGTGCTGGCGCGCGCCGCGCACAACAAGTTTTGTGAGTCCCATAATCCGAAAGTGCTCCCCCACAGGAGATGCCGGCGCCCAGTGAGTAGACTGAGCCCAGCATAATCATTCACCATAGCAATTCGCGCGCGTAGCGGTCAAGGCAGGGCGGCGGGGGTGGGCGAAGATGGGGCGAAAATTCTGCGGAAAATCTTTTCCGATACAGCTTCAGAGTAAATTTTTCCTCGGGGGTAGTGCATTTTTACTCGCTGCGCGACTTTAAGATATTGAAAATAAGATGGTTATATTGGCGAGCCGCGTGCACCTTCACTACCTGTGGGGGAGGCGAGCCGAGGATCCCTTTAGGGGATTGAGGGCTGGGCCGGTTCGTACTTCCCCTCACTTCTACCTCTCCGCGATTTTTGCATTTCCCCAGATCGCACTCCTGCAAGAACCAAGTCCCTGGAACCTGACCAAGCGGCAGAAGCGCGATTGCGCACCCAGCAGAAATACCGCTAGAGTCACAATTTCGTGATTGGCAAGGTCCTTCGTTTGCTCACGGCCCCATCGTCCAGAGGATGTCTAAATTCTTTTCGACGCTCGCGAAGTCTCTGTCGCTGGTGGCGAGGGAGGCTTTGCGACTGGCAGCGAGGGCGGCGGCGAAACAATCGGCATAAGGCAATTTGTGTTCGGCACGGAGTTCGGCTGCGGTGCGTGTCAATTCGAGGTCGGCGTTCACGATTTCCAGCGGGAGTTGTGCGATGTCTTCCAGGACTTTCCGCGCAACGCCGGGCCCCTTAGCACGCCATGTAGAGTAGTAGACTTCGCCCCAATTCACCACGGACATCAGCAACTGGCGTTTGCCTTCGACGCCCAAGCGAATCAACTCCTCGACTCTGCCGGCCCCGGGCCGATCTTCAAAAAAAACCATGAGCGCGCTAGCGTCGAGCACGATACGCTTCATAGCTCGCGCTCCCGTTTGCGGTCTTCCAGCAGAGCTTTCAGCACGGACGGGTCGCCCCTGAGGGAGCCGCGGAGGCTGCGGATGAACTCCGGTGTGAGGGGCTGCAGCACCAGGCGGTTTTCTTGCTCCAGAAAGGCCACCTGTGTTCCCTTTTTGATCGCATATTTGCGCCGAAGCTTGGAAGGAATGACCAGTTGGCCTTTTGTGGTAACGGTGGAAACTTCTGTCTTCATGCGAACTCCAAGGCGTAGAATTCGGGATAAGTATACTGTGGGACCGGACGTAAGTCAATATCCAGTGTGACTTACATCGTGAAGTACGTACTACATCATGGTGAAGGCGGGACAGCGGCAGAAGCTTGTTTGCGCGAGGATCAGCCGCGCTGGGCGGGAAGTTGCTGGCTGACTTGCGAAATTGGGAAGCGCACCCCACGATAGTCGACGCGAGTGATGTAATCGCTGAGGGTCATGCCGAGGAGCAGCGCGAGCCAGAAAATGCCCGCGAGGATGATGAGCTTGGTGCGCTTGGGGCTGTACTTGGCGTGCATGAAGAAAAGCACGACGAGCGTGGCCTTCAGTGTGGCAATGGCGAGCGCGACGACGATATTGAAGCGGCCGAGATTCACGAAGGCCGCCCAAATCGTGGTGCCCGTCAGGAAGAGCAGCGTCAGGATGATTGCCAAGTATGTGGCTGGCGGTACGATATGTTCGGAATGTTCTTGTTCAGACACGCGTCACTCCCTACTTATGCCGGTCAATCAGATATAACAGCGGGAACAGATAGATCCACACGATGTCGACGAAGTGCCAATACAAGCCCACAAGATCCACGGGCGTGTTCCATTGCGGCGTAAATCTGCCGGCCAGCGATCCCTTCAGCAACCAGAAGAGCAAGCCCGCGCCGATGACCATGTGCAGCGCGTGCAGGCCGGTCATGCCGAAATAGGCGGAATAGTACAACTGCGCATGCGCGTTCAGATCCGGGTCGGCAGCCTTGGCTTCATCCAGGAGTTTGCTTTCTTCCATAAGTTCTGGCGCGTCCACATCCGGGCAGCCGGCGGGATTGTTAACGCAATAGAAGATGTCAAACTTCTTGCCGGGCACCAGGTGGTGATGGAATTTCTGGCTGTATTCCACGTATTTCACGCCGAAAAATACAAAACCCAGCGTGATGGTCAGCAGGAGGAAAATGGAAATCAGCGTTTTCTTGCCGACTTGGGAGGACCAGACCGCCACGGCCATGGTAAAGCTACTGGCCAGCAGCACGACGGTGTTGAAGCCACCCAGCTTCAAGCTAAGGGTATTGCTGCCGGCGGCAAACGCGGGGAAATAGACGTGGCGGTTCAGCGCGTAGGCCAGCATGATGCCGCCGAAGAACATGACTTCGGTGATCAGGAAGATCCACATTCCGAGCGTGGCAGATTCCTTCTGCTGCTCGAGGGTCTTGAATTGTCCGTACAGTTCGCCGGTGCGATGCACTCCGCACTCCTCTGTCCATCAGTTTCAGGCGCAAGCGGCACGCCTGGCGCCGGGCCGAAGCCCAGCAGCCATTCAGTCGTCTCCGTGGGCCGGAACAACCCCGTTCGCTGCAACTGCGTCGAGACCCAAATCCGGCCGATTATGAAAGTCGTAAGGTTCCCACGTTACGACCGGGGTTACCTCAAAATTCTCCGTGAGCGGCGGCGACTGGGTTTTCCATTCGAGGCCGGTCGCCGGCCAAGGATTATCACCTGCGACCTTGCCGCAGAACGCGGCCCACGTCAGATAGATCATCGGCAACAGATAACCAATCGCAAGAATCGAGGCGCCCGCAGTAGACATCACGTTGTACACCTGAAATTCCGGCGGATAGACGTGATAGCGGCGCGGCATGCCCAGATAGCCAAGCAAGAATTGCGGGAAGAAGGTCAGGTTGAAGCCGACGAAGAGAATCAGCGCGGAAATTCGCGCCAGCCATTCCGGGTACATCCGGCCGGTCATCTTCGGCCACCAGAAATGCAAGCCGCCGAGGTAACCCATGATCGCGCCGCCAACCATGATGTAGTGGAAGTGCGCGACAACGAAGTAGGTATCGTGGATGTGGATGTCCGTGCCGAGGCAGCCGAGGAAGAGTCCCGTGAGTCCGCCAATGAGGAACAGGCCGAGAAAGCCGAATGCGTAGAGCATCGGCGTGTCGAACGAAATCGAGCCGCCATAGAGCGTCGCCACCCAGTTAAAAGTTTTTACTGCTGAGGGTATGGCGACGAGAAAGGTCAGAAAGGAGAAAACTAACGCGGCGTAGGTGGACTGCCCGGTCAGGAACATGTGGTGCGTCCAGACCAGGAAGCCGATGACGGCAATCGCGAGGCTGGCGGCCGCGACGAAGTGATAGCCGAAGAGCTGCTTGCGCGCGAAGGTGGGGATCAATTCGCTGATCACGCCCATCGCCGGGAGAATCATGATGTACACGGCAGGATGCGAGTAGAACCAGAAGAGATGCTGGAAGAGGATGGGGTCGCCGCCCATGGCCGGATTGAAGAAGCCGAGGCCGAAGAGGCGCTCCATGCCGGCGAGTGCCAGGGTAATGGCGATCACCGGCGTGCCGAGAATCATCACGATGGAAGTGGCGTAGTGGGCCCAGACGAACATCGGCAGGCGGAACCAGGTCATGCCCGGGGCGCGCATGGTGTGAATCGTGACGAGGAAATTCAAGCCGGTCAGGATCGACGAGAAACCGGTGATGAAGATGCCGACGACGGCAGGCGCGACCGCCGAATTCGAGTAAACCGTGCTCAACGGCGTGTAGAAGGTCCAGCCGGTGTCCAATCCGCCGCTCACCATCGAATAGAGCGTAAAGGCGCCACCGACAACGTACACATACCAGCTCAGCAGGTTGATCTTAGGGAAGGCCAGGTCTTTCGCGCCAATCATCAGCGGAATCAGGAAATTCCCCAACACGGCAGGAATGGATGGGATCAGGAAGAAGAAGATCATGGCCACGCCATGCATCGTGAACATGCGGTTGTAGGTGTCCGCACTGAGCAAGTAGCCGCTGGGGGTCAAAAGGTGCAAGCGGATCATCATGGCGAAGAAACCGCCAATGAAAAAGAAGAACGTGACGGAAGCGAGATAGAGCAAGGCGATGCGCTTGTGGTCCACGGTGAGCAGCCACGAACGGATGCCGTAGGTCGCGTTCAGATAGTGATGTTCCGGCATTGTCTTTACCGGTGCTGCTGCAGCGGTGCTCATAACTATTTCTTCCCCGATGTTGCTGGCGCGACGCCGGCGCCCTTGGCGGGCACGGGTTGCGTCTGCAGGGACTTGATGTAGGCCGTGAGGTTCAGAATCTGCTCCTCGGTCACCAAGCCCTGGAACGTGGGCATGACGGGCTGATACCCGGCCACAATCTTAGCTTTAGGCTGCAGAATGGATTCGCGGATGTAACCTTCGTCGGCAGTCACGATGGAACCATCGGCCAGCAACACCTTCGCGCCATAAACGCCATTGAGGGATGGGCCGCGCCCGGTGCCGTTAGATACATGGCAGGTAGTGCAAGCGAGTTGCGTGAATAGTTTCTCGCCCGCGGAAACCGGACTGACGTCACCGCTCTCGCCGGAAAGCCACGCGGCATACTCCGCGGGATCCTGCACGATCACCCAACCCCCCATCAACGCGTGATTCGTGCCGCAATACTGCGAGCAGAAAAAGTGGTACTTGCCGACCTTGGTGGGCCGGAACCACATAGTGTTATAGCGTCCCGGGACAACGTCCATTTTCACGCGGAACGCGGGCACATAAAAGTTGTGGATTACGTCCTCGCTGCCCAGGATCAGCTTGATATTGCGATTGACGGGGATGTGCAACTCGTTGATCTCTTTGCGGCCGTTCGGTTGCTGCAACTTCCACATCCACTGCTTGCCGATGACGTAGATGTCCAGCGTATCCTTTGGGGCGGTGCGGTAGTTGACGTAAATCACGGCGCCCCACGCGAACATGCCCAGCGCCAGAATGAGCGGGATCAGGGTCCACCCGATTTCCAGCGCGGTGTTGCCATGAATTTCAGCGCCAATATCGCTGGCGTTTTTCCGCCGGTAGCGGAAGGCCGCAAATATAGCCAGCAGCGACACCAGCACGGTGAAGAAGATCGCGGTGACGAGAATATAGGAGAACAGGGCATCCACATTTCCCGCGAAATTGGAGGCCTGCTCTGGAAAGAATGGCAGCGGTGACTGCACGGTTCTAATGTGCTCCTTGCTTCGGCAAATCCTGGCCCGAATTGCCGGCCGCGCCGGCGCGGTGTTCGCGCCGGCGGAAAATAAAGAAGCCGATGGCGATGCAGAACAGCGTCACGACACCGCCCATGCGGATAACCGTCAGAATCGTGGCACTGTAGCGAGCTTTTGTGGGGTCATATTGGTAGCAAAACAATAGAAAGTGATCGACCGGCGTCCCGATCTTGCCCGCGGACGCATCCACGAGTCCCAGACGCACATTGCTCGGCGGATACTCGACGCCGAAGAAGTAGCGGGAAATGCGGCCATCAGGCGTCAAAAGCAGGATGCCGCTGGCATGCGCGAAGATTTGTGACTTCTGGTCGAAGCTGAAGCGGAAATTGGCCGCCTTCGTGACCGCGTCAATCGATTCCTTGCTGCCGGTCAGAAAATGCCAGCCGGCCTGCGTCGCGGGGCGCGCGAACCGCGACATCGCTTCATGTTTTTTCTTGAGGCTGGCATCCGGAGTGTCCGTCGGGTCGAAACTGATGAACACCACCTGGTAGTCCGTTCCCGGATTGAAGGAAATCATTTTCAGAGAGCCAACAACGGCTTGTTCCACTTGGCTGCAGAGCATGGGACAGTTGTAATAGACAAAAACGAGCACGATGGGCTTCTTGCCGGAGTAATCGCGCAGCCTCACGGGATTCCCCATCTCGTCGGTGAACGCGGCGTCGAGCGGAATCTGCGCGTTGAGTTGCGGATCAAATCCCACATTCACCAGAGCCGGGGGCAGGCCGTTGGAGGACTGGCCGACATTGTCGGGAATCATCTGCGCGCGGCCGGCCGTGAGGCTCAGCAGCAACGCCAGGACTCCCGCGAAATAACGCAGTACTTTCATTTCACTTTTTCTTTTCCGCCGGAGCCACGGACACTGCCGGCAAACCTTTTTCGGAGATGAGCTTCATGGCCTCGCTCACCGGAATCTGCGCGATGCCGCTGTTCTTGTCGATCCAGAGAAGCTGGTTGTTGGCTTCTGTATCGGCTTTCACTTTTTCGCGCCAATCCTTCTGCGGATCGCTCAAGTGGCCAGGCATTCCCTGCAAGCGAGGCTCGGGCGGCATCGTGGCGGCGGCATTGCCCCGGGAAGGCGGGGGCGCGGTGTAGGTGTCCTGCCAGTAGTGCGTGAGTCCCCGGTAGACGAGCAGGGTCAAGCCGTAAGACAGGATGATGGTGACGCCGAGATAGATCAGGAATTTCAGGATGGCGCTGGTGCGGACGTCGCGCGGTTCAAAGGAAACGTCGTCGTGCACCGGCTGTCCTTCCTCGCCGTGGCCTTTCTTCTGGGGCTCAGTGCTCATGATGTGCAATGGCCTCCGCAAGTTTGGGGTCTCCCAGCGGCAGCAGCGGCGGCTGCTTCAGATTGAGGGCGAAGAAACCAACCCACAATCCGATCAGAGCGATGGGAACAACGATGTCCAGCCAGGTGGGCAGCGCGCTGGAGGAGAATTCGGGCCGCGTCATCCAGAACAGATCCACCAGGCGCATCAAGATCATCCAGATGGCCACCTTTGAAATCAGGCTGGCGCTGCGCTTGATGTCGCGCGACAACAGCACCAAGAACGGCAGCGCAAAGCTGAAAATCAAAACGATCACCGCGACCACGCCCCAGCCGCCATACAAGCGTGTGCGATAAAAGGAAATCTCTTCGGGCTGGTTGCCGGACCAAATGATCAGCAACTGCGAAAAATCGAAATAGGCCCAAAGCATATTGAAGGCAAAGAGCAGCTTTCCGAGATCGTGTAGGTGGCGCTCCTGAATAATGCCCGCGTAAGGTTCGTAATTGGAGAGAGCCGCCACGACGATGATCATGAACGACATCGCGGTGATGGCCTGCCCGGCGACGAAGATGAAACCGTAAATTGTGGAGGCCCAATGCGGCGAGAGGGACATCACCCAATCAATCGCGGCAAACGTCATGGCCAGCACGTAGAGAATGATGCCCGGCCCCGCCAGGAGTTTCAGACGGCGGCGCAGCGCGCGATCTTCCCGATTCTGGTCCTGCTCCCGCGACCAGCTATTGAAAAGCCATACCAAGGCGCCCCAGATCGCGAAATAGAGCACGGCGCGGCCAAGGAATCCGGCAGAGGTGAGGTAACCCTGCTGGTAGGCCGAGAGCGGTTCCGCTTTCAGTTTTTCGGGATCGAGCCAAGCGCGGTAGAGCGACTTCATGCCAAGCACGATGGGCACGAACATCAGGAGGACGAGCCAAATATTCCGCGAAGCGGCCTCGAGCGGCCGCCGGATGATGATGCCCCAATGCCCGCCGGTCAGATGCTGCAGCATGAGCAGGCCGAGAGAGCCCAGGGTGAGCCCCAGCACAAGCATGTAGCTGAAGAGATACGACTGATAAAACTTTTCGGGCGAGGAGACCGCGCCGAAAATGGCCGCGAGCAATGCAACGCCACCCACCACCAGTCCAGCGGTCTGAACGCGGCTGACGCTTGCGGGCGCAGTGTAGTCTTGCGCGTTCACTTCGCGGCTCCTTGAGCCATGAGCTTCTCCCGTAAATCAGCGGGCAGATCCGCCACATGAGCGTTCCTGCTTAGCTGCAACGCCCGGACGTAAGCAATGATGGCCCAGCGATCGCGCGGCGGAATTTGCGCGGAATAGCCATACATCGCGCCAAAACCGTTCGTGACCACGTCGTAGATGTAACCGTTGGGCTCCTGCCGCAGGCGGTCCTGATGGTAGCTGGGCGGGTGCTTCATGCCGCGCACGGCGACCATGCCCTGGCCATTTCCCTGCAAGCCGTGGCACGGCGTACAGAAAATGTTGTAGCGCTCCTGGCCGCGCTGCAGCAATTCCTGCGTGATGGGCAGGGGAAACGCGTTGGAATCCTTGGGCACGAACAACGCGTCGTTTTCGACGGAGCCGCGCGCGACGGTGTTATCGATCAACTGGCGCTCGGAACGTCCATCGGCAAAGAGGTCCGACGGCGACAGCGTGTTCTGGCGCGGCTGGTTGGCCATATCCTGGCGCAGAGTGTAGTTGCAACCGGCCAAAGAGCTTGCGCCCAGAAAAGCAAGGAGGATCGCGCGAAGCGAGGAGTTAGCCTTCATCCTTCACCTCGCTGATGTGTTCCGCGGCCACACTTTGCAGGAATTTGGACGTTTCCGCCAGATTGAATTTCGGATCGCGCGCTTCGATGCAGAGGAAGAAACGGTCCGTGGATGCGTGTGCAAAGCGTTCCACGTTGAAGACCGGGTGATACGGCTGCGGGAGCTTGTTCAAGGCCAGCATGCCCACCACGGCGAAGATGGATGCGCCGAGGACAGTCAGTTCAAAAGTGACGGGAATGAACGCCGGCCAACTGTTCAGCGGCCTGCCGCCAATATTCATCGGATAGGTGATCGCGGCAACCCAGTATTGCAGACCGAAGCCGGTCAAGCCTCCGCCAAGGCCGCCAATCAGGGTGAGCAGGGGTACCGCAGTCCAGCGAAAACCAATGGCGTGCGCGAGGCCTTCCACCGGGAAGGGTGTGTAGGCGGCGATGTGCTTGTAGCCCGCTTCGCGCGCTTGCTTCGCGGCGCTCAGGATCTGCTCCGGCGTCGCGAACTCGCCCATCACGCCAAAGAGTTGTGAAGGGTGTTCCTTCATTTATGGTCCCCACCGGAATGGGATTCGTGCGCGACAAGCTCCCGCATTTCCGAGATGGCGATTGCCGGCAAGCCTCGCACAAACAGGAAAATCAGCATGACGAAAAGGCCGAGGGTGCCGATGAAGGTGCTGAAATCCCAGAAGGTCGGCTGGTAGCGGCCCCAGGCGGAGGGCACAAAGTCGCGGGTCAGGGAAATCACCACGATCACGAAGCGTTCCAGCCACATGCCCGTATTGATGACCAGCGACATTACGAAGAGCGCGGCAACATTGCGGCGCACCTTTTCAAACCAGAGCAATTGCGGCGTGAGAATGTTGCACAGGATCAGCGCGTAATAATAATGCGCATACGGGCCGTGCAGGCGCTGCTGGGCGAGGAATACGTCGAACTTGTTTCCGCTGTAGAAGGCCATGAAAAACTCGACGAAGTAGCCGTAAGCCACGATCAAGCCGGTGGCAAGCATCACCTTGGCCATATTGTCGAGGTGGCGCATGGTGATGAAATCTTCCAGCCCGTAGACCTTACGCAACGGGATTGCCAAGGTTAGAACCATGGCGAAACCCGAATAGATGGCGCCCGCGACGAAGTAGGGCGGGAAAATCGTGGTGTGCCAGCCGGGCACGATGGCGACGGCGAAATCGAAGCTCACGACCGTGTGCACCGAGAGGACGAGCGGCGTCGCGAGGCCCGCAAGCAGCAAATACGCGGATTGGTAGCGATGCCAGTGGTGCGCCGAACCGCGCCAGCCCAGCGCAAGCGCGCCGTAAATCAGTTGCTGGAAACGGTTCTTGGCGCGATCCCGCAGCGTGGCTAAGTCCGGTAGCAAGCCGATGAACCAGAACAGCAGCGAAACCGTGCCGTAGGTGGAAACCGCGAAGACGTCCCAAATCAGCGGGCTGCGGAACTGCGGCCAGATGCCCATGGTGCTGGGATACGGCATCATGTAGTAGGCCATCCAGGGGCGCCCAGTGTGGATCAGCGGGAAGATGCCGGCGCAGGCCACGGCGAAAAGAGTCATGGCTTCCGCGAAACGATTGATGGAGGTGCGCCACTTCTGATTTAGCAGGAAGAGAATGGCGGAAATCAGCGTGCCGGCGTGGCCGATACCGATCCACCAAACGAAGTTGACGATCGCAAAGCCCCAGCCGATGGGGATATTGATGCCCCAAATTCCGACGCCTTTGACGATCAACCAGGCCAGCGAGCCGAACAGCAGCATCACGAGGCTGAATGTGAGCGTAAAGCCCGCGAGCCAGCCGATGCCCAGCGGCCGCGTCAGCACCACCGCCGCGATTTTGTCGGTGACCGAAGCGTAGGTGTGCCCCGGCTCCAGCACCGGGTCTAGCCGGCGGATTTCAGGTGCGCCCACAGGAGGCCGCGTCACGCTCATGCCTTTTCCAACTCCGCATTCGGATTGCGCACCGCCGCGAGATACGTGGTGCGCGGCCGGGCATTCAGTTCACCGAGCAACGAATAATTTCGCTGTTGCGCTTTCAGCTTGGCCACGCGGCTATTCGGATCGTTGGCATTGCCGAAAACAATGGCTTCGGAGGGACACGCCGATTCGCAAGCGGTCACGATTTCGCCGTCGCGGATCGGGCGATTCTGCTTTTCCGCTTCGATGCGCCCGTTGTTGATGCGCTGGACGCAGTAGGTGCACTTTTCCATCACGCCGCGGCTGCGCACGGAGACTTCGGGATTTCGCAGGAGTTTCAGTTGAGGCGTATCCCAATCCTGAAAGCGCAGGAAATTGAAGCGGCGCACTTTGTAGGGGCAGTTGTTGGAGCAGTAGCGCGTGCCGATGCAGCGGTTGTAGACCATGTCGTTCAGGCCTTCCGCGCTATGGGACGTTGCGCCCACCGGGCAGACCTGTTCGCAGGGCGCGTTTTCGCATTGTTGGCAAGGCACAGGCTGGAAGAAGGTTTGCGGATTATCGAGCGAGGGATTGTACTCGGTGGGATCGCCGGTCGCTTTGCCGCTGGCAGCCGATTCGGAGTTCGCATAGTAGCGGTCGATGCGGATCCAGTGCATTTCGCGCCCGCGCATCACTTGATCCTTGCCCACCACGGGAATGTTATTTTCTGACTGGCAGGCCACCACACAAGCATTGCAACCGTTGCACTTGTTCAGGTCGATGGCCATGCCCCAGGCATAGCCTTTGTATTCGAATTCTTTGTAAAGCGAATCGTCCTTCGTGGGAGCTCCCACGCCTTCGTGTGCGAACGCCGGATTCTTCTGGTACTCTGCGAGCGTTCCCGTGCTGAGGATTTGCCGGCCTTCCATGTTGAAGTGGTACTGCGTGCAGGCCAGCGGATAATCGTCGCCCGTGGGCGTAATTTTGCCATCGCTGGCGACCCACAGGGCGTTCGACGTGCGCACGGCATAGGCGTTAAATCCCTTGTTCGAGCCGGTAAAGCCAGCGAGTGTCCGGCCGTAGCCGAGCGGCAGCACGACGGAGTTTTCCGCGTGGCCCGGCAAGGTCCAGGTTGCCGCGGTCACTTTGCTGCCATTCAACGCGACGTCCACAACCGTTGAGCGAACCTGGCCATGCTCCCCGCCGCGCGAGGCAATCTTGTGGGCAAGATCCAGTTTCTGAGCGAGCTTCGGGCTGACCAGCAGGGCGTTGTCCCACGTCAATTTCGTCACGGGCTTGGGCAATTCCTGCAACCAGCCGTTGTTGGCAAAGCGGCCGTCGTACACGTTGGGGTCGGGGCGGAAGATGAATTCGATTTGGTCCGCGGGCGACGGCTTGAACACGGGAAGGCTCGTGGCGCTGAACTTGAGTTCCGGCGCGATGGGGGCGAATTTCGTGGCGGGGACGACCCCGTCATTCAGCCATTTCCGCCAAGCGACGTCGATAGAAGAGTCATGGTGAGCGGAAGCTTCCGTCCAGTAAGCGCGCACGGCATCGTAGGCGGGCAAGCCGGGCTTGTCACTGAAGGCGGCCACCACGTCATGGGCTGAACGCGAGTAATAGAGCGGCGCGATGAGGGGCTGAATAATCGTCGCGGTGCCGTCGTAGGCGCGCGCATCGCTCCAGGTTTCCAGGTAATGCGATTCGGAAACGTGCCAGTGGCAATAGACGGAAGTTTCGTCGTAATAGGGACTGAGGTGAATCGCGGTCGGCACACGCTTCAGCTTGGAAGTGAAATCGAAATCGTGCGGCGCGTCATAAAGCGGGTTCCCGCCCAGAATCAGCAACAGATCAACTTTGCCGGCGTCCATGTCGGCGCAAAGTTCGCGAAGCGACTCGAGGTTTCCAGTGGATTCGGCTTCCACGGGTTCCGTGTAATAGAGGGTTGTACCGACATTGCCGAGAGACGCGTTGATGGCGTGCGCGAGCGCATGGACGGCTGCCGGTTGGTATTCGCCGGCGACCACCAGCGATGCACGACGTTCTTTTTGTAGATCCTTGGCCACCGCTTCGAGCCACTTTGCCGCTTCGCCGGAGAGGGGCACGGGACTGCTTAGGCCTAGTTTCCCGGCCAGCGCGCGTGCAAAGAGTTCAATGTCTCCCGCCCTCAGCGGCAAGCGATGATCCGCGGAAGAGCCAGTGACCGTCGGGGTGGGCTCGACGACGTAGAGACGGTTCAACGTGTCATTGGGACCATCGAGTTTCCGCCGCCGCGCGTATTGCTTGGCGTAGGCGATGTGGCCGGGGCCGCTGGCCAGGAAATCGGAGTCGAGCGAGAGGATGACATTGGCTTTGCCCGGCATGTAGACGGTGTTGAGGTTGCGGCCAAAGGCGAGTTTCGCTCCTTCCCGGGCACCATCGCCGGAAGCGGGCTCCCACTGGTGCCATTTCGCCAGGGGATACTGCGCCAAAAGTTTCCGGAGTTGCCAAGCCAGGGTGGGCGAGGTGACCGTGCCCGTCAGGATGCGGAAGCCGGCGCCGTTCTGCGCCTTGATGGCGCTCGCCAGTTCCTGCGCCGCGTCCAGGAACGCAGACCACGAACGGATTTCGCCGTTCTCCAAAACAGTTTGAGCACGATCCGGATCGTACAGATTCAAGATCGAAGCCTGCACGAGAGCATCGGTGGAGCCCAGGCTCGAGGGATGATCGGGATTGCCTTCGATCTTGGTTGGGCGTCCTTCATGGCTTTCCACGAGCACGCCAACCGCATCGGCGCCAAACGGCATGGCGGTCGCGTAGAAATTCGGCTTGCCCAACACCATGCCGTCCGGTTGCTTCACATACGGCACGATGTGCGTTACATCTGGACGCCCGCAACCGGCGAGGCCCGCAAAGGCCAGCGACGCTCCCATCAATTTCAGGAAGTTTCGGCGGTCCACGGCGTCGTCCCATTCGGAGGCATGCAGGGGGAATTCGCGATGGAGCAAATCCCGGAAGTGCGGGTCGTCGGCTAGTTCTTCCAGCGTGCGCCAGTATTGCTTACCCGATTTTTCCTTCAGTCTTTCGCGGACAGCTGCGAGGTCCAGGGTGAAGTCCCGCAACGTGTCGTCTTCGGCATGATCCTCATGCTCGTGATCATGGCCGTCATCATGGGCTGCCTCGTTTTGCGGCGCGCCCTGAAGTATGCGCAGTTCCTTGTCGTTTGCGTGCTCGCTCATGGCATCCAATAACTAACGGTGGCAGGTCGAGCAACTGGTGAGCTCGACCGTGGTCCGAAGTTTGTACTCCGCCGCAAGTTGCTTTCCTGCTTCTTCCTGATCCGCGGGCGCTTTCCAATCCATATTGAAAATCTGGTCCTTGGGGCGAAGGTTCGCCTGAGGATTGCGGTGGCAATCCAGGCACCAGCTCATCGTGAGCGGAGAAGCCTGAAAGACAAGGGGCATCTGGTTGATCGAGCCATGGCAGGACGAGCAGCCGATGCCCTTGTTGATGTGGATGCTGTGATTGAAATAAACGTAGTCGGCCAGCCGGTGCACTTTAACCCACTGGATGGACTGGTCCGTGCGGTAGCTTTCCCGAAGGGGTTCCAAATAACCGACGTTGTTGAAGAGAACGGAATGGCAATTCATGCAGGTCTTGGTGGGGGGAATGCCCGCGTAAGCCGAACTCTCCACGCTGGTATGACAGTAGCGGCAGTCGATGCCTTCATCTCCCACGTGGTGCTTGTGGCTGAACTGTATGGGTTGATTCCGGGACACGCGCTCGTTGGTGATATAGGGCGACCTCGCCACGACCAATACGCCGGTCAGCGCCAAGCCTCCCAGAACGACCGTTCCGAACAGACTAAATCTCGCTAAAAAATTCGCACTACGGTGAAAGATTTGTGCCATGTCAGCGTTGCGCTTGGGCAGATTGATTCTCCGGAAGGGCCGAAACTCTCGGGAGAATCTTCCACTCTTATGCCGGACAGCGCAGGGCCAGGCCGAAACGAGGGGATAGTTTCTATCAATTTCCTCTGGAATGCAACCCGAAAGCCAAAATGGCACTCCAGGCCAACTTCAGGGTTTACTGTTTCAAAGGACTTGCCCGGTTCGAAGGTTTCAAAAACAAAGCAAAGTTGTGAAACTTGGTTCAATACGTTCCGAACTGACTACTCCTTATCCGTTATCATCAACTTTCCTGTGGATCGACGAATTTTGCGCTCACTGAGTCCATAAATGTTCCTTATGCGCGGCTCTAACGCATTCGACTCTCGCTGATGGCCTGCGGCGTGCTATTCTTGCAATATCTTTTGCCGTTTCTGCGGCGAAGCGCCGCCGCCCCGGCTCTTCCCGGGGCGGCCATTGAACGCCGCTGGGGCGTGGTCCAACCGGTAGGACACCTCACTGTTAATGAGGATGGTGAAGGTTCGAATCCTTCCGCCCCAGCCAATTTTCTTGGGGTCGGGGTCACGCCGTTCGCGTTCGCTTCGGAGGCTAGTCCTTTTGCGTCGGAAGGCCTGCTTCGAGCCAGCCCTTCCATCCGCCGTCCATCGATTCGACGTTGCTATAGCCCATTTTTTGGAGGTTGTCCGCGGAGAGCGCGGACCGGAAGCCTCCGCCGCAATAGAGAATCAGCTTGGTATTGGTGTCCGGCACACGTTGCTCAATATCGCGTTCGATGATGCCTTTTCCGAAGTGCACGGCTCCCGGCAAGTGCCCGCGGCCCCACTCGCTTTCCTCCCGGACATCGACCAGAACGAGCTTTTCGCCAGCGTCCAGGCGCCGTTTAACGTCCGCCACATTGGTTTCCTTTACGCGTTTTTTCGCTTCATTCACCAATGCCAGAAATTTCGGAGCGTGTGCCATGCCTTCCTCCTCAACATTTTACCTGCCCCAAAAGCCTACCATGCCCTGCTGCCGTGCAAAAAAGAAGGGCGCTCCAAACTCCCTGGAGCGCCCGCAAGGCCGCAAACCGTGCTAGCCGTATTATTCGCCGCTTGGCGTTCTATGTACCACTCTTCTTGCCGAAAGAATGCACCAAGTTCACCAAATTCCAGCGTATTTGTTCCTTGGTGCGGTCGCCTTCGCCGCCAACCATTTTCCCGCGCCCGTTGGTGATGATATAGAAGAGCTGACCATCGCTCATTTTCTCGATCGTGCTGGGATCGCGCCAATCGTTCAATTTCAGATCCATCGAAACGGCCAAGTCACCCTTGCCGTCGCCGTCCTTCCCGTGGCACATCGCACAGTGATAGCCGTAGAGACGCTTGGCTTCAGCGAGGCCTTCGGGTGTGGGTTTCACAGGATTCTTTTTCGCTGCATCGTCCGCGGAAGTTGGTGGCGGGGCCGCTTCGGGTGCTTGGGCCTTGTCCTTGGTGTCTTTCTCTTGCGCGAATCCGATGCCCAAGGCCAGGAGCAGAACTGTACCGAACAAAATCGCATTTCGCCGCATAAATACCCCCTGAGTGGAAGGAAGGGTCGAGGGAGCAAGTTCGACACCATCTAGGGTGATTCTACAACCGCGCCCTGCACAAAGAAAGGTCCAGGGGGATTCGAGACGGCGGTTTCGCCCTGAACAAGGGAGGCGCCTTGTGCGAATCGCATTGCCGTGATTATGGGTTTGTTTTAGTGAGCAAAGTCTTGGCCACGGGCACTTTGCAACTCCGAGCGGGTTCGTTGCCGCGGCGTCCCGCGGTGAAGGGGCTCGTTTCGCGAACGCGAGTCCGCAAGCCGTCGATCTCTGCCGGGATGTTGTCTTGCGGCGCTCCACGGAGGATGTAGATCAGCAGCGCCGCTTCTCCTGGCGCGTCAACGCTGGAGGTGATGCCTACACCAAGGATTCCCGCCTGCTTCAGCAGGTCCGTAACGTGAGCGGTGTGCACGGTTTTGGCGCGCAGATATTCGCCCTGCTGCAAGGGGTAAACGATTTGCGGCCTGCCCGCGGTGCTGAGCAGATCAGCGCTCTCTTCGCCATTCAGGAGCCCCTGATGCGCCCAATCATTCCCTTCGATCAGTCGCGTGCGCACACCGTCGATGGTTCTGGGAATATCCGCAAGCGATTCGCCGCTGCCCACAAAGAGAAGGATTGCCGCTTTGCCCGGGTGATCGTAGCTCTCTCCCACGGCCACCGCTTTAATTGCCGGATTGGCCAGGAGTTGAGAGGCGTGCAGGTCGCGCACCGCGCTCGCCTGCTGTATGGATTCGGCCACCGCCTTCACCTGCGGGACCGTGGTGACTGCCTTCAACGCGGGAAGGGTGCAGCCGATCACTTGAGGCGTCGCGCTAGTCGGCCTGCTGCTACTGCCGACGATTGTCGGCGTAACATTGCCCGCGCCGGGGAAGGCGGGAAGCACATCGCTGATGGGATTGCCGACGGAGTCCGTATCTGAGCCGGCAAAAAGCAGTGCCACCGCCTCGGCCGTATCTTGGGTCACAATCAGGGAACCCGAATCGCCAGTGTCACTGAAATCTCCGCCGTTGACGGCGACCAGGTCCGTGTAGCTGACGGTGAAGGCTGCGTTAGCGTCGCCACAATGGGCGTAGTAAGCCACGTTGCTGGCCACGTTGGTGCCGATGATTGTCGAGCAGGTCAACCCGGTGGTTCTGCCGCTCTTGGCCACCGCGCCGTTGTGTGGGGCACCAATCGCCTGGACGGGAGTAAGGCCGGTGCCGGACGTCGGCGGGCCGGGATCTGGAACGCCTTTCGTGAGCGTAGTGCCAAGTAGCAGGATGTTGCCGCTGGTGTCCACTGCGCCGCTAGCTACCGCAGCCAGGGCGGCGTCGATCTTGGGGATAGGCCCGGTCTCCAGAGGGAAGTATTCCGAGAGGCTTGCCACCTGGCGCGTCGAACTGCTCAAACAATTCACCTCGATCAATCCGGGCTGCGTGATGGCAACACCCACGTCGGGGCTCGCAAGGTTCCCGGCGCTATTTGCCAGCACGTGGTTGTTGCTCAGGATGTACTGCGTGCCACTTCGCGTTACTAATGCCCCCAGCGTGCCGGAGCAGCAATAATTTCCATTCGCGTCATCGATAATGCCGCCGGAGGTTCCGAGTTTGATGGCCCCAGTCTGGGTTTGCTGCTGTTGCGTCGTCAGGGTCACGACAGCGCTGCCCGTGGCGGTCGAGTTCGCTTGAGAAATCGCGGTGATCGTCACGGTGATCGGGGCGTTGGTGGCGGGAACCAGGATCGCAGCGATGGAGTGTGGTGCGGTGTAGAGCCCTGCGGTGGAGATAATTCCGGTCGTGGCGCTGCCGCCAATAACGCCGTTGACTTGCCAGGTCACGGCCTGATTGGTGCTGCCTTGGACTTGGGCGGAAAACGATTGTGTTGTAAAAGGGTCCACCGAAGCGGCCGCCGGCGAGACGGTTACGCCGGTAGCTTGGCCAGCACCGCCGCCACTGTTTTTGACGTCCGACAGCCCACTGCAGCCGGCAATGCACAGAACAAGAGCAGGAACGAAAAGGAATTCGAGGATTCGGCGCATATACTCTCCCAATTCGACCACGCGTGGCAAGCGTAGCATGTGGACTTCTTCTGAAGAGCGGGGCGGTTCAAGTGACGTGCCGTATGGGGTTCCTGTCCCTGCGGACAGGTCTGGTTGCTGAGTATTTCCAGGGGCGTTTTGTGAAGCCGGGAAGGGCTGGTTTCCGATGCGGCGATCTTGGCGCGGGATTGCTGGTTCTGTTCTGTGATGGGATTCAGTCCAGATCCCGCCAGTTTGGTCCAATGCCGATTTCCACAACCAGCGGCACGGCAAGTTTGTGCACGCCTTCCATCTCTTCCTTGACCAGCTTTTCCAGTGCTTCGCGCTCCTTTACCGGCGCCTCGAAGAGCAGTTCGTCGTGTACCTGGAGGATCATGCGAGCGGCGAGTTTCTCTTTCCGCAGCCGATCATCGATCGCGATCATGGCCAGCTTGATCAGGTCCGCCGCAGTCCCCTGCAGCGGCGAATTCAGCGCCGTGCGCTCCGCAAAATTCCGCAACTGCATCTGCGGCGCATTGATTTCCGGGATTGGGCGGATTCTGCCGAAAAGGGTTTTCGCCAGACCGGTTTTGCGCGTCTCGACGAGCACATTGTCGAGGTACTGCTTCACGCCGCGGTAGCGCGTGAAATAAGCATTGATGAATTGCGCAGCTTCCTTCTGCCCGATTCCCAATTGCTGTGCGAGGCCGAACGCCGAAAGCCCGTAGATGATGCCGAAGTTGATCGCTTTTGCGGCGCGGCGGTGCTCCGCGGTCTGCGCCAGCGGCCCAACGCCAAAAACCTCTTGCGCTGTCCGCGCATGAATGTCCTCGCCGTGGCGAAACGCTTCCAACAGCACGGGATCCTTGGAAAAGTGCGCCATGATGCGCAGCTCGATCTGGGAATAGTCCGCCGAGAGCAGGATGTTCCCTTTTTCGGCGACGAACGCCGCACGAATTTCGCGCCCCAACTCGCTGCGCACGGGAATGTTTTGCAGATTCGGATCGCTCGAGCTCAGCCGGCCTGTCGCCGTGCCCGTCTGCGAGAAGCTGGTGTGCAGCCGCCCCGTCTCCGGATGAATCAGCTTCGGCAGTGCATCAACGTAGGTCGATTTCAGTTTGGCGATCTCGCGGTACTCGATCACCTTGCCCGGCAGCGCGTGCTGGCCGGCCATCTCTTCCAGGATGTCCGCCGCGGTTGAGCGCACTTTGCCTTTTCCGCGGCGTGCCGGCGGCTGCAAATTCAACTTGTCAAAAAGAATCTCAGCCAGTTGCGTAGGAGAATTCACATTGAATTCTAATCCCGCCAGTTCCCAGATCTCCTTCTCCAGCCGCCGAACTTCTTTTTCCATCGCCTTCGACATCGTTTCCAGCGCTTTGGGATCGACGCGAACGCCGGCGCGTTCCATCTCCGCCAGTACCGGGGCTAGCGGCAGATCGATCTTTTCGTACACGTCGGTGAGTTGCTGTGCTGCAATCTGCTCCCGCAAGATGGGGGCAATGCGCTGCAGATAGTCGGCGCGTTCGCCCACGCCGCCGCCGAGCGGCACGTTAAATTGCCGGAAAACCACTTCCGCAAAGTCGTGTTTCGCCGTGGTTGGCCTCAACAAATACGAATAGATTTGCGTAGCGTGCTCGATAGATTCCGATTTGCCGGCCAGCAATTGGAAAAGCTTCGGGTCGTGCACGATTTTGGGACGTTTGGCGTCGTGCAAAACGGATTGCAGGGCTTTCAGCACCTCGCCTTTTTCGTCCACCCACACGGCTCGTCCTTCACCCGTCTTCGAGGACACTTCAATCCCGCTGACGCGCGTCCCAAATCCCTCCGCTTCGCGTTCGCCGGCTTCCAGGTTCAGCCAAACTGCCAGTGATTGTTTTGCCGCAAGCTTTTTCAAAAACTCGCGAAACTCGTCTGCTCCCTGGAATTGGAGGTAGTCCTTTGCCTGCTCGCCGCTCGCTCCTGGCGGCCCGTGCGTTTCCGCCCCAGCCTCGACACTTGGTTCAGCCGTTCCGCTTGCCAGCAACTCCTTCAGGAGCGAATTGAATCCGAGCTCGCGATACAAGACCGCCAGCGCTGCGGCATCCGGTTCGCGCACCTGCAAACTCAGAAGGTCAAGCTCCAGCGGCACATTTGTCTCTATCGCGGCCAATTTCTTGCTCATCATTACCTGATCTCGCTGTTGCTGGAGGGCCTCGCGATACCTCTTATTCGTCACTTCGCCGGCATGCTCGAGCGCGCTTTCCACGCTCCCAAATCTCTGAATGAGCTCTGTGGCGCCTTTTTCACCGATTCCTTTTGCGCCGGGAATGTTGTCCACGGTGTCGCCGAGCAAGGCCATCAGGTCGATGACTTTCCCGGGCGGTACACCCAAGATTTCCTCGACCTTTTGCGCATCGACGATCATGTCGGCCTTCGCGCCGCCCGATCCCGTGCGCAGTATCCGAACCCCGGGACTTACAAGCTGCATCATGTCCTTGTCATTGGAGATGACCAGCACTTCCAGCTTCTTCTCTGTGCCTTTTTTCGCCATCGTGCCGATAACGTCGTCGGCTTCGTAGCCATCCAGTTCCAGAATGGGCAGGTGCATCGCTTCGCACAGCCGCCGGACATATGGCAGTTGCACTTTCATTTCGTCCGGCATCGGCGGGCGCTGCGCCTTGTAGGCTTCGAAGAGTTTGTCGCGAAAGGTAGGCTTGCTGGTGTCAAACACGATTCCGAGGTATTCCGGCTGGTAGTCCTTGATCAAGCGCCGCAGGATATTCGCGAAGAGGAACGGCACTTTGGTGGGAATGCCGCTGGGCGCATTCATGCGCACCATCGGCGCGTAGAAGGCGCGGTAGATGTGCGCCATCGCATCTACGAGGAAGAGTTTTTTCGATTTTTCGTCGTTCAGCGCCATCGCGCGAGTATAACAGGTCTCCTTTTGCCGTGCGGTCAGCTCAGATGGCCGGCCGTGAAGGGCAGCAGAGTGCCGCTAGGGGAGATCCTCAGGAAACGATCCCGAGCGATTTGCCCACTTCTCCCAATATCTCCGCCGCTTTCAGCAACTGCTCCCGTTTGTGCGCTGCGCTGACTATCGCACGCAAGCGTGCCCTTCCTTCCGCGACCGTCGGATAGCCTACGGCGGGGGCGAACACACCCGCTTCAAACAACTTGCGCGAAAACTCAATCGCTTTTGCGGCATCTCCAACATGAATCGGAATAATCGGCGTCTCGCTGGTCTTGAACTGGAATCCACGCTTTTTTAATTCGCGCTTGAAGAATTTCGCGTTGGCCCAAAGTTTCTTCACCAACTTTTCGCCTTCCGGCGAATCAAGAAGCACAAACGCCGCCTGGCACGCCGCAGCGGTGGCCGGCGGGTGCGACGTTGAAAACAAAAACGGCCGCGCCCGCAAGTACAAAAAATCGATCAGGTCGCGCGACCCGCACACATATCCGCCCATGGCCCCGATGGCCTTGCTCAGCGTGCCCACCTGGATGTGCACGCGCCCGTGGCAATTGAAATGATCCACCGTGCCACGCCCGCCACGTCCCAAAACGCCGCTCGCATGCGCGTCGTCCACCATCATGATGCAGGCGTACTTTTCCGCCAGGTTGCACAGCCCCGGCAGGGGTGCGATATCGCCATCCATCGAAAACACGCCATCGGTGATGATCAGCTTGTGGCCAGGCCAACCCGCTGTCTCTTTCAAAATTCGTTCGCAATCTTCCAGATCCTTGTGCTTGAACACCTTGATGGTGGCTTTCGATAGCCGCGCGCCATCGATGATCGACGCGTGATTCAGCTCATCCGAAACGATCAGGTCTTCTTTGCCCAGAACAGCCGAAACTGTTCCGGCGTTCGCCGTGAATCCCGACTGGAACACCACACAGGCTTCCACCTGCTTGAATTTGGCGATCTGCTCTTCCAGTTCCATGTGCAGCTTCATTGTGCCGGCAATGGTGCGCACGGCTCCCGCACCGACGCCAAGCTTCTTCACGGCTTCCACGGCTGACTTTCGCAGCGCCTTGTGCGACGTGAATCCCAGATAGTTGTTCGACGCCAGGTTGATCACCTCGCGCCCGTCGAAAATGCACACGGGCTTTTGTTCGCCCTCCAGGACGCGCAGCTTTGGCGCCACGCCTTTCGCGCGCAAATCCTGCAGCGTTTCGCTGACATACTGAAGTGGATTCTTAATTGTCGCTAGCGTTCCCAATTCACTCATGTTCTTGCCCCCAAAATTGCGTGATTCCCGCGGTTCCTCTGTTCTGTCTGTGGTGAACTCTGCGTTTCAGGCCGGCTGCCGTGCTATCTGCGTATTCTGAAGTGGAATCTTCACTCTTATTTAGGCATCCCATTCGGATACATCAGAATCTTCCCCGCTAAACCGCTCTGCAGTTTCGCAAAAGCTTCCTCAAATTTCTCCAGCGCCACGCGCTCTCCAAAAAGTGGCTCAAGATTCACGCGCCCCACTTTCAGCAAAGCAGTCATCTGCACCCAGGTCTGGTACATACGCCGCCCATAAATGCCCTGCACGGTGGCGCCCTTGAAAATCACATCATTCACCAAGTCCAGCGGCACGTTCTCCGTCGGGATCCCCAGCAGGGACGCGCGCCCGCCTGCGCGCAACGCTTTGAACCCCTGCTGGATCGCTGTGGCGTTCCCGCTCATTTCCAGCAGCACATCCACACCAGTGCCGCCCGTGGCCTCCAAAATCTTTTTCACCGCATCTCCCTCAGCGGGGTTCAGCACCACGTCGGCGCCCATCTGCTTGGCCATGGCGCGACGATGATCATTTGTTTCGGTTGCAAACACGGTGGAACTGCCGCACGCTTTGGCTACGGCAATCGACATCAGCCCGATCGGACCACAGCCGGTCACCAGCGCCGTCTGCCCCGCAATCGCTCCCGCCAGCACGGTGTGCACGGCATTTCCCAGCGGATCGAGGATGGCGCCGTAATGTTCGGGGATGGCGGGGTCCAGCCTCCAGATATTTGTCGCGGGAATTTTCACGAACTCCGCGAACGCGCCGTCCTGGTCAATTCCGATCACGCGAACGTTCTGGCAGATGTGCGCTTGGCCCATGCGGCACTGGTGGCAATGGCCGCAATTCACGTGCATTTCCGCGCTGACGAAGTCGCCCGGTTTCACGGCCGCAACTTCTTCGCCCACGCGTTCCACCACGCCGCAAAATTCATGGCCCAGGGTAACCGGGGGCTTGATCCGGGCTTGCGACCAGCGATCCCACCCGTAAATGTGCAGGTCCGTGCCGCAGATCGAGGTGGCCTTCACGCGCACGAGCACGTCCGCCGGTCCAATCGACGGCACCGGCACCGCTTGCATTTCCAACCCCTTCCCCGCTTTGGTCTTGCGCAGAGCTTTCATCGTGGCAGGCATTCCGGCAGGCTCCTCAATCAGGCAGGACCGCGTCCTTGCGTAAAACTAAATGCTAACACACGCCGCCGCAGCATATCGTGGGCAAGGCCCTGGGCCCCCCGCGACCGGGCGCGGTCCGCGGTTCCTTGATTTTGGCGACACCCCGGCAGCGAACACCTCTCCCCAGGTTTGCGAGCCGGAGTTTACCACCTGGCAGAAGATGGGGTGATCGCCCTTATCCATTTGGTACAGGTACCCTGTTTTCTCTTCCGCCACAGGAGTACCCCACGCCTATTGCCATCCTCACTGCCGAAACGGAACCTGTCTGTATCCTGGCAACTCCAGGTCTCCCTTGGGGGAAGTTGCCTCACATAGGTGTGAATATGGCGACAATTGATCGTCAGGAACTTGATCGTCTTGAGCGGCGCAGCCTGCAACTTACGATTCTCTCCGCAGTGTTTGTAATGGTGCTTGCGAGCGGCCTGGCTATGTTCATGTACCCCCTGGTGTTTGTGCACCCGGAAGGCAACAAGTGGACGATGCGTGTGGCCTACTTTGGTTTCTGCGCGCTGACGCTGCTCTTTGTCGGGTACCTCTTCGATCGCCAGCGCACCTTCGGCAAGCTGAAGCAGCATCTGCTTGGCGAACTGGAGCGCAACGTCGAACTGCAGATTCAGGCAAGCACCGATTTGCTGCATTCCATGCCTGACCAGAATTACTTCTGGGATCGATTGACGATGGAGTTCCGCCGCGCCATGACCATGCAGAAGAATCTTTCGCTGGTGCTGGTGAAGGCCAAGCCAGGGGCGCGCGCTTCCCTGAACGATCAAAAAGGAGCGCTGAGCGATGCGGCGAAAGCCATGTCCAAGCGGCTTCGCCCTACGGATTCCATCTACCACCTCGCCGAAGATATTTTTGGCATCGTGCTTCCAGAAACCGACACCCTGAACGCCAAGCGAGTGGCTTTGCGTTTGCAGGAGGAGTTGCAGGATGTGCGCGCAAAGTATGGATTCAGCTTCGATCTTTCCGCGCACAATTATCCGGGTGATGTGAAGAGCTCACATGAGTTTGAGGACATTGTGAAGTCCATGCTTCCGGAGAATCGGGAATGGGAAGTTCCCACGGAAACCCCGGTCCGTTGAGGATCGGGATGACGCGCTGAAGCGAAGGAGTTTAGTTCAGCGCTTGCTGTAAATCCTGGATGAGATCCGCGGCATGTTCGAGCCCGATCGAGACGCGCACCGTACCCATTTTGACGCCCGCGCGCTGAAGTTCAGCTTCGCTCATACGGTAGTGCGAACTGTAAATCGGCAGCGATACCAGCGACTCCGTACCCCCCAGGCTTACCGCCAGCAGGAATAGCTTCACGCGGTCGCAGAATCTGCGCGCCGCCGGCAACCCGCCCTTCAGATCAAAAGCCAGCATGGAGCCAAAACCGCTCATCTGTTTCCTGGCGAGCGCGTGGTCGCGGTGCGATTTCAATCCCGGGTAATGAACGCGCTCCACTTTGGGATGTTTCTCCAGGAACTTCGCGACGCGCATGGCGTTCTCGCACTGGCGCTCGACGCGCACGCCCAGCGTCTTCATCCCGCGAATCAGCAGGAAGGCCACTTCCGGATCCATGCAACCCCCAAGATAGATCACCATCTGCCGCACGGGATCGATGAACTTATGGCTGCCGGAAGCGACGCCGCCGATCAGATCGGAATGCCCGGAAAGGGCTTTGGTGACGCTGTGCACGACGATATCGAATCCCAGTGCGAGGGGTCTCTGAAGGAGGGGCGTAGCAAAGGTGCTGTCAATGATGCTGACGAGTTTGTGCTTTTTGGCAAAGGCGATGGCTTTGCGGAGATCGACAAGTCGTAACGTGGGGTTTGTGGGCGTTTCGATGTAGAGGCACTTGCTCTTCGGGGTGACCAGGGACTCTATGTTTTCGAGGGAAGTTTCCGCGTGACGCACGGTGATGCCCATGCGAGGCAAGACGTCGCGCATCAGCCGGTACGTTCCGCCATAGAGCTGGGCAGTAGAAATGAGTTCATCCCCATGCTGCAGCACGCTGAGAAGCGAGTGAGAGATCGCCGCCATTCCGGAGGAGGTGACGATGGCGGCTTCCGCGCCTTCGAGAGAAGCTATTTTGCGTTCGGCAATGGCGAGGGTGGGATTGGCGTAGCGAGTGTAGATATAGGCTTTGCTCTTTCCTTCGGCCCAGCGTTTCATCTTTTTGCTGGAGGAAAAGGTGAAGGTAGAGGAGCGCACAATCTCGGCGCTGACCGGAGCATCCACGCCGTGACGCGGAGGTTCACCGGCATGAATGGCGCGAGTGGTGGGATTTAGGGAGGCGTGCTTCTTTTTCTTCATGCTGCCGATTATTGACCTGCGGGGTCCACAACGGCAACCACCAATATCGCGGAGACTGGAGGCTTCGCTATTCGGTTCGAGATAGTTTGTGAGATCGTAGAACAGGGGGAGAGACCCAACATGAATTGGTTGGCGATGGATGCGGGCCGTGCGTCGGCGTGGGCGGAATACTTTTGGATGGCGCTTTTGGGTGTGTGGGTGGTCATGTGGTTCGGCATCAAGAGGGTAAAGCAACGCGAGACCTCGCTGGAGAGAGCGCAGCATCTGATACCACTACTGTTTGGATTCTGGCTGTTGTTTGGGAGGAATTGGAACGGGCTGAACACGAGGCTGGTGCCAGATACTCCAGCGGCATGGTGGCTTGGCCTGGTTCTGACGGCACTCGGCGTGGCGATCAGCATCTGGGCGCGGGTGAGCCTGGGAACAAATTGGAGTGGTGTGGTGACGTTGAAGAACAACCATGAATTGATTCGCAAGGGGCTCTACCGGTGGATACGGCATCCGATCTATACGGGAATCCTACTGGCGATGATCGGGACGGCGCTGATCAAGGGGCACCTGCGGGGCTGGCTAGGATTCCTGGTCGTGTGGGCAGCGTTTTATTTTAAGGCCAGGCGCGAGGAAGGTTTCTTGCGGCACGAGTTTGGGGGCGGATTTGAAGAGCACGCCAGGCACACGGGGATGTTTCTGCCGAGATAGGCGGGAACGACTCCGGCGAAGCCAAAATGCGCGGGCCGAGCCATCCGGCCCGGCCTGGGCGGAAAATCTCAATTGCAACGGTTGAAAGTTGGTTAGGCTTCTTCCTCGACGAGGGCTTCGCCGTGGGCCGCTTTGTGGGCGGCGATGACTTTGTCCGCCAGTTCGCCGGGCACGTAATCGTAGTGAGAAAACTCCATGGAGTAGCTGGCGCGGCCCTGCGTCATGGAGGTGAGGTCCGTGGCATAAGAAAGCATTTCCGCGAGCGGCACCATGGCTTTGACGACGACGTTATGGCCGCGTGCTTCGCTGCCTTCGATGCGGCCCCGGCGAGAGCTGAGGTCGCCCATCAGATCGCCGGAATACTGATCCGGCGCGTAGACCTCCACGTGCATGACAGGTTCGAGGAGAGAAGGCCGAGCCTGCTTCATGGCCTCCTTGAACGCAAGCGAGCCGGCGATTCTGAACGCCATGTCCGAGGAATCGACGTCGTGATACTTGCCGTCATAGAGGGTGGCGCGGAAATCGGTCACCGGGAAACCGGCGAGATAGCCGCGCGCGGCGGCTTCGCGGATGCCGCGTTCGACGGAGGGAATCCAGTTGTTCGGAATCGCGCCGCCGAAAACGTCGTCAACGAACTCAATGCCCTTGTTGCGTTCGGCGGGCTCGAACTTGACGCGGCACACACCGAACTGGCCGTGCCCGCCGGACTGTTTCTTGTGCTTGCCTTCGGCGTCTGCCTTGCCGCGGATGGTTTCACGATAGGGAACCTTTGGCGGCTTGAGCGTGAGATTGACGTTGTAGCGCTTCTGAAGCTTGGCCACAACAACCTCAACGTGCTGCTGGCCGTTTCCGGCGAGCAGGAATTCCTTGGTTTGCGGATCGCGGGAGAAACGCAGTGCCGCGTCTTCTTCCATCATTTTGTGAATGGCGACGCCGATTTTATCTTCATCGGCGCGGGATTTGGGTTCGACCGCGAAAGTGATGGAAGGCTCCGGCAACTGCGCGGGTTGATAGTAAATGGGAGCGCTTTTGTCGCCAACGGTATCGCCGGTAATGGTTTCCTTCAGTTTGGCGATGGCGCCGATATCGCCCGAGTGAAGCTCCTGAATTTCCGTGAGCTGTTTCCCCTGAACCACCATGGTGTGCTGAAAACGTTCCGGAATATTGCGATTGAAATTGAGAAGCGTGGCGTCGTTTTTAAGGACACCGCTCTTGACCTTGAAATAGTTGATGCGGCCGGCGAAGGGATCGGCAAGAGTCTTGAAAACGAAGAGGGAAAGAGGCTGCGTGTCATCGTACTTGCGGTCGATGCGATCGCCCTTGCCGGCGGGTTCCTTGAAGCCGGCCTGCGCGTGCTCGTCCGGATGCGGGAACACATCGGCGAGAAAGGTAAGCAGGCTGGCATTGCCGATGTTCCGAGTGGAAGAGATCATCAGAACGGGAACGATTTTTTCGGAGACAATGGCTTTGCGGACCGCGGGGATAAGGTCCTGAACGGGTATGGTGCCCTCGCGAAAGAATTCTTCCATCATTTCGTCGTCGCCTTCGGCAATCATTTCGACGAGCTTTTCGTGGGCTTCCTTGGCCTCATCCAGGAGCGCGTCGGGAATATTTTCGACGGTAGCCTTGCCATCGCCATCGGGCGTGTAGAGGTGGGCCTTCATGGCCACCAGATCGATAACGCCGCGAAAACCTTTTTCGGAGCCGATGGGCATCTGCAGAGCGACGACATTGCGGCCAAAGAGCTCCCCCAGGGATTCCATGCAACGCTCAAAACTGGAAAGCTCCCGGTCCATCCAGGTGAGGACAAAGGCGCGGGGGATGTCGTATTCGGCGCAATAATCCCAAACTTTTTCCGTGGTGACCTGTGCGCCGACGTGGGCGTCCACGGTGATGAGGGCCGCGTCAGCGGCGATGAGGGCCGCCTTGGTTTCGGTGATGAAAGTGGAATAGCCGGGGAGATCGATGAAGTTAAGCTTGACGGTATTGCCCGCGCAAAGAGTGCAGGCCCATTCGGCGTGGGCGAGGCCTGGTTGGATGGAGATTTTACGGGCGATTTCTTCGTCGTCCCAGTCCGTGGTGGTGGTGCCCTCCGCAACTTTGCCAAAGCGCTGGGTCGCTCCGGCGGTAAAGAGTAACGACGACACCAGTTGCGTCTTGCCGGTGCCGCCGTGGCCTACAATGCCAACGTTTCTGATGTCCTTAGTGGGATAAATTTTCATGACAGACCTCCGCGTAGGTGTGGCCAACTGAGGTCACCGGGCGATGGTCCGCCGACAAAACAGCAGGCGCGGGCCTGCGCCTGGCGAAGTTGTTGGTTTGAAGGAGAGCGAGGCCCTGCCTGGGCCCCGGAAAGCGGGGCGAAGGAGAAACGCTAAATCCCTGGTCCGCTCTTCTTAACGAGGAAATGCTAGCACACGGAATTGGCAGGGGCAACGGAGAGGGGCACAGGCACAGAGTCCTGCCTGGAAGAGCACGCTGGGTCCGGACCCCCCCCTGTCACCACCTGCCTCACGATTAAGGCAGAGAGTCGAAGAGCGCTTTCAAGGTCAGTTTGGAGGACTTGGGCACTTCGACGGTACGGGAGTAATCCGGGCGGTTGGGAGATTTAAACAGGAAGAGGTGCGGGCCAGCGGGGAGTTTCAAGATCGCGGGCGTATTGCCGACAAATTTGCCGTCGACGAAGACTTCGGCGGCATCGGGATCGGAGGTAATGGTGAGTTGGCCAAAACCCTCGGGCGAAGAAGTCGAGGTGGGAAACGAGACCGTGGATTCAGAAATCGCCGGGGCTCCGGAGGACGGCAAGATTGCAGAGTCCTGGGCATCGGAAGGGTGGCCCGACGACTCGGCTGTGGTGGCAGGGGGAACGGAAAGAGCGGGATAGAAACGGTGAAGGACAGCGAGGAGGTCGGCGGAGCTGAGAGCAAAGCCGATTCCGGTGACATTTTTCTTGATGAGTTTCTGGGTGTTGAGGCCGATGACTTCGCCGCGGGAATTGAGAAGCGGGCCGCCGGAATTGCCCGGGTTGATGGGAGCGTCGGTCTGGATCCAAGTGCCAGGTCCTGCGGAGGCGAACTTGCCGACAGCGCTGACGATGCCCTTGGTGACGCTGAACAGCATGGCGTCGCCGGGGCTGCCAATCGCGAGCACGGCATCTCCCTGGCGGATGGAGGAAAGATCGGCGAGGGGAAGAAGGGGAAAGACGAAGTTTGAAGAAGGTGGCGCGACTTTGACGAGCGCAATGTCGAGGTCGGCGTCGATATAGACGACTTTGGCCTGGAGCTGCACGCCGCTCGGGAGCAGTGCGAGAAGGGAAGCGCCGCCCCGGGCAACATGGGCGTTCGTGGCGACGATACCGGTGTCGGTAACGAAGAAGCCGGAGCCAAGGCTATCGAGAGATTTCAGACAGACAACAGCAGGCTTGGCGCGACGAACAGTTTCTTCCATGGATAGCTCTGGCCGTGGGGAGGCAGGTCTCGCGGAGTCTGGTGCAGCGACAGTGCCCGTGAAGGTGGAAGCAACGGGATCAAGATCAGCGTGAAAATGGTCGGACTTGAACAACCAATATTGGCCGTGATTGTGGCCGTGGAGATCGATCCACTCCATGGGGCCATCGGTAAGCTGGATCTCGCGTGTAGCGTAACCTGTCAGCGAGACGCGCGCGACAAGGGGATGTTCCAAGCGCTGGCCGATCGCGGTGTGGGTGCGATGGAAATAGCCACCCGGGAAGGATTTTTCGAATGGAGTGGTGCCAGCGAGGGCCCCGTCAAGTTCGACGCTGGCGCCAGGAGGAGTGCTGGTGATTTTGAGGGACTCGGCAGAAGAGGGGGCAACGAAGCAAAGAATTAGAGAAACGATGACAGAGAGACGGTTAAGGGAGGGTTGGGTCATGGGGGCTCCCTGGCAGGAGTATATCAGAATATAAGACTAAAAGAAGTAATATAGAGATCAAAATATTAGTCTAAAATCCGAAGTTGCGGAGGGATTCCTCCACTCCGGGCCGGCCAAAGCGCCGTCCCTCCGGTCGGAATGACAAATCTGGGGCAGTGCACGATGTGGGGAAATTCATTTTCGGCGAAGTTGGCTTCTCCCGCGACAATCGTTTGAAACAAAACAAGATGCGCTCGCCTGCAATTGGTCAACTTTGGGTTTCAGGATAAGGAGCGCAGAGTGCACAGGTGCATTGTCGTAACGGCTTGAATGGGTTATTCAGGCGGACGGGGTCTTCTGGTAGCCGGAACACGTAAGGACGGGGAGGTGCGGGTATTTCGGGAAACGCGGATCGGTTTGAGAGAGGTGGCACAGTAGGAACTGCGAGCCCTTGGCGGACTCGACGCGACGCGCGTGAAGGCAGTTGGCGCACAGACCGAGAGAGTTCGCGCCAGTCGAGGAGGGCATAGAGATAAAGATAACCCAGGGTGAGGCCGCGCAGGGAGTCGGGCGGCAGATGCAGGAGAGTTCAGTTGGGTTTGGGGGAACCGGCGGCAGGAGGTTCTGCCGGGGGCGCTGGCGGAGTGGGCGGGTTTGGCTTGCCGAAACGGGCTTCGTCGATGGGGACATTCAACTCGATTTTTTCGGCGGTGATCTTTTGGGTGCCTTCGGCGCCTAGCTCCTCGGATTCGATCAAGAATGGATATTTTAGGCCGTTGACTTCGCGGAAGTCCCGGAAGAAAGAGACCCAAGGAACTTCTTTGGCACCAACTTTGCGATTGCCCTGCCACTTGAGAAGGAGATGCGTGGAGGCGTCGAAAAAGAAATAGCTGACATCGCCATCGCGGTTGGTGAGCTTGAGTTTGTAGGCGGGCTTCTCTTCGACGTCCTCTTTGCCGGCTAGTTCGATTTGATTGCCCTTGGATTTGTAATCCACGAAGGGGCCGTCAAAATCGGCTTCCTCGAAAATGTTGCGCAGATCGGCTTCAGTGAGGGCCTGGACGGAAGGGTTGGACGTGAAAGGATTGTAGGTCCAACCTGCGGACTTGCCGTCGTAGGTGCGGATGATGACCTGGCCGTTGAGATTGAATTCCATGTGCATTTTGAGGGTGCGGGCGCGCTCGACGACAAAGGGGCCTTCCGCTCCAGGGCCGAAGGAGATGGTGCCGGTGACGCGTTCGGATTGCACGGCTTTGATCTTGTCCAGGCCACCGCGGGCGGCGAAGTACTTGGCGAGGATGTCGTCGGCGGATTGTGCCGCCGCGGGAAGAGCAAAAAGAACAGAGAGCAGGAGAAACGCGAGTTTACGCATGGTGGATTCCGTCTGTGCGGCGTGGCGGGGACGCGGCATCGCAAGAATGTTAGATGCAGAATCTGCAAGGGTCAATACGCAGCGCCGGGTGGGTGATGCTCTAAATGTGTGTTGCTGGTGGTGGTCTGGGGTAGAGGGGAGGCCATATTTTGGAAGGATCGGTACAGTGCCGTCCAAGAGGCTTCTTGCGAGACTCAGAAAACGTAGCATTGCAACCGCTCAGGTAGGTCATGTGGCTTCTCCTCTTGTTTTTGTGCGGGAGAAGCCCGAAAATAAAAGTCTCGGGTTCAGGCTCGGACTAGCTCCGCGCTTGGATTCAGCCCCGCTTCTAGTTAGCGCTAGAGGCGGGGCACATTCATTTCATATCCGAAAGTTTTCCAAATTTACGTCGCCATCCGTACGTAAGGCCATCGTCACTTGTCGTAATCTCTTCGTTTTCCAACATTCTCTTCAATGTGGAATGGATACTCGCCATCACGTTCTTGTGGCCGCTAAGGTTCTGTCCGGCAGCTTTCAATTGCTCCTTGATTTCAACGGGAGTGAGTTTCTGGGGGTAGGCAGCGCGAAGAATTTCCCTGATACCGTCCGTAATTCCGATTGTCCTCAGTTCTCCCAGAACGCTGTCCCAAAAACTCCTCGGCTCGTTCGATTCCTTTGCGAGAGGCGCGAGCGATATGATGGCCTGCTTCAACTGAGCGATTTTCTGTTCAGTATCCTCTTGAAGTTCAAGCAAGCTATCAAGCTCCTTTCGCATCGTTTCGAGCATCTGTTTGTATTCTTGTTTAGTCACAGCATCCACTCAACTAAGGAGAACTATACTCCTGTGACTAAAGTAATGTCAACTAAAAAAGCTAATCGTTGCACTAATTCCTCCGACAAGGTACCGGTACTATCTCCTAATTGGGAATTGGCAATTGCGGACGCAGCGGAACAGATTGCTCAACTGCGAAGGTCAATCGAAATGTTCAAACACAACCTGAAGGTCGGGGTTCCGTTTCTGACATCAGCAACACGGAATTAGAGCAGTACCCGCCACTTGTTCATGTCACATTGCATGCGTTTTGGCCTTTCCGCAGGCTGTGAAGGCATGGTACGGATTAGCGGGCACTCTTCACACGCAGTGACCGCGCTCGATTAGACAGCGGTGACAAAGGTGGAGTCCGGGGCAACGTAGCCATAGGCCATGCGCGGGGTGCTGAAGGCGAAACCGGGGTTGCCGCGCATGTCGAGGAGAATCAGGCCGCCGGTGCCCTTGCCACGTTTGGCGAGGAGTTGGACGGCGGCTTGTGCAGCACGATGTGGACTCGAAGCGGCGGGACGCAAAAAGTCGGTGGCCGTTTTGGCAAGAACTATTTTCATGATGGCTTCGCCGTAGCCGGTGGAGGAGACGCCGCCGGTTTCGGCGTCGGCATAGCAACCGCAGCCAATGAGCGGCGAATCGCCGACGCGGCCGGGGAGTTTGCAGCAGGTACCGCCGGTGGAAGTGGCGGCAAAGAGGCGGCCGTGTACATCCAGCGCGACAGCCCCAACGGTGCCTTGCTCGTGGCCCCGGTGATGGCTGGCGGCGTGGGAATCTTTGCTGCAACGAAGCCAAGCTTCGCGCTCAGCGGGAGAGATGAGGTCTGGCGGATCGCAAAGGGTGATGCCGTGTTGCGCAGCAAAGCGCTCGGTGCCTTCGGAGATCAGCATCATGTGCGGGCATTTTTCGAGAACGGCGCGGGCCAGGCGGATGGGATTCTTGACGCGGTGCAAACCAGCGACGGAACCGGCGCGAAGAGTGGCCGCGTCCATCACGATCGCATCGCATTCGACTTGACCGTCGAGATTGAGATGCGAGCCATAGCCGGCGTCGAAGACGGGATCGTCTTCAAGAACGATGATGGTGGCTTCAATGGCGTCGAGGGCGTGGCCGCCTCGGGAGAGGACGTCCCAGCCGACCTCCAAGGCGCGGCGGCACCCAGCCTTGCAGGCTTCGACGGCGTCATCGGGAATGTCCCAGGCGCCACCGTGGACGATGAGAGATGGAAGCATGAACAGTGAGGATTGCAGAGGCGAGAAAATTTGTCTAGCTGGGGAGAGCTGCGGCACACAGAAAAAAGGGCCCTGATCTGGAAATCAGGGCCCCTCTAAAATAATCCCGGCGGCGACCTACGTTCCCACACAGTTACCCGTGCAGTATCATCGGCCCGGCGAGGCTTAACTTCCGTGTTCGGGATGGGAACGGGTGTGACCCTCGCGGTATGACCACCGGAAAATCGATAAATTCGATCCGCAAAAAGCGGAAGAATCCCGACAACAGAGGCTGGCGATTACAAGTTCGACCCGCAGTCGAACGCACTGTGTATCACAAGGCTTGCTTGTGAAGCCTACCCCGCGTTGTTGTAGAAAACCAACGACGGCTTGGGTAAGTTTTATGATTAAGCCGAACGGGCGATTAGTACTGGTCAGCTCAACGCATTACTGCGCTTACACCTCCAGCCTATCAAAGTCGTAGTCTGCGACTGCCCTTCTTATCCCGCCGAAGCGGGATTGGGAAACCTTATCTTAGGGCGAGCTTCTTGCTTAGATGCATTCAGCAATTATCTCTTCCGGACTTCGCTACCGAGCGGTGCCACTGGCGTGACAGCTCGTACACAAGGGGTCCGTTCATCCCGGTCCTCTCGTACTAGGGACAACTCCCTGCAAGTTTCCTGCGCCCACACCAGATAGGGACCGAACTGTCTCGCGACGTTCTGAACCCAGCTCACGTACCGCTTTAATAGGCGAACAGCCTAACCCTTGGGACCTTCTACAGCCCCAGGATGCGATGAGCCGACATCGAGGTGCCAAACCTAAGCGTCGATGTGAACTCTTGGCTTAGATCAGCCTGTTATCCCCGGCGTACCTTTTATCCGTTGAGCGATGGCCCTTCCACGCGGGACCACCGGATCACTAGATCCAACTTTCGTTCCTGCTCGACTTGTAGGTCTCACAGTCAAACCGGCTTATGCTCTTGCACTCCACAGTGGGTTTCCAATCCACCTGAGCCGATCTTTGAGCGCCTCCGTTACAATTTAGGAGGCGACCGCCCCAGTCAAACTACCCGTCTGGCCGTGTCTCCCCACCCGTCACGGGTGGTAGGTTAGAGCGACAGTTCAATCAGGGTAGTATTTCACTGCTGCCTCCCTCCCAGCCGAAACCAGAAGTTCACAGGCTCCTACCTATGCTACGCAGATCGGACCGTTACTCATGACCAGAGTGCAGTTAAGGTGCACGGGGTCTTTCCGTCTAGATGCGGGCATCCGGCGTCTTCACCGGAACCACAAATTCGCCGAGCCGCTTGCCAAGACAGTCGCTCTATCATTCCACCATTCGTGCAGGTCGGAACTTACCCGACAAGGAATTTCGCTACCTTAGGACCGTTATAGTTACGGCCGCCGTTCACCGGGGCTTCAGTTCAGGCCTTCGCCTTGCGGCTAAGCCCTTGCTTTAACCTTCCGGCACCGGGCAGGTGTCACCCCCTATACGTCGTATTCGACTTTGCAGAGAGCTGTGTTTTTGTTAAACAGTTGCAGAGCGCGATTCACTGCGACCGCTTCGGGCTATAAACCCTACAGCGGCGTCCCTTCTCCCGAAGTTACGGGACTAATGTGCCTAGTTCCTGAGCAAGCGTTCTCTCGAGCGCCTGTGGATATTCACCTCGTCTACCTGTGTCGGTTTGTGGTACGGGCACCTGGACGACTCCTTAGAGGTTTTTCCTGGCAGCGTGAAATCAGAAACTTTGCGACCTAACGGTCTCGTCCCCAGTCTCACCGTTGAATGCCCCCGCGGATTTGCCTGCGGGAACCGGCTTACACTGAGCAACCACCATCCATCAGGTGGCTTCCCTATCCTTCTGCGTCACCCCATCGTCAAACGTCGCCAGGCGGGACAGGAATGTTGACCTGTTGTCCATCAGCTACGCCTTTCGGCCTCACCTTAGGACCCGCCTAACCCTGAGCGGATTAACCTTCCTCAGGAAACCTTAGACTTTCGGCGACACGAGTTCTCATCGTGTTTATCGCTACTTATGCCGGCAGGGTCTCTTGTGTGGCATTCAGTAGTCCTCTCGGTCTACCTTTACACCCCACGCAATGCTCCCCTACCAAATATACTTTCGTATAATTTCGCAGCTTCGGTCATGTGCTTGAGCCCCGTTGGATTGTTGGCGCATATCCGCTTGACCAGTGAGCTGTTACGCTTTCTTTAAAGGATGGCTGCTTCTAAGCCAACCTCCTGGCTGTCCGAGCGAATACACTTCCTTTACCACTTAGCACATAGTTAGGGACCTTAACTGGCGATCTGGGCTGTTTCCCTTTTGACCACGAAGCTTATCCCTCGTAGTCTCACTCCCGCATAGTTGTCCACGGCATTCGAAGTTTGATTGGATTCGGTAACCTGAGTTGGTCCCTAGTCCATTCAGTGCTCTACCACCGTGGCAATTCATGCAAGGCTGTCCCTAAAGACATTTCGGGGAGAACGAGCTATCACGGAATTTGATTAGCCTTTCACCCCTACCCTCAGCTCATCAGAGCGATTTTCAACTCACACCTGTTCGGTCCTCCAGTCGCGGTTAAGCGACCTTCAACCTGGCCAAGGGTAGATCATCCCGCTTCGCGTCTAATACCACGTACTTGTCGCCCTATTCGGACTCGCTTTCGCTACGGCTCGCTTGCGCTTAACCTTGCACGTGACATTAACTAGCCGGCTCATTAAGCAAGAGGCACGCCGTCAGGCTTTCACAGACCGAAGTCTATGCATGGCCCTCCGACTGCTTGTAAGCATACGGTTTCAGGTTCTATTTCACTCCCCTCGCAGGGGTGCTTTTCGCCTTTCCCTCACGGTACTGGTTCACTATCGGTCGCTAGAGAGTATTTAGCCTTGGAGAGTGGTCTCCCCAGTTTCCCACGAGATTTCACGTGTCTCGTGGTACTCAGGATGCCGCTTCGAGTCCGGTACACTTTCCGTTACGTGACTGTCACACTCTATGGTCCCGCTTTCCAGCAGGTTCGCGTAGTGTCCGGTTTGGTAACTCTACTTATGCGGTCCTACAACCCCCATGTGTAAACACATGGGTTTGGGCTTTTCCGATTTCGCTCGCCGCTACTTTCGGAATCTCTGTGATTTATTTTCCTTCAGGTACTGAGATGGTTCACTTCCCTGAGTTAGCTCACACCAGCCTATGTATTCAGCCGGCTGTAACGGGAGTTCATCCCGTTGGGTTTCCCCATTCGGAAATCCCCGGATCAAAGCCTGCTTGCGGCTCCCCGAGGCTTATCGCAGCTTGCCACGTCCTTCATCGCCTTCTAGCGCCAAGGCATCCACCGTACGCTCTTAGTAGCTTAATCATAAAACTCACCCAATACGTCGTTTGCCGCGGTGCAACGATTCGCTTGCGCTCCTCGCTGCTCATTGCGGTGGCTAAACCGCAACTTTCCTTCGGCTCGTTCGCCCTGTTTCCCGCGGATCCATTATTCCGTGGTCCGATTGCTCGGCTCCGGGACTATCGACTCCGCAGTTCCCCAGGTGCTTGACTGAGCTCGCCTTGTAATCCACAGCACTGCTCAACATCTCGAGCAGAACTTGTAATAATCCACGCCATCACTCCCCCAAGCGGACCGTAATCCGCCCAAGGTTATCGGCGTGAATTTGCCAGCCTTTCTGTTGTCAAAGAGCTTGGTCCCCGATTCCCTCGGGGGCCTCGACTTGCGTCGAAGCATCCTCCTTGCGGAGGACCGGGCTATTTTCAGCAACGACTGCCGCCAAAAACGGCCCATAAAATACAAAACCCGGCGTCGAGCGCCGGGCACAGCCGCCATGTGTTTTAGCGGCTTCGCGCGAAGCTCAACTCGTACTAACCCGTGCTAATAAGGCGCCTCACTATAGGATCTGTTCCTTGGATTACTTCAGACCCGACTGTGAATCCCCTGCACGACCCGACACTTTGGGGAGCACCGAGCCATTTGTAATCTTACCAAACAGCGGGAATATGTCAAGCCTTTCACAAAACATTTTTTCGTAGCCTTCCACACCCCCTGTGGAAGCTGTGGGAAACCACGGGGCCGTGAAAGGAGTGTGGCTCCGTGCATCAGCGGAAATTGTTGGAATGTGTGCGGGCATGGAGCCGAAGCCGTATGATAGCTTTCGGTAGAAGGAGCGAAGTTGAGGTGTATCTGGACGCATTGAGGCCAAAAGCCTAAGTGACTTGTGGATCGCGTTGGGGGCCGGCACAAGCTCATGCCATGAGCATCGAAACGCAAAAGGAACATTCAACCAAGGATACCGCGCGTGTTGCGGCGAACTCCGCCTCGGGTATCGAACTATCCGTGGTGATGCCCTGCTTGAACGAAGCGGCGACGCTGGAGGTCTGCATTAACAAAGCGAAAGCTGCCATCGAGCGCGAAGGCTTGTCCGCGGAAATCCTGGTCGCCGACAATGGCAGCACCGATGGCTCGCGGGAAATTGCGCGCCGTGCGGGCGCTACTGTCGTGGAAGTTGCCGCGCGAGGCTACGGCAGCGCGTTGTTGGCGGGAATCGCCGCGGCGCGCGGCCAATATGTGATCATGGCCGACGCAGACGATAGCTACGACCTGTCGCAGGTGAGTGCTTTCCTGCACAAACTCCGCGAAGGCTACGATCTGGTGATGGGCAATCGCTTTGAGGGGAACATTGCCGTTGGCGCCATGCCGTTTCTGCATCGCTACCTCGGCACGCCCGTGTTGACCCTGTTGGCAAAGGTTTTCTTCCGCACGCCCTGCGGCGACGTGAATTGCGGCATGCGCGGTTTTCGCAAGGAAGCCATCGAAGGCCTCGGGCTGCGGTCGCTGGGCATGGAATTCGCCAGCGAAATGCTGGTGAAGTCCTCGATTTTCGGGCTGCGCATCGCGGAGATCCCCACCGATCTTTCTCTCGACGGCCGCAGCACGCCGCCGCACCTGCGCACCTGGCGCGACGGCTGGCGCCACCTGCGTTTCATGCTGCTCTACAGCCCGCGCTGGCTCTTTCTGTATCCCGGGGTCCTGCTGATGCTGATTGGGAGTCTGCTGGCGCTTTGGCTGTTGCCGGGCATGCGGCATATCGGGCACGTGGGATTCGACGTCAGCACCCTCGTTTACAGCGCGACAATGATTTTCGTCGGCTATCAGGCGGTGAACTTCGCGGTGTTCACGAAAGTCTTTGCCATCACCGCAGGCTATTTGCCCCGTGATGAAAAGTTCAACCGGCTCTTCAGCGTGATCACGCTGGAGACTGGCCTTGTGGTCGGAGCGGTCCTTTTTCTGCTCGGCCTGGGCATTTCGATTTTTGCCGTGGATTCATGGCGGGCCACTGGCTTCGGGCCGCTCAATCCTGTCAGGGCGCTTCGCATGGTCATGCCGGGCGTGATTTTCCTGACGCTGGGTTGCCAGACGATTTTTTCGAGCTTTTTCCTCAGCGTTCTGGGCATGGGCAAGCGCTGATGGAACTGTTTCCGGAATATGACTGAGAAAGCAAAAAGGGAGGCACGAGGCTCCGTTGGCTTTTCGGTGCTGCAGGCCGCGCACGCGCGAATGGTCTTCGGCCGGCGCGTGAGGGTCCTGGCCGAATGCTTGTCTGCGCGGATTCCGCCGGGCTCCGCCGTTCTGGACATTGGCTGCGGCGACGGCACCATCGGAAATCTGCTGGCCGAACGCGGCTCGGAGGTTTCCATCGAGGGAGTGGAGTTTGCTCCGCGACCCCAATGCAGGATTCCGTGCCGGCCGTTCGATGGAGCCGTGCTGCCGTTTGCCGACGGCTCGTTCGACGTTTGCCTGTTTGTTGACGTGCTGCACCATACGGACGATCCCACCATCCTGCTGCGGGAAGCGCGCCGCATGACGCGCCGGTTCGTGCTGATCAAAGACCATCTCAGCGAAAACGGTTTCGACTTCAAGACGCTGCAGTTCATGGACTGGGTGGGCAACCGTCCCCATGGCGTGCGTTTGCCGTACAACTATCAGAGCCGCAAGGAATGGGAAGCGAGCTTCGCGAATTGCGGGCTCTCCATCGCCCAGTGGACCAGCGAAGTGCCGCTGTACCCTTTTCCGTTTTCGCTGCTCGTTGGCCGCGCCCTGCATTTCGTCGCCCTCCTGGAAAAGGTGTAACCGCGCAGCAATGCCCGTTGTCATCCCGCCCGCCCGGGAACGCCAATCTCCCGATTGGCCCGCCCCGCCTGCCTCCTGATCGCTGGTCGCTGACCACTCTCCCCAAATCTGTCATCCCGACCGGAGCGGCCCGATTTCTTCCTTCGCGCCGAACTATGGCGCGTCGGGCCGCGGAGTGGAGGGATCCCTCTTCCTCCCCCGCCTCTCTTTTGCTTTTCTCTTGTCTCCTGGTCGCTGGTCGCTGACCACTCTCCCAAATTCTGTCATCCCGACCGGAGCGGCCCGATTTTTTCTTTCGCGCCGAACTATGGCGCGTCGGGCCGCGGAGTGGAGGGATCCCTCTTCCTCCCCCGCCTCTCTCTTGCTTTTCTCTTGTCTCCTGGTCGCTGGTCGCTGACCACTCTCCCAAATTCTGTCATCCCGACCGGAGCGGCCCGATTTCTTCCTTCGCGCCGAACTATGGCGCGTCGGGCCGCGGAGTGGAGGGATCCCTCTTCCTCCCCCGCCTCTCTTTTGCTTTTCTCTTGCCTCCTGGTCGCTGGTCGCTGACCACTCTCCCAAATTCTGTCATCCCGACCGGAGCGGCCCGATTTCTTCCTTCGCGCCGAACTATGGCGCGTCGGGCCGCGGAGTGGAGGGATCCCTCCGGTCCCTACCGGGGCGGACATTCATGGCCAGCCCTGAGCCTCGAAGGGTCCGACATAAATCCGCCCCAAACAGACACTCTCCCAAATTCTGTCATCCCGACCGGAGCGGCCCGATTTCTTCCTTCGCGCCGAACTATGGCGCGTCGGGCCGCGCAGTGGAGGGAACTCTCTGCCGCCTTGGGGACCGGAAAAGTACCCCTCCCAATTCGGGACGGAAGTGTTGGCGACGGAGTAACCCCCTCCCCCCGGGTGTTTTTGTGAAGCATGTCAAAACAAAGGGGATACGGGCGCAAGTGTGCGTAAGTGTGTGAAAACAGGTGATTTATAAAGCCTTTGTTTTGATATCGATGCGCGCTGTTGGTGCAGAGGGTGAATGTGCTGGGGAACTGCGGAGCGCGGGCGGGGTTGTGCCGTTTACTCACAACGCATCATACCATACTATTTACCAACTGTCAATAGATATTCATGAGGTACTAGTATCGGAGCTGGTACGAGGAGGTGTGGCAGAAAATGGCGGACCCACCCTTTCCAGACCCGAAAGGGTAGGCCACCCAGATTAGTTTTGGGAGCTAAGGCTGCGCCGCCCGCGGGCCCCTAAATTCTATCAATGAGACGGTTGTCCCCAAACTCATATACGCTCGTCACGCCTATAGTCTTCAGGAATTCATCAATGCTCCGCTCGTGACTGGTTGCAATAATGATCTGTGCCTTGTTAAGGCTCTTCGCGTATTTGAGCATTGCACGAAAAGGGACTTCTTCAACGGATTGCTGCTGGGGGTCGTCCATAATCAGCAGGCCCGGATGATTTGTTTGTACAGAGAGCCCCAACTCCAGTAGCCCCATCAGGTAGGCCCAGTGCAACCGAATGAGGTCGCTCCCAGATACATCTGCCGTCAGGTTGATATCCGAAGCTTCGGGTACATAATTGTCTCGGGAAATATTGATTTCTGCCGGATTTAGACTTCCCATGCTGTAGAGAACGAGTTGCTGACGAAAGGATTGCTGAAACGCATTTATCTTATTCTCATCGCTCTCAGAGAGAGCGCCTCTCGGAAGGCGTGCGCGTCGTTCCTGCACATTCTTCCAGTCGACAGTGAGCTGTCCGAATTCGCCCAGCGAATCCTCAAAGCTCGCTAAGACCCCTTCAAGAATTCTAATTCGGTCTTCAAGTCTAATGCGCTCGCCCAAGCTTTCTATGGACGGCATATTCGACGGTGAGACTAACGTATCACGCAGCTCCCGTATCCGATTCCTGAGATTCTCTATCTCGGACCTCTGGGACTCCAGCTGCATTTGGCTGGCTTCGATGGCGAGTCGTGCGTTCGCGAGAACAGCACTGAAAAGCTGAAGTTGCTCTTCGTAAAAGCTGACGTTCTGATCGACTGACATGGGGACGGTTCTTCTCCCTGTTTCGAGAAGAGAATCCACCATCTCCTGATGGCAGGTTGGACATACCCCCTTACTTACTTCAAGCTCGTCGGACGATCCGAGCTTTCGCAGGCGACGGACATCCTTGTACTTGCGGAGATCGTCCTCAATTCCCTCAATGCGCTTCTGGAGTGCTTGCACTTCTGAACTGTCTGACTCAATCTTTCCAACCAGGGCACCGGCTGACCTTTCCCGTTCTGCCAACTGAGATTCGGAACTGGCTAATTCCTTACGCGCACGGGAGTCGTCGGAGGAAGCAGTCGGAACAGGCTGAGCTTGCAACGTTGCAAGCCTTTCGCGGAGCCGCGCCAGATGAGCCCGCAGTTGTACCCAATCCGATCCGCTCGGCATAACGATCTGAGGTCCCACTTCGGGGGGCCATGCAGAGACTGGTTCGGTCGGGATTCCCCGGACCATTCCCGCAGCCATTGAAGAGAGCTTGTTGGTCTTGCTCCGCAGACTTGCCCATTCCGTACGAATACGTCCGATCTCATCTTGTACTGCGACTCTCTCAATCGCAATCGCATAGGCGTCCAACCCCAACAAAAACTCGACGGTCCTTCTCGCCACGTCCCGAATCCCCAACCAAGTGGGATAGCGGGCCGGCAGCCTGCCCCAACCTAGCTTCTGTTCTACATACAGGAGCGGAAAGATAGTCTCCAAATACAGAGGGCAATCGACGTCGTTGAAACGTGGGGCAAGAGGTAGCGTCCATCCCAGGAATTCAGTCAATCTCTTGTGAAATCCCCGTTCGCTAGTAGCTGCATGAGCCTCGCGCACAAAATAGTCGCGTCGAGTCTCAACGGCTTCGTTTTTCGTGATGGCTCGGCCTTCATAGACCGTGATCAGGTGGCGGTGTCGCTCACCCTCAATACTCCGCTGCAGGGTAAGGAATTGGCCGTTCCCGTTTTCGATTTCTAATGACACCATAGAATCGATAACGTTGGCCTTTCCATCGTTGAATTCTAGGTAGTCAGTTAGAGCATGCGGCAGCGGAACGTCATGGGAGGGATTGAACATCCCCTCCAGCCCCAAGGCATAAACGATTGATTGAAGCAGGGTCGATTTTCCGGCCCAGTTTTTGGCGCGAATGACGTTTACACCATCTACGAAGTCCCGCCTCACGCCAAATTGACCCTTGTCTGTATTGGCGATGATAAGCAGATGTCTAATTCGAAGCATCACCAACTCACCTTAGAGCTAAGCAGCCCTTCCGCGACAGTTTCCGTGACGGTCTTACTTATTCCGGTCAGGAAATCTCGCTCCGGGCGCATCAGGGATTCATCTTTAAGGATCCCCGTCACCCAACGCCTGCCCTTTTGGGTAATCTGCAGACGGTCACCACCGACCCATGAGACCAATTGTTCTGCTACTGCCAGATCGATGGCCCGTGAAAATGCTGGCTCGAAGCGGACACTGAATCCAAATAGGGGCAGTGGGTTCGCCCTTGCCTCCTTGAATTCGGCGCCAAACTGGGGATAGCGAATCGCCCAATTTAGTACGTGCAAACGCTTCAGCGAGCTTTTCCCCCCGTATGAGCTGATTTGAAGAATCAGCAGCAGGGTCGAGATTTTCCAATCGGGGCGAAGCTCTGCAGCAATAGGCATCGGCTTCCTCCTGAAGCGGAAAGGAAGGCGTATATCGCGCTCTATGCGCTCGCGGTTATCGCTCATTCGTCGAAGTCCATTGGACAGTTAAGCAGCCAGTCGGACACTGCCTCGCGAGCAAGTATATCGGCGACGCGAGGGCTTATGCCCGGCACGGACTGCAGCTCTGTCCTATATTCCTGGAGAGTTGACTCAAAGAACTCTGCTGGCACTTTCGTAGTCGCATAGGATTCGGCTTCAAGATTGGTCTCGCGCGCGACTTTATACTCGATTACCTTGCCATAAACTTCCGGAAGTTCTTGCTCGAGCCTACACAACACGATATCCCCGCCGATGTACTGGGCCACGATCCTGGCTTGAAACTTCTCCTTCAGTTGTTGTGACTTCCCCGCGCCAATACGGGCGGCCTTTCGCTCGAGGTTGCTCACTAGACTCAAATTACTTCTCCCTTTCATCCACTTCGCTAGACGGTCTGACTCTGTCGGAGGTGCAGCGACATCGAACTGGTACAAATCGAGCTTAGCCAAAAGAGCGACTTCGACTGCGAAATCGTCGGCAGTGAGGATTGAGATGGCAAAATTCTTTTGCGTGTGCTTGAGCTTTCTTTCTCGTACCTCCAAGGCCTTGGCATTAGCGTGCATCTTTAAATCTTTGTTGCTCCAGTACGGGACAACTAGATTCCACTGTCTAATCTTGACGTGTCCGAATATCTTGCAAAACGCATCCTCGTTCCGTATGAATTTTGCGATGTCGGCTGTAATTTTGTTCTTTTGCTTCTTCACCAAGTCGTTCGGGTTCAGCCACTGCTGTGCTGCATAACACTGGTACGCCGTGCCATCCTGGGCGAAACCCTCAACCCCACAGTCGCCCTTAACTGTGTCAGGGACCTCTTGATAAGTCCCGGGCGGTTTGCAGTATCGCTGTTTGAGGAGACGTTGAACGTGCTTTTCCCACTCCTTGCTGTTCCAGGGTCGAGTATCGCCGGGCATGAAGTGTATACTCCGGGGGCATCATAGTACGTGTGCTATCTCTTTTCTAGGTAGATTCCAGCTACTCAAATGCCCGGCTACGATAGTATACATAAAGCGAATATAAAGCGAAAGTCCTCTTCGCTCGCCGCACTCGCCTGTTAGCCCCTCATACTAGCTCCAAAACTAGTACCCACTGAATAATAGTAGACAAACGGTAAATAATGTGATATGCTTGGCCTGTTATGCTGAGGGGATACTGCTCTTGTGCCATTTCGGGCCGTCCCGGAACTTCATCTGCATCAAGAACTCAGCTAACTCCTTTGTTTCCCCTACATCCACGAAATTCTCCCGTAACCCCTTTGTTTCCCCTACTTACGCAAAAACAGGGGGGTGGGGGGTATCCGAAGGAAGTAAGGGAGGCAAAGGAAGTAGAGGAAGTAAAGGAACTGGACTACAAGCGCGCTTTTCTAACTCCTGCGTTTACTACAACATCAATTGACATTGTCGGCGCGCCGACATTTTTGTTCCTGCACGCGATCGGGAGGTCGCAAGAGCGGCCCGCCTCAGAAGGCGGCCCCTACACGAACTTTGAACTTTCGAGGATGGTAGACGATCTCTCCAGAAAGATGATTTTCGCGGCAGAGCTTCTTTGTGATTCAAGTTCCGGTGATTTCAACCGGTTGGAGGACTCTGCTCAGGACCTTGAACTTTCAACTTTTAACTTTGAACGATTCTTCTCCCCTAACTCCAGCTATTCCCGTAGATACGCGCGGGAGCCCCGTAAGTCCAATCATTCCCGTACATACGCAAAAACAGGGGGGTGGGGGTCTGCAAACCAAATGGATTCGCCTATAACTCTTTTGTTTTCTTACGCCCTGTTAACTCGTAAGTTAAGTGCAATTGTCGGCGCGCCGACATTCACATCGTGGCGCGAGCCGGGAATGTTGCACGTGCAACATTCCCCTTGCAGGCGCGCGCGCGGGCTATTTATCGTTCGCGATGGTGATGAGGCTGGGCAGAGTCACGCCGGCGCTGAGAGGCGTGTCCACGGAAGAATCGCCGACCTTGATGGTGTAAGCGCCGCTATCGGCCTGCCAGTGCTTGGAGGCGACATCGTAGAACGCGAAGGCGCGGGCGTCGAGCGAGAGGGTGACGTGCTTCGTTTCGCCAGCGGCAAGCTCCACGCGCGCGAAGCCCTTCAGCTCATCCGCGGGGCGCGGCACTTTCGGATTGGCTTCCGCAACGTAGAGTTGCGCAACCTCGGCGCCGGCACGGGAACCCGTGTTCGTGACGTCGAAGGAAACGGTATAGAGCGCCGGACGGCCGCTGGGCGCCACCGCCGACGAACCTGCTGGAGCGACGGATAGATTGCCGAATTTGAATGCGGTGTAAGAGAGGCCAAAGCCAAACGGGAACCGCGGCTGCACATTGTTGTGTTCGTAGCCGCGATAACCGACGAAGATTCCTTCCTTGTAGGACACGCGAACGGTGCCGGCTTCCGGATAGTAGTTCGCGTAGGCCGGATTGTCTTGCCAGCGCTTTTCAAACGTAGCCGGAAGATGCCCGGAAGGATTCACGACGCCGAACAGAATCTCCGCGAGAGCTGTGCCGCCCTGCTCGCCGGGATACCACATCTCGACGAGCCCGCGGACATGATCGATCCAGGCGGAGACATCGACATTGCCTCCCGAAGTGAGCGCAACGATGGTGTTCTTGTTCGCCGCGGAAAGTTCCCGAATGAGTTCATCCTGACCAAAGGGCAGCGAGAAGGGACGGTCCGCGCCTTCACCTTCGCTATCGTTGTCGAAGCCGGCGGCGATAATCACCACGTCCGCTCTTGCCGCGAGCTCCTTCGCCGCATCAGAAACGATTTTATGCTGATCGATGATCGCAACGCGCAAACGTCCACCTACGATCGAATTGACGAATTCCTCGCCAATGATTTTGTGAGGTCCCGCGGATAGCTCCAGAACGGCGCTCTCTTGAAAAGCCTTGGCAAGTTTCCAATTGTCGAAAATCAGCTTGTCATCGATATAGAGGCGATAGCCCCCGTCCTCTCCCGAGCCCTGCGCAACGACCTCGTAAGGGCCGGCCTGCGGGGCAACGAAATAGCCGGTCCAGCGTTTCGAGGAAGGCTTCGGTTGGGAATTGAAAAATGTCGCCATGGATTGAATGTCAAGCGCGAGGTCTCCCCAGGCTGTGCCGGGGTCGTTGAGGTGTGGAACCACCTGCGTGGACACTGGCGCGCCGGAGAGGTCGGCATTCTGGAAGAACTCGAATTTCAGGCCAGGCTGGCCATTTTGCGGCTCGGTCGCAAATTCTGTGGCGGCCGCCGCGCTTTCCATGCTGGGCAGCCCCGCTTCGTAGAAAACATTGGCGGATGGGCCAAGGAAACGGCCGATTCCCTGCAGGGCGCTTATGGAGGCAAAGGGAACCACACGAGCGCTGCCGCCTCCGACCGGTTCGCCGGGATAGGCATCGGGTCCAACCACGAGCACGTTCCTGCTATTTTGCTTGTCGAGCGGGAGCAGATTGCTCTCATTCTTCAGGAGGACCATGCCCTCGCGCGCCGCCTGGAGCGCCAACTGCTGGTTTTGCTGGTTGTAGGTCGAGATAGAGAGATCCGTCTGCGGACGATCGAGCCAGCCGAAGCGAATAGCGGTCTGCAGGATGTGGCGAATTTTCTCGTCGATGGTCGCCTGGGTGACGCGGCCGTCGGCAATCGCCGGCAATAAATTGTGGCGATTCATAAACGCGCCGATAGGCATTTCAAGGTCGAGCCCGTTGTTGGCCGCGGCAACGCCATCGTAGGTGCCCTCCCAGTCCGACATCAAGACGCCATCGAAGCCCCATTCCTTGCGGGCGATTTGAATGTTGAAGTAACCATTCTGCGTGGCGTGCTGGCCGTTGATAAGGTTGTAGGAATCCATGATGGCGCCAACATGCGCCTGCTTCACGGCCGCTTCGAACGAGGGGAGATAGATCTCGCGCAGCGCGCGTTCATCGATCAAGGAATCGGAATCGTGCCGCAGATATTCGGAGTTGTTCCCCAGAAAGTGCTTAATGGTCGCTGAAACGCCCTGTGACTGCATGCCCTTGATGTACCCAACCGCGATCGACGCCGTGAGGAATGGATCTTCTCCAAAATATTCGAAGTTACGGCCATTCCGCGGCGAGCGGCAGATGTTCACTCCGGGGCCCAGCATGAAATGAATACCGCGGGCCCGCGCGTCTCTGCCGATAGCAGCGCCGATCTTTTCGGCCAGCTCGGCATCCCAGGACGCCGCGAGGCCGACGCCGATAGCATAGGTGGTCGAAGGAAATCTTTCATTGCTGCGCACACCAAAGGGGCCATCGGACATCTCGAAAGACGGCAGGCCAAGAGCGGGGACGGCCCGAACAGCAAACCCAGTTCCGCCAATGTAATCGATCTTTTCCTCGAGCGACATCTTGCCGAGGTAGGTGTCCGCCCGCTTCGCCACATCCGCATTCGTCGTTGCGGGCGCCTGGGCAAAGGCCGCCGCGCAAACGAGTAAAAGTACAACCAGAATCAGCGCTCTACGCATATCCGGTATCCTTTCCGATCCCTATTCTCTTATTGGAGCGAAGTCGATCCCCTGCAACTTAAACTCTATTACTGATAGAGTCCCGGCGCAAACTCGCGCAGATATACTTGCCAGTTCTGCCAGGTAGGGCCGTCGGCGGCGGGCTAACTCCTGGTAGTGTGTGGTGAGAGGCAAAGGATTTGCAATGTGTACAAATGCGAGGGAGGACTCTACTGCCGGTGTATCTTGCCGTCGGCAGTCAGGCGCTCCAAGAAACGCCGCGCGGTCGCGGCTTCCGGGCTATCACTGTGGTTCTTGATTAGTTCTCGGAGAACCTTCGCTGAGTCCTCGTACCGCCCCACGGCCACGAGTGACTTTGCAACCAGCAAATCGATCTGCGGCACCTGTCCATTAGACTCCGCCTGCGCCTGCTGCGAGACCTTCAGGGCATCGTCAAACCGTTCGCTGTGATAATACGCCTCCGCCAATGACCAATGCGTCTCCCTGTCGCTGGCCGGGTTCAGTTGCACGGACTTCTCGAGTGGTGGAATAGCCTCTGCGTATTTGTCCTGGTTGCACAGCACCATCCCCAATGCCGCTAGAGCGCGCGCGCTGTTTGGTTCCATCTGCGTGGCTTTTTCCAGAACACTTTGCGCCTTTGTCCACTCGTGCTTTTTCAGATCCAACACACCCAGCACATAAAGCACATCCGGATTATTTGGAGCGAGCTTGATAGCCTGGTCCAGGGCCTTCTCCGCCGCATCCAAATTGTCGTCTCTCAGGGCCTGGATGCCCTTGTCCAGGGCTTTCTTGGCCTTAGGAGCGAGTATCGGATTCCCCGCTGGCCCGGGCGTAACATTCGAGAACGCATCCCGCTGCAGGCTTACCTCCACCTCGTACTTCGTCGCTGTGGCCACCGACACGTCTTTCTGTCCTGATTTGTACCCGGCTGCATTCACACTGACGGTGAAGTCGCCTAGACTGTGCAAGATGAAAAACATCCGCCCTTTGGATGTCATTCCCTGGTCGTACGGGGTTCCGTCCCGAAGAAGTACCACGGTCGCGGGCACGGAGATGATCTCTCCAGAACTACCGTGTATGGTCACGTCGATTTCCGCGCGGGAACCGCGGAACTCCATCTCGTCTCCGCCGTTGGATTGGCACCATGCGGCGAGCGGACACAAAAGGTTACACAACAGGATCGGTAGTAGGAATGCCCCTGCTCGCAGCAGCACGCGTTGGTTTGGCTGGTGCATAAACGCCAGGAAAAACAGCCCGAAGCCTAGCCCTCCGAATCTGGGGAGTCAAGGGGGAACATCCTGTATCCCCCGACCTAATCAACGATGACCTTTCCGGCTCTACGGCACCTACTGATGCAGTGCGGGCGGCGCGTCAGACAGCTTTTTAAGCAGAGCATCGTCTGCTTTCTTGTGTAGTGCGCGGAATTTGGCGAATTCTTCCTGAGACGCGGAGGTGTTCCCCATTACCCGATACAAGTTCCCAAGCCGGAAGTGCATGTCGGGCTGCTCCGGATCCAGTTTCACGGCCTGTTGAAACGCCGCGAGAGCGTCTTCGTACTGCTTCTGGTCCATATAAATTGCACCTATATCAGCATAGGCAATGCGAAGGTCGTTTTTCTGCTGCACCGCCTTCTGGAGCAACGCGAGCGCTTTCTCCGGGTTATTCAGCTTTAATTCGACATCGCCTAAATAGGCCAACGCCTGAGCGTTCCCAGGATCAATGCTTAGCTCCGTTTCAAACTCGGCATTGGCCTGGTCATATTCATGTGATTTCCAGTACAGATAACCCAAGCCGAAATGGACCCCCGGCTCATTCGGAGCGGCTTTCACCGCGGCCTGGAACTCCGCAATCGCGTCCGCGCGCCTTTCCAGACCGTCAAGAGCTTCACCCATCAGCATATGGGCCGCCGCCGAATCCGGGTTTTGCTTCAGAATCTGCTGGAACTCTTTCAAGGCGCAGTCATTGTCCTTTGCCCACAGACAGCTCTGCGCCAACACCTGATGTAACTCCAAATTGTTGGGCTCGGCTTGCGCTGCCACTTTCAGATACTTGGCAGCCTCCGCAAATCGCTTTGTACCGTAGTAGCTAAGCCCCAGCAGCGTGCGCGCTTGCATGCTATGGGAATCGGCCGCCAACGCCGCACGAAGCGGAGAGATCGCTTCCGGGAAACGCCCCTGTTTGAACTCTGCCAGCCCTAGATTGAGTTGGATGCCTGGCAGATTCGGATTCAGCTTCAACGCTTTCTTATAGGCCAAAACGGCTTCCGGGTAACTTTCTTGCTTGGAGAGCACCAGCCCCCAACTGGCGAATGCCGCGGCGTCACGAGGGTTGTGGGTAGTAATCGCCTTCCACGCTTCGGCTGCCTCTGGAAGCCTTCCCTGGCGTTCCAGGGCTTGTGCGTCGGAAGGAGTGGGAGTCTGCGCGCGAACCAGCGTAGCGACGAGGAGTACCGTGAGGAGAGAACCAGTCTTCCAATCGGTCATGGGTTCCAGATCCAAGTTTGCCAGTGACGAATGACGAGAATTTGGCATCACCGCGAACTAGCCGTCACGGACAGTACCCAGTGTATCGCCTTCTGGCCTGTTCCTTCCCCCGGTTCATCCACAAAAAAAGAACCGACCAGCAGTCTCGCTAACGAGGCTGCTGGCCGGGCTGAGTTACATTTTGCCGTACTAACTAACCGTTGGACCGCTCAGAACTTGAGCTTGAGGCCGAATTGGAAGACCCGAGGGTCCCAAACGGAGGTGATGGCGCCGAAGTTACCCGATCCGTACTGACCCTGCACGCCATTGAACTCCGTGTGATTGAGCGTGTTGTACGATTCAATGCGAAATTCGATGCCGCTCCCCCTGCTTTCGCTGAGCACGAAGTTCTTCAAAAGGCAGATGTTCCAGTTGTCGCGACCCGGCTGACGTACCATTTGGGGGGGGGCATTACCCCAGGCACCCAGCGCGGGAGTACTGAAATTTCCGGTGAACCATTGACCATAAGTTTTAGGATAGGAGACGGAGCCCGTGACGTCTGGCGTGTTGTTGCCGTTGTCCACCCCGTTGCCGCCCTGCGAACCGGCCAAAGTGAGGAAAACCGGTATACCCGTTTCCATCGTACCAATTGCGGAAAGTTCCCAGCCACCGGCAACCGTTTTCAAGGCGTGGTTTTCAGAGTGCCGGAAAAATGGGAGTTCATAGACGAGGTTGACCATCCCCATGACAGTGCGGTCGAGGTTCGAAGGCCCCGAGTTCCATTCGAGATTGTAGGGGTTGGGGGACTGGTTGGTATCATCACCACCGAACGATGGGTCAATGGAGCGCGACCAGGTGAATGCGCCTTGGAAGGTCAAATCCTGCCTCAGACGGGAGCGGAGTTGCACCTGGAGTCCGTTATAGTGTGAGTTAATGTCATTCTGGAACATGTTGATGCTGTTAAAGCCGGTATACTGAACCGCCTGGAGATAGGCAAGGGAGCCCGTGTGCCCCGTAAGGCTCGCCAGGTCGCTCTCGGGCGGAAGGTTCATCTCGGCTGAGGTGGTCTGATGGCGGTTCTGGTTGCCAACATAGGCTATCGAGAGTACGGACTCGCGCCCCAATTGTTGTTGAATACCGATGCTGTACTGCGTGCTCACAGGGTTCTTGTAATTGTTTGCAACAAGACCTTCATCCATGCTGGGCACCGGGATGGGGGATATCGGGGCCGCGCCCGTGGCCAAGTTAAGGTTGGGGTTCGACAACGCTACGCCTCCGAGGTTGATGGAATCGCTGAAGGGCTCATTGCCGCCGCTGTCGTACATGTCGTTGCCCTGCACGCGCTCGTACATCATGCCGAAGCCGCCGCGCAAGATGGTCTTGCCCGTGCCGGTGAGATCGTAGGCGAAGCCGATACGCGGACCCCAATTGTTCCAGTGGTTTTGGACCAGACCGGCGGGGGTGCCGTTCTGGCCGATGATGCCAACACCGTTGAGATAAAATATATTGCCCAACTTGGCGAGGACGGGATTGGGGCTGGCGCCGAAAGCCGCGGCGGGGGTCAGGGTGCCGTCGATGGTGCCTCCCGGTGTTAGGACCGCCGCGTTGGCGGGATTATATAGGTTGGGGTAAAAGTTGGAATCACGGCCATTTGATTCCGTGGTATGCGGGATTCCGTCCCAGCGCAGGCCCAGATTCAGAGTCAAGCGGCGAGTCGCACGCCAGTTGTCCTGAATATAGCCAGCCCACGAAATGTTCGGCCAATGACCGCTGTCTTGCAGCGCCAGTTGGCTGTAGCCGCTGTCCATACCCAGCAGGTAGTCAGCAAAAGCGTTGCCTGACCATTGCCCGTTGAAGGAAGCTTCGCCTTGCGTGTTGCCGAAGAGCTCCTGGACTTTTGTGTACCGCGCCCAGCTAAACCCCATCTTGAGCTGGTGTGTGCCTTTGGTCCAGGAAAGATCATCGCGGATCTGATTGTCAGCAGCAATATTGGTCCAGGGCACCTCGGCGACGTCGTAAGTTGCGATGCCGCTTAGGCTGATGCCGGGAATCCGGTTACCGGTGTTTTCGGTTGGCAGTCCGACAGCCGTCTGCAAGTATCCCGGAATGGTGAGGCCGGAAGGCTGCGTGTATATACCCGTCGGCGTAAAGAGGATGCTGTTGCCGCCGTAGTTGTAGGCAATCTCGTTCATCAGCGTGGGACTAATGGTGTGCATGAGGTGAATGGTGGCGCTCTTCGAGGGGTTGGCAAAAGTGGTGCCCACCGTGGGCACGTTATCGTCGGCCCACATCGTAGTGCTTGTGTTCTGGACCACCCCGTCTTGGGCATAATGGCCAAAGATTGACACCTTATCGTTGAAGTTGTGGTCGATTCGGACGAGTTCTTCCCGCACGTTGGTGGGGAGGTTCGCGCCGCCGAAGTATGCGGGGGCGCCGCTGGAGGTGCTGTTGTTCGCAGGGAAAATGCCCGTCTTCAGCAGGAGTTCTGCATTGGGATCCACATAATTCGACAGCGGGAAGGCGGTGGGGAACGCCGCGCCCTGTATCAGATTACCAGCCAGGATATCCTTCGCCATGAGGGTCAGATTTGCCGGTATGCCTGCGCCACCGGCGGCAAGAGCGTTGACTGACGCAATTGGTAGCTCGGCAGCGCACGGGACCACTGGCACAAGCAAACCAGCGCCACATCCCGACGTTGGGGCTTTTACGTTGGTAATCCCTGCACCGCCGTACGTGGCTGTGTCCGGAACCGTCTGATCGATGGAGCCTCCTTGAATCATTTTTCGCCATTCCATGTTGTAGAAGAAGAAGGTCTTGGTCCTGTTGGGATTGTAGAGATGCCCGAAGGTAACGGGCCCGCCAACGTTGAAGCCGAAGGTGTTAAACCTGAGTTCGGGTGTCTTCGAACCGGTGGCGTTGGCTTGGTAGCTGTTCGCGTCGAAGGCATCGTTGCGTATGAACTCCCAGGCACTGGCATGGAGCGTGTTGGTTCCCGATTTGAAAACCAGGGCCACGGTTCCGCCCGAAGACAAGCCGTACTGCGCGCCGTAGTTTGAGGTCATGACGTTGAACTCGGCGACCGCGTCCAGGGAGGGCATGAGTTGGATTTTGCCCCCGCTGCCTCGGTCGTACGATTCCGCGCCGTCCATCAGATAGAGGTTGTGACCCAGCCGCAAACCATTGTAACTCACGCTGTTATCGCCGCTGGTGGAGCTCGGCGCTTGGTCGTCCGTCATATGGTTGGAAGCTCCCGGGACCAGGGTGGACAGGGTGTAAATGCTGCGGCCGTTGGTGGCAAGCTGCAACACCTGTGTCCCATTAATCACGTTGCTGATTTCACCCGTGTCGGCTTGCACAGCGATGGCGTTGGCTTCCACGGAAACAGACTGCGCCGTGGTGCCAAGTTCCAATTGGAAGTCAACGCGCGTGCGATCGTTTTCCTGCAGCACGAGCCCTACGCGTTCCGCTACCTTGAATCCGGTAACCGAGGCTTTCACATTGTAGTGGCCGATGGGAATATCGGGAGCCACGAATTGCCCCGCATCATTCGATGCGAAGACAGTAGCGCGGCCAGTTTCGACGTGGGTAATCGTTATTGTGACGTTGGGAACCACCGCACCCGACGGGTCGGTAACAGTTCCAAGGATGGTAGCGTTCTGTCCATAGGCCAGGAACGGCAGGCTAAGCATGGCCAGGATCAGGATCGCCAAGTACTTTAGATTTAATGATTTAAAAGGAAAAAGACGACCACAAACACACGAAATGGCACTTCGGTTCATTTTTCACCCCTCTTGCCAAGTGGCAAGACATTCTAGACTTCACCCTAAGACTCACCGTTAAGGCTAACGGTTAACCCTTATTTATTACTTTGGCGAATCCATGTCAAGCAAATTTTTGCTGCAACCGCAAAGAAACTGCCATACAAAATCGTTTTGCTGCAACCTGCCCCTAGCCGTCCTGGACCTGGCAAAGGGGCATATTCATCGGCCAAACCGGCAACCTAAAACTCCTTACCGAAAGCGATTGCGGAGGGAGTTGGCTGGGGCCGTTCCGGCGTAGATCAGGCGTGACCACGCAACGAATGAACCCCGTGGGATTGCAGGGGAGAGCTGCGCAGGCCCAAGGACGCCATTTCCCAACTGTGAGAAGATGATCATTCGATTTGCGCTGCAACCGTGGCAGTCAAAGGAGGCTGGTTCCGTGCTGGATCGTGCAAGGCGTCGTGACTCGGCGCTTGGGGCAATGAGCCGCCGAAAGTTGCTTTCGCTTCTTGGCGGCTCTCTCGCATCGTATTGCTTTTTGCCCACTCGCGGCACTGGTGCGGCGAATACCGCTGCGGCGCAGATTAAATTTGCCCTGAAAAGCATGCCCTTCCGCGTGGAAACCGACGAAACTCCCAGGTTTCCCCACGCGCCAGCGACCATGGCTGGCGGCGTAGGCGTCTTTGACTACAACAAAGATGGGCGACCGGACATTTTCTTTGCCAACGGCGCCAATATCGAAACGCTGAAGAAAGACGACGCGAAATTTTCCAACCGCCTGTTTCGGAATGATGGAAACGGCGTCTTCACGGATGTCACCAGGGAAGCCGGTCTGGCCGGCGCCGGCTATGACATGGGCGTGGCCATCGGCGATTACGACAACGATGGATTCCCGGACATTTTCATTGCCGGGGTGCGCGGCAAATCGCTCTATCACAACAATGGCGACGGCACGTTCACGAATGTGACCGCGAAAGCCGGTCTCGATCGCTGCAACGATCCAAAGTACGGCCCCCTCTGGTCCAATGCTGCCGTCTGGGTGGATGTGAACAGCGATGGCTTGCTGGATTTGTTCGTGGTGAATTACCTGCAGTGGGACCTGAAAACAGAGCATCTGTGCGGCCCTTCGACAGGTCACGATTATTGCAGCCCAAAATTTTATGAGGGCCAGCCCAACCAGTTGTTCCTGAACCGCGGCGACGGAACTTTTGAAGACGCCTCCGAAAAGTGGGGCATTCGGGAATTGGTGGGCAAGGGCATGGGAGTGGGAATGGCGGATTACGATCTTGACGGCCGGCCTGATTTGTTCATCACCAACGATACCTCCTACAACTTTCTGCTCCACAACACCGGAAAAAAATTCGAAGAAGTCGCTTTTTCGCAGGGCGTCGCCTTAGTCGAGGACGGCGAGTTTATTTCCGGCATGGGTGTCGATTTTCGCGATTACAACAATGATGGTTACCCGGACATCGTGCTCGCCGCCTTGAATAACCAGACCTTTCCCATCTATCGGAACAAGGCCGGCAAGGGATTCGAGGAGGTTACCTATGCCAGCGGGATGCGGCAGCTCAGCCGCTCCATGGCGGGCTATGGCCCCGGCTTTTATGACTTTGATAACGATGGTTGGAAAGATCTGTTCATCGCACGCGGGCATGTGGAGTCCGTTCCGAAGCCCGGTATGGATATCGAGCAGCCCAACACGGTATTTCGCAATCTTGGCGCAAGCGGCCAATGGCAGGCCCTGACCGCCGAGGCTGGCCTGGACGCGGCTCCCCCAGCCCGGCATCGAGGTGTGGCGTTTGGAGATTTTGACGGAGACGGGCGCGTGGATGTGGTCGTCACGGCGCTCGGCAAAGACGCGGAGATTTGGACGAATCGAACAGAAGGCGCAGGCCACTGGCTGGATGTTGCGCTGGAGGGCACCAAGAGCAATCGTGACGGGATTGGAGCGGTGGTGAAGGTTGTGACCTCCGCAGGCGCTCAGTACAACCACATGACTACCAGCGTCGGCTATGCTTCTTCCAGCCACGGCCCGGTGCACTTTGGCCTTGGCAATGACACGAAGGCCAAACTCATGGAAATCCGCTGGCCTTCAGGAGCGGTTCAAACGCTACAGGATGTAGTGGGCGATCGCGTGCTGAACGTAAAAGAATCCGCTGGGAAGTAGAAACGCCTACGGGCGGCCGAGGAGCAGCCGGTCAATGCGGCGACTGACGTCGCGCAGATAGGCCTCGTCGCCGCCCGCGAGCTCCGCAATGGCGCTTCCGGAGTAGCCTATTTCGGCGAAAGCTTGGCGCACCGCGGGCCAGTCCACGTCGCCGTCACCTAAGTTTACCCAGGCGTAGCCATCTTCCTTGCGCTTGAAGTCTTTGAGGTGGACGTTGACAATGTCCTTGCCGAGCGTGCGAATCCAGTCTTGCGGATAACCGTAAAGCAGCACGTTGCCGACGTCGAACCAAGCCTTGATCCACGGGCTCTGGAACTCGGCGATATATTTGGCCATTTCGAGGGGACTCAGCAGGAACTTGTTCCACACTTCCTCGAGGGCAATTATGATTTTCAGCTCCGAAGCGAGGGGAATCAGCTTGCGGATCTCGTTCTGAGAACGCGTCCAAGCGTCGCGGTAGGACGTGTGCGGATTCACCACGGCTGGAACGAGCAGCACCGTGTCCGAACCCCAGAGCTTGGCATTGTGGAGGGAGGTCCGCATTCCCGCCAGGCTTTTTTCCACCACCTGCGGGTCGTCCGACGACAGCGGATATTTCCAGTGATCCGTGTTCATCACGGAGTCGATGCGGATGTTCGCTGCGGCGGCGGCGTTCTTGATCTCCTCGGCCGTATGCTCGTCAGGCGTGGTAGGTGCCTGCACCACGTCAAAGCCAGCGTCACGCGCCATCTTGAAGCGGTCTGAGTAGCTGAGACCGGGGGGCAGCATGTCCAGGACCAAGCCCTTCTTGAGCGAAAGTGCCGCGGGGGATGGCGCGAGTTTTGCTTCGCCGGGTGCTGAGCCACCAGGGGCAGCTATGAGAGAACTAGCGAACCCGGCGCCGCTAAGGCCGGCCGCACAGCCCGCTGTGACTGAAGACTCCAGAAACTTGCGGCGTGATATATGGCTCATCTGCACACCTCGATGGAGGCTTAGTGGCCGGCGCCGTTTCGTCCGCGATTTCTCAAAGCACCGAAACCACGGCTGAATCCAGTCGAGAAGAGAACTGAATCCGGAGTCGCAACCTCAGCCCAGTTTGTTCAGGTCAATCTTTGGATCCCATACCTCGGTGGACTTCATCAGTTCATCCCAGGTGACTTCGCGTCCGTTGTAGGCAGCCGAGCGCGCCATCATGCACGAGAGGGCAGATTCGGCGCCCTTGGCGGCCTGATTATGGAAATTACCGCTCGTGATGCTCTCAACGAATGCCTTCTTCTTTTCCGAGTCGGCGAATTCGAGGTTGGAGCTGAAATTCCCTGTAGTTGAAAAACCCTTGGAATCGGACGAATCCTTGGCGACAGAGCCCGGCGACTGCCAAGGATCGTCACCCCAGATGCCAAGCGGCCCGGTATAGGGAGACTGGGAGGTACCCTTGGTGCCAAAAAAGCGTTCGGTGACGTCCCACCATCCCTTTGCAAACTGCGTGGAGCTGAAGGTAACGTCGACGCCATCGGGATAGTGGAAGAGAACATTGTAGTTTCCGTAGACGTCTCCGTCGGTTGGGCGGCCCAGGCGCCCACCCGTCGCGGAAGCTTTCCATGGGTGGGCCTTAAGTATCCAATTGCAAATGTCGATCACGTGAATGTTCTGTTCCACGATGATGTCCCCGGAAAGCGTGCGGTCATAGACCCAGTTGCGGATGCGACGCTCGGCGGGTGAAGCGTTAGGCCAGGCCGGCCGGTCGAGGTAGCCGGCGAGGTAATGAGCTTCGCCACAGACAATGTTGCCGAGCGCTCCGTTATGGATGCGCCGAACCAGTTCCACGAAGGGCGGGCAATCGCGGATCTGAAACCCTACATCGAGGCTTAACTTTCCTTCGGCGCGTTTGCCGACTTCGATCACCTGCAACGTGCCGGGTACGTCGACCGCCACTGGCTTCTCCAGATAAACGTGCTTGCCGGCAGCGACGACAGCCTCCAAATGCCGGGGATGATAATAAGGCGGCGTGGCGATTACGACTGCATCCAGTTCCTTGGAGGCTGCAATCTGCTGGTAGGCACTGGGGCCAACGAAGAGTTGCGACGAGTCCACGGCGGAATAGCCTTTGGCTTGCTGGATCTGATCGAAGTGCGCCCGGGCCGTATCGAGCTGGTCCTGAAATAGGTCAGCCAAGGCCACGACGCGAGCACCACCCGTGTCGATAAGATTCGCTGCGTCTTCGGTGCCCCGGCCACCGCAACCAAGCAGGCCCACATGGACGGCGGAGTTGGCGGCCGTGCCGCGAATGAGGGAGGGTTTGATGAACATGACGCCCGCGCTTGCCGCCGCTGCCCCAAGAAATTTCCGGCGGCCAATCTTGCCGGTGAAGTTCACTTGATGCTTGGAATCGCTTGACATGCTGCCTCCTGATGCTCGGAAGATCCGGTCGATGCACTTCCTGACATCCCACCTACGTTGCCGGGGAACGGGGATGCGGCCATTACTACCCGATCAGCTTTTCCAGGTATACCTTCGCGGCGCGAACATCCGCCATTTGTTGCGGGCCGGAAATTTCGCGTTCGATGGTGACCGCGCCGCGATAGTCCAGTTCCTTCAAACGAGCGATGATGCAGGGAAAATCTACCTTGCCCTTGCCGATAGGAACTTCCTCGCCGAGTTCCCGCGGGTTCGTGGGCCAGAGACCGTCCTTGGCGTGAATTCCTTGCACATAGGGGCCGAGGAGTTCGAGGGCGTCGACGGGATTTGCCTTGCCATAAAGGATCAGGTTGGCGACATCGAAGTTCACGCCTTGGTTGTCCATCCCAACGTCCTGAATAGCACGCACCAGGGTGATGGGAGTCTCCTGCCCGGTCTCGTAACGGAGATTCTGGCCATTGCGTTTGCAGTACGCGGCCACCTCGCGAATCGCCGTCACAGTCTCCTTGTACAACTGGTCGTTGGGGTTTTCCGGGATAAATCCGCAATGCGTCTGTACGGCGGGGATGCCGCACTGCTTGGCGAAGTCCGAAGCCTTCTTGATGTGCAGGATGCGTGCCGCGCGCGTCTCTGGCGGAACCAAGCCGATGGTCAAAGGCCCCTGGTAAAAGTCCCACACTTCTCTTCCGGGCCCGCCGACGACAAGAGAAGTCGCTTCGATGCCGTATTTCTCGAGGGCCAGCCGCAGGCGCCCGACTTGCTCCGGCTCGAAATCGTCCACAAACACCTGGCAGGTGGGAAGGCCAAGATCGTGGACCTTTGCCATAGCGGCATCAGGATCCTTGCCGATGCCGATGATTAAGCCTAGGCGCAACGGCTTCTTGCCGTCGTTGGAGGCCACGGCCAGTGATGCAAGTCTGGGGTTGAGGCCGAAGGATAGGGCGCCGGGAGTGGCGCCATTCAGCACGACGGCACACCCGGGGCCAAGGCCGCCTGCCAGAGCCGCTGCGGAAGTTTGAAGAAAGGCTCGACGGTTTTGTTTGTTCATGATGTCGACCCGTGAGAGCAACCTCTTCTCGCGGCGAGGCCTTCGTTTCCACCTGACCAGGAATTGCAGTGTCCTGCTCAGAAAGGAAAGTTATCACTAACTGTGGATTAGCGAAATCAGTTTCACAGCGCGGCAGAGCCGCAAACAAACATGTGCGGGCCATATACCGGCAGGCATTACCACTGAGAGCAACATTTCTGCGCGGCTCGCAACGAATTTGAGGATTAGTAGTACAGGGCGAAAGGGGAAACTCATTTTCTGACACACGGGGAGAGTTAGCTTCCAGAGTGACTGCCCAGTGCAAACATGGCTTGGGACGGAAACATTCCGACTCTCCTCCGGCAAAAATTCCAGGCTGCGAACGCACCTACGCGAAGATATCAACCTGAACAGCAACCCGCCAGTTTTGCTTGACGGAAGCAAATGGAAATATGGGGGATAGAGAATTCTGGCGGAGAGGGGGGGATTCGAACCCCCGGTACAGGTTTTAGCCCGTACAACGGTTTAGCAAATTTCCCCGTTTCACAGCCTGGTGTTCGGAATCGATAAGTTACGTTCGGATGAGATGCCCTACTATGGTGCAAAAGACCCCTGTTCGGCAGCATTTGTGCAACTATTGTGCAACCCAGAATTTCAACGGTTTATCATACCGTTGTACGCGCATCACGAGCGCTAACGATAGAGCGTCTTACGGATCTGCGATCTCCGGCGCGCCGCCCGGAAGTGGCCATACCAGTCAATACAAGGTACCGATGCACAACCGAACCTCTACTTCCGTATTGCCCGTGATCCGGGCGAAATCGCCAAAGGTGCCGGTACGGATCACATGTACGCCTTGCCGATTACACATCCGGTGGAGGTGCGTGCTGTTCTACCTCGGTTGTTTCCTAGCCGAGCGGTCAAGAGCCAGAGGCTTTATCTGCTCATTGAGTACTTTCAGCGTCATTTCTAGTTCGGTGGCCGATGATTCATGGCCAGTGCCAGGCACCAAATAGAATTGCTTGCGCGGTGCCTTGATGCTGTCGAAGTAGGCCTTGGCAAGTTCAGGCAGCGCTGTCAGATCTTCTTGGCCTTGAAAAATGTAGATAGGAATCGCAAAATCGGTCCCCAGAGCCGGAAGATCCACCATCTCCAGCGGCCCAGACATGGTCAGTCCCCAGAAGTGTTCAAAACAAAAATCGTCCGCTGCCGCAGATTGAGCTCGTTCCTCAGGCGAGGCGTACTCGGGGCTGATTGTTTCAGGAGCTGGTGGCGCAGTCACCTTCTTAGCCTGATAGGCCAGTCTCCATTTTCTGAATACAGGCCAAGTTTTGACAAGTGAACCCCAAGGAGGAGGACCAATTTTTGTCAGGGCCGTGATCGCCTGCTGATCGCCTGAGGCACGCGCCATCGCCAGCACGCGCGCATAGCTGGCCGCCTCATTCTTGCGCGTATTTACCAATTGCGCGTCGCCGACATATGCATAGAAGAGGTCCGGTCGGGCATGAGCCATATAAATGCCGAGAATCGACCCCCAAGAACCACCATAAATAATGATCTTCTTCTTGTTGAGATGTTCGGCTAGAAACTGGGCAACTTCGATGCCATCATCAGTCATGCGCTCGACGGTCATGGTCGGCTCGATTGACGGGTCGCTTTTGCCGTAGGTTCTGCCAGCGCCACGCTGGTCCCATTGGACGAGCGTGAAGTCTTTCTCCCATCCCGCGAACATGGCGTCGGCGAATGGACTCAAGGCATCCCCTGGTCCGCCGTGCAGGAAGAGCAGGACCGGGTTGTTGCGATCATCCCCTTTGATGGTGATCCATTGATCGATGCCTCCGATCCGGACGAACATTTCTTCTTTCACCCGCTCTGGCGCGCGGACCTGTAATGTTTGCGCAGCCACATTCTGCGGAAGGACATGATAAGAAAGGCTCACAGAGACAATCGATATAAGCCCCATGAGAAACCACCTTGCTGGTCTCGCGGCATCTGCTAATCCAAGCATCTGAGCACCTGTGCGTGAAAACGGATCATGAAACGAAGATCGTCAATCCGGCTAGGATTGTGTTTGGTCCAGTCATGCAGATCAATACGAAGATTGGGGCTTAGATGTTCCACCGGCCCAGCAGGGCTCTTGTCAACCTCAAGAGAGACGTATCGACTGGGTTCTGAGCGAGTCGTCGGCAAGCCGGAAGTAATGGGAGGTCGAGTATTAAACACAGCGTCTCAACTGGATGCGCATCGATTCGAAAATGGACCTTCCTGGCGAGTATTGTGTTTCGAATCATGCGCAATTACTTATGACGCTGTGTTTAGAATAACTTCCGCATAGCCCGTGATCCAGACGGGATCATCTACAGACCGAAGAGTTGTTCATAAAGACCGCTGTCGCCAGTTTTTTAGACTGATTCACCCACGGTAGAGGACATTATCATCCGTGAAAAGAGGGGCATGATTTAAACTACGTCGTAACGGGATTGATCCGGGCCGCAACGCCCCATGTCTATCTGTCGACAGTGATCGACGAGACCCCGTGCGACATTGCCTGCGCGTCCAGTTGGCCACTGGCTATGGCCAAGATTGGGTTATTGTAGTGGAACCATTTCGGATTCACGTCGCGGATGAGGTGCTCAATGATTTGCGGGCACGGTTGCGCCATACAAGATGGCCCGACCAGATACCCGGTATAGGCTGGGAACAGGGCACCGAGTTGGACTGGTTACGACGCCTCGTGTCCTACTGGGCCCACGAGTTCGACTGGCGTGGCTGGGAGCGAAGGCTCAACGCGTTCAACCACTTCACCTGGGAGGGCATCCACTTTGTGTACCAGCGTGCGGCATCAGGTAGGGGTGTGCCGCTCATTCTCACGCACGGCTGGCCCAGCAGTTTCCTCGATTACGTGGACATGCTGCCGATGCTCGAGCACTTCGACGTGGTCGTACCCTCCCTGCCCGGGTATGGTTTCTCGCCGCGTCCACCCAAGGTCGGCATCAACTACCGGTACGTCTCGGAGCGCTGGCACCGGCTCATGTCTGAGCTTGGGTATTCCCGCTATGGTGCGAGCGGTTATGACTTTGGGGCCGGGGTGACGACGATCCTTGCGCTAGACCATCCCGAGTCGGTGATCGGGATCCATCTCACCACACTGGAGTCGGATCTCGCCCCCGTGGTGGACGATACGGAACTGTCCGGTGTCGAGCGTTCGTATCTTGCGGTGAGCCGGGGCTGGGATACGACGGAGCGGGGCTACAGCGCGATCCAGTCCACCAAGCCGCAGACTGTCGGCTATGGACTCAACGACTCCCCGGCAGGGCTCGCGGCATACGTGGGTGAGAAGTGGCACTCGTGGAGCGACGTTACGCCGACCGACGACTTCCTCTGCGCCACGCTCACTCTGTACTGGATCACGCAGAGCATCACCTCGTCGATGCGCGACTATTGGGACAATCGCTGGCACCCGGTCGATCCCACCTACGTCAGCACGCCCACGGCGTTTGGTGTTTTCGCGCACCAGACCGTTCCCGAGGGCGAACTGCCGCGCTCGTATTTGGAGCGCTTATACAACATCCAGCGCTGGACAGTCTTTCCACGCGGCGGGCACTTCGCCCCGGCTGAGGAACCAGCGGCGGTCGCAGGGGACCTGATCGCCTTCTTCCGTGGCCTAAGCTGAGGCCATGCTGACGATCCGCACTTCCAAATGCAACACGATAATAAGAAGCCGTCCTCAGCTCTTTATTCTTTGGCTTCATAATCCAAAAGGCTGGTTTGTCGGCAAGCCGGAAGTAATGGTGCGGTCGGGTTTATTTGGAATAACTTCCGCATAGCCCGTCACCGGGGCGCGATCGCCAAGATGACTAGGGCGGACTGCATCTCCGGTTAGCCAAAAACAACCGCAAGGAAAATCATCCATAGCCCACACCGGATCAGATCATCAGACGCCTGTCAACGACCTGCAGACCCTTGCATGAAGCTCCTTTTCTCCTCAAAGAAGAATGCCCTGTTTCCCGCGATGACCAGGATCGAAATGAACAACAACACACCCGTCCAAATGCACTTGGTAAATTGTTCGGTTTGGAACGCCTCCGCCGTTGCATCCAGTGCCATATGGAACAGGATTGCGGCCACGATGCTTCGATTGTTTTTGTAATACACCCAGTTCATGAGGATGGCTGCGGGGATGATACTGACAAAGAAGTTGGCGACGTAAATCGGGCTGCTATTCCACAGGCCGTGTTGATAGCTGTGATCGATAAAGAACAGGGGGACGTGCCACATCGCCCATAGGGCGCTGAACAACAGCGTCGCCTTCATCATGCCGAATTTCGCTCGGAGGCTGTCCATTCCGTAGCCTCGCCATCCGAGTTCTTCGAAGGTGGGAGCGAGAAGAATGATCGGTAGCATGGCTGCAAATCCGCCTGAAAAGCGGAACTGATCGGCGGATCGGCCAACACCAACCGACAGCCATGTCGAGAGAAACAACGCAAACGGCAGCAGCAGCAAAATGACCGGGATGTAGCCGGGTCGGATCAGCCTGAGCCTGACGAGTCTCTCCTTGAAATCGTTCTTCAGATCCTGGTCCCCTGAATTCCAGATCATGATCAGGGCTGCAAAAAAAGGCCCCAGCAGGCCAAGAAGTGCGAACAGGTTGCTGTATAGGTCCATTCCGAGCTGGTAGCTGTAGTAAGCAGCGAATGACCAGGGCACCCAGGTCAGAACGAACACCAACGCAAAGTAGCTAAGCGGTTTGTATCTGTAAAAATCGCCCATGCGTCCGCTCGGGCGGCAAGACGTTTCAACCAGAATTTCCGATTTGGCGCCGTGACTCGCCCATCGTACGCTTCTCCTGCCCTCGACACAACGAAGTTGGCGCCAGAACAAGCCCCCGCGGAGATCGCGAAGTTCTTACGGCTCCAAACGGGCGTATTGTCGGCAAACCTTACCTTGGGATTACTTCACGTTTGCCCGTGACCCGACCGCAATCAGCGGCAAGCGTCAACAGCATCATCTTGCCGCGTCCAGAAGTCTATGATCATATGTGGGTACGATAGTCTTATTCATTACCGATGCTGATGGCCCATCTCTTTGGGGGATACATACTTATGAAGAAAATGCTCATCCGTGCCTTCGCGCTCTTGGCTTTGTCCGCTTTGGCCGAGGGCCAGTCCGCCAAGGCCGCAGCGGCACAGATGCTGCCGGAGCAGCTGTCGGTCGAGAAGTGGTTCGTCGGGAACTGGATCTGTGAGGGGACACAGCATGCCTCACCGATGGCGCCCGGGGTGAAGTTCATCGATAGGTTCAGCTTTCGCATGGCGCTACGCGGCTCCTGGCTCATCTACCACATCGATCAGTTGAAGGGGCCAGTGAAGGGCAAACAAACGCTGATCGGATCGAGTACCTGGGACGCCAACGCCAAGGTGCACGTCCGACGGGACATGAACATAGGCGGCTCACGGGTGGACGTGACCTCACCCGGATGGGACGGCGACAAGCTCGTCTTTACGGGCTACATGATCGCTGGCGATGAGAAGCTGCCCGTCAAGCACACCTTCACGAGGAAAGGCGATGCGGCGTACGATAGCGCGCTCGAAGTGACTGGCGCGGACGGCAAGCCGGCGATGTGGGAAGAGGAGAGCTGCAAGAAGGTTAGAGGCGTAGCAGCAATGACGCCCAATCACTAAACTACGCGACCATGTGGCTCTTTTCTCTTGTGCTTACCGGAAAAGTGAGTGCTAGCCTTTGCGCGCGGAGGGAAAAAGAGCGGCCCGCCTCAGAAGGCGGCCCCTACAAAATCACGAACCATAAGTCACACGTCACGAGACACGACTCACGAGACGTTCTAGCGGGCGCGGGCGATGACCAGCGTCAGGTCATCGGATTGCTCACCGGAGCTGTATTCTTGGACGGCGTTCTGGATAGCGGTGACGAGGCGAGCGGGCGGCAAGGTGAGGCTTGCGCGCACCGTTTCGACCAGCCGCGCCTCGCCGAACTCTTCCCCCGCAGCATCAGTGGCCTCGGTGACGCCATCGGTGTAAATCACCAGAAGGTCGCCGGGCGCGAGAGTGATGCGCCGGGTGACGCACTCCCATTCGGGAAACAAGCCGATCACCGTGGACGTGGACGTGAGCCGTTCGAGAGAGCCGTTGGCGCGGAAGAGCAGCGGGGCGTTGTGACCGCAATTGGCGTAAACGCCGGAGCAAAAATAGACCGCGTCACGCCGTGAGAGCGGGTGATGCGGCGGAGGAAAAGTAGACCGCCGGACCTTGGTTTCACGAACAGTTGTGGAGAGGGCCAGGTTCGTGGGACA